>Ga0194120_10002950_pt1 | contig 28499 bp, 9 predicted proteins | sample TA2MahCa65mmetaG_FD_148642 | JGI IMG/M metagenome (GOLD analysis project Ga0194120, IMG submission 148642) | Freshwater microbial communities from Lake Tanganyika, Tanzania - TA2015019 Mahale Deep Cast 65m | ecosystem: Environmental > Aquatic > Freshwater > Lake | place: Tanzania: Lake... | reverse complement strand
CGCCGGTGCCTGAGCCGCCGCCGCCGCTGCAGCCGTAGCACGCGTCGCCGCCCTTGCCGCCACCCGGGCCGCCCGCGCCGCCCGGATAGCTGGCGCCGTCGTAGGTTCCGGTGGTGTTGGTGCCCTGCTTGCCATTCAAGGTCAAGGTGCCGGCGATCTGGACCGTGCCGTTGGCGAAGATGATGAGCGGCTGGGTGCCGGTCACGGTCACGGTCACGCCCGATTTGATGGTGAAATTCTTGAAATTGTAGGTGCCCGCGGCCAGGTTGGTACTGGACTGCGGCGCGTAGTCGCCGTCCGACCCGGTGCCGCACGCCGTGCACGAGGCGCCGGTCTGCACAATCTTGTTGTTGTCGCCGTCGCAGTTGTCGTCGATTTCAGTGGCGCAGGTTTCAGACGCGCCCGGGTTGACGGCCTTGTCGCTGTCGTTGCAGTCGCCGCCGCCCTTGGGGCAGCCCGCGCTGGTGCTCACCGCGCCCACGCAATAGCCATCGCCGTCCGAGTCCTTGCACACTTCGTCGATGCCGGCCGAGCAGTTGTTGTCAGCGCCATCGCACACCTCGGTGGCGCCTGGATTGACCGTCTTGCTGGTGTCGTTGCAGTCGCCACCACCCAGGGTGCAGACGCTAGGCGTGCCGATGGTGCTCATGGCGCTGTCGCAGTACTTGTCGCCGTCGTCGTCGCATCCCTCGTCGGTGGCACCTGAACAGTTGTTGTCAAAGTTGTCGCAGACTTCGGCCTTGCCGGGCTTGACCTGGTTGTTGGTGTCGTCGCAATCGCCTCCGCCCGACGAGCAGATCGGCTGCGAAGTGCCCACCAGGGTCAGGTTCTTGTCGCAGTATCCGTCCTTGTCGTCGTCGCAGCCGTCGTCGATGATGCTGTCGCAGTTGTTGTCCTGGTTGTCGCAGGTCTCGACCACGCCCGGCTTGTTGTTCGGGTTGGTGTCGTCGCAGTCGCCGCCGCCGTTGGGGCACACCACCGGCTTGTCCTTGGTGACCATGGTGCCGTCGCAGTACTTGTCGCCGTCGTCGTCGCAGCCCTCGTCGGTCGCGGCGTCGCAGTCGTTGTTCAGGCCGTCGCACTGCTCCTTGATGGCCGGATTGACCTCGACGTTGCCGTCGTCGCAGTCGCCGCCGTTCGAGGTGATGTAGAGGCCCTCGGCGAAGCACTGGCACTGCGAAGCGCCGGCCCCGTAGCCGTCCTTGTCGCCGTCCTTGTAGAACGCGGCGCAACCGGTCGAGCCGACATCGTTCTGCGTGCCATTGCAGTTGTTGTCGAGGTTGTCACCGCACACTTCGGCGACCCCCGGGTTGACGGTGTTGACGGTGTCGTCGCAGTCGCCGAGCTTGGTGCCGTCGCCCTTGTAGTTGTTGGTCGGCACGCACCAACACTGCTTGATGTTGACGGCCCAGGTGTCGTTGTCGGCGTCGAGGTAGAAATCCTTGCAGCCGATGGCGTTGAGACCATTGAGCGAGCCGTCGCAGTTCTCGTCCTGGCCGTTGGTGCAGTTCTCGTTTTGGCCTGGATTGACCATGTTGTTGGTGTCGACGCAATCGCCGCCACCGTTGATGCACACCGACGGCTTGCCGACCGTGATCATCGCGGCGTCGCAGTACTTGTCGCCGTCGTCGTCGCAGCCTTCGTCGGTCGCGCCCGAGCAGTTGTTGTCGATGCCGTCGCACATTTCGGCGATGCCGGGGTTGATGAGGTCGTTCTTGTCGTTGCAGTCGCCTGACTTGGTTCCGGTGTTCGGGGCGACGGCCTTGCACAGACACTTGGGCACGCCGCTCTTGTCCGAATACGTGTCGCCATCGGCGTCGACGCCATAGCTGGTACAACCGGTGGCGTTTTCGTCGTTGGTGTCGCCGTTGCAGTTGTCGTCGTAGGTCGTGGCGCAGTTCTCGGCGGCGGTCGGGAAGATGCCGTTGTTGGTGTCGTCGCAGTCGCCGCCGCCCTTGGGGCAAATCGACGGCGTGCCGATGGTGGTCATAGCGGCGTCGCAATACGAGTCGCCGTCGTCGTTGCACCCTTCGTCCGCGGTGCCGTTGCAGTTGTTGTCGACGGCGTCGCACTGCTCGCCCTTGCCCGGATTGGCATTCGGGTTGGTGTCGACGCAGTCACCGCCGCCGTTCGGGCAAACGTTGGGCGCGCCGACCACGGTCATCGCGGCGTCGCAGAACTTGTCGTTGTCGTCGTCACAGCCCTCGTCGATGCCGAGCTTGCAGTTGTCGTCGGCGTTGTTGCACACCTCGGACTTGCCGGGGTTGACCGCGGCCGAGGCGTCGTTGCAGTCGCCGACCTGGGTGGCGTTGTACACGTCCTGCGCGACGCAGTAGCACTTGGAGAGACCAGCGAGGCCATAGCCGTCCTTGTCGCCGTCCAGGAAGAAGTCTTTGCAGCCGGTGGCGCCGAGATCGTTCAGGTCACCATTGCAGTTGTCGTCGTACGGCGTGCTGCACAGTTCTGCCACGCCCGGCTTGACGTTCTTGTCCTGATCGTCGCAGTCGCCGCCGGCGCTCGCGCTGTACGAACCCGTCGCGGTGCAAAGGCATTGGCTGATGTTCAGGCCTGCCGAGTCGCCGTCGCCGTCGAAATAGAACTTGGTGCAGTTGATGGCGTCAGGGTCGTTTTGGCTGCCGTTGCAGTTGTCGTCCTGGTTGTTGCCGCACACTTCGTTGACGCCCGGGTTGACGTCGCTGTCCAGGTCGTTGCAGTCGCCCGAACCCTTGCCGCACACCGTGGGCAGCGGGTTGCTGACGGTCATGGCCGCGTCGCAGTAGCCGTCCTTGTCGTCGTCGCAGCCGTCGTCAATGCCGTCCTTGCAGTTGTTGTCCTTGCCGTCGCAGGTCTCGACCGCGATGCCCGGATTGACCAGCGCGTCGCCGTCGTTGCAGTCGCCTCCGCCATTGCCGCACGTGATCGGCTTGCCGACCGTCGTCATGGCGGCATCACACCATTTGTCGCCGTCGTCGTCGCAGCCCTTGTCGACGTTGCCGTCGCAGTTGTTGTCGACGTCGTCGCACAGTTCGTTGGCAGTCGGGTTGATGGCGGCGTTGCTGTCGTCGCAGTCGCTCTTGTTGGTGACCACGAACGACCCGGCGGCCTGGCACAGGCACTTGGCGGCCGTGGAGCCAAAGCCGTCGTTGTCGCCGTCGGCATAGAAGTTGCTGCAACCCACGGCGCCTGCGTCGTTTTCGTTGCCGTTGCAGTTGTCGTCCAGGTTGTTGCCGCAGACCTCGGCCTTGCCGGGGTTGACGTCCTTGTTGTCGTCCACGCAGTCGCCGCCGCCGTTCGGGCAGACCTTGGCGCCCGCGCTGCCCACACCCTGGGTCGCGTCGCAGTAGCCGTCGCCATCGTCGTCGCAGCCTTCGTCGATGGTGCCCGAGCAGTTGTTGTCGAAGTCGTCGCAAACTTCGAGCGCGCCGGGGTTGATGGTCACCTTTCCGTCGTCGCAGTCGGCCGTCTTCTTGGCCTTGAACAGGCCGACCGGCGCGCAGTAGCACTTGAACGCCTTGGTGCCGTAACCGTCGCCGTCCTGGTCGCTGAAGAAGATGGTGCAGTTCAGGGCGCCTTCGTCGTTGGCGTTGCCGTTGCAATCGTCATCTTCCGGGGTGCTGCAGTCCTCTTGCATGCCTGGGTTGACCAACTTCTTGTCGTCCATGCAGTCGCCGCCACCCTTGGGGCATACGGCCGGCGCACCGATGACGATCATCGACTTGTCGCAGAAGAGGTCGCCGTCGTCGTCGCAGCCCTCGTCGATCTTCAGGTCGGAGTTGTTGTCCTTGCCGTCGCAGATTTCCTTGCCGGCCGGGTTGATGGCCGGGTCGAGGTCGTCGGTGTCGCCCGCGCCCTTGGGGCAGATCTCGGGCGAGGTGCCGGCGCCGGTGCAGACGACTTGCACGGTCAAGGCCTTGACGATGCCGCCGCACGGATCGCCGAATACGCCGTTGTTGGCGCCGACGGTGCACGAGTTCTTGCCTAGGCAGGCGTTCTTGACGATGAGCACGCTGCTGCCCGCGTTGCACGAGGACGCCGCGTAGTTGCCGCAGACACCAGTCGGCGTGCCGTACGAGGCAAAGACGACGTTGGTGATGGTGTAGCCGGGCTTGCAGGTCAGCGTCAGGTTCTGACCCTCGGGCACGCTGCCGCAGGTCTGCAGGTTGCTGTCGACGGCCTCGTAGTTCAGGTTGTAGTCACAGTAGCCGTCCTTGTCGTCGTCGCAACCCTCGTCGATGAGGTTGTTGCAGTTGTCGTCCTTGCCATTGCAGGTCTCGGGCAGATCGGGGTTGATGAGCTTGTTGGTGTCGTTGCAATCGCCGATCTTCTTGGCCGAGATCGCGCCCTGGGCCACGCACTGGCACTTCTTGGGCAGGGTGCCCCAACCGTCCTGGTCGACGTCGGTGTAGAAATCGTCGCACCCTTGGGCGTTGACGTCGTTCTGGGTACCCGAGCAGTCGTTGTCGAGGCCGTCGCCGCAGATTTCGAGCATCGCCGGGTTGATCTTGTCGTTGCTGTCGTTGCAGTCGCCGGCCTTGGTCGCCGTGTAGCCGCCGGATGGGTCGCACTTGCACTTGCTCGCCCCGCTGCCAAAGCCGTCCTTGTCGAGGTCGGTCCAGTAGTTGACGCAACCCGAGGCGTCGTCTTCGTCGTACAAGCCGTTGCAGTTGTCTTCCTTGCCGTTCTTGCAAATCTCGACGGCGCCGGGGTTGATGGTTCCGGCCAGATCGTTGCAGTCGCCGCCGCCCTTGGGGCAGATCGACGGCGAACCTTCGATGGTCAAGTCCTTGTCGCAGTAGCCGTCTGCGTCGTCGTCGCAGCCTTCGTCGATGGACCCGTCGCAGTTGTTGTCGACGTTGTCGCAGATCTCGACGCAGTTGGCAGCGCCGCAGCACGACGCCAGATCCTTGCAGTCCACCAGGTTGTTGCCGTTGTCATCCTTGCCGTTGTCGCAGATTTCCGGTTCCGCGCAGGTCAGTTGCACGTTGGCTTGGGCCGTTCCGCCGCTGGGCACGTCCAGAACGATGAAGTACTCGTTGCCCGCAGCGCCCGCGAACGAGAAGCTGCCGGCCGCCCCCTTGGCGATGCACTGGTTGGGATCGCAGCCGCCCTGGTTGGCCTTGAGCACGAAAATGCGTGCAGCCGGATTGGTCAGCCCGGTGACGTTGATGGTGACCGGGCTGGACGTGCTGGGGGCGAACTTGATGGCGAATTCCTTGCCGTTGTAGTTCACGCCCGGATCGCACTTGTAGCTGGCGACGCTGCTGGTCGAACCCGCGCCGTTCGACACCAGCAGTTGACTAGCGCCGCACGCCAGCGTGCCCACGGCGGTGCAGCTGCAGATCGACTTGTTGATGCACGCGCCGGCCGAACACGAGTCCTCGGTGCACGCGTCCTTGTCGTCGCACTGGCTGTTGGTCAGGCAGTCGATAAAGCCGTTGTCGAAGAAGTGCAGGATGCGGGTCATCATCGCCTGCGGCGTGAACGACTGGTTGTTGGCGCTGGTCTTGACGCCAGCGAACAGCACGGAACTGGCCACCGTGCGATAGCCGGACGGGTCGTCGTGGCCGACCTGCACGCCGTAGATCTCGGTGGCCGCGGTGTTGACCAGCACGGTCTTGGTGCGCGGGATGGCAGTCTTGCCCTCGATGACGTCATTGACGTTGTTGAACGCCGACGATCCGTCGTAGCCAAAGTCGTACACGATGTTGCTGGCGATGTCGTTGTAGAAGCCGCTGCCGTTCAGCGGGCCGTTGAAGCCGAACTTGCTCGAATCGCCGATCTGCTGGACCTTGAACGACGCGTGCACGCTCTGCTGCGGGTCGAACACCCAGGTGTCGCCGCCTTCGAGGTAGAGCTTGCCGCCCTTGGCGACGTAGAGCTGCAACTGGTCGGCCTCGCCCTTGGTCAGCACGTGGTTGTTCGGATAGATGCCGAGCGGCACGAACACGCCGGCAAACGTGCCACCCGCGCCGGCCAACTCCGGGTACAGCGACAGGTCGGTGATGTGCTGCGCAGTCTTGCCGGCCTTGACCAAGGCGTCGAAGATCGCCGATCCCTGGGTCTTGGGCACGTCGCTCGGCCGCCACACAAGGTAGCCGCCGATGTAGGTCACGGTGATCTCGAAGGTGCACAAGCTATAAAGCGAGCCGTCGGACACCTTGATCGTCACCGGCCACGTGCCGATGTGCGCCAGCTTGTTGGGCGTGACGGTCAGGTTGCTGTTCCATGATTCGTCGAGCCAGAAGTAAATGGCGCTCGACATCGACACGAATTCCGGTGCCTGCACCATCTGGAACGACAGGATCGCGTCCGCGTCGGCGTCCTTGGCCTTGACCGGCACCACCTTCTTGGTGCCCCAGGGCACCACCTGATTGACCGGGCAGTTGGTGAAGGTCGGCTTGTTGCCCTTGACGATACAGATGTTGTCCAGCGCGTAGCTCTGGATGTCGAAGGTGGTGGCGCCCTTGACGCAGAATGCCAAGCGCAGGCCGTTGGACCCCGTCAACTCGGGCGGCAGCGTCAGATCGAGCGTCTCTGGCCCGAGCGTGTCGGTGGTCAGCTTGGTGTCGATGAGCGTCGCAGTCTTCCAATCTGGCGCGGCGCCGCCGAGCGACCCGTAGATGGTGATCGCCGTCTCGCCGCCCTGCGGTGTGAACTCGCGGTCGTACTGCAAGGTGATGGTCTTGGCGCCCGCGGCTTGGATGATCGGCGACTGCAGGCACGTGTCGTAGTTGACCACCGTCGGCGTCCAGTCGAGCTTGGCGTGCTGATCGGGGCCGAGGCCGGTGCTCGTCGACGGCTTCCAGTTGTTGGCGGCCTTGCCGCCGGTGCCGATGTCGGTCGGGTTCCAGCCCATCGTCGGCAGGTCGGTGCCCGCCTGGAAGTCCTGGCAGTAGCCGATGTTGACCGTGCACACGGGCAGTTTTTCGGAGCCGCATTTCTTGCTGCCGTCGGACTGGTCGAGGCATACGCCCTTGGCGCACTCGCTGTTGAAGGCTGCGCAATCGACCGCCTCCGTTTCCTTGCTGCAGCACAACTTGTTGTTGCCGACTTGCTCCAGGTGGACGCACTCGTCCAACACGCACATGTCCTCTGTACATGGCGAGCCGTCGTTGCAGTCGAACTTGTCCAGGCAGCATGCGGTGACGTTGCTGTGTGTGCACTTGCCGCCCGTGCAGGCGTCGGCCGTGCACTTGTTGTTGTCGTTGCAATCCAGGCCTTGGGCCGTCAGCAACTCGTCGCACTTGCAGCCCGCGATTTGCGTATGGGCGCACGAGCCTTTGCCTGTGCCCGGATCGACGTTGCCGCACGTGTCGTTGGTGCAGGCGCTGCCGTCGTTGCAGTCCTTGCTGGTGGCGCAGCAGCCGTTCTTGGGCACGGTGTGGCGGCACTCGTTGTTGACGCAGTACTCCATGGTGCACGCGTTCTTGTCGTCGCAGGTCTTCTGGGCGTCGGCGTCGTCGATGCAGCAGTCGGGCTTGGTGGAGTTGACGCACTGGTTGTTGACGCACTTGTCGAGCGTACATGCCGCGTTGGCGTTGGGCGGATTGCCGCCGATGGGTTTGCTGTCGTCGCACTCGAAATCGGCGGTGCAACAGCCAGGGGCGACCTTGTGCACGCACGCGCCGCAAGCGCCCGAGGTGTCGCAGGTGTCTTCGGTGCACTTGTTGCCGTCGTCGCAGTCGGCGTTGACGGTGCACTTGTCGCTGGCCGTCTGCGACTTGCACTTGTTGAAACCGTCGCAGTAATCCTGGGTCTCGCACTTGCCGTCGTCGCAGTCGGCGTTGCCGTTGCAGCAGGAGGCGTCGCCGTTGGACACGAACTTGCACAGCTTGGTCGGCCCCGGCGGCGCCGCGTCGATGCCCCAGCTCTTGCGCAGCCAGGTCAGCACCAAGTCGCGATCGCTGTCGGTCAACGCCTTGTTGTAGTACAGGATGTGGCCGATGTAGGCCTTGGAATCCTCGCTGACGTCGCTCGACCCGACGTACAAGATCTTGTTGCCGAGCGAAATCGAGTTGCCGTTGCCCTGGACCTGCACGAAGCTGGCCCCCGTCGCCACCGACGCATAGGACCGCGCCGTGCCCTGGATGCGGCCGTAGAGGATGTAGTTGACGTCGCTGGTCAGCGTCAGTTCCACGCCACTATTGTCGTTGCCGGACTGGAAGTGGGTGATGTTGCTGCCCGCCTTGGCCGCGTTGTGCTCCAGCGCCCAATCCATGTCGCGGTTGCCGTGGTGGGCGATCGATCCCCAGCCGTCCGGCGTCTTCCACTGGATGACCGCGAACACTGTGACATCCGTGGTGATGGGGAATGCGTCGGTGGTCATGCGCCGATCGGTGCCGTTGAAATCGAGCGCCGGCATGGTGCCGATGAGCTTCTGGGCATACACCGGACTCTTACCGTTGGGCTTGAGGTGCCGGTTGTTGCCCGACAGGTCCTTCCACTCGGTGACGTTGGCGTTGGCGTCGACGACCACCGAGGCGATGTCGCGGGCATCGAAGTGGGCGACGAGACCCGTCTTGACCGGCAGATCGCCGGGGCCAAGGTCGCAGGTGTCGGTCGTGCAGGCGTTGCTGTCGTTGCACTCGCTGTTCGACTCGCAGCAGTTGGGTTTGCTGATGTCCGGACCGTGGTAGCAGATGTGGTTGATGCACACGTCGACGGTGCAGTACTTGCTGTCGTCGCAGATGGGGTCGCTGTCCTTGTCGCAACAGGTCGGATCGGTCTTGGTCTGCTTGCACACGCCCGGAATCTTGGTCGCGTAGTTGACGCCGACGCACTGCGGGATGGTGCAGAAGAGGCCGTCGTCGCAGTCGGCGAGCGTGTCGCAGCACTGCGCGTCGGTCTTGGGGAACGAGCAAACGCCCTCCTTCTTGCCAGCCGGGATGTCGCACTTGTTGGTGGTGCACATCTTGTCGTCGTCACAGTCTACGTCGGCGACACAACAATCCGTGACCTGCAAGTGCACGCACTTGTTGTTGCTGCAGGTGTCGGAAGTACAGCCGTTGCCGTCATTGCACTCCAAGGTCGAGCCGGCCGTCATGCAGCACACGCCCTGACCGCCCATCTTGTCATCGAACGGGTTGCTGCAGGTCTTGTAGCCCTTGGGGCCGACCTGGCTGCTGCACACGTTCAGCGTGCACTCGTTCTTGTCGTCGCAATCCGAATCGGCGACGCAACATCCCGGCTTGTTGATGAGATCCTTGCCGTAGCGGCATTCGAGGTCGACGCATGCGCCAACCTCGCACACGTTGGTGGCGACGCATTCACTGTCGGCGCAGCAGGCGCCCGCCGGTTTGACGTGGCTGCACTTCTTGAGCGTCACGTTGCAACTGTCGACCGTGCAGGCCTTGCCGTCGTCGCACTGGCCCGCCGCGCTGCCCTTGACCGGGTCGCTGTCCGGGAAGCAACACGCCTCGGGGTCGATCTTGGGGAAACTGCACTTGCCGACCGCGCCGCTGAGATCGCAGACGTTGTTGGTGCAGGCGTCGCCGTCGTCGCAGTCGGCATTGACCGAACAAGTCGTGCACTTGCTCTGGGCGGTGTTCGGGTTCAGGCAGGTCGGGCTGGTGGTGCTGCACTCGCTGTTGTTGCCGCAGCAGTTGAGCACGATCTTGTACACGCACTTCAGATCGACGCAGGCGTCCGACGAGCAGGCCAGGCTGTCGTCGCATTCGACGCCCTGGGTGCAGGTGTTCTTGGCATCCGCATTGAACGGATCCTGCGAGATGAACACGTGCACGATCGCGCGCGCCGTGGCCGCGGACTCCGATTGTCCGGCGGCGTTGGCGAGCGTACACGACAGCACGTGCATGCCCTTTTTCGTGCCGAAGTCGACATTGGCGAGGGACAGCGATGTGGCCACCAGCGGGGCCTTGCCGTCGATCGAACACAGAATCTGGCCCGCGCCCGCGCCGATCGTGTAGTTGGTCACCTTGAACTTGGCGGTGATCTTGATCGCGCCCGGCGAAGCCTGCGTGTAGTCGATGTAGTAGTACTTGCCCTCGGGTGGATCGGTGATCTCGATCGCTGGCGCGGCGAGAGCGAACGTCTCCACGCCGAATTCGGCGTCGACCCCCGCGGCGTCCTTTTCCGCCTGGCCGGAAGGCGGTGGGGCGGATCCCTCGTTGCAGGCGGCGAGCACGGCGGCGAGAACCCCGGCGATCGCCAGGCGCCAGCCGAACGAACGGCCGACTCCCGCGCAGTGCTCCGTGGTGGACTCGTGGCCCGCGTACAGACGATCGCCCGCGCGCTGCAAGAAGCGCCAAGTACGGGGATGCAGCAGGTTTTGCATGACAGTCCTCCAATGCCGCTCGGGTTGCCGCGGTCGGGCCAAGTGCGGCCAAACCGGCACGCGCCAGCGCTGCAGACGCTGGCGGGGCAAAGCAAACCCGGGATCAACCGATGCGACGTGCGCGGGGGGTCAGGTCGCAGGGGATCACTGCGCAGGATCCCGATCTCGGACCGGCGGCCGCGTCGCTTGAGCTTCGCAGTCGCTGGCAGACACTAGCGAGCGCCCGTGTCGCGGTCGTCCGGCCTGTGCCGAACCGCGCGCCAGACCGCACCGTCTGCCGATCGCACGGCGCGCGGCCGGCGTACGGAAGGTGCGGAACGGGCCAGGGGCGGCAGCGACGCAGGTGTCGCGCAGCGGGGCGGATCGACGCCGCCTGCCGCGCAACGAATGGCCGAATTCGCACCGTTCTATTCCGCCGGCAAGTGACCAAGCGGAGAGAGTTCCGCCAGGTCGGGATCGCGGCTGGCGGCTGGCGGGGTGCGGGATCGGCCGGGGTTGCCAGTCCTTCGCGCCCCGGCCGCTTTGCGCAAAGCGACAAGGGAGCGGTGGACTGCCAGCACGTCGTGCCGTCGCCACAGCGTCAAGGGGGGATGGCGTGCGCTGAGGCTAGCTCGACCGCGGCTCGCAGCCACGGCCTGTCGGGGGCGGAAAAGCAAGCGACCGTCGCCGGACGCGACTTTCCCAGTCGAAGGCTAACAAAGCGACCGGCGGGGTGCAACCGCGCCGTGCAGGGGCCTGAAAAGTGCGCAAGGGGGGCGGCGCGATCGCAGCGGGCGTCGCCGCGCCCCCCGCCCGGCGGCCGTTGGATTCGGGGTTTGGCCGCACCTGGACCCAGTGGACCGCCACGTCGGAGCGTGAAACGGGATTGCGCTGGTTGCGCCGGATCGATGGGACGCTCCCAGGCCGCCATGTGCCCCGCCCGCCAGCGATCGCGGATCTGCCGCGGCGGCCGCTCCACCGCTGCAAGGATTCGCGCGCGGCCGCCTTGCCGGAGCGGGAAACGGGATTGCGCTGGTTGCGCCGGATCGTTCAAATCCCGTTTCGGCCCAGATGGGCGACGCCTAGACGACGAAAACGAAGCTTGTTCTGGAGCGTGAAACGGGATTGCGCTGGTTGCGCCGGATCGTTCAAATCCCGTTTCGGCCCCCGTTGGAGACCGTTGTCGAGACGACGGAGAGGTTTTCTTGGAGCGGGAAACGGGATTTGAACCCGCGACATCGACCTTGGCAAGGTCGCGCTCTACCGCTGAGCTATTCCCGCGAGAACCGCCTGTGCGGCGGTTGCCGCGCTTGCACAGGCCCGTGGGGGCCGCGAAGCGGGCGGCAGTATAGGACCCATCGTTTTGGGCGTCAACGGGACCTGACGCGCTTCGGGCTATTCGGCGTTCATGTCCACGCTGACGGTGGCCGCACCGCCGGCCTTGACCGTGGCGCCCGCCGTCTTGGTGACCGTGCCCTTGATCAAGGTGACCGTGTACTTGCCGGCCGGCAGCGTGATCGTTTGCGGCGTCAGCCCGTACTCCTTGCCCTTGATCATGACCTTGGCCCAAGGTTTGGCCGACACCGTCAGCTTGCCAGGGCCGGCGGGCGCTTCCTTCTTTTCGCCGGGCGACGTCGCCACCGCGGTTCCCTTGTCTTTTTCGAGTTTGAACTCGAAGGTCTCGTCCTTGGTCACCATGCGGTCGACCGTCTCGTTCTTGTGGCCCTCGGCCTTGATCTCGATCTTGAGCGCGTCGCCAGCCTTGACGTTGGCGACCTTGCCGGTCCCACCGACGAGCGCCAGCGGCTGACCGTTGACAGTGACCGTGGCATTGTCCGGCGCAACCTTGACGAAGACGTTGGGCGCAACCGCTGCCACCTGCGGGGCCGGATCGGCCTTCTTGGCGACCTCGGGTACCTTGAGCTCGACGACCTCGCCGCCTTTTTGCACGTCGATCTCCTGATCGACGCCCTTGCCGTCGGCGTTCTTGGCGATGACCTTGTGCTTGCCGGCTTCGACTTCGATGTCGCAAGTGTCCTTGCTCATGCACGCCGGGAGGCCGTCCACCAGGATTTCAGACGCGCCCGGAGCCTTGACGAAGAACTTGAGCTTGGGCCTCTCGACGGGTGGGGCCGGAACGGCCACAGCGCCAGCCGCGGGCCGATCGTCCTTCTTGCCCAGCAACACGAAGGCGCCGATGCCGATCGCCACAGCCAGCAGCGCGCCGATGCCGATGAGCAGCCCGGTGTTGGACTGCTTCTGGACGATGATCTGCGATGCGCCCTGCATGGGGATCGCAACCTGGCTCTTGCTGCGCATCGCCGCCATGGCGTCCGGAATCGCCATCGTGCGGTCGCTGTCGCCCGCCATGGCCGCGTCGGGCAGGGCCATGGTGCGCTCGTCGTCGCCCCCCATGGCGCGGGCCTGAGGCTGCGATCCGGTGCCGGGCTTGCGCTGGCCCGACAGCGTGGCGCCGCCGCGCTTGTGCGCCTCGAGCATCGCCGCCTCATTGGCGGTGTCGCTGCGCAACTGGGCGATCTCGTCGATAAAGAGATCCTGCATGTAGCCGTTGAGGTTGATGGCGTCCGGGTCCGGCACGGCCGAGAAGAACCAGCGGTTCAGTTCATTGACGAACTGGCCGACATCCTTTTGTCGGTCGCTGACGTCCTTGGCGAGCGAACGCAGCACGATGGCGTCCAGTTCCTTGGGCACTTCGGCGTTCAGCTCGCTTGGCGGAGGCACCTCGGCCTTGAGCACGTTGTTCAACGTCTCAAAGTCGGTCTCGCCCACGAAAAGCCGCTTGCCCGTCAGCATCTCCCACAGGCAGACGCCAAGCGCAAACAAGTCGCTGCGCGCATCGAGGTTCTTGCCCCGGGCCTGCTCGGGACTCATGTAGGCGCACTTGCCCTTGACGGTGCCGACCCGGGTCTTGGTCGAGCGCGAGGCGGCCTTGGCGATGCCAAAGTCCATGATCTTGACTTCGCCAGCAAAGCTGACCATGACGTTGTGCGGCGACACGTCGCGGTGGATGATGTTGAGCGGATTGCCGTCCACCACCCGTTTGTGCGCATAGTCCAGGCCCTTGCTGGCCTCAATCATCACGTAGACGGCCTGGGCGATGGACAGCGGCTTGCCAAACTTGGCGCCGACGTCGAGCACGCGCTTGAGATCGCGGCCCTCGACGTACTCCATGGCGATGTAGAAAAGGTCATCGACGGTATCGAAGTCGAACACCTGGACGACATTGGCGTGGGTCAGGTGGGCCGCCACCCGCGCCTCGTCCTTGAACATGGTCACGAAGCCTTCATCTTCGCTGAAGTGCGGCAGGATGCGCTTGATGACCAGGACTTTCTCGAAACCCTCGGCGCCAAAGCTCTTGGCGCGGAAGATCTCGGCCATGCCACCCATGGCGATCTTGGCCGTGAGCGTGTACTTGCCGAATTGCTGGGGGTATGCGTTGGTCAGGCCGGTTGCCATGGGATCTCCGGGCCGGTCAGCAGGCGTGCGCGGGTTGGACCGCAATGGCCGTGTGCAGCCGACGGCAGTTCGGGCGCGCGGGCGCCAACGATCGGGCACGCCATTGAGTGCCCCAAGCGGTGAGACGCACGAGGCGCGCGGCGGGCGAGCCTACCACGAAAACGCCGAAACGACAACGCTACGCGGATCGAGCCCTGAACGGAATCAGGCCGCTGGCACCTGAACTGCCGCCGGCGCAAGATCCCTCGTTCAGGCGACAGGGTCGGGATCCTTCATGTCCGAGATGAGGCGCGCCCAGATTTCGTTGTCGAGCAAGCCCTCAGTGTCGGCGTCCGCCGCGAAGGTTTCGCGGTTGGCGCCACCTTGGATGCATTCGAAGCACACCATCGAACGCACGCGCAGAGCATTGGCGTTCATGTAATCGTCCAGGCACACCGACAGCAGCAGGTTGCGCCCGCGGGCGTGGCAGCGGAAGGCGTCAGAGAGCCGCCGCGGGCGGTTGGCTTCTTCGAGGATGTGGACCGGCAACAACGTGGACATCGCACTCCTTGGCGGGGCCGCCGGCCGGCAGCGGAACGACGCCACCGGCAGGACCAAAGCCCTTGAACTATCGCAACGAACCTGCGGCCTTGGGCCGCGCGACCCGGAAAAACGCTTGCGGGTCGCGAAAGTGCGCGGAGTTTAGCGGCGCTCGGACGCCCGTCAAGCAGTTTTTTCGCGGCGGCGGGATCCGCGGCGTTCCACGGTTGCCTAGGTTGCCTTTGGCGGGCCATTGCCTATGCTTGCCCCATGATCGGCACATGCAACTTCGTACCCAACCGACCCCATCTGCGCTGGATGGGCGCGCTCGCCGGCCTGTTCGCGCTCGGTCCGAGACCCGCCGCCGCGTTCGATGTCGAACGGCACACGACCGGGGCCCTGCTGCGCTACGCGGACCGGCCCGTCGCCATCTACGTGGTCTACAAGGGCGCACCCATCGGGTTGACGCCCGCCATGGTGCACAAGGCGGTGCAGGGCGCCATCGACGCCTGGGTGCAGATTGCCGGCACGCGCATCCCGCTTGCCTACGGTGGCCTGATGGCGGAACCGGCGCGCTACGACGTGACCGTTCGCTTCGACCCCAACTACGCCATCGGCGACGGCGAGGCCCTGGCGCGCACGGAACGGCAGGTCGGGCCGGGCGGAGAACTGCTCCGCAGCGACATCGTGGTCAACGCCCACGACGTGCAGTGGACGGGCGGCATGACGACCGGTACCGCGCAGGTGACGGCCGATCTGCAAGGGGTGCTGACGCACCAGGTCGGACACGTCCTGGGCATCGGCCACAGCCGCCACCACGACGCGACGATGTATTTCCACGCCACGAGCAGCGCAGCCCGCAGCCTGCACGACGACGACCATCAAGCCGCCCGGTTCCTGTGGCCCAAGGACGGCAAGCGCATTGTCAAGGCCACCCAGTGCGACGCCTGCGACGGCGACGTGGACTGCGCCGACGGGGCGCTGTGCCTGGCGTGGCCCGATGGCGCGCGTCACTGCGCCCGGGGGTGTGCCCACCACAACGACTGCGCGATTGGCACCAGTTGCGGCACCTATGGCACGGGTGGCGGAGCTGGCCAAGCGTGCCTGCCCAACGAGGGCCACTGCAAGCCTGATGCGGCGAGCGCCGGCCTGGGCGACGCCTGCGCCAGCGACACGGCGTGTGTCGGCGGCTACTGCATGCCGGGGGGCGACGTCGGATTCTGCACCCGTTCGTGCAGCAACTGCGAGGCGCCCGGCCAATGCGTTCAGACCAACGTCGGCGGATTGTGCCTCATTGCCGGCAAGGGCCTGTTGGGCGCGCAGTGCTGGCTGCCTGGCAACTGCCAGAGCTTCTTGTGCAGTCCGTCCATTTTCGGGGGCGGCAACTGCGCCCGGTCGTGCGGCAGCGGATGTCCGAGCGGCTGGCAGTGCGGCGAGGGCAACGTGTGCGCACCCGCCAAGAATGCGGCGGGTCTGCCAGTGGGTTGGCCGTGCAAGAGCGGCTTCGACTGCGCGGCGGGGCACTGTGTGGCCGTGTCCAACGGTCGCTTTCCCAAGGTGTGCGCCCAGGCCTGCACGGTCGCGACCGATTGTCCGACCGGGACCGGGTGTGCCAAGTTGGGCGAATCGACCCTGTGCCTGCCCGTCGCCAGCGCTGGGCCGATCGCCGGCCTGCCATGTCCGACTTCCGGGCAGTGCGGCGGTGCTTTGGTGTGCGACGAGGGGCTGGTGCCCGGGCTGGGCGCCTGTCGCGCGTTGTGCGATCCGTTCGCCCTGACCCATCCGTGCGGGTCAGGCGAAGTGTGCGCCTACGTCGGCGCCAAAAGCGCACAGGCGGGCGCCTGCCGTCCCGCCGTCGGAGGCTCTCGGCCCTGGGGCGCTGAGTGCAGTGCCGTCGAACCGTGCCGCGCCGACCTGGTGTGCGCGCTGGCCGCTGGGGACCCCGCCAGTCCGCTGGCCACAGGGGTGTGCCGGTTCGACTGCGCGTTGGGCTCGGGGGCGGGCTGCGAGGCCGGCGACGCCTGCGTGCCAGTTGCCAGCCAGGCCCGCGGGGCGTGTATTCCAGGTGGCAAGCAAGGCACCAAGGTCACCGAGATCGTCAGCACGGCTGGCAAGCCGGTCAATTTCGCGGCCAGGGCCATCGCATTGCCCAAGACCGTGCGGGCCAGCCAATGGAAACACACGCCGCCGCCCCCCCCGGCCCGCGCACCAGCGCAGGACTGTGCGGCCGGTCGGGCACCGGGCAGCGGCCTGGGGCTGATCGCGGTCGTTGCGGCCTGGATCGCCTTGCAAGCGCGGCGACGCAGTCGAGCGTAGCGGCCAAACAGGTGTGGGATCAGCGCGCAAGGCGCCCGGGCGCTGTCGCTGTGGCACTCCGCCTGGCTCCGGCAATCGATCTTCCCGGGGAGTCCTAGAGCTTGCCCTCGAGCACCTGGCCGATGATCTTGTTGAGGCGGTCGGCGTTCATGCCGCCGTTGTACTTGCGACCGTTGATGTACACAGCCGGCGTGCCGTTGACGCCCGCGTCGACGGCCTCGTTCATGTCCTTCTTGAGCCGGTCTTCGTACGCTTTGCTGGCGACAAAGGCCTCGGCCTTGGCGATGTCCATGCCGATCTCCTTGCACCAGCGTTTGAGGTTCTCGGTCTGCGCAGCGAGGCGCGCCGGCAGTTCTCCCTCGCGCGGCATCATCGACTGGTAGTTCTGGAAGACGATATCCTCGAATTCCCAGAACTTGCCCTGCGCTTCGGCGGCCATCGACCAGTACGCGGCGAGGCAGGCGCCGGGGTGCATCTCGCGCGACATCTTCGGGTTGCACTGGTTCGACAGCGGAAAATGCTTGAACACGATCGACACCTTGCTCGCGTTGTCTTTTTGGACCTGCTTGAGCGCCGGTATGATCTTGGCGCAGAACGGGCACTCGAAATCCTTGAACTCGACGATCTTGACCTTGGCGTCTTTGGGCCCGAGCGTCGGCGACCCCCGGTAGTCAAAGTCGGCGACCTTGGCCTCCAGCGGCGGCGGTGGAATGAACTCCTTGCCGTCGCCGATGGTCTTGGCGTAGATCTCCTTGCGAGCAACGCCAGAGGCGACCTTGGCCTCGGCCTTGCCCATTTCTTCGTCGATGAGCTTCTTGAAGTCTTCAAACGGCCGGTTGCCGCCCAGCTTGCGGCCGTTGACGAAGAACGCCGGCGTACCTGTGGCGGTGATCTTTTCGGCGGTCGCCTGGTCCTTGAGGATCTGCGGCTTGAACTTGTGGTCGGCGAGGCACTTGTTGAACTTGTCCAGGTTCAGGCCGACCTCCTTGGCGTGACCAGGCAACTCGTCGGCGCCGAGCGCGCCCTGGTTGGAAAACAGGCGCTCCTCCATCTCCCAGAACTTGCCCTGGTCGCCAGCGCACAGCGCCGCCTCGGCAGCGATCATCGCGTTGCTGTGGAACGGCAGGGGCTGGTTCTTGAACACCAAACGCACCTTGTCCGGCGCATAGTTCTTCTTGACCTCTTCCAGCGAGGCCCGCACCTTGCTGCAAAACGGGCACTGGAAATCGGTGAACTCGACCAGCGTCACCAGGGCGTCGGCGTTGCCCTTGATCGGTTCGTCGCCGTGCAGCTCCACCTTCCACACCACGTTGGGGTCGTCGCCGGGCTTCTCGCGCTTGGGGGCGGGCGGCGCGGCGGCCGCAGACTTGGGTGGCTCTTCGCCCTTGAACACCAAGCCGATGATCTGACTGCCGACCGAAGGGTTGTTGGCGCGCGTCAGCTTCTCGTTGATCTCGGCCATCGGCGTGCCCTTGCCGAGTTCGTCGTTGGCCTTCTTGATCTGCTCGTCGATGATCTTCTTGAACTCTTCTTTGGGCTGGGCGCCGGAAAGGCTGACGCCATTGACGAAGAAGCCGGGCGTGCCGCTGACGCCGAGCGCGTTGGCCACCGCCTGGTCGCGGTCCACTGCCTTGGCCACGTCGGCGTCCTTGAGGTCGGACTCGAAGCGGGCCATGTCCAGGCCGATTTCCTTGGCCCACTTCTTGTAGTTGTCGTCGCCGAGTTCCTTGGCGTTCGAGAACAGCTTGTCGTACATCTCCCAGAACTTGCCCTGCTTGTGGGCCGCGAACGACGCGATGGCGGCGGGCCGCGCCTGGTTGTGAAAGGACAGCGGCTGGTTGACGAACACGATGCGCAGGTCGTTGGGGTATTCCTTGTGCAGTTCATCGAGCGTCGCCTTGGCGCGACTGCAGAACGGGCACTGGAAGTCGCTGATCTCGATGATGGTGACCTTTGCGTCGGCCGGCCCCATCGACGGGTTGCCTGCAAACGCCGGCGCAGCCGCGGCCTGCGCGGTCTGTTGCGCTTGCACCGGCTGGGCCGCAGCGGCGGCGTCGCCTGCCTTCTTGGCCGGCTTGTTGATCATGGTCCCGGCGACGAACGCCAGCACGGCGGCACCGATGATCGCGATGATGGCGGTATCCTTCTTCATGAGTTCCTCGGGTTTCGCGCAATGCAGGCCGCGTCGGGGGGCGCCGCGGGGCCGGGTAGCTTACGCGCGTGCGGGCGGGCTTGCAATGCGCCGAAGGCACGCCACATTCCCGGAATCGGGCGCACGCGGCTTGTGCCGCTGGCGCGGTTGCGTTCCAATCCGGCCGGCGCCGCGGATGGCGCGCGAGGACCAGGTGGACGCGGTTTGGTGCTGGACGGCGGCGGCTGTCCTTGCGGTGTCCGGGTGCAACCAGCCGACGGCCACGCCGGCCGCGCCGGACACATCGGTCGGGCCAGCAGTCACCCTGCGGCAGCAGGCTACGGGCCGCGACCCCGACGCCCCCGACGAGGCGCTGCGCGACGCTGTGCGCGCCTTGCAGGACCGCTTTGCGTGCAACGCGATTTCCGGTTGCCCGGCCCATGCGACGCTGGTCGGCTTTGGCTGGCAGGCACGGCCGCTCCTTGAGCAGGCGTTCGGCCGCGCCGGGCTGCAGTCGAGCTACCGTGCGCGCGCCGTGCAGATCGTCGCCGAAATCCGCGATCCGGGCGCCGAGCCTTTGCTGGCGCGGTTGCTCGACGACCGCGACCCGGAGGTGCGGGCGTGGGCGATCGTCGGCCTGCGCGACTTGGATGCGCGTTCGCACCGCGACCGGATCGCAGAGGCGACGGCGAGCGACACGCTGTGGTTGGCGGCGCCGCGCCTCGCCGCACTGTGGGCACTGTACGGGTGGGGCGAAGCGGCCAAGGGTCCTGCGTTCCAGCAGTTGCTGACCGAACTCGCCCGCCAGCAGATGGCGGCGACCGCGCTGGTGGTCGGGGCGTGGCTCTGCGCCCGACCGGACACCCCGGACTGTGGCGCTGCCCTGCCGGAACTGGCCCGACACCCCAATTTTCAGGTCCGCCGCGACGCCCTGCTCGGGATGGCGCGGCAACCACGGCGCAGCTACGCGGCGGCCCTGGTGTACCTGACCAACGACCAGGCCCGGTCGGTCCGCCAGACCGCGATGGACACGCTGGCGGTGCTCAGCCGCGGGCACACCGCCACCGATCACCCGGGCTGGCAGGCGTGGCTGGCGGCGCAGGGCGGTCGGTAGGCGAGGCGATCAGGCGGAGGGGGCATCGGCGTCGAAACCGGGCAGCCCTGCGTCGTCGCGGGCCAGCGGCAGGGTCAGGCAGCGCGGACCGCCGCGGCCGCGCGACAGTTCGCTCCCGGGCAGGGCGACCACGAAGCGCTCGCCGGACCGGGCGAGCATCTCGGCGTTGTCGACCACGAAATCGGGGGCGAGCACACTGAAACCTTGGCGATTGAGCGCCCGCAGCGTGGCGGTGTTGCGCCCATACAAGACGATGCCGCCGGGCACGAGACAAAACGCGTTGGCGCCGTCAGACCACTGCTCGCGCAAGGCCGCCCGCGCGTCGCCATCGCCGCACGGCACCACGGTCACCGCCAGGCCGCGCTCGGCGAGCGCCGCAGTCAAGGATCCCGCGATGGGGCACCCCTCGGCCAGCAAGTCGACCAACCCCACGGCATCGAGGTCGCCCGCCGCACCGCCGAGGGCCGGTGGGAAAGCCAGCACCAGGCTCTGGTCGATCATCGTGACCACGGTGTCCAGGTGCATGGTCGCGCGGGCCACCGGCAGGACGACGCCGAGGACGTGGCGGACGCCGCGATCGCGCAACTGCGCCGCCAAGCGCAGGGCTGCCGGCAGCGTCGTGCGCTGACCGATGCCGACCAGCACAAGGTCGTGGCGCAGGACCAGGACGTCGCCGCCCTCAAGGCACCGCTCGTCGTCCAACTCGGCGGGCGACAGGCCCGGTCGGTCGGCACGCAGATCGATTCGGTCGGCGCCACGGAACCACGGGTGGTGGCGCGCGACCGCCCGCGCCAGGATGCCGTCGCGCTTTCGGGCGCGGCTGCGCGGCCAGCCGAGCACCACCGACTTGCCGACAACGGCCAGCAGATCGCGGGCGAACAACAGGTTGGGTGCGGGGTAGCTCAGCCATCGGGCACCGGTGTCGGGGTCGGCGCCCGAAACAAGCGCCTGACAAAGATCGGCGGCTGGCAGGTCGGCCAGGACGGTCCTGGCGTGATGCAGCCGTGGTCCTGACAAACCCAGTTGACCTTCGAGTTCGAGCACCTCGGCCAGGATTTCACTTCGGGCTGCGGGCAGCGCCAGCACCTGGCCGAGCAGTTCGCGCACGTCCAGGCAGTTGCGATCGCCGGTAAAGGCCGCGACCAGCCGGCGCAGCACCGCGTGTTCGGCCTGCAACTGCGGCAGCAACACCAGGTCGTCGAAGAGCAGGTAGTCCGGGTTGGCCTCCCACCCATAAGGGCCGAGGCGCAGCGGCGAAATGTGGTCGGGTGCCATCGCGTCGTGCTCGGGGCCCGGCGCGCACACGGCACATGCCGTCAACCTTCCTATCTCACTTGTGATTTCTGGAGCGGGTCGCTGCATCGGCAGGCTCGCCGCCTACTTGACCGTGAACTGGACCGGCACTTGGCTGCTCCACGCATAGGTGGCGGCGTCGTCGGTCTTGACCCCCTGCACCTGGCACAGCACCTCGTAGGCGCCGGGCTGGTCGGGCAGGAGCTTGGTCCAGCTCTGCTGGTCCGTGCTCTGCTGCACTTCGCTGATCCACGAAGTGGCGCCCGCCGGCCGCGACGACACGACGAATCGATAGTAGAAAGTCTGGTTGTCGAAGGTCGCGCCGCCCTTGGCGCCGGCTTGGATGGTGACCAGGTTGCCCTTGGTCAGGTTGGCGGCGTCACCGCCCAGGGTGCACGCGACGGTCGGCGGGACCACCTTGTCGTCGAAGGCCACGGCGCCCGTCAAGTTGATGGCGCGCGTCACGATGGTGCCCTGGCACTTGTCGCTGGCCCATAGGCCGTTGCAATAGGACACGTGCAACAGGTCGCTCACTTGCTTGGTGGTCGCCTTGGCGTCCGGCGCAAACTTGACCTTGAGGGTGGTCACGCCGTACGCCGGCACCGACATGGGCGCGAAGGCCGGTTCGAGGCTGTGGCTTTTGGACGGCGCTTGGCACGGTTCGTTGCCCTTGTACGAAGCAGGCGCGATGCATGCGGTCACAAGCTGCATGCCGGCGCAGGACTGGTTGGCGACAGCGATGTTCCCGGTAGAACTCTCGCCTGGTTTGGCCATCTGCCAAAGCTCGGTGGGACCGAATTCGGGGGAAGGCGCAGTGCAGCCGCCGACCAGGATCGGCAGGGTCATGGTGCCGTTGTTGCCGCCCGCGCTGCCGTAGCTGAAGCTGGCAACGGCCGCAGGCGGCTTGCCCGCTCCCTGCGGCGTGTATTCGCAGACCAGGTCCGCGGATTTGCCGGGCCCCACCGAATACAGGTCGTGGGCGGTGCCGGCGATGTCGACGAGCTTGCACTTGAGCGCTGCGTTGACCGCCTCTTCGTCGTTGCTCTGGACCGGCACGGCGGCGACGTTCTGGATCTTGAGCGGCGGCGGCCCGTCGTTGACGACCTTGCAGGTCTTCTTGCCGGCTTTCTCGGCCTCAGGAAAGAAAAAGCCCAGCTTGCCGGTGGGGTCGCTGCAATCGACCTTCCATTTGGCCTCGGCCTCAGTCTTGTGGCTGATGAGCGCCTTGACCTTGCCGTTGTCCGTCGTGGCGTTGGTGGATACAACCAGGATCACGTCTTCATTGTCCGGCGAGTCGTCTGGGCTATAGCGCACACACACCTTGAACTCTTTTTGGCCGTCCGGGTTGGCCGGGTCGCCTTTGGGCGCGATGGCATCCTCGGCGTTGGGCTGCTGGACGATCTGGTACTGGGCGTTCGCCGTCTCGAAATCGGCGCCCTTGAAGGCCAGCGCCGCGGTGCCGCAGTTCTTGATGCCGAAGCACTGGGTCGGCGGGTTGGCCTTGGTGGCGTTGGCAAAGTAGTACTCGGACGGGAAGATGGCGCCGCACGCGCCGACTTTGGCGATGCCAAAGCAGATTTTGCGGACGTTTGGGTTCTCGGTCTTGGGGTTGACGACCTTGCTGTTGCTGCTGATGGTGATGGTGACCGGGTCGCTGTCGCCGCTTTCGTTGCCCTTGTACTCGACGTCGAGCACCAACGGCTTGCCGTTGACCGGGATGGCAAACAGGCCGGTGGTCCCGGGCTTGAACGGCGATGTCTCCGAGTTGGTGCAATACGCGTCGTCTTTCTGATCGCCGCCCGACAACACCGTGACCTTGAACTGGGTGTTGGTCTTGGTGGCTTCCCACTTCAGGCAGAGCTTGGCCGGCGCGGCGCCGACGTCGGCCTGGGTGTTGCGGATGGTGATCTGCTTGTGCTTGAGCACCTGGCCGCCGGTCAGGTCCTGGTCGAAATTGGTGCAGACCGGCGCCGCTGGCGGGGTCTTGTCCGCCACCGTAATCGCCAGGGTCGGCGGGCTGTAGATGGAGGCCGGCGGCGTGTCGCTCCCGCATCCGATGCACGTGGCGGCCAAGCCGGCCGCCGAGATGCCGGCAAGCCCCAAGACCTGTCCCTGCTGCCACCACAAACCGTTGATCATGGAATCACCTGTGTCCACGCATGCCGTGGTCGCCGCGGCGAGGATCGCCCAGGCCCGGACTTGCATGACCGCCTCAGCCTGCGCGCATCCGGCGGGGGTCCGACGGCGCGCGGGCCTCATGCTACGCCGGACCGGCCGTGTCTGCCAGCCGATCCGCTACGGATTGCACAGCATCTTGTAGTAGATGGAGATCTTGTCGCCCTTTTGCGGCATGCAAGCGCTGCCGTCGGGGAAGATCACGCTGTTGCTGGGCGCATCGTACTGCCAGCCGGGCGGCGGGCACGGCTTGCCGTTGACCTTGACCACGATGGTCGCGGGCTCAGGATTGCGCGTGAGAAAAAACTGCTGGGCGAGGCCAAAGGCGACCGTGCCGATGTCCTTGAGCACCTTGGCAAAGTTGCCGTCGCAGATGGAGCCGAACTTGCCGCCGGTGGCCTGCGCAATCTTGATGTAGCGTTCGCCGCCTTCCGCTTCGCCGCCCGGGCCCTTGCAGCCGCCGCCGGGGCCGACGATGGCGTGCAGGTGGAACAGGTTCTTGTTGGCGAACCCTTTGATCGAATAGAGGAAGTTGATGTAGTAGTTGACGTCGTTGCTGCTGCCGTCTTCTTCGTCAGACACGATGACTATTTCCAAGCCGGCGTTCTTGCGCAGGAAGGTGCGGTTGGTGCCGCCGCACATCTTGGTCGCGGTGTCGTCGGCGTTGGGGATGCACTGGCCGCCGGCCTGCTTGCAGTCCGCGTCGGCGGTGCATTTCTGGCCGGTGTCGGTCACCAACGGCGCCGTGAGCGCGGCCTCCGCCGCGGCCAACCCCTGCTCATTGCCGGACCCGCCACTTCCCGGCTTGGTCATCTTTTGCAAGGTGTCGCCGCCGTTGGGCGATTTTGGGGTCACCACGCGAATGCCGTCGGCGAGGCGCAGCTTGCCCGACTGGTCCGCCGCGGCCATGTCGGTGGTGACCACGCCAATGTGGTAGTTGGTGCTCCAGATGTCGGCGATTTGCGTGAACTGCTTGAAGTTGCTTGCGAGGTTCTGCTGCTCTTCGCTCATCGACCCCGAGTTGTCGACCACGAAAAGCACGTCGCTCTGCTTGCCGACGCCCTGCTCGAACTCGTCGGTCCACTCCTTGTCCAAGGTGCCCTCGCCGGTCATCGGCACGGTAAAGAGCTGCCCGGCGCAGAACTCGCCCGCGGCACAGTCGCCGTTGATGGTGCAGTCCTTGCCGGTCTGTGCCCCGTCGGCTTTGGTGCATACGCCGTTCAGGCTGGTGTAGATCATCAACTGGCACTGGTCCTTGCCGACGTTTTGCGGCGCGTACTGGACCTTGAAGGTCGCCGGCTTGGCCTGCGAAATGGGATACCCCGTCTTGGGGATTGCCGGCCAGGCGACCCCGACCACTTCGAGGCCGCAGCCGCTCAATTCCAGCTTGTTGACAAAGGCTTCGGTTGTGCCGGTGTTGAACACCATCACGTCCTTGCCGGGCGACTTACAACCGACAGTGACCACACCGAATTCCAGGTTTCCCGGCATCACGGAGACGGCGGCCTTGCCGACCTTGGCCACCAGATTGGGTTTGGCCTTGCTGACGGCGGTGGGGTCCGAGAGCTTGACGTCGGTGACGGTGACCAGCCCGCCCGTCGAGTCATCCTCAAATGTCGCGACCAGCAACCCGCCAAAGTCCGTGACTTTGTTGACAGCGCCCGTCTCGAAGAGGCTGGCCAGGCCCTCGGGCGCGCTGAAGGTGACCTGCAGCTTGCCGGTGTCGCCAGGCCCGAGCTTGAAAAGCGTGGTGCTCGGCGCTGCGGTCATGAACAAGGTCTTGGCCGTCGAGCATTTTGGCTGCGGGGGAGGCAATCCTGCCAATGGCAACGTAAGCGGCGCAATACAATCGACCGCGTGCACTTCCTTGAATTTGCAGTAGCCGGTGCCGACGTTCTTGAACGTCACGGGCAAGGTCTTGCTGTTGCCGTAGGGCAAAAGGCCAAAATTGACCACCGGCGGCACCATCGCCACTTTGCACACGGTGCCGTCTTTGCGCTCGGCGTACATCGGCAGCACCACGTCGGGCGTGCCCGGATCGTTGGAGTAGATGTGCAGCTTGGCGCTGGCCTTCTGCTCCACCGGTCCCTTGGCCTCGAACTGGACTTCAAACGACTGAGCGGCCGAACCGGGTTGCAGCGTGGCGGCCGAACCATTCGTCGGGGCGAAGTTGCCGGGCACGATGGTGAATTCTCCGAGCTTGTCCTTCTCGTCGGTGATCTCGATCTTGGTCACGTCCAGCGGCGACGACCCTTCATTGAACACCTGCACCGTCCGCTTGCTCTTGACGCCCTTGCCCACGAACGCGAAATCGACGTAGTCGCCCGGCGTCACCAAGATCTTGGGCGCGTTGGTCTGCGCGAACACCATCAGGTTGTAGATGGGTTGGGCCTTGTCGTTGCTCGAAATCAGGATGCTCGCGACCGGGCTGCCGTTGCTGGGCAGCGGCGTTTTGGTCTTGCCGGTCAGCGTGAAAAGCACGCCGGTATCGCAACTACCCGACACTTTGGGCGGAGGCACCGTCACCGGCAGCTTGATATCCCACGCCAGGTCTTTGAGCTGCGACACCGGCGCAAGCTCAAAGCCACTGACTTCTAGCGGCGCCATGCCGGTGTTGCAGATCTTGACCTGGGCGGTGGCGGCCTTGTTGAGTTCCATCTCGCCGAGGTTGACCTTGGGCGGGACGACCTGGATCCGCGCGGCGATCTCGTTGCCTTGGATGCCGATCTTGTATTTCTTGCCGTCCTTGGTCTCGACGAGCAGGCTCGATTGGTCGAAGTCGCCGCCCGTCGGCGTGTACCGCAAGGTGATGGGCACGTTGCCGTTGGCCGGAAGCGGCTGGGCGATGTCCGGCATCTTGTCGATGACGAAGTCGGTGGTGCCGCTCTTGCTGATTTCGATCGACACGATGTGCATGTCCAGCGTGCCGATGTTGACCAGCGAGGCCTCGATCGTCGGGCTGCTGCCGCCCGCGACGTTGCCGAAATCGATGGGATCGGGCATCACCTGCAACAGCGCCTGCCCCGCGGCGACCTCCACCGGCACGGCCAGTTTGCGCTTGTTGGCGTCCTTGTCGTTGTTGGCCAATACCAGGTTCAGCTTCTTGGACCCGGCGGCCTTGGGGGTGTAGCGCACCGTCAGCGTGTGGCTCTTGCCGGCCGCCAGGTCGAAGGTCGCAAAGTCCACGACCTGGAACTCGCCGCTTGGCGGGTCGAACGTGGCCGCCGACACGCGCAGCGTGCTGTTGTTGCCGATGTGGGTCACGGTCAGCTGCCGGTCGACCACGGTGCCTGGGGCCACGTCGACAAAAAGCAGCTTGTTGGGGCTGACGCCGATGCGCACATCGGCATCCACGCAGAAACTGCCGGTGCAGATCTGCTCATTCTTGGGCTGGCCGTCGGTGCCGGAACCGCTGGTCGGCCCGCCCGGGGTGTCTGAACACGCCGCGGCCCAAACGCAGCAAAGGGCGAACAAGCTGCGGGTCATCATGTGCGCTCCAGGGGTAGGTCGGCGGGCGGCCGCGCGGCGGTTGGGTCAATCCAGCGCGGGCGCCGGGTACTTCTTGGTGACGAACGGCGACTTGTCGCTCGCCGACTTCTGTGCCGTCTCGATCTCCGCTTGCGGCCAGCCGATCTTGGCTACGTACCACATGTCGCCCTTGACCAGATCGGGCGAGGTGACCTCGAACTGCAAAACGCCGTAGATGTAGATGCGGATGATCGCTTTGGACTTTCCGTAGCCGAAGTCGTTGTAGTAGTGCACGCCGACCGAATAGGTCTTGCCGTCCTCGGGCAGCGTCAGGTTCAGGTTCTCCGGACCGGCGCCATCGGTGTCGTCGCGGTCCAGGCTCGGGTCGTCGTCGACGTTGGGGTCGTAGCTGCCCCATTCAACGGTGTTGCCGTTGCCGCAGTTGAACCAGAAGCAGTCGTACTGGCCGGCGAACCACGGGTCGGGCTTGCCGTCACCGTCGTAGTCCTGGCCGGCCGCGTACTGGTGCGCGAAGTGCAAGTCGAGGTCGGTGCCGACGCCCGGCCCCGCGTCGGTCTCGTCTTTGTCCCCCGGGGTCTTCCACAGCAATTCGACGTGGATGGCCTGGTCGGGGATGACCTTGACCTTCTTTTCCGCAGGAGCGCACGACTTCTTGCCCCCCGCATCCCAGACGTGCAGGCGGAAAAGGTAGTCGCCGGCGACATTGGGCTGGAAGGTCACGGCCGAACTGGTGGCGTTGGGGGCGAACAGGCTCACCGATCCCTTGGCCTGTTCGACCTCCCATTGGTACTTGCCGATGGTGCCGCCGGTCGCGTAGCTCTGCTTGCCGTCCAGGTGCAGGATGGTTTGCGGCGTGACCGTGTCGCCCTCGGCAATGGTGATGATGGGCGTCGGGCAGTCGGAGCTGGCGCCATAGCCTTCCAGCGTCGCCTTGGCGGTTCCGGCGGCGGTATTCGAGGTCACGGTCAACGCCGCGGTGTCCTGGGTCACCGACCCTGAAGCGGAGGTCGGCGACAGCTTGTCGGGCGTGTAGCGCAGGTTCAGGGTCACGCTTTGGTTGGGCGCGAGCTTGAGCGGGGCGTCGGCGGTCGGTTCTTTGCCGCCAGATTCCTTGAGCTGTGCCCATAGGACTGAGAAGTTCCCGGGTCCAGGCGGCGTGTCGAAGGCGATCTTGCTGATGGACACTGGTTCGTCGCCACAGGACTTGACCAGCAGCACCTGCTCTTTGCTCTGGCCCACCGGAGTGGCGCCAAAGACCACGGCCTTGGGCGACAGCAGCAGACACGGCCCGGTCGAGTTGACCTTGACCGGCACGCGCTTGATGCCGGCGCCGTCGGTCGTCAGGCTGGCATCGTTGGTGTGCAGCAGCAGGTCGTGGGCGCGCGGCTTGTCGTCCTTGGCCGAGAACAACACCGAGAAGTCAATGCTGTCGTTGGGCTTGACGACGGTCGGCGGATCGAGCACCACCGTCGTCCCGGTCACCAACTCCTTGCCGTTCCAGACGATCTTGAAACTCTCTTTGTCGAGCGCAGTGGCCTCGACCTGCGAGATGACCAGGTCCGCGCTGCCGACGTTGAGCACGACACCGGCCGCCACGGGCGAGGTGCCGACCGGGACGTAGCCAAAGTCGATTTGCGCCGGTTGCACGGCAATCTTGGCGAGCCCCGCGGTCGTGGCGAACGTCACGGCGAACTCCTTGTTGCCCTTGACGT
>Ga0194120_10002947_pt1 | contig 28517 bp, 36 predicted proteins | sample TA2MahCa65mmetaG_FD_148642 | JGI IMG/M metagenome (GOLD analysis project Ga0194120, IMG submission 148642) | Freshwater microbial communities from Lake Tanganyika, Tanzania - TA2015019 Mahale Deep Cast 65m | ecosystem: Environmental > Aquatic > Freshwater > Lake | place: Tanzania: Lake... | reverse complement strand
CAGTGATTACCTGGGTTTCATCAATGATTTCGCCATCCTTGTTCTTTAGCTGGACTTTTTCTGAGACATCAGTAAACCACATGCTTTGGTAAGAATAGACCAGGAACTGGCCTGGCTTTATCATTGCTCCAACTGGCAGAGTCATTGTCTTTTTTGTAACAGTAGTTGATGCAATTTTCCATCCGCCAATGTCCACGGTTTCATCTGTTGGGTTGTACAGCTCGACCCATTCTGAAACGGACTTGGAGTCATCACCTGCGGGGTTAGTGTCAATTTCATTAATTACAACATGGTCTGCCAAATCATCTGTACCATACGATACTCCGATTATTCCAACGAATAGTAAAGCTGCAAATACGCCAGCTAGGGGCAAAGTCCTCATTTTTTCTACCTATGTAATTTCGAGCCCGATATCATTTTAGATCTAAATTGAGCAAAAGTTGAGCAAGTGGTCAATGGGGGGTGCATTTTAGCCATTTTTGGCTTTGATTGCTAAAAAAGAATGCGTATGATTCCTATTTGATATCATCACAGTTTGGGCACTTGCCTTCAGTGATTTTTGCCCCGCAATGAGCACAGATTCCCTCTGGGATTTCCTGTCGGATTTTGAGATTTTTTCGCCCCACATACGCCTTGATTCCAATGTATATTGCAACTGCAATCAATACCGAATAGATTAGAGGAAGGCCTGCGCCAAGAAGGCCAATCATGAAAAGCAAAATTCCGGCAATTAAAATCCACTCGCGTTTTGCGCCCAACAATCCAATACAAGAAAATCTCAATTAAAAATGATTAGTAAAAGTGGGATCGGCCGGATTTGAACCGACGACCTCAGGTACCCAAAACCCGAATCATACCAAGCTAGACCACGATCCCGCTTGTGTGTGCAAATTTTTTGCCCCAATTTAAGAGTATGATTTTAAATAACTATTCTAGTCCAGTGCAACTATTGCAATTAGACGATTACATTAAGGCAGGCAAAATAGCGTCCGAGGTTCGCGAGCTTGCAAGGGCCAAGGATTGGGTTGGAAAAACACTTTACGAAATCTGCGAAACAGTGGAATCTGAAATTCAGTCCCGCGGAGGAAAATGCGCATTTCCAGTAAACGCAAGTCTAAATGAGATTGCAGCTCACTATACCGCAGAGCCAAACGATCCCAAAATTTTGACCAGTTCAGACTTGGTCAAAATAGATCTTGGAGTTCAGATAAACGGATACATTGCAGACACTGCAGTATCTGTGTCTTATGATCCCCAGTCTGCAATATTGGTAGAAACAGCAGAAGAAGCACTCAAGGCCGCAATGGCAATGGTGAAGGAGGGAATCAAGTCAAGCGAAATTGGAAAGACAATACAAAAAACAGTAATGCAGTACAACCTCAAGCCAATTGCAAATCTGTCAGGCCACTCTTTAGAGCAATACACAATTCATGCGGGAAAATCAATTCCAAACATGTGGTCAATTGGCTCTTTTGCACTGTCTACAAAAGAAGCATATGCATGTGAGCCATTTGTCACCACGTCAAGGGGACTTGGCTTTGTCAGGGAGGGAAAGACAAAGAACATTTTCGGCCTAGTCTCGCGCAAAAAGACAAAGAACGAAAATGCAAACAAGCTAGTCGACTTTATCTGGGATAATTTCAATACACTGCCATTTGCCCTCAGATGGATAACAAAGTCATACGAGGAAAAAGAGGCAAGAACACTACTTGAGGAACTCATAAAAAACAAAATTGTCCGCGCATATCCAGTTCTCAATGAGGCAAACGGTCAACGCGTAGCGCAGGCAGAACACACATTCATTCCCACTGCGACTGGCGCAATAATCACTACTCTATAGATTGTCCAAAAATCTTTGAAATACTAGTTGGAATTTTGCAGGATGTACATTCTGGAGCAGGTGCAAAAAGACAGTCTCCTTCCCGGAATTTCCTTTTGGTTTCCTTTTTGCAAGACGGGCATTTTTCTATAGTAAATGCAATTAGAGGTTTTTCTTTTTTTGAGAACATTATTGCGGCACTCCTAATGTGTTGCCAACGCCCACAACCAATACAGATTGTCCAGACTTTGTGTTTTCTTTAATCATTGTGTGTACTTGAGATTCCACTTCGTCTGCCTTGTCTGCAATTTCTTTGGTCATCAGTGTGATTGCTTCCTTGATTGACTGTTTTATGACAATTGCATAAACTGGAATGTTGTGTTTTGTTGCTACTTCTTCTATTTGGAATCGGTCTGTTCCAATTCCACCAATTGCCGCTCCAAAGCCTTGCGCCACAGTACCAGAGGTTTCCCCTTCCAGTTTGAGCCCGGCGTCAACCATGATTATTAGGTCAGGCTTTTTTTCTGCAACCAGAATCTCTACTGCATCGCCTGGCCTGCCCACAGTTGCAGAAGGACCTTCTGCCTTGAGCAGTACTAGTTTTCTTCCCTCAAAGTCAGACTCTGCATAAACTGTTTCTATGCCGACTGGTTTTTTTTCTGATTTAAGCATCATTTTGCCTATCACCATTGGGCCAATTCCATCACCAAGTGGTTGGCCTGCTTTTAGAGCGGAAACTGCTCCCTTGAGTGCCTCTGCCTGCTCCATGATAAATGGAAGCATCATTTGTAGTGGCAAAATAAGAGGAAAATTGTTTTGCTTTTTTGCAGTAAGGAAAAGATGCCTCACTATTTTGTGCAACAGATTCAGCGACGTTACAACTTCCAATAGATTTTGGATTTTGCTTGCCTCAAGCGATGTGAGGTTTTGCGCAAGTGACAAAACTTGGACTCTGGTGTAATCCTCTCGAGAGCGCAGTAGGTGCTTTATTTTCGGCATTATTCCATTTGGGTCAATGTCCACCGGCATTATTGTAAAATACTCCAGATAGCCATCGATTTTCTTTGTAACGTCACCTGATGACTGTTTTTGCAAATAGTCTAGTAGTTCTTTTCTTGTTTCTTCTTTGTATCTGCTTAGCTTTTCGATTCCCTTGTTTATCTCGCCAGATGTCACCATTAGCTGAATTCTCTGGCCGTAAAAGACAAAGATCACAATCGGCACGATCCAGATCAGCCACATTATTGGATTTGAGGAATCACTGTTGCTGCCAAACAGGTTGTCGACTGAAAATATCTCGGTATAGTTCAATTACACTGCAAGCCCCCGGTTTGCCAAATTAATGGATTTGTGTAGGGCAAGCATGGAATCTGCTAAATTTCAAAGAAATTGGCTGCCGGGTTAACAAATAGAAAGTGCTCTTTATATAGCCTAGATAAGTCAACTGCTAACGTATGCCACAAACAAAGCCGATAGTAAGCATCGAAAATGTAGTTGCTTCTGCTTCAGTGGATCAGAAAATGGACCTAAACGAGATTACTCGTAATTTTCCAGATGTAGAATATCATCCGGACCAGTTTCCAGGACTTGTCTTTAGACTAAAGAGTCCCAAGACTGCAACTCTGATTTTTACATCAGGCAAGATGGTCTGTACTGGCGCAAAATCTGAAGAGATGGCACGAAGTGCGGTAAAGTCGGTTGTTCAAAAGCTCAGAAAAGGCGGCATCAAAGTCAAAAAGGACGCAGTGGTGGATATCCAAAACATTGTTGCATCAATTAACTTGGGTGGAAAAATTCACCTCGAGCAAGCAGCAAGAACCCTACCAAGAAGCATGTACGAGCCAGAACAATTTCCAGGTCTGATTCACCGAATGCTTGACCCAAAAACAGTAATCCTGCTTTTCTCATCAGGAAAGCTGGTATGCACTGGAGCCAAAAAAGAGCCAGATGTGTACCGTTCTGTTAACAACCTGCATTCGTTGCTTGAAGAAAAGAACCTAATGATCTACGACTAGATCTTTTATTTTATTTTAGTTCCCAGCGGCACTGATTCATCCACTGTCAGCCAAAATGGCTTTTCATCTAGATCAGCTGCCAAAAGCATTGCGTTTGATTCTACGCCGCCAACTGTCTTTGGTTCCAGATTTGTAATTGCAATTACTGTTTTTCCCACCATTTCTTCTGGGGTGAAATATTGCGCACCACCAATTATGAGGCTTCTAGTTTCCCCGCCGAGGTCAATTGTGCCCTTTATTATCTTGGTTTTTCCTGGGATCTTCTCCGTTGCGGTGATTTTTGCCACCCTTATGTCTAGCTTGACAAAGTCGTCATATGTTATGCTCATAGAAATGGGTTTTTGGCAGCGCTTAAAATGAATTTCGAAGTCTAGGCGTAGTTTTGTAAAACAATCTTTGGCAGATTGGCAATATTGCCACACAGTTAATTTATCTGAAAAGAATTCACAAAATCCGTATGGGTCAGTTCTTTACAGACGACATCGACTCACTTCTAAAGTCGGGCCACGGAGACTCTACCCGCCTATCCAAAATAAGGGAGGAATTTGTTCGCACTAAACTAGTATCACTTGATGATAGAAAATACGTGGAAGGCTTGCTTGCAAGATATTCACAGCCTGCCGAGGTAAAACAGGAAAAGCCAAAAGAATCCCGCATAGTTCCACCTCCACCGCCACCAAGAAACCCGCCAACATTACTAGAGGTAAAACAAAAACCAAAAAAGGAAGAATCCATACCAAAACTAGAAGGCAACAAGACGAAGCTACGAAATGTTGTAATTGCTGTTTGCGCCACAGTGTTTGCTGTTCTGGTAGTATCGTTTGTTGCAATGAATCAGGATTTGGAAACTGGAATCAGTCCGCCAAGTGTTGCCAAAGCACTGGAGCTGGACGCCACATCATATGTCAGAGGTGATTTAATTTCAATTTCCGGCAAGACCAAAGAGGCAACAAGCATTGCGACACTGTCCATTACAAATCCAGCAGGGACACAAATCTGGAGTGAGACAGTAACTGTCAAGCCAAGCGGTGCATTTGCCACACTTGCAATTGCTGGCGGAGAGGGATGGGACCAATCCGGAACATATACCGTTTCTGTGTCATATTCTGGCAATTCCGAGAGTGTCACATTTAGTTTTGATCCCAGCTAATCAAGACTAATATTTGCGAATCCAAAAATCACACCATGGCAACAATAGAGGCCACAGTTACAATTAATGCACCAGCAGACAAGGTCTGGGATGTGGTCTCTGATCTAGATGGCGAGTCGAAATTCTGGAAGGGAACAAAATCGGTGCGAAACATCTCAAAGGAAGGCAACACAATACAACGCGAAGTAACAATTGCATTCAGGGATTCCAAATGCATGCAGACAGTAACACTGCAGCCAAAACAGAGAATCTTGGCCACATTCACAGAAGGCATCATAAACGGAACAAAGACAGTCCAGCTAATACCGGAAGGAGAAAAGACAAAGCTAGAGGCAATCTGGGACATCAAAATGACTGGTATGCTAGGTATGTTCACAGGCATGGTCAAAAAGCACATCAAAAGCGGGACTGAGCAAGCACTGGAAGCAATCAAGCAAGAAATCGAAAAATCATGATTTTAGATCTAGTAAATTACGCCTTTGTAGCAATCCTAGTCGGAATTTGCTTTGCATGGGTTGTGCTGATAAGATCCATGGCAGACTCGTTCAGACACACTCCAGTTTTGGATAAATTCGATGCAAGACCGCACGACACACCGCGTGTCTCAATAATACTTCCTGCAAGAAACGAGGAAGGATTCATTGCAAAATGCCTTGATTCCCTAATATCGCAGGATTACACCAATTATGAAATAATAGCAATTGATGATTCTTCAGAAGATTCTACTGGAGAAATAATTTCAAAATATGCAGAGAAAAATTCCAAGGTCATTCATGTCTCTGCTGGACCAAAACCGGAAGGATGGATGGGGAAAAACTGGGCCTGCACGGAAGGCTACAAAAAGGCAACAGGTCAATTATTACTATTCACAGACGCAGACACTAAATTTGAGAAAAACGTAATGTCTTTGGCAGTCTCGCATCTGGAATCTGCGGGCCTAGATGCATTGACTGTAATTCCAAAGATGATCTGCCTTGATATTTGGACTAAAATCACATTGCCTGTGATTTCGACATTTTTGCACACACGGTTTTCTGCAATACGGGTAAACGATCCTACAAAAAAGACTGGCTACTTTTTTGGTAGCTTTTTCATTATTCGAAAAACAACGTACGATTCCGTTGGAACCCATGAGGGAGTAAAGCACGAAATAATAGAAGATGGTGCACTGGGTAAAAAAGTCAAGGAAGGAGGATTCAGAATGAAGATGGTTAGAGGCGACCACCTAATTGAGGCGGTTTGGGCTCGCGACTGGTCCACATTATGGAATGCGCTCAAGCGGTTGATGATTCCGCTCTTTTTGCAGAACGGCAAAATCGCAGTAGGAATATTCTTTGCAGTGTTGTTCTTGCTCTTTATGCCGTACGTGTTTTTGGCATATTCCATTCCATTTGCGACTAGTTCTGCTTCGTTTTCTGCTGTTTTTGCCTCATCTGCAGTCTCGTCCGCATTGTTGTTTTCAGCATGTGTTGTTGATGCTCGAGCACTGCAAATCAAGATGCGCCATGCAATTTGCGCGCCACTTGGAAGTCTAGTGGTGGTCGGAGGATTTTTGGTAGGCCTCATCCAGGCAAAAAGAAGCTCTGCAGTGTCATGGCGTGGAAGAACTTATTCCATGAAAGACCACAGTCCTGACTTTATCAATGTCTAGGCAAAGATTATAGGCGCACCAGAAAGAACCGAGTCATTGAGCAAATCAACTGTAATTTTGGGAGGATTGCTTGCAACAGTGATTGTTCTGGTGTCATATAGCATTTTTCTAAATCCTCCAAACCAAATTCCCACAATAGAAGACATTTCTGAGAATACAAAAAATTCAGTAATTGCCCAAGACAAAAAAGACCTATCACTAGTAGAAATATTTGAGAAAAGTGAGGCAGGAGTTGTGCGACTAAACGTAAAGAGGCCTGCAAATGATGCACGTGGAATAGGTGGAGTCGGCTCTGGCTTTGTCTATGATTCCCAAGGATATATCATAACAAATGACCATGTTGTACAGAATGCGGAAAAAATCACGGTCACATTTTTGGACGGCCGATCATACAAGGCAAAAGTGATTGGCCAGGATCTCTACACGGACTTGGCAGTAGTCAAGGTAAATGCAAGCTCTGATGTTTTGGTGCAATTGCCAGTCGGGGACTCGTCAAAGCTTCGAGTAGGCGAGCCAATTGCGGCAATAGGAAACCCGTTTGGATTATCAGGCTCTATGAGCTCAGGCATTGTAAGCCAGGTCGGAAGACTGTTGCCATCGCAGGATAGGGGATTCCAAATTCCAGACATCATACAGACAGATGCGGCAATAAACCCGGGAAACTCTGGTGGACCTCTCCTTAACATGCGAGGTGAAGTGGTCGGAATCAATACCGCCATACAATCCGAATCTGGCGACTTTGCGGGAGTTGGGTTTGCAATACCCTCAAACACTGTCCAAAAAATCATTCCAGTCTTGATAGAAAACAAGACATACCATCATCCATGGGTTGGAATTTCTGGACGAGACATTGACCCAGACTTGGCAGATGTTCTAAGTCTCAAAGATGCCCGTGGATTTTTGATAATCAACGTACTAGATGACAGCCCTGCACAAAAGGCAGGCCTTCGCGGAACCACGGAAACAAAAGAAGTGGACGGGGTTCGATACCAAATCGGCGGCGACGTAGTACTGGGAGTAGATTCCAAGACTGTCAGAAAAATTGATGACATTCTGATTCACTTGCAGCGAGAAAAGAAAGTCGGAGACGAAATGGTTTTGCAGATTTTGCGGGACGGCAAAGTAACAGACATTGTAATAACACTGCACGAGAGGCCATCAGGTGCACTTTCGCTAAACGGCACAAGTGCAACAAACTCCACTCAAAGATAAATACAACAACCAAAGATTAGCCTTGTTGAGTGATCTGGTGCTGGCATGCGAGCCGCTAAATCATGTCCTAGAAGGAAAAGAGATTTCAAAAAAACAGGCCTACGAGATTTTTGACCACATTAAGAATGACAATACAGAACTATACAAGACTGCAAATATTCTTCGAAACAAGTACAAATCCAACAATGTTACATTTTCAAAAAAGGCATTTTTCAATTTGGTGAATCTGTGCAGAGATGTCTGCGGATACTGCACGTACAAGGCAGAGCCAGGCGAGCAGAAATTATCTCTGATGAGCAAAAAAAATGTGCGCGAGCTGGCAGAATTGGCAAAAAAATACCATTGCATTGAAGCACTGTTTGTGACGGGCGAGCGGCCAGAAGAAAAGTACAGCCTAGCAAGGGAATGGCTCAAAGAAAACGGATTTGCAAGCACAGCCGAATATTTGGTTCATGCATCCGAAATCGCACTAGAATCAGGCCTGTTCCCTCATACAAATGCAGGAAACCTCACAAAATCTGAAATCAATTCACTCAAAAAGACAAACGTAAGCATGGGGCTGATGCTGGAAAATTCCAGTGAAAGACTAACAGAGAGAAAAATGCCGCACATCTTGGCGCCAAGCAAAAGCCCCAAGGCAAGGCTCCAAGTATTGGAAAATGCGGGTGAGCTTGCAATGCCGATGACTACTGGAATACTGGTCGGAATCAGCGAGACGCCATACGAAATAATTGATTCATTATTTGCAATAAAGCAGCTCCACGACAGGTTTGGCCACATCCAAGAGATAATTTTGCAAAACTTTCAGCCAAAACAAGACACCATGATGAAAAATACGCCATCTGTGGAGGAAAACTATTTCAAAACAATGGTTGCTCTATCAAGAATAATCATGCCAAAAATGAACATCCAGATCCCGCCGAATTTGTCGCCAAACTCGTACCAGTACTTTTTGGACGCAGGGATCAACGACTGGGGCGGAATATCGCCACTGACTGCAGACTATGTCAATCCGGAATTTGGCTGGCCGCAAATCGACTTTGTAGAAAAGCACACAAAAAATTCTGGATTTGCGCTCAGGGCAAGATTTCCTGTATATCCAGAAATGATGGAGATGGTTCCATCAGAACTATATCAAAAAATGACACCAATAATGGATAAAGACGGGTTTGTCGCAGAGGAGTATTGGAGATGAACATCGACTCGCTTCTAAAACACGCAGACCCGCTAATTGCAGAAGCCCTGGACCATGCGTTATCTGAAAAAGAAGTTACCATACCCGAGGCATTGCGACTATACGGGGCGCGGGGCCTTGACTTTCACCTAGTTGGAATGGTTGCAGACGAGCTTCGAAAAAGGCGCGTAGGCGACATTGTAACATTTGTGGTAAATAGAAACATCAACTTTACAAATGTCTGCATCAAGCAGTGCGGGTTTTGCGCATTTAGTCGCGACTTTAGGGAAGAGGAAGGATACTTTTTGCCAACAGAGGAAATTGTAAGACGTGCAAAGGAAGCCCACACACTTGGGGCAACCGAGGTCTGCATACAAGCAGGCCTTCCGCCAGACATGAACTCTAAAACATACGAGAACATTTGTCGGGCAATAAAGTCAGAGATTCCCGACATTCACATCCATGGATTTTCCCCAGAAGAAGTATTGTACGGTGCTACACGATCCAATGTTTCAGTAAAGGAATATCTCATGCGACTAAAGGACGCAGGGGTCAACACTCTTCCCGGAACTGCGGCAGAGATTTTGGATCAGGACATGCGGGACAAAATATCGCCTGGCAGAATCAGCGTCAATGACTGGGTTGATGTAATTAAAACAGCACATAGACTTGGCATCCAGTCAACATCGACAATAATGTTTGGCCACATTGAAACGCCGGAAGACAGAGTGAGACACATTGCAAAGATTAGGGAAATCCAAAAGGAGACTGGCGGATTTACCGAGTTTGTACCCCTGAATTTCATTCATTCTGAAGCACCAATGTACAAGCACAATTTGCACGAGGGAATTAGCAATGGCGCATCCGCAAACGATGTTCTGCTGACACATGCAATATCTCGAATAATGCTAAACAACCACATCAATAACATCCAGATGTCGTGGGTAAAGGAAGGCCCCAAGATGGCGCAGGTGCTTCTGATGTGGGGCGCAAATGACTTTGGAGGCACGCTAATCAATGAATCAATTTCGACATCGGCTGGCGCATCGCACGGCCAGCTGTTGCGACCAAAGGAAATGAGAAGGCTGATTCGCGAAATTGGTAGAGTTCCTGCGCAGAGAAGCACGGCATATGACATACTAAAAATGTACGAATCCGAATCAGCAGAAGAAGAACTGGACCGAGTTGATGCATCCAAGTTTGGCTCTTACTTTGAGCTAGTCAAGCTGGACAAATACAGGTACAAAAATCCAAGGGCAAACTAGTTGTCAGTGTGTAATGAGGTAATTTCTCTTGCGCAAAAAATTGGCGCAGACGAGTGCGAGTCGATATTTTGCACTAAAAAAACAATCACAATACGAATCACGGATTCAGAGATTGCAGAAATCAAGGAAAACTATGACCGCTCTATTGGGATTCGATTAGTCAAGGACCAAAGGATTTCTTCTGCACAATCCAATGCTTTGGATTATGACAAAATAATACAAGAGGCATTACATGCAGGAAAGAACCTCAGCCGCCGGGAATTTTGGAAGTCGTTTCCTGCAGAATCTAAAACTGTATCCATAGAGAAGACGAATGATCCAAAACTTTGGGGTATGGATTCTGCCGATGTAGTCGAGCTTGCACAATCCATGATAGACTCGGCTGGGCACCAAAAAATTACGAGAATATCTGGATCTTTGAATCTAGTGTGTGATGATTTTGAAATTGCAAATTCATCCGGCCTGCACAAATCGGAAAAGGCCACGTACATTTCTGGTCTGATAAATGCAGACTCTGAAATAGGAACTCCAGTGTCCGGAATTGGCCAGGCAAACTCGAGGACTCTGGAACTATTTGATGCTGCCAAAATAGGCTCAGATGCGCTACAAATGTGCGTAAATTCGATAAATCCTGACACCACACCAAGTAAGACAACTAGCATAATCTTTGAGCCGCAGGCAGTGGGGGAATTGCTGTACTTTGTCCTGGGCTCGAACTTTAATCTCAAGACTTTTTCTGAGGGGAGAAGCTGTTTTTCTGAGATTGGCGCAAAAATTGCAGTTGATGGTTTTAGTCTGGTCGATGATCCGCATGCTCCAAACAGCCTTGGCGCAAAGTCATTTGACGATGAGGGAGTGCCGACAAACCAGAGACACTACATCAGAGACGGAATTTTTGAGGGAACGTTTTCTGATACGTATAATGCGCTAAAAGAAAATACTACGACTACTGGCAATGCATGCAGATTTGGCGTGCCGCTTGGACGATCCACAGACCCAATCCCCGTTTCCGCACCTCACAATCTCTCCATTGTATCAGGAAATCAGACCCAGGAAGAAATTATACAAAACACCCAGGACGGAATTTTAGTCGGCAGGCTTTGGTATACGTATCCGGTAAATCCAATCAAGGGCGACTTTTCATGTACTGCACGTAGTGGAATTTTTCAAATAAAAAGCGGCGAAATAAATCCAATCAAGTCAGTTAGAATAATCCACAATTTGCCAATATTGCTGCAAAACATTTCTGCAGTTGGGAGCAATTCCAAGGTGGTGTTGCCCTGGGCTGGCCTGCCAGTGACATGCCCCACAATAAAGTGTGACGGAATTACAGTCTCGTCGATTTAGGACAAGATTAATTATTGTATTGCATTGACTAGACTCATGTGCGAAACCATGGATGAAATACACGCAGTCCAGCTTGTAAATATAATTGCAAAAAGACGCATGGCAAAGCAAGCACAGCAAATCGCAGCTGCCTAGAGTTTCTTTATATCGTTAAATGGAGTTTACTGGAGGTTTTTTGAGAAAATGCCCTCATTTGTTTATATTCTAAAATGGAAAATAATGGAAAATTTTTGGAAAAACACAACTAGACAGAACTGGACAGTTTTGGAAATGTACTATACCACAACTAGGCAGAACTAGGCAGTTTTGTGCGTGTTTTGATGGTCTTGTAATTTAACACCAGTATTACTGGGGTTAAACTAGAACAATGTTTGGATTCAAAAAATTTCAAGGATTTAATCCATAAGTGGATTCGGATTTGATTCACAGTTAATGCAAAACGCAATCTATCCATTAAATGCTTGACGACACACAATACATCATTGGAAGTAGCAGGAGACAATAGATTTCATTCCTGTCTTCAAACGCCTTGATCCAAACAGTGCGACATACCAAAAAATTCAAGACATAATTTTAAGTCTCAAAGACGAGCACATCATAGGTGTTCGAATTAAGATAAACCAGATACCAAAATACTATATCAAAAAACACGACATTAACGCAGTCTTTAAAGTGGATTTGCCAGATGCATGGCGTCTCATCTATGGAATCATAACGATACATGAGGAAAGAAAGGCAATACTGATGGAATTGTTCGACCATAACTCATACAACAAAAGGTTTGGCTACAAATAGTATGTTAATGTACGTACATATATGTATATATACTTGATATGAGTAACCATAATATGAGATCAAAAAAACTGCGCCAAATAACATCAAATGACGACATATCGGAAAGCATTCAAAAGTACAACCCCACGCTAAAAAACATCCTGCGAGTAGAGCAAGTCATATCAAAAGAAAAAGAATTTGACTCAAAGGCGCAGCTTGCCAAAAAACTAGACATCACCATGAGACCACCTGTTCTGAATGTGATCCTTCGATACCTGGAGGAATCAGGCAAGATTCTCCTAGACAAGGACGGCTCCATAGTCTGGATTTACGCAAGCGCCAAGGCAAAGAAAAGATGGGATCGCTCAGTCAGGCTCTAATTTAGCTCAAAAAAATTTACTGCAAATCAAAAAAAACGCAAACTAACCTTAATTAAGGTAAAGTACGGTACCATACAGTACATGAAAGCACGCCTCACATACATACCACTTGAAGTAGCCGATCAACTTGGCGACTTTATCATATCGCGCGACGCACAAGTAATGGATGCAGTCAAGGCCCGTGCACGCGACTTTAGCACGCTAACCGTGATAAAACTACTATACCAGCTGAACTGTCGCCCGCTTGCATTCTCGGAGCTATACGAATCATCAAAAATTCGAATGAAGAGATCGTTTCTGAATTACTTGCATTTTTGCCTGGATTACAATTTCATAAAAAGAGAGACTGCCAATGATTCCGTGTACTATACCATAACGGAAAAGGGCAGAATCATGCTTGGGCTGTTTTTGCAGAAAAGTAATTAGAGACGCAAAAAACCCAAAAAGCAATTGGCAAGAAAAATCCTGGACGAGTCAGTCCATGAAATAAAAAAGACCCTGGTAAAAAGCCCAATAATATTTGCAGGCTTTGTAGGTCCTGGCCTTGCAGGCCCGCTTGCCATCGGACATATAATAGAAAAGATGAGAATGTCAGAGATTGGTTATTTACGATCAAGGTATCTTCCGCCGTCGACTGTATTCATTCAGGGGAGACTGCGACACCCGTTTCGGTTTTACTCTAACAAAAAAGGCAACATTTGCTGTGTGATATGCGAGGTTCCACTAAAGGCAGAAGGCCTCTACAACATTGCATCTATAGTTTTGGATTGGGCCCAGGCAAAGGGATGTAGGGAACTTGTGATATTGGATGGGGTTGCCTCTGAAGAGCACGATTCCAAGACGTTTTGTGCGGCAGAGGAAGACTTGTGCCGAATAATGCAGGACAAGGAAATATCGATGATTTCACAGGGCTTTATTTCCGGCATTCCAGGCAGCATCCTAAACGAATGCATTATCCGTAAAATCCGCGCAATTACTCTACTAGTCAAGGCAAGTCACGCCCATCCTGACCCGCTAGCTGCTGCCACCCTGATTGACTCTGTGAATAAAGTCTATGGCACAGTGATTGATACTGTAGACCTTAGAAAGCAAAAGGAGAAAATCGGAACAGAATTTCGCGAGCTGTCTGAAAAATACAAGGAACACAGACAGGCGGACTCTGGAATGTATATGTAGAGAGGCCCAAGATACAACACCATGATAACCTACAAGTCCGCAGGAGTTGATGTTTCTAAAATCAAGAAAAGCCAGTCGGCAATCGGAAAAATAATTGCATCAACTCATTCTGGAATGGTAAAATCTGGATTTGGCCACTATGCGGGACTGGTTGGGATTCACGGTGGAAAATACCTGGCAACGCACACCGACGGCGTTGGGACCAAGGTATTGATTGCGAATTTGCTAAAAAAATACGACACCATTGGTATAGACTGTGTCGCAATGAACGTCAATGATATTATTTGCATTGGTGCAAAGCCGGTGTCATTTGTTGACTATATTGCCGCAAACCGCAACAACGAGTCCGTGTTTGTGGAAATCGCAAAAGGGTTAGCTTCTGGCGCAAAAAAATCAGGTGTACCAATTGTCGGCGGTGAAACCGCAATCATGCCGGATTTGTTTGAAGAAAAGAAATTTGCGTTTGATCTGGCAGGAATGGTTGCAGGCCTAGTCGATAAAACCAAGATAATACTTGGAAACAAGATCAAACCGGGGGACGCAATAATCGGGATTGCGAGCACCGGAATCCACTCTAATGGTTATTCACTGGCAAGAAAGGTCTTGCTGAAAAAATATTCAGTTTCTGATAATGTCAGTGGAGTGGGCAAAATAGGCCATGCAATGCTGACACCCACTGAGATCTATGTCAAGCCTGTTTTGGATGTAATAACACAATGTGAGGTGCACGGCTTGGCAAACATCACAGGCGGTGCATTTACCAAGCTTTTGAGGCTAAAAAAGACCGGATTTGTGCTTGACATGATGCCAGAGCCGCCAAAGATAATGCAGCTAATAGAAAATCTAGGAGTATCATATGAGGAAATGTACAAGACATTCAACATGGGCGTAGGATTCTGTATAGTTACGCCAAAAAGCCAGGTAAACAAGATAATGTCGATTTGCAAAAAGTACAAACTAGTATCGTATGAGATTGGCCACATTTCTGCAAAAGTCGGCGTCTTTTTGGACGACAAAAAGCTGGCCTAGTGTCACACTAGGATCATTTTTAATCCACAATATTTTAACAAACTGAGGGAAAATGGAATCGCACTTTGTTCAGGTTATTATTTCTGTGTGTGTTTTGCTTTTTGCCGCCAAGATCATGGCGGAATTGTTTGTCAGGATACGACTGCCAATAGTGCTTGGTGAGCTGCTTGCAGGAATGATAGTAGGTCCGTTTGCAATTGGCGCATTTTTGATGTTTCAGGGAGAACACCTAGTCGTACTCACAGAGGAGGTAAAAATTCTGGGCGAAATTGGCGCAATCGTGATTTTGTTCATGGCCGGCCTGGAGATGACCCCAAAGGAATTCATCCGAGGCGGTAAGGCGTCATTTACTGTCGGAACGCTAGGCGTTGTGGTCCCGTTCTTTGTCGGGTTTTTGGTATTCCAGTTCTTTGGCTTTGATGCATTCCAGGCAATGCTGGTGGCAACTGCGCTCACCGCAACAAGCATTGCAATTTCGGTCCAGGTGCTAAGCGAGTTTGGCAAGCTAAAGACTCCGGAAGCTCGACTTATCATAGGGGCTGCTGTAATTGATGATATTTTGGCAATTGCGGTATTGTCTGTTGTGACATCAATTGGCGGAAGCGGAGCCGAAGTGAACATCACCGATGCCGTCTTTACAATATTCAAGGTCCTGGCGTTCTTTGCAGCCATGGCAATTGCCGCAATATTTCTGGTTCCTCGCATGGTCAACTCGAAAATGTGGAAGGCAAGCGGAAGCATAGAGGGAATCGTGACTGCGGCGTTCTTTGGTGCTGCGGGCCTTGCTGCATGGATTGGCCTCTCGCCGATTTTGGGTTCGTTTGTTGTAGGCATGGCGCTATCCACTACGAAAGTCTTTGAGAGAGTTGAGCACTATATTGGAAAACTGGGTCTGATATTTGCGCCATTGTTCTTTGCAATAATCGGCGCCCAAGTTGATTTCCGTGGAATAAATGCAGAGGTGATGCTAATCGGTGCAGTAATAATCGGTGTTGCAATAGCTACCAAGCTGATGGGATGCAGTCTGCCCGCAATGCTGTTTTTGAAAAACAAGGCCCAGTCAAGGCGGGTTGGAATTGCGATGATTTCCAGAGGAGAGGTCGGCCTCATCGTTGCAGGAGTCGGCCTGTCCAGTGGAGTATTGATGCCAAACATCTACACCACTATTGTAATCATGGTGGCAGTAACGTCGCTAATTACGCCGATTTGGCTCAAGCTGGAATATCGAAAAGATGTGCAAGAAAACCCTGCTACACAGAATCAAAACTAGTCTGGATAAATATTAAATTGGACGCATGAGATCAGAGTATAGTTGGCCATCACAAACTTCATTGACATGTGCGCAGTCTGCAAGCAAGGAGTTGCAAGAGAATACATGGTGTACCAAAGGGGACGCGTCTTTCATGAGCGATGTTTTGAAACTCATGGAAACTTGTTTCCAGTAATTGATCAGGAACTTGCGCAATTATCTGCCAAGACCCGAGTGGAGTTGGTGCAGATGAAAAATCTCAAGGCAAGAACAGATGCAGAACTAATATCGGCAAAACCAAAGGCTGCAAGGAAAAAGACATCAAAACCCAAGAAAAAGACAAAGAACGTAAAAAAATCCAAGCCAAAGGCAAAATCCAAGAAGCGAGCCTCAAAGAAGCGACGGTAATTCTAAGAAATTTAAGGCCAGGTTCACATTTTCAAGACAATGCCCAGTGCAACATTTTCGCAAGCATGCGTAGAGATTTCACAGAATCTGCTCTCAATACACGATGCCACAAAGGATCAAATCAAATCGCAGATAAAGAAAATCTGCACAAAATATGCGCTGGAGAGAATCCCAAAGAACCACGAAATACTATCTACAGTTTCCGGCAATGATTACACCAAACTGCAAAAATTATTGCTAAAAAAACCAGTCAAGACAGCATCTGGTGTTGCAGTAATTGCATTGATGCCAAAACCGTATGCATGTCCGCATGGCAGATGCACATATTGCCCTGGAGGAATTGAATTTAATTCTCCAAATTCCTACACCGGCAACGAACCATCAACGATTAACGCAATTGAAAACCAGTACGACCCAAAAAAACAAATCACTGGCAAGCTTGACAAGCTTGTAGCATACGGCCATGACCCATCCAAGATGGAGCTCGTCATTGTAGGCGGGACATTTCTTTTCATGCCCAAAGACTATCAGACAAATTTCATAAAATCATGCTATGATGCACTAAACGGTTTTGACTCGCCAACACTGGAAGAGGCAAAGCAGGCAAACGAGACAGCACAAATCCGCAATGTCGGATTTACCATAGAGACCAAGCCGGACTATTGCAAGGAAGAACACGTAGACATGATGCTGGACTATGGCGTCACCAGAATCGAAATCGGTGTGCAGAGCCTTCAGGAATCTGTGTACAAAATTGTCAATCGTGGCCACACATATTCTGATGTTGTAGAGTCTTTCCAGATTTCAAAGGACGCAGGTTACAAGATAGTAGCACACATGATACCAGGACTGCCCACAGTCACTCCAGAAATTGACATTTCGGATTTTAAGAAATTATTCTCAGATGATTCACTAAAGCCAGACATGCTCAAGATTTACCCATCACTGGTATTGCAGCACACACCAATGTACCAAGACTATCTCCAGGGAAAATACACACCATATTCCGATGAGGATATGATCCGAGTATTAATGGAACTCAAGAAAAATATTCCAAGATGGGTAAGAATAATGCGGGTCCAGCGAGAAATAGGCCCAAATGAAATCATTGCAGGGCCAAAATCAGGCAACCTTCGGCAAATAGTGCTAGAGAGACTCAAAAAGCACGGCATGGCATGCAAGTGCATTCGATGTCGTGAAGTTGGATTTACCAGTCAACCGCAACAAGAGACCAAGATGCACCGGGAAGACTATACCTCGTCTGGCGGAGAGGAAGTGTTTTTGTCATATGATGATTCTCTGGATAGAATTTACGGGTTTTTGAGGTTGCGCAAGCCAAGCTCCAAAACGCACAGAAAGGAAATAACTCAAGATTCCTGCATTGTCCGGGAGCTGCACGTCTATGGAAAATCACTCAAAATTGGAGAGCGCGAAGACGGACAAATACAGCACTCTGGACTAGGCAAGAGCCTGATGAGTGAGGCAGAGAAAATCTCACGAGAAGAATTTGATGCCAAAAAACTCTTGGTAATATCTGCAGTCGGCACCCGTGAATATTATAGAAAAATTGGATACACTTTAGAGGGCCCATATATGGCAAAAAAACTAGAGTGAGTAACTTGTCAGAAGAAGAGAAAATAATCATGGGTAAGGGAACTTGGATTGACAAGCTCGCATCAGAGATGATAGAGCGGGAAAAACAGCTAGGACGAGACACAAAGCTGCTCAAAGTAGAGTCCGGTCTTGGCGCATCCGGCATTCCACACATTGGAAGTCTTGGTGATGCGGTTCGAGCCTATGGAGTCAAACTTGCGCTTGAAAATCTTGGCTACAAGTCTGATTTAATAGCATATTCTGATGACTTGGATGGACTCAGAAAAATTCCAGAAGGCCTGCCAGAAACACTATCAGAGCACATTGCAAAGCCAGTATCACTAATTCCAGATCCGTTTGGGTGCCATGATTCCTATGGAATGCACATGAGCAGCATTTTGCTTGATGGATTAGACAAATTAGGAATAAAGTACAATTTCATTCGGGCCCGTGACACTTACAAAAACGGTCTGCTTCGCAACCAAATCCACACAATTCTGATTAATTCTGAAAAAATTGGAAACAAAATTGCAGAACTGGTAGGACAGGAAAAGTACCAGAAATTTTTGCCATACTATCCCGTTTGCGCAAAATGCAACAGGCTATACACTGCACAGTCATACGAGTACGACCAGGAAAGACGAGTTGTAAAGTATAGATGCGTAGAAGCTGAAATCGGCTCTAAAATGCTAAAAGGATGCGGCCATGAGGGAGAAGCAGACATTTCAAAGGACTTGGGAAAACTCGCATGGAAAGTAGAGTTTGCCGCAAGGTGGCATGCATTTGATATCAGATTTGAAGCATACGGCAAGGACATCATGGATTCAGTCAAGGTAAACGACTGGGTATCTGAGGAAATACTAGGTCACCCACCTCCACACCACGTAAAATATGAAATGTTTTTGGACAAGGGCGGCAAGAAAATCTCAAAATCTGCAGGAAATGTCGTTACATCACAAAAATGGTTCAGATATGGAACACCAAAGTCCATGTTACTATTATTGTACAAAAGAATCACAGGAGCTCGCGAGCTTGGCTTTGAGGACATTCCTGCATTAATGGATGAATACAATGAGGTAGAGGATGTCTATTTTGGAAAAGTAAAGCTGGACAATGAGGCAAAGCTGCTCAAGACGCGAGGATTATACGAGTACACAAATCTGCTAAATCCGCCAAAGACGCCTCCAACGCACGTCAATTTCAGATTGTTAATAGAATTATGCAGAATCTTCAAGGAAAACCGCGCAAGCCTGGTGGCAAAAAAGCTCATCGACTATGGCTCTATCAAAAACTCTGAGCCACACATTGAGCAGCTAATCGAGCTTGCAGGGAACTATGCTGATGACTTTGAGGACGGGGAAACTGCAAAAATTGAAATCAGTTCTGAAACAAAGACAGCACTCTCCAAGCTTGTTACTGTACTAGAATCAGACAAGGATCCGGAAGACCTGCAAAATACAATTTACAATATTGCCAAAGAGAACAATGTCCAGCCAAAGGACTTTTTCATGGTACTATACCAGATAATAATTAACGCAAACCGCGGACCAAAAATCGGGCCGTTCATCATGGACATTGGAAGGAAAAAAGTGGCGCAAAACATATCAAAGCACATCTGACATGGCGCACAGCGAACATAATAGACAAAAAAAGGGTGGTGGGTTTTTCCTAATAATACTTGGCGCGCTGTTGTTCTTTATCGCACCAACATGGTTTTCTGGCGAGCCGCAAACTGGAATGGCGCTAATCATAGTTGGATTCATAGTTGGAGGCCTTGGATTCTACCTTCGATTCATCCGTAAATAGCAAAATTCATTTTTGTATTACATGGTGATATCACATGGGACTATTTAGGCGAAAAAAAGAAGAAACTCTTGAAACGCAGGAAAATACAGAACCTACACCAGAGCCAATACAGGTAAAGAGCCCCGAGGAAATTCAAAGGGAAAGAGTTGCAAACGAATTGGAGCATCTAAATCTGGAATTGCAATCAAAGACAGAGCACCTCAAGGTAGTATCTGAAAAACTTGACAAGGTAAAGGCAGAATATGATGACCTAGTCGGCACTGTAATGGCGTCAAAAAAAGAGGCAAACGAGAAAAAGACGGAAATGGACGCCCAGCGAATCCAGCACCAGCAACTACTCAAGCAAATCGATGCCGCAAAGCTGGAACTAGAATCAACAAAAAGGCAGGCAGAGCAAAACAAGTCCTTTCTATCTGAGGCAAACAGGACCAAGACTGACCTGGAAATAGCAAGAACAGAGCACCAAAAATACAAAACAGAAACAGAAGAGATAAAGAAAAACCTGGATTCGGTTCAAAAATCATACGAGTCCAGCAGAAAGGCGCAAGAGTCTGCAAACCAGGAACTATTGGAGACAAATCACCACCTGGAATCTGCCAGAATAGAAATTGAACAAATACGAACAGAGATAGAATCAAAGAAAAAAGAACTGGAAACTGCAAAACGCGAGCTAAAATTAATTGAAAATCAGATGGCAAACGCAGGCGAGCGTGCAGACCAAAAAAGTGTAGTAGCTGCGGCAAGCTCTGTAGTGTCATCGCTTAATGCAAAAATCCAATCAATGCAAAAGGAAATGGAGATAATCAAGACTACTTTACAGCGCGAGCGAATAGAGCACAAGCAGGTAAAGGACCAGCTTGATGAAACACTAAAGAAAAAGCTAGCGTAGCTGCTTTAGAATCTCTTTTTTGATAAACAAAAACTCCTCATTAGATAATGTCCCAGTGTCCTTGAGCACTGCAAGCTTTGCAAGCTGATCCACAATATTGTCTTGGCCTGGAGCGGACGCAACAGGTGTTGCAATGGGTTCTTCTTTTTTGACTGGAATGGATTGAGGGTGAAATTGCGGAGACTTGCCTACTTCTTCAAGATAGGTGTGTCCAGAGCAGCCAACTATTTGCATATGCTGGACTAGCTCTTCTCCTGCAAATTCGATTAGAGATCCGCTAGAGGATCTGTAACCACACATATCGCATACCACAAAGAACCGTCCTGAGGCAAGGTTGGGGATGGTGCCTGCGTCAGTTTTGCGTACATATTCTGCGTATCGTGTCTTTCCACACTGGTGATTCTCTGTTTTGATGTGCTCATCACAGAATTTGAATCCGCAGTAGCTGCACTTTGCCGGCACCTTATGGGCGTCTCCGCAAAATATGCACGTATTTGCTTTAGTCTTGGGTTGCGATAGGCTCAATCTCTGGCCAAAATGTCAGAATATTATTAAAAAGGAGTAGCTCGTCTGTGGCAAAATTCGGCTTTGTTTTTATGCAAAGACAGGCAAATATCATTCATGTTGGCACTGGGCAAGATTGGCAAGGCCTTTGCGTTTGTTATAATAGGAATTGTCACAATTATTGTCGGCGCATTTATGATTCGAGGAACAATGCACATGTGGGACAAGCCCAAGGATGATTCAAAAAAGGACAAATAACACATTTTGAATATGATATCATGGTTGGCCCGCAAGACGGAGGATTTGGCTTTGACCAGTCCAAAAAATACACCGAAGTCGAGAATCTGGACCAAATTTGTGTCCAGTGCCAGGCAGGCCAGCACGCAAAATGCTTGGCAAAGGCAAAAGAAATTCCAAGCTGCGAATGCGAGCATTGCATAGTATTTGGATAGTGTTCAGTTAGCACAACATCTCTCTATAATAAAATTATACCATGTATAGAATAGGCTGAGCAAATAGAGCGGCCATCTGTGCTAGACTTGTGGGTGGCAGCTCAGCTACTAATTTCTGCAGAGCCAAACAACACTGAGAACTGTTTGCACCAAATCAGTGCAGTGTTGTATTTGGTAAGATCTGTTCCCTCTGGAATCTCGTAATTTTGGTTTCCAATGTTTGCTTTCAGCTCACCCAAGATGACATAGTCTTGTGCAGTACCATCAGTTGCCAAATACACGTACAGGTCCGGACCGTTGGTTGACTTGAAATCTTCTAGTCGCAATAGTTGCTGTCTGTCTGCAAGCTTGAGCACCTTTGCTTGGCCTTCTGCATTATGGACTCCGTCGTTTACTCCTACGAATTGTCCTGATGCAACTAGCACTGGCCCTTCTATAGTTGAGGTTGTTGTGCCATTTGTGGTAACCGTGCTTGTGATTTCCGGTATTGGCTCATCTGTGGTTACATCAAAGAATAATGGCGCGCCAGTGTATGCGACAATCGGAATTATTACTGTGATTATGATTCCTATGAGTATTTTTTTGTTCAACGATATTGCTGATGTCAATTTGTATTAAAGTCGTGTTCCAAATTCATTCCAAATGTTGGGCTCCGATTCACTGAATCCAATCATAATGATTCATTTCTCTAACTCCTCGTCATCGCCCGATCATGTATAGAAAATGCAAGTTAAGAGTCTGCTGGAATGATTAAAAGCAAAGACGGAACAATTACACCCATGGAAAAAGAAGAGCTGCGAGAGTTGATCGTCCAAGAGCTGGAAAAGATTCGCACTCACAAGACTCACCTAGGACAAGGATGCGCAGCGTGCCATGTGATGTTTTCACTCAAAAACACTTTGAATAATTCAGAGCAGGACTGTGCAGATTTAGTTTCCCAGATATTATCAGAGGATTCCAAGCTAAATGAGGAGTTTATCGAAACGGTGGAGCAGATCCGCATGTCAGAGCGAGGCCTAGGTGGCGCATTTGCTATACGAGAGCGCGAATCAAAGGACTCTTACTTGGATGCATACTTTACAAATGTACTGGACGAGCTTGGGTCAGACCTTGCGCAATATTCATCAGAGATTTTGCTGCGCAAGCTTCTCCTGGCATATCTGTCACTGTATATTGCTCAGACAATCGGTGTTGACTATCACGCCGCAACAGAGGAACTGTACTATATTTTGCGCAAAAACGAAAAGAAAAACCTCCAGCTAGACGAGTTTATCAATAAATTACAAGACAGGATAAAGCGCACCTAGCTTTCAGGCTTGATGAATTTGGCATAGCCATAGTACAGTCCAAATGGCTTGCTGTAAATGACTAGAGTGTTGTATGTGTCATGGTCTATTCCTGAAATGTCATAGTTTTGGTCTCCCTGTGATGCCCGCAATGATCCAATCTCTATTCCGGTTTCTATTGTACCGTCTTTGGTCAGGTATAGTTTTTGATCAATTCCGCTTGCGATTCCAAAGTCCTGCAATCGCAAAAATGTGTTTTTGCCAGAGACATATACAGCTGCCTCACCACCCGCATCATATCCTTTGACTCCGCTTATCGGAGTAAGTTTGATCATGCGAAGCTCAGATGATCCAGAGATTTCTGTCATGATATCCTTGCTTTCTGCTGCAAAGCTTGGCCTATCTCTTGCCTCTTCTAGTATGAGATTTCTTGCGCTAGACGGCATTGTTTGTACCAGAAATGACTTTTCATTCTCGTCTAGTCCAATGAATTTCTCATATGTCAGGCCCGGCTGTATGTCAGATAATGCCACGCTTAGCTTGTTTTGTTGCTCTGGTTGCACGTATGATGCCGCCACAACATAGTACGAGCCAATAAGAAACGTTCCAATTATTACAGATATGGTGACTGTCCTGAGCATTCTAGGCCTCCTGGAATAACGTGAATTTTGATTTTGATTCCACCTGGACTGCAATTGCAAAGAACACGCCCATTACAACCCCAAACACAACATGCAACTCGAGTGAGCTTATCAGAATAAGATTAGAGTTTGCAAGCAAGACACTAGATTCTCCAATCACATTACTGGATTGTATGATTGGCATGATTACAAAAAGGCTGATTGGCACAAAAAAGACTCCAAAGACTACAAGCCCTGTTGTTATTCCTGCGATTGCTCCTTTTTTGATGGAATGGATGTCTAGCTTTTTGTTCATCCCAGAGCCCAGCCCGAAAACCGTGCCTATTAGGCACGCAGTAAGCATGTGCGATATCATTCCAATCAAGGTGGCTTCTAGTCCAGATGAGCCGACTGCCAGCCCCACAATTTTGTAAAACGAGCCCTGGCTTGAGCCCATGGAAAGATCAATTACGAAAATGCTCACAAAAATAGCAAATCCGCCGACAAGCCCCGCTACGCAGCCAATCTGTGCTCTCTTTCTTAGAGAAATGACAGGATCAAAACTGATCATGTCGATGGCCAGTATTCACTCTCTGTTTTTTCCCACTTTTGCTTTTCTTCTTTTTTTGTTTTTCCTTTCATAGAATAATCCTCATACAGCATAAACGATGCAAACAGGCCCATTATGCTTCCATACAAAACATGCAAGATTAGTGCACCCCACATTATCTGGTCTGATGTCCCCATCAGGATTTGCGCAATTTGCAATTGTTCAGAGGTCACCATTGAATTGCCTATCACCTGATCAGACAGCATTGGAAACATTACAAACAGTGATACTGGCATGAAAAATATTGCAAAGACCTGGATTCCAGTGACTCCGCCTGCGATTATTCCCTTTGCAACACCAGAGATGTTCAATAATCGATGCAGAGTAGAGCAGATACAGAAAATTGTGCCAATTAATGCGGCAGTCAGCATGTGTGCAAAGAAACCAAATATTATTGCAGGCAGGCCGTCTAGGCCCACAAGCATTCCTACTACTTTGTAGAATGTCCCAAATGGAACTCCGACATCGTTGTCAATCCAGAAAAACGAGCTAAAAAGCGCAAATCCACCTACCAGTCCAGCAATACATCCTGTTTTTGCCATTCGATAGATTTCTGCACCGCTAGTCAATTTTATCACCGAAAGGAACATGACAAACGCATGCGCTTTTCAACGGTATTGTACCACATCAAACAAATATAATCATCATCATTGGAATGATGAAAATTTGTTTAGTTAATGTGCTAATTCGATAAAAAATGTTTAACGATGATGCTGGATCCACTTTGTGAACACGTAGTTTTGTTGTTTTAAAGATAAAATCTTTTTAAGTAAGAAAATTCTTACTTGTATTATGAAAACAGTTCGGGGGGATCTAAAATTCAAGATGATCAAGGTTTCAGCCAAAGGGCAGATCACATTACCTTCCGACATGCAAAAAGAAATCGGCATCAAAAAAGGCGATGAAATACTTCTCATAAAAAAGGGCAATAGAATTCTGCTTGAAAAACAGGAAAATCTGGCCAAGAAATTAGAAGATGACCTGAAAGACATTGCCATATTCTCTGAGAGTTCACTCAAAAAACTATGGCTAAACAAAGAAGATGAGATCTGGAATCAATACCTGAAATGATTTCTCAGAGAGATATTGTTTTACTTTCTTTCCCGTTTTCTGACCTCAAACAATCAAAGGTCAGACCAGTTATTGTGTTATCAAATGACAGATACAATAGCAAAACCGAAGATATTATCGTAGTTCCTTTGACATCCAATATAACAAAGGCGCATCACGATATCCTGATTACCAACAAGCACCTAGAGCGCGGAAACTTGATTGCAGATAGTAGAGTGAAAATAGATCGGATTTTTAGCGTGCATAAGGACTTGATAAAAATGAATATTGGAAAAATAGACAAGGCAACTCATCTTGAGATTAAACGGATTCTCCTCGGCCTCTTAAAATAATACGAACGATTGACTAGAAAATTACTAATTTCAGGATAGTATCGCAAGCAGTGCAATGAAACTCGGTTTCACGCCACAGACCCGGTACGAGCGCATCAGTGTTTTCTTTGCCTGATACTACCCTAGTTGATGTAGTATCATCCAAGAACAATAAAGCTGATCACGCCTGATCTAAACGTTTGTCAGATTAGGAATAAAAAAACAAACAGGTGTTAAGGCTTGCCAAAGAGCGTTTTTTGCCTTTTGTCTGTAAATGACAGCTCCTCCATTCCAAGTAATAATCGGAGCTTGTTGGCAGTTGCAGGGCCAAAGCCTTCGTAGCGATTGTTTGCCATTACTACGGCATAGGAGATCTTGTCTTGGATTTGCTGTATTTTTTCTTGAACAATCCAAAGCCAAACCTAGAGCCGGACTGTTTTTCTTTTTTGCCAAGATTGTCCAGGGTGTCATATGTAATTTGCCTGCCGTTTCCCACCATGTTTGATGTCTTTAGCTCGCGGAACTTGAATCGCTTGCCATTTTCCAAAATTATTGTTGCGTCATCAGATAGTGCAAATCCCGAGCCCTCGTCATGAAATGTCATGGTACCGCCTTGCAGTAATGTAATTTCACAGTTATAGTTCATTGTTGTGCCAAAGACAACTAGGTGTCTTGCTCGGACCTTGACATTATTAATCAGATTATTCACTACTACCGTGTCTGCATCTAGGAATACGGTTTCCCTTGCGTTTGATATTACGACTTTGCCCTTTGGTGCACGCAGCTCCGTGAAATGTTCTTTTGTAAGGTACAACCCGACTCTGCCTTGTGGGTCCTGCATTGTTTCCTTGATGCCAGTGACATTACCCACTAGAATGTCTCCGTTTTCTGCCAATATTTTGACTCCATGTTCAATGATGAAATTATTTTTTAGAGGATCAACTAGGACAAAGTTTCCGTTTGTAATTGTTATCTTGGTTTTGTTTTCTTCTGCATATGCAAAATACGGACTGGTGATACTACCAGACATGTTAATTGTTCCATCATACATGAGTGTGCCTGCCCAGATTTTTCCCTTGATTGATAGCTGGCCTGTCTTTTCTCGCGCAAACTCTACTTCGCCTAATTCTTTAGAGCCAAACAACCTAGAGCCCGCCGCATTGTCGCGTTGCAATAGTGCAAGCCAGTCTTGGGCTGTCTTCATCTCTCGCGCTACATCGCCTGATAAAACCAGGTTTCGCCTTTTTCGCTCCTCTTCGGAATCACCCGTGTAGACCTTGGCTTTTTTGAGCTTTTCATCATCGGTATCTGGATATGCTTTTCCTGCCTTGAGGTCCTCATAAGCCTGAATGATTTTTTTGACAATTTCCTCGTCTCCTCCCCTGTCGGAGTGGTGGTCTAGGATCAGCTTGCGAAACGCATCTCGGACTTCACGCTGAGTTGCGCTGGGCTTTAGCCCCAAAATATCATAATTGCTCTCAACCAAACTATTTTGTATTAAGATACAATGATTATGTATTTTTTGAGCTAGCCCTTCATCCCATAGCCGACTAGGACAGAATAGCAGCCTAGGCCGCATTCCTCGCAGATTGGCTTCATGGAATCGTTTTCTGCGCTTCCGATACAGCACGGTCTCTTTTCTCGCCCCATGTGATCCACTGATAGAATTGCCCAGGTTGGACAATCAACTGGAACGGTTCCCTGGCCTCCCCAGTTTTTCTTCATTAGTTCCAGCTGGCTGGGCGGGTTTATGATATAGTCGGGGTATTTGTCCCGCATTGCAAGGATACCATCAATGACTTGTGTTCTTTCTGGGCCAAACGGCATCCAGAGTGGATCGCCCTTTGCAAAGGGGGTGTGGAACTGGAACCCAATTTTGTTGGAATATGGTCGCCATTCCTGTATGACATTCTGTATAGTATGATAGTTTTGCGAGTTTATCGTCATTGTAATCCAAATGTCCTTGTAGGCTTTTGGTCCGTTTTGCTGGATATAGTCCAGGACATTCTTTTTTGTTGTCTGGTGTGCGTCTTCTCCTCTAATCTTGTTGTGTATGTCTTGCGTTCCGTCAATAGAGATCCAGTAAAAATAGATCTTATCGTATTTTTTTAGAGGCCTAGTGCCGTTTGTGACAAGGCAGACCCTCTTTGGAAACTCGTTTATGAACAATTCCACTACATCCGGACGTAGTGTCGGCTCGCCGCCAACTAGAGTAATGATGAAGACATGGTTTTTCTTGAATTTTTTTTCAATTACTTCCTTCCACTGGTCTAGCGTGAGCTCCTCGTTTTCCTTTCTGTTTAGCCACCAGTAACAATGGGTGCAGTGCAAGTTACAGACGTTGATAATGTCTGCCGAGCCGTATAGTGGGCTTTTTTTGCCAAAGAACCTGTACCCTGCAAACTTGGTCAGGATATGAAAATAGCACGTGGCTTCCTGGAGAATTTGTTTTGGTCCCCTTCCCATTATCTCCATGGCATCCACCTATTTCCCATGGTATGATTTAGGCGCTAATTCTAATAAATAATGGGTATCTAGGCACAAAATCCACGCCTTGTCAATGAGAATCAATGCATGAGTTCATATGCACCGTGTTACTTTGAGAATCTGACGAAGGTCACAAGGAAAGTGGAGGTGTAAAGATGAGTTTTGACGATAATTCCGGACGACGTGATAACAGACGTTTCGGTGGCGGATACAGAGGCGGCGGAGGCGGCAGACGTTTT
>Ga0194120_10002939_pt1 | contig 28573 bp, 33 predicted proteins | sample TA2MahCa65mmetaG_FD_148642 | JGI IMG/M metagenome (GOLD analysis project Ga0194120, IMG submission 148642) | Freshwater microbial communities from Lake Tanganyika, Tanzania - TA2015019 Mahale Deep Cast 65m | ecosystem: Environmental > Aquatic > Freshwater > Lake | place: Tanzania: Lake... | reverse complement strand
TCGACCTCGACACGCTCCACGCGGTTCCGGGCGTGGTGCTCGAGCGCCTCGGCTGACCTGCGACTCCCGCTGCGCTGGGTCGCGATCCTGCGGGGCGCCGCCGATGCCTCGGTCGCCCAGGCATGCGGGAGCGTCAGCCGCGACGCGGTTTTTGACCCCGCCGTGTACGAGCGCGCCGGCTACGTCGCGTCGATTCGCCGCACCTCCGCCCGCTACGAGGTCTGGCGGCGGCGGCCGCCTGGGAACCCGAGACAATGGACACCATGCAGGTACAAGAGCTCGGCCACCTCGTCCTCTACGTGCGAGACATCGAGCCCTCCACCCGCTTCTACCGAGACGTGCTCAGCTGGCAGCAGGTCGGCGGCGACTCCGTCGGCGGGCTGCGCGCGCTGATCGCGGTGTTCTCCGGGGGGCACCCACCACGAGCTGCTGCTGATCGAGGTGGGGCCCGATGTCGCACCGCTCCCCCACGGCCGACGCGTCGGGCTCTACCACTTCGGCCTGAAGATCGGCGACCACGACGACGCGCTACGCGAAGCGCTCGATCGGATCAGGGAGCACGACGTCGAGATCATCGGGGCGAGCGACCAGACCGCCACGCACTCGCCGTACGTGAAGGACCCCGACGGCACCGAGATCGAGCTCTACGTCGACGCGCCCGGCGTCGACTGGCGCAACGACCCGAGCCTGGCCCTCGCCCCGATCAAGCCGCTGCGTCTCTGAGACTCAAGGAGTCGCGACCGACTCCACGCTGGGATCGTCGACGAGGTGCTCCTGACGGCCAAAGCGCAGCCCGAGCAGCGCCACCAGTGCGGCCACGACCATCGCGATGGCCATCCAGAGGAACACCGACTTCATGGCGAGCGCGAGGTCGTGTTGGGCGGCGGCGAACACCTCGGCCGCCTTCCGACCGGCGTCGCGAGCCATCTCCGGGCCGGGGGTGCCGCCGCCGGATTGCGACAGGTGCTGTGCGATCGCGTCGGCCTTCGCCTGGGGAAGGCCGACGGACTGCAGCGTGGTGCCCAGATGAGTCCGGGTCTGGTTGACGAACACCGTGCCGAGCAGGGCAAGGCCGATGCTCGACCCGTAGTTCCGGATCGTCTGGGTGACCCCCGAGACCTCGCCGTAGGCGACCCGCGCCGCCCGATTGATCGCGTCGGTGTTCGCCGGGCCGACGAGCAGACCCAGGCCGGCGCCGGCGCACACGATCCACCAGAACTGGTCGTTGAACGACAGGTCGGGTATCCGGTTCGCCCACTGGAAGAAGCCGATCGCGGCGATTACGCCACCCGCCACGACCGCCGGCTTGGCACCGTGGCGGTCGAGAACGCGTCCGCCGACCTGCGCGGCCGGGGCGAAGCCGAGGAAGAAGGTCAGGATGTACATGCCGGCCTCCGACGACGAGTCCCCCAGGCCCACCTGGGCGTAAACGCTCGCGAAGAAGAACACCGGGATGAATGCCATCATCGCGAAGAACAGCACCGCGTTCTCGACCGCGAAAGCGCGGTTGGCGAAGATCTTCATCTGGATCAACGGTGACGCGGTGCGCAGCTCGACCACCACGAACACCACGAGCAAGGCGGTGCCCACCCCGATGCACCCCCAGGTGGCGGCGCTGTTCCACCCCCAGTGGCTCGACTCCTCCAGGCCGAGGACGCTCAAGCCCATCCCGGAGGCGATGAGCACGAGGCCGCGCCAGTCGATGCGCGCGGGGCGCGGTGTGTCCTGGATGTGGGCCCGGTGGATGAGCACGAGTGCGACGATCGCTACCGGGATGTTGACCCAAAAGATCGCGCGCCAGGTCCACTCCGAGAGGTACCCACCCGCGATCGGGCCGACGGCTGTGAGGCCCCCCGTGATCGCGAAGAACACGGCGAGGGCGCGGCCCCGCGCCCGGAGCTCGAAGGTACCCACCACGATCGCGAGCGCGGCCGGGAGCATCAGCGCCGCGCCGAAACCCTGCACCGCCCGGAACGCGATGAACCACAGCTCGGCGAGGGCACCGGTGGGCACCGCCCCGTTCGCCGCCGACGCGCCGGCGAACACGACGACGCCGATGACCACGAGCCTGCGATGCCCGACGATGTCGGCGAGTCGGCCACCGAAGGCGAAGAACGCGGCGAGGGAGAGCATGTACGCGTTCACGATCCACTGAAGGCCGGACTGCGAGAGGTGCAGCTCCCTCTGGATCTCGGGGATCGCGATCGACACGATCGTCATGTCGATGAACGTCATCCCCACCGCGAAGATCATCGCCACGAGCACGAGCTTGCGGTTGGCGCCCGCGGGCGAGGTCTCCCCCACGGTGGGCTTGGCTGGGACGAACGCCACGTCTGCTCCCTTGCCGACAGGCGCGGAAGCGCCTTTGCGCGAGTACGCCTTCTCGACCCGACACCGGGTGCGCTTGAGACCCGTTTCTCGGGCGGGCTCCGGGACCGCAAATGCCTCGCTTTGGGGCCGATCGGACTCGGCCGGCCCCGGTAGCCTTCGCCCATGTCGCTCAAGGACCGCCTCCAGCAGGACCTGACCGACGCGATGAAGGCGCGCGACGACCTCGTGGTCGCGACATTGCGGATGGCGCTCGCCGCGGTCACCAAGGCCGAGGTCGCGGGCAAGGAGCAGATCTCGCTCTCCGACGACCAGGTGATCGACGTGCTGGGTTCCGAGGCAAAGCGGCGCGCGGATGCCGCCGCGCTCTACGAGGATGGGGGTCGGCCCGAGCGGGCCGACCAGGAGCGGGCCGAGGCCGCGGTGCTCGCGCGCTACCTGCCGGCGGCGATAGGCGACGACGAACTCGCGGCGATCGTTGCCGAGGAGGTCGCTCGGGCAGCCGACGCGGGCACGAGCGGCCCGAAGGCGATGGGCACCGTCATCAAGGCGGTGCGCGCCAGAGCCGGAACGACGGCCGACGGCGGTCGGGTCGCCGCCGCGGTCAAGGCCGCACTCGGGGCCTGACCGCGACGCCCGACCCGCACCACCCGGGCCGACACCTCACTAGCGCCGAGTGGTCCTCTTGCCCGGAGCCTTCTTCGCGGTCGTCTTCTTGGCCGGAGCCTTCTTCGCGGTCGTCTTCTTGGCCGGAGCCTTCTTCGCGGGGGCCTTCTTGGCCGGAGCCTTCTTCGCGGGGGCCTTCTTGGCCGGAGCCTTCTTCGCGGTCGCCTTCTTGGCCGGAGCCTTCTTCGCGGTCGCCTTCTTGGCCGGAGCCTTCTTCGCGGGGGTCCTGCCCGTGAGCACCGCGTCCTTGAACGCCTTCAGCGGGGTGATGCGCGCCTTGCGCGACGCCTTGATCTTGATCGCCTCACCGGTCGCAGGGTTCCGACCCATGCGCGCCGGGCGGTCAACCCGCGCGAACTTGGCGAAGCCCGACAGGGCGACGGTCTCGCCCTTGGCGACGGTCTCGGTGATCAGCTCGGTCACGTGGGTGAGGATCTCGTCCGCCTCGCGGCGGGTGACCTCGAGGCGCTCCATGAGCGCGTTGACGAAATCGCGACGATTCATTCAGCACTTCCTTCGGGTTGAACAGGGAGGGCGGACACAGGATGCCACCCCCGGACCTGAGCGCGACGGATCGGGGTCTCGCCGGACCGCCTCCGCCAGCGCGCGGTCCGCCGGGCCGTGAGCCGCGCCCACTTTTCCTCCGCTCGGGTCGGGCGCGCCCGCGAACACCGAAGGGGCGGCGGTGATGTAGATCGCCCGACACCTGGCCACGACGGTGCCCGCCGCCGTCGTCTCTGCCGTGGTGAGGAGCTTGCGGTGCTCGCGCGACTCCAGCCGGGCCCGCAGCACGAGCGCCCGGTCGACGGGTACCGGTGCGACGAAGCGGACGGTCAGCTCCCCGGTGAACGCCGGCTCCCGCAGGCGGCCGACGACGAAGCCCGTGACGTCGTCGAACGCCGCGGCCACGATTCCGCCGTGGGCCCGCCCCGGGGCGCCTTCGAAGGCGCGGCGCAAATCAGGTCGGCCAAGACCTCATCGCCCTCGAACCGGACCTCGATGTCGAAACTCGTCGGGTTCGCGCTGGCACGCTCACGGGCCGCGCGCATGAGCGCGAGACGATCGCGTCGCGGTCCTTCCCGCAGGAGGGCGGCCTGCTCGGGCGCGAGCGCGGCCAGGGCGTGGAGACCGTCCGCGTCGCGCTTGTGGGCCACGAACGCGTGGTTGAGGTCGCGTAGCGCTCCCGCGGCGGTGTGTCAGTCGTCGAAGTTTGTCATCGCGTGAGCCTATGGACCTTCCCGGCCGCGACAATCAGGCGGCCTGGGCGTCCCTCATCTCGACGACGAACCACAGCGTCTCGCCCGGCGCGATGTCGGAACCGGCGCCCTCGTCGCGGTAGGCGAGCTCGGGCGGGATGCCGAGCAGGCGGGCGCCGCCGACCTTCATCCCCACCAGTCCCTGCTGCCAGCCGGGGATCACACCGTTCAGCGGAAACGTCGGGGGCTCGCCGCGCTCGTAGGAGTTGTCGAACACCTTCCCGCTCGAGCACGCGACGCCGATGTAGTCGACCGTGACGGTGGACGTCGCCTCGACGACCGCGCCCGTGCCCTGAGTGAGGTCCTCCACGACGAGCTCCTCGGGCGGTGCACCCGTCTCGACCGGGACCTCGGGCGCTCCCTGGGGCAGGGGGCCGGCGACCGCCACGCAGTCCTTGCCGGTCACCGATCCGGCGACAGGGCCGCTGACCCCGCTCGTCGACGTCGAGGCCGCTCCGTCGTCCGGGCCGTTCCCGTCGTCGCCGCACGCCCCGAGGGCCACGAGACCGAGCACGAAGAGGGGGATCAGCACGAGGAATCTCCTCGAGGTGGTCACGGGTTCTGCACCTCCATCAGGTCGACGACGAACCAGAGCGTCTCGCCGGGAGCGATGTCGGGTTCGAGGCCCTTGTCGCCGTATGCCAGCCGGGGTGGGACCGAGAGCAGGCGACGACCACCGACCCTCATCCCCTCCAGGCCCTCCCTCCAGCCGGGGATCACACCGTTCATCTGGTACGTCGCGGGCTCCGAGCGCACGTACGAGGTCGCGAACACCTTCCCGGTGCTGCACGCCACGCCGATGTACTCGACCGTGACGGTCGATTCGGGCCCCACGCTCGCACCGTCGCCTGGAGCGATGTCTCGGTACATCAGGATGTCGAGAGGCCTGCCCTTGCGGATGTCGATCGAAGGGGCCTGCTTCGGCAGGCCCTTGGCCTTCACGCAGGGCTGGCCGGAAGCCGACTCGTTGCCCGAGTCGCCGCCACACGCGGCCAGGCCCACCAGGGCCGCCGTACCCACCAACGCGCCCAGCGTCCACCGTCTCGCCGTCTTCACGGAGCGGGACCGTACTCGACGTCCTTGCGCATCCCCGGTCGCCTTGGCCAGACTGGGGAGAATGTCGTTCTCCAACGCTCCGGAGCGCGCCGCCGGCCTCGTCGACGCGGCGCGGGCGCTCGCCGAGGCGTCAGGCGACGCGGCGTTCACCGTGGCCGAGGTCGCCGAGCGCGCCGGGTGCAGCCTCAAGGGCTTCTACGCCTGCTTCGCGTCGAAGGACGACCTCCTCGTCGCCCTGCTGGCGGCGGAGAGCGCGCTGGGCGCGCAGATCCTCGGGCCGGCCATAGAGGCGGCGCCCGACCGACTGCAGGGCTTCGTCACCGGCATCTTCGACATGGCGTCGCTCCCGTGGGCCCGCGGCTACGCGCGGGTCCTTGTGCAGGAGCACCGCCGGCTCGCCGAGGCGCGCACCGGCGAGCTTGACGCGGCGCTTGCGCCGCTCGTCGACATGCTCACCGAGATCGTGGGCGACGCGCGCGACGCTCGCACCGTCTTCGGCCTCATCCTGTCGGGCCTCCACGACGTCGCACTCGGTCGTACCGACGCCGGCGACGCGGTTGAGTACCTGTGCCGATTCTGTGCCGGCGCGCTCTCGGGGGTGAGGCAGTGAGATCGAGGACCACGTTGCTGCCCGACCCGGCGCCGGCGGCGCGCGACTACACGCTCATCTCCGTCGACGACCACCTGATCGAGCCGCGCGACCTGTTCGAGGGACGCGTGCCCGCAGCGCTCGCCGACCGCGCTCCGAGGATCGTGGAGGACGAGCACGGAAACGAGATGTGGGTCTACGAGGGCAACCCGTACCCACAGGTCGGCCTCAACGCGGTGTCGGGTCGCCCGAAGGACGAGTGGAGCATGGAGCCCGCCCGCTTCGACGAGATGCGTCGAGGCTGCTGGGACGCGGACGCGCGCGTCGCCGACATGGACCTCGACGGCGTGTACGCGTCGCTGTGCTTCCCGTCGCTGATCGCCGGCTTCGCCGGCACCGTGTTCTCGCGCAGCGAGGACCCCGAGCTCGGTCTCGCGTGCCTGCGCGCGTGGAACGACTGGATGCACGAGGAGTGGGCCGGTCGGCACCCCGACCGGCTGATAGCGAACCAGCTCGCGTGGCTGTGCGACCCGGAGATCGCCGCGACCGACGTGCGCGCCAACGCAGCGCGTGGCTTCAAGGCGTTGAGCTTTCCCGAGAACCCGGTCGACCTGAAGCTGCCGTCGGTGCACACCGACCACTGGGACCCGCTGTTGCGCGCGTGCGAGGAGACGGGCACGGTCGTCTGCCTCCACAACGCGTCGAGCAGCTGGACCGCGGCCCGCTCGCCGGGGGCACCGCTCGAGCTGTACACCACGCTGTTCCCCGTGAACGCGCTCGTCGCCGCGGCCGACTGGCTGTGGGCCGGCGTCCCGACCCGCTTCCCGAAGCTCCAGGTCGCCTTCTCGGAGGGCGGCATCGCCTGGGTGCCGCTGCTGATCGACCGCATCGAGTACGTACTCGACCACTCGGCGACCGGCCTGTCGGCCTGGAAGGACCCGCACCGCTCACCCACCGAGGCACTGCACGAGAGCTTCTGGTTCTGCACCATCGACATCAACTCCACGATGGCGCTGCGCGACCACATCGGCGTCGACCACATCATGTTGGAGGTCGACTACCCCCACGCCGACTCGACGTGGCCGGAATCCCAGGCCCGCGCGCGACGAGGCCTCGCGGGGATGACCGACACCGAGGTGCGCGCGATCACCTGGGCGAACGCGGCACGCCTGTTCCGCCATCCGGTACCGGATGCATTGCAGGTGCCGGCTTGCTCGACCGGCGAGGGGGGCTGATGGACCTCGTGCTGCGCGGGGGAAACGTCGTCGACGGCACCGGCGCACCGGCACGCCGTGCCGACGTAGGGATCGAAAATGGGCGCGTCGTCGCGGTCGAGGCTGCGCTCGATGCCACGGGCACCCGGGAGGTCGACGTCGAAGGGCTCGTGGTCGCACCGGGGTTCGTCGACCTGCACACCCACTACGACGCGCAGCTCCTCTGGGACCCGACCGCGAGCCCGTCGTCCCAGCACGGGGTCACCACCGTGATGGGAGGCAACTGCGGGTTCACCCTCGCGCCGGCCGGCCCCGAGCACACCGACTACCTGGCCCGCCTCATGGCCCGCGTCGAAGGCATCCCGCTCCCCGCGCTGGAGCAAGGCGTTCCGTGGGACTGGCGCACCTTCGCCGAGTACCTCGACCGCGTCGAACGGGGCGGCACCAGCGTGAACGCGGGGTTTCTCGCCGGCCACTCCGCGCTCCGGCGCGCGGTCATGGGAACGTCCGCGACCGTGGACGAGGCCGACCCGGCGCAGGTGGACCGGATGGTCGCGCTGCTCCACGACGCGCTCAGCGCCGGCGCGCTCGGGTTCTCGACCAGTCAGGCCCCGACCCACAACGACGGCGACGGCAGCCCCGTGCCGTCGCGCTTCGCGTCGCGTGCCGAGCTGCTCGCGCTCGCGGCCGCCGTGGGCGAGCACCCGGGGACCCAGCTCGAGTGCATCATCCCGGGCTGTCTCAACGGGTTCAGCGACGACGAGGTCGACCTGATGGGCGACCTGTCGCTGACCGCAGACCGTCCGCTCAACTGGAACGTGCTCGGGGTGAGCGCGCTCGGGAACCACGAGCACCAGCTTGCGGCATCCACCCGTGCGGCCGAGCGCGGCGCGCGCGTCGTCGCGCTGACGATTCCGCAGGGCATGAGCATCCGCCTCTCGTTCCTCACCGGCTTCGTGCTCGACGGCCTGCCGGGCTGGCACGAGGTGCTCGCGCTGCCGGTCCCCGAACGACTCCGGGCGCTCGCCGACCCCGACGTGCGCGCGCGGCTCGACGCGGGCGCGCACTCCGAAGCCGCGGGCGTGCTGGCCAACTTGGCCCGATGGGAGCGCTTCGAGATCGTCGAGACCTTCAGCCCAAAGACCGCGTCGTGCGAAGGCCGCTCGGTGGGTGACCTCGCGCGTGAGCAGGGCACGTCGCCGTTCGACACGCTGCTCGACGTGGTCGTGTCCGACGGGCTGCGCACCGGACTGCGCCCCGAGATGCCCGCCGAGGACGACGCGACGTGGCAGGCCCGCGCCTCGGTGTGGAAGGACTCCCGTGCGATCGTCGGTGCCTCGGACGCCGGGGCCCATCTCGACATGTTCTGCATGGCCGGGTACTCGACATTCCTGATCGGTCCCGCGGTGCGGGACCTCGGCCTGCTCCGCCTCGAGGAGTCCGTGCGCCTGCTGTCCGACGCGCCCGCACGCCTCTACGGCCTCGACGGCCGCGGCCGGGTCGAGCCCGGCGCGCACGCCGACCTCGTGTGCTTCGACCCGGCCACCGTCGGCCCCGGGCGGGAGCACACCGTCGACGACCTGCCCGGAGGGGCGAGCCGCATCGTCGTCGACGCCGAGGGCATGCCTCACGTCTTCGTAGGCGGCACCCAGATCGTCCGCGACGGCGCGTGCACCGGGGCAACGCCCGGAACGGTGCTGCGCTCCGGACGCGACACGTCGACCGTCAATGCGACAGGAGAACCCCGATGACCGACGTCGACCCGCTCACGCTGCTGTTCGACCCGCTCACCGCGACCAACCCGCACACCGCCTACGCGCAGATGCGCGACAATTGCCCGGTTGCACGCGCGCCCGGGTTCGCCGGTGGCAGCGCGGTGTACGTGACCCGCTACGACGACGTGCTTTGGGCACTACGTCACCCCGAGGTCTTCTCGTCGAGCGCCGAGGCGATCGCGCTCGGCCAGGAGGCGCCCCTGATCCCCCTGCAGGTGGACCCACCCGAGCATGCGAAGTACCGGCGCCTGCTCGACCCCGAGTTCTCGCCCAAGCGAATGGAAGAGCTCGAGCCCGACGTGCGCGCCCTGACCAATGCGATCATCGACCGGTTCGCCGACCGGGGTGGCTGCGACTTCCACGAGGACTTCGCCACGCCGTACCCGTCGACGATCTTCCTGCGTCTGATGGGACTCCCTCAGGACGACCTGGAGCAGTTCCTCCAGTGGCGCGACAACACGATCCGGCCCGACGTTGACCCCGGCGACGTGGAAGGGGCGACCCGGATCCGCGAAGAGGCGGGCCACGCGATCACCGCCTACTTCGAAGCCGCGGTCGACCGCGCGCGGAGCCAGCCCGAGACGCCCGACCTGCTCTCCCGGCTGGTTTACGGCGAGATGGAGGGCCGGCCGCTCACCCGCGACGAGCTGCTCGGCACGTGCCACCTGATGCTGCTCGGCGGGCTCGACACCGTGACCGCGACGCTCGACTGCATGATCGCCTACCTCGCCGCGCACCCCGACCGGCGCGCTGCGCTCGCGGCGGACCCCGAGCTCGCGGCGAGCGCGATCGAGGAGCTGTTGCGCTCAGAGACGCCGGTGATGGCCGTGCCACGGATCATCAAGGCCGACCACGAGATGCGCGGCACCAAGATCGAGGCCGGCGACCACGCCGTGTTGGTGCTCGGCGCCGCCAACACCGACGGCGACGAGTTCGCCGACGCGGAGTCGGTGGTGCTCGAGCGCGAGACCAACCGGCACCTCGCCTTCGGCGGCGGGCCGCACCGCTGCCTCGGCTCGCACCTCGCCCGACTCGAGCTGCGCGTCGCACTCGAGGAGTTCCACCGGCGCATCCCCGACTACCACATCCCCGCGGGGACCGAGCTGGCCTACTCGCCCGGCATCCGCCAGGCCGACCACATCCCGCTGGTATTCGGGCCGGACCCCACGGCTTGAGCCGCGCCGGCTCCCCGCTCGGGGCTGCCCCGTTCCAAGGCGTCGTCGACCCCGAGTTCGCGGCGGTGGGCGACGCGTTCCGCGCCAACTTCGCGCCGAGGGACGAAGGTGTGTCCAACCTCGGCGCCGCACTCACCGTGATCGCCGGCGGCCGGGTGGTCGTCGACTGCCGGGGCGGCTGGCGGGACCTGGCCGGCACGCAGCCGTGGGCGCGCGACACCATCGTCAACGCGTACTCCGTCGGCAAGCCGGTGGCCGCGGTGTTCGCGCTCACGCACGTCGCCTCCGGAGAGCTCGCGCTCGACGGCGCGCTCACCGGCTTCTACGCCGCGCTGCTGCCCGGCGCGCCCGAGCCGCTGCTACCGGCGGAGCTGCTCGGCGAGGCGACGAGCACCCAGGCCCAGGGTAACGACCTGGGCCTCGGCTTCGGACTGCACCAGGAGATCCGCCGCGTCGGCGTCACGCCGTCGGCCTTCGGCCACTACGGACCCCGCGGCACGCTCGGCTTCGGCGATCCCGACGCCCGGATCGGGTTCTGCTACCTCCTCAGCCGCACCGGCGACCGCTGGCAGGACCACCGAACCAAGGCGATCCTCGAAGCCCTCACCACCTGCTGCTGAGCCGGGTTCATCCTGGAGCGCGCACAACCAACCCGAGCCCCTGCGCGGCGTCCGCCATCCGGCCGTCGTACGTGACGACGCCGCGCAAGCCCTCGCCGATCAGCTGTGCGGTCGCGAGGTGGATCGCGTTCAGCGTGCGGAGTCCCGGTGGTAAGAGCGTTCCGGCGAGCCGCAGCACGCGGTCGCCCACCCGGACCAGCTCCAGGCGCGCCAGGAGGTCATCGGACTGCCGAGCCGCATCGGCATCCGCGCCAAGCAGCGCCCGCGGGAGCTCGGCGCGGACCAGCGCGCTCGAGACCAGCAATCGCTGCCGGCCCAGGTAGCGCCGCAACGCCACGGACTCGCGCTCGCGAACGACCAGCTTCACCAGCGCGGAGGTGTCGACGTAGACGGCGCGCTCAGCGCTCATCTCGACGCAGGCGCTCGAGCACGGCCGAGGGCGACTCCGCGCCTTCCGGGAGGTCAACCGGGTCGGGCAACGTCGCGAAGGCCAGGCGCGCCGGAATGACCTCACCCGCGCTGCGCAGACCCTCGAGGCCCCCTGCCTCCGGATACGGCGTGAGCAGCGCGACCGGCCGCCCACGGTCGGTCACCTCGACGGTCTCACCCGCCTCGACCAGTCGCAGCAGCTCGCTCGCCCGTTGCCTGAGCTCTCGCACACCTACCGATGTCATGTGCTATTTGTAGCACATGACATCCAGAGCCGCGCTTCCTGTGCGCTACCGGTAGAACGCGGGGCTGAAGGCGCCCTTGGGGATCTCCTCGAGGGGGGTGGCGACCTCCTCGACCGTCGGGCCGAACTGCGCGCCGAGCGGGTCGAGCACGTCGAGGTCGAAGCCGTAGAGGTCGGCCGAGGTGACCGCGAGCACCTGGCGGAGCTCGTCGGGCGTCCAGTCGTGGAAGGTGCGGCGCAGGCTCTCCTTCGAGAACGGCGTGGTTCCTTCGTTGTGCGGGTAGTCGCTCCCCCACATCACCCGGTCGAGGCCGATCGTGCGCATCGCCTTCACCTCACGCGGCGACGGGAAGCTCACGCCCATCCACACGTTGCGGGCGAAGTACTCGCTCGGCTTGAGCGTTAGCACCATGTCGTTGCCCAGGTGCATCTCGCCGATGCGGCCCGACTGCATCTGCAGGTGGAACATGTCGAGCTGCTTGAGCAACGGGACCACCCAGTCACAGCCCTGCTCGGTGAGCACGAGGCGCAACTTCGGGAAGCGCTCGAACACGCCGCTCATCACCATCTGCCATAGCGGGCGGTGCGCGTACCAGGCCGTCTCGACCATCCACTGGATGGTGGAGCTCGGGTACTTGCCGTAGTCGGGCAGCCCGGAGCCGGTGGTGTGGTTGTTGAGGATCACACCGAGGTTCTCGCACACCGCCCACAGCGGGTCGTAGGCCTCGGAGTAGTACGGCGCGAGATCCGCGTCGTCGGGGATCCCCGGCACGAGCACCCCGCCACGCAGGCCGTGCTCGTGCGCCCAGCGCACCTCGGCGATCGCGGCGTCGACGTCGTCGAGGAACACCTGGAAGATCCCCGCGCGCCGCTCCGGGTGGCGGGCACAGAAGTCCGCGAGCCACCGGTTGTGGGCGCGCAGACCGGCCCAGCGCTGCCGATACTCCTCGGCGGTCTTGGGCATGCGTGCGATCACCGTGCCGGTCGGGAAGAACGGCGGCACCGTGTTCGGGAAGGTGACCTCCGCGACCTGGCCGTCGCGCTCGAGATCGGCGATGCGGCGCTCGTCGTCCCAGTTGCGGCTGCGACCGTCGTCCTCCAGGTCGCGGAACGGGTTGGAGTACTTGGCGCGCCACGCGTCGAACTCGTCGAGCCACTCCGCCTCGAGGTACTCGCGGTACTGCTCGTGCGAGCCGCCGGCGTGGCAGTCCGACGAGATGATCGTGTAGCGCTCGGTTGCGGTGGCAGTCACGGCGCCTGCGCCTCCTCCGGGACAATCGGCTCCGGTGAGCCCCGGTTGCCGCTTCCAGAAGCCTGACGCTACCGTCAGCAACTCCGCCAGGGCCAAGCGGCCTGACCGCAAAAGGGGCGTAGGTGCCGGGGGAGCTCGAGGCTCCGTCACCCGGCACCGGAGCCGACCCGTGAAGGAGGAGCGCGCCCGTGGACATCGTCGACATCTGGGTGAACCTGGTGACCGAGGCGTCGGCCGCGCAGTTCCTCGGCGCGGCGGAGAACGCCCACATCCCCTCCTACCTCGGCTCGAGCGGTACCGGGGGCATCGGGGTAGACGCGATGCTCACCCTGATGGACGAGCTCGGCGTGGCCACCGGGGTCCTCTGCACGGGTCTCGACGGCGGGGCGGAGAAGGCGCTGGCGGTGGCCGACGCGCATCCCGGCCGGTTTCTCGTCGCGGGCGGGCTCGTCGACCCCGACCACCCGACCCGCAACGTGCGCCGCATCCGGGCGCTCGCCGAGCACCCGCGCTTCGCGATGGTGCGCGTGATGCCGCTGGCGACCCAGGTGCCCACCGACGACGCGCGCCACTACCCCGCGTACTCGGCCTGCGAGGAGCTCGACATCCCGGTGGGCATCAACGTGGGGATCCCCGGGCCGCGGGTGCGCTCGCGGGTGCAGCACCCCGAGCTGCTCGAGGACGTGCTGATCGACTTTCCCGATCTCGTGGTCGTCGGCGCGCACATGGGCCACCCGTACGAGGAGCTGCTCATGAACTACATGCGCAAGTGGCCCAACCTCTACCTCTCCTGCACCGCGTACGCTCCCCGCTACTTCGACCCGAATCTCGTCACGTTCATGAACACGTCGAAGTTCCGCGGTCGGGTGCTCTGGGGCAGCGACGAGCCGTGGTTCCCGATGCGCCGCTCGCTCGCCGAGGCCAAGGCGCTCCCGCTCGACGACGAGGCGATGGCCCTGTTCCTCGGCGGCACGACCCGTCGACTGCTCGACCGCACCGCCCGCTAGCCACCCCTACCGAGGCGTCAGCCCACTCGGGCCGCGTCGAGCAGGAGCCGGCGCTCGGCCGCTCCGATGACCCGCCGAGCCGCGTCGAACGCGGCGGGTTTCACCCAGACCGACGTGATGCCGGCGGAGCGCGCCGAGGTGATGATGTCGCGGATCGCCGCTCGCACGGCGGTGTCGGACTCGTCGAACAGCGCTGCGCCGATCCCGGAGTCCCGGGCGACGCCGAGCGCAAGCGGGGCCAAGTCGTTGGAGCCGATCGCCGCGAGCCCGTCGAGCCCGAAGACCACCCGCGCGATCGGTCTGCCCTCCATCACCGCATTGTGCCCGGGGTCGGATGAGCGCGGAAGGGACCGATGCCCCGAGTCGGCGGCAGCCGCCCCCCCTCGACGGTCAGCGCACGAGGATCGTGACGGTGCTGTCCGTGGTCACCGACGACGGGCCCGCGAACCGACCGGCCTGGTCATAGCCGATCCGCTGGGTCGCGCCTGGGGCGATCGTGAGCGAGCCGAACACGTGGGGCCGGTCGTCTCGGTTCAGCACGACCAGCTCGTCGCCGACGTCGAGCAGGATCTCGCCCTCAACCACCGAGGGGTCCTTGCCGTCGGCGAGGAGGCGCGCGGTGCCGGCCGGGATCTCGACGCGCACCTGCGAGTTCCCCCCGTCGACCGCCACCCACCAGATCAGCACCGCCAGCACCACCGACACGACGGCGGCGACTGCGAGCGCGACCCGCCACGACCGCGCTCGCTCCGGCTCCGCGGCGGGCGTGGCTGCCGGCGGTGCCTCGGGGGCGTCCGGGCTAGCGGTCGCCACTAGCCAGGTTCCGCCCACCGGAGAGCCCCGCCGATGGCTCACCGGGAGAGAGGTCGTAGCGGTCGAGCACCCCGCTGCCCGAGCAGGCGCCGTCGTTCTTGCCCGACTGGCGGGCGAGCTCGGCATCGAGGATCGGGCTTGCCCCGCTGAACATCCCCCATGGGCTGTCGCAACCGGGGACCGACCACACGTGGTTCATCCAGCCGAGGCTGCCGTCCTGCTTCTTGCCACCGATCGCGGCGCACTCCTCGGCGGTCATCGTCGAGTCGCCGATCACGCCGCCCTTGCCCACGCAGAGGCCGATGTGGCGGTGGAAGTGGTCGTTCGGGCCCGTGAAGCCCTGGGTCGGCTCCGCGTCGCCTTCGTGCAGGATGTAGTAGCTGAGGCCGACCACGTGCGCGTCGGGGCCGTTGCCGTCGTAGAGGAGCATCTCGGGCTTGTCGATCTCGAAGGTCCCGTCGACGTAGGGGAACTTCATGTAGTGCGCGGCGATCCCGGGCACGTACGGGGTGACCTTGGTCCAGCCGGCGGCGGTCGCGTCGGCCGCCGTCGGGTACCGAAGCGCGGTGTCGCGCGAGAGGGCGAGCTCCTCGGCCAACCGGTCGCACTGCTCCTCGTCGAGCATCGCGCGCCACGGGATCGGGCCGAGATGGCCCCCGTGGCCGCCCGTGTCGTCACCGGTGGCCCCGTGACCACTGTGCGAGCCGACCTGACCGGTTTCCGTCATCCAGCTCTTCCAGGCCTCGTACTCCGCGTCGGTCGACTTGCCGAGCTCGGCGACGAGCTCTCCGGCCGCGGCCTCGCCGACGGCCTGCGAGGTGAGCGAGACCAGCTTGTCGAGCTGCACCGAGCCGCGCCCGCCGAGCGGTTCGGGAGCCAGGACGCTGCCGAGCGTGGACGTGCCCGTCATCGAGCTCATGTCCATCGCACCCTCGGCGTACGTGTCGACCCCGAGGCTCGAGGCCTCCTGCCAGTAGGACTTCGGGTTGAAGCCGAAGTCGCACCGCGCGCGGTCGATCGTGAGCATGTCGGCCGCCATGGTCGACGAGCTGCCGGCACCACCGCCGTGGCCGGCACCACCGCCGTGGCCGGCGTGACCGTCGCCCCCGGTCGACACGATGGCGGCCCCTCCGGTCGCGGATGCCGTCGTCGTGCTGCCTCCGTCGTGGTTCGCGGCCTGGGGCGAGACGATGACCATCATCGCCACGGCCACCGCGCCACATCCGGCGACCACCGCGGTCATCTCGGGGAACCGGAGCCGCTCAGGCGCGAGCACGAGGAACACGGCCAGCGCGACCGCCGCGGCCTCGAATGCGACGCAGATGATGTCGACTGACGTCGCCGCCTCGACATGGCCGGCATGCTCGCCCCAGGGCAGGCCCGCCGTACGGCTCCAAACCCACGCACCGATCAGGGCAACGTTGCCCACGATCGTCGCGTAGAGCACGGTCCGGTCCGCACGGCGCGTGAGCAGCAACGCCGCGACGACGAGCTGGAAGACACCGGCGACGACGAAGCCGAGCGGGTCGACGAACTTTCCACCGGCGTGGATGGGCACCATCGCGATGTGGATGATGCCAGCGGCCGCGCTCAGCCCAGCCAGCAGGTAGCCGAGCGGCTGGACGCGCGCGTCGTCGCGCGCTCGGTCGGACTGGGTAGAAGTCATCGACGCTCCCGAGGTCGTGGCGATCGCACACTCTTACACGCACCGTGCAAGGAGACAAGCCGCCCACTCCCCGTGGTCGGCCGGCTCCGACCCGTCAGCCGCCGGCCACGGTCCCCTCCTCTACCATCACCCCGCTCTCCACCCCTGTCCGATCCCGTCGGCGATGAGAGAGGACGCTCGCGATGGCCAAGCCGCCGACGACGAGGGGCGTGGCGGGCTCCACGATGCCTGAAGGCGCTGCGTTCCCGGGAGTGGCGAGTGGCGAGCCCGGCCGCTTCCCGTGCATGGACGGGCTGCGAGCCTGCGCGGCGCTTGGGGTGCTCGCCTTCCACTTCTCCCGAGCCTCACTGGCGACGGATCCGGACTGGCTCTGAGCGGGACCGCTCTACTGGACCGACCGCTTGGGGGCGCTGTGCGTCGCCGTGTTCTTCGTGATCTCCGGGTTCCTCCTCTACCGCCCGTTCGTGCTCGCGGCACTCGGCGATCGTCCGGCACCACGGGTGGGCCGCTTCTACCTGCGCCGCGCCCTTCGCATCTTCCCCGCGTACTGGCTCGCGCTGACCTTCTACCTGTTCGTCTTCGGGCCTGATCAGGCTCGCGGCGTCGGCGACGCGCTCGTCTACTACGGGCTCGCACAGAACTACCGGTCCGGCTCGCTGCTGCTCGGGCTGGGAGTGGCCTGGACGCTCGCCATCGAGGTCAGCTTCTATGTCGTGCTCCCCGCCCTGGCGGCCGGATTCCGCGCGTTGTCGAACGCGATCGATCCACTACGACGCCTGCGGGGGCAGCTCGCCGGGCTCGCGGCGATGTACGTGATCGGTGTCGCGGTGCGGGCGTGGGCCGTGTGGAGCCGCGGACACATCGTGGAGTCGCACGGCGAATGGCATCCATGACGGTTCCCCGAGTGGTGGCTGCTTGGGTTCCTCGACTGGTTTGCGCTCGGGATGGCGCTCGGGATGGCCCTCGCACTGGCGAGCGCCTGGGTCGCACGCGGTGGTCTTCTGTGGCTACCGCTGCGGGCGCTCGGGCGCTATCCCGCGGTGTCCTGGGGCCTCGCCGACCTCGTCTACTGGACCACGCAGCAGGCGCACTTCCCCGAGGTCGTCGGCAGCCGACCTGGCGCCACCGAGCTGCTCGAGACGGCGACGCAGACCCTGGCCCGCACGACCCTGCTCCCGTTGGCCGCGATGCTGCTCGTGCTCCCGGCCGTCTTCGGCCCGCAGCACCGTGGGGCAATACGGCGCCTGCTGCGCACGCGCACGATGGTGTGGCTGGGAACCGTCTCGTACGGGATCTACCTGTGGCACTTCGTGGCGATCGGTGAGACCTGCCAGTGGATCCTCGAAGACCGGTTCCCCGAGAGTGTGGTCCTTCAGCTCGCCGCGGTCCTCGCCCTCACGCTGAGTGCGGCCGCCGTCAGCTACTACCTGCTCGAGCGACCGTGCGTCCGGCTGGCACAAGCGCTGACGAGCCAACGCGCGCTCCACCTCTGATCGGACGACCCCGGCACCGGTGATCAGCCCCCGGCGAGGATCGTGCCGACCGCGGCGCGTGCAGGCTCCGGGCAGGGCCAGTAGTGGCTGATCGTCGCGCCCCATTGGATCGCGATGCAGTCGGCGACGCGCTCCGACGCGCCCTGACCGGTGTCGGTGACTGCGGCATTCAACCGCGCGCGCTCGTCGGGCGTCGCGACCCGGAAGTACCACGCGTGGCCGACCTCGTGCGCGAGGACGTAGCGCAGCCGCTCCGGGCTCGCGAACGCGTCGGGGCCGATCCACACCCGGTTGGTCCCCACCTCGTAGACGCCCCAGTGCCCGGCAGCACCGGCCGGCTCACCGACGAGAACCTCGGCGCGGCTGAGCCGGGAGACGGGGGGAAGGCCGTCGACCTCAGCGCGCAACGCGTCGGGCGCGACGAGCGGGTCGGGCGACGACGGCGCGGGCTGCGTCGTGGAGACCGGCGGCGAAACCGCGCCCATGCCGTCGACGTACGCGCCGAGCGCGGGATGCATGGTGGTCGCGATCACACGATTACGGCGTGCATCGCGGCCTGGATCGCGGCCTGCCGCCGACTCCGAGCGAACCGGGCCGACGACGACCACCGCCAGACCCAGGAGGGACACGGCAAGCGCTCCAACGAGAAGAAGGCCTGCTACGCCTGCTATGCCTGCACTCTTCGCGGCGCGACTGTTCGACACGGTAAACGCGAACCCCAGCTCGGTGTACCCGATCGCTCGGGCCCATTCCCGCCGGCGACCCTACCCGTCGACGCGCGAGGGGACCCAGGCCCGCGAGGCGATCTTCACGCCTTGTTTACCGGGCCGAGACAACACCGATCACACCCGCACCTCTGGTACCAGATGACAACCGGTGTCGGGATCGAACGACCCAGACACCGGTTCCCCGAACACACCCGGGTCGGTACATCAGCGCTACTTCAGCAGGTAGTCCGCCGGGTCGGGACGGCGGGTGCGCTGCCAGAACTCGAGGAGCGAGAAGGGCCAGTTCTGGCTCACCCGCCCCGACGCGTTCTTGTACCAGGTGTTCACGCTCGACGCGCCCCACGCCATCGCCCGGTTCGCGTCGTCGACGCGCTCGTTGTACGCGTCGTGCACGTCGCGACGCACGTCCATGGACGCCAGTCGTCGATCGCAGAGCATACGCACCGACTCGACGATGTAGTTCGCCTCGCCTTCGGAGAAGTAGATGATGCTCCCGTTGATCACGATGTTGGTGTTCGGCCCGTACATCAGGAAAAGGTTCGGGAACGACGGGATCGTCATGCCGAGATACGCCCGCGCCTCACCGTCCCACCACTCATGGAGGTCGACGCCGTCGCGACCCGTCATCTGCATCGGCGTCAGGAACTTCGAGGCCTGGAAGCCCGTGCCGTAGATCAGGACGTCGCACTCGTGCTCGACGCCGTCGACCGTGCGCACGCCGCTCTCGGTGATCTCGGCGATCGAGGTCGTCTCGAGATCGACGTCGTCGCGCCCGAACGTCGCCGGGACGATCCCGTTGTCGAGCACGATCCGCTTCGCCATCGGCGGGTACGTCGGGAGCATCTTCCGGTACAGCTCCGGATCGGCAACCACTGCCTGGAGGTAGAGCGTGAACATCTCGCGGATGAGGTCGTTACCCGCGCTCACCGAGCGCGCCTGATCGGGCCAATCCGGATCGACCACCGCCATCGGGAGCAGGCCCTCGTGCATGCGCCAGAAGATCCACAGCCGGTCCCAGTTCGCGTACCCGGGTACGTGTCGCATCAGCACGCGCAGGTTCTCGGGCAGCTCGTCCATGTAGTTCGGTGTCGGCAGCATCCACGGCGGCGTCCGCTGGAACACGGTCGTGTGTGCGGCGCGCTCGGCGACCGGCGGGATGAGCTGCACTGCGCTCGCGCCGGTGCCGATCACGGCGACGCGCTTGCCGTCGAGCGCGACCGAGTGATCCCAGGCCGCCGAGTGGAACGCCGGCCCCGAGAAGCGGTCCCGGCCGCAGATGTCGGGGAAGTGCGGGCGGTTGAGCTGGCCGGTCGCGCTCACGAGGACTTCGACCGCCGTGGTGTCCTCGCACCCGTCGCGCGTCCGCATCCGCACCACCCACGCGGCTCGTTCCTCGTCCCAGACCGCGCCGAGGACCTCGGAGCCGAAGCGGACATGGGGTAGGACGCCGAAGCGATCCGCGCACGTCCGGAAGTAGTCGAGCAGCACGTCCCGGGTCGAGAAGAACTGCGGCCAGTCGGGGCTCTGTGCGAACGAGTACGAGTAGAAGTGGTTCGGCACGTCGACGCGGCATCCCGGGTAGGTGTTCTCCCACCAGGTTCCGCCCACCTCGTCGTTCTTCTCGAACAGGACGACGCGCACCCCGGCCTGCAACAGCCGGTGCGCGGCGACGATGCCCGACATGCCTGCGCCGATGATGCCAACCGTGAAGTCGCGCTCGGGCGCGACGTCGGACTTCGTCCACGCCGGCGCGCGGCGGTCCCCATCGAGTGCGAGCTCCTCGGTGAGCAGCAGGAGGTACGCGTCATCACGGCCGACGCCGGTGACGAAGCCGATCAGGCGGGCCAGGTCTGCCTGCGAGGGCGGCGGCGCCGGCACGCTCCCCGCGTCGCGGAAGCGCGCGAGCGCGGCGGCCGCGAGCCGCTGCACCTCCGCCACCAGCTCCGGGGTGTACCCCGCGTCGGGCTCGAGCATCCTGGCCGGGTCCGGTGCCAGGTCGTCGCGCAGCAGTGTGAGGTCGCCGGTGAGATGCGCGACCGACGCGAGCAACGCCGGCGGCGACGCGTCCGCCACCATCGCGGCGGTGTCGCGCTCGGCGGGGATCGGCTCGGGCCGCGGGTGCAGGCGCATCTTCGAAGTCTCACACGCCTCCCGCCCACGGGCAGCCCCGGGGCGGGATTGTGCGGTCGCGGGAGCACGGACAGGTACGATCGAGGCGCGATGAGTTTCCAGGATCCCTTCGCCGGTCGCTACCGGGTTCAGCGCGAGATCGCCAGCTCCCCGAGCGCGTCGGTCTACGTCGCCGAGGACACCGAGCTCGGGAGACCGGTCGCCCTGAAGGTGCTCGGCGAGGGCGTCGCCGCCGACCCCCAGGCCGCGGCTCGGTTCCGCAACGCCGCGGCGGCGGCCGCCTCGATCCGCGACCCGCACGTCGTCGCGATCTACGACGTCGACGAGGCCGACGGCGTCCCCTACCTCACCATGGAGCCGGTCAACGGGCGCAGCCTGGGCGACGCGCTTCCCAACGGTCGTGCCGTCTCCGTCGAGCGCGCGACGACGCTGGCGATCGGCATCGCGAGCGGCCTCGCGGCCGCGCATCGCGCGGGGGTCGTCCACGGCGGGCTCACGCCCCACAACGTGCTGCTCACCACGAGCGGCGACGTGAAGCTCACCGACTTCGGGACCGCCGGGATCGCCGCGGGCGGCAACGCGCTCGAGCGCGCCGAGTACGCCGCGCCCGAGCAGCTGCGCGGTGCTCCCGCCGACACGCGCAGCGATCTCTACGGACTTGGCGCGATCCTCTACTCGCTCATCACCGGGTACCCGCCGTTCACCGGTACCGACCCGGTCGCGGTGTCCGAGCGGAGGCTCGCCGGTCCGGCGGCCCCGCCCTCGAGCCGGGTCGCCGGGGTGGCCCCGGCCCTCGACGCGGTCATCGCGCGGCTCCTCGAACCGAAGGCGTCGGCGCGCTACGCAAGCGCCGACGAGGCGCTTGCCGACCTTAGACGGGTCGCGGTGTTCGCCGAGCCGGTCACCGCCGTCGTGGCGAGCACCGACACCACCGCCGTGGCCCAGACCGTCGCGCCGACCTCGACCCTGCCCGCGACGACCGCCGGCGCCCGAACCGGCACGGCTGACACCACCGAGCCGGCGAAGCGGCGCAACACCGCGATCTGGGTCGCGGTCGCGATCCTCGTGGTGGCGATCGGCGCGCTGGCCTGGTGGATGGTCGCCTCCGAGAAGGACGACGCCAAGAAGACGGTCGCGATGCCCGCGGTCGTCGGCCAGCAGAGCGCGGCGGCGCAGGCGACGATCGTCGCCGCCGGCCTCAGCCCGTCGGTCAGCGAGGTCACGAACCCGGACTTCGCCGCCGGCCTCGTGTTCGCGCAGTCCCCGGAAGCGGCGACGAAGGTGCAGAAGGGATCGGTCGTGGTGCTCAAGGTGAGCCTCGGACCGGAGCCGACCACCACGACGACCGCGGCCACCACCACCACGACGACCACCACCACCACCACGACGACCACCACGACCACGACGACGACGGCACCGCCCGGCCCGTAGCCGCGGCACCGCACACCGGCTCAGCCGCCCGAGAGCGCCTGCATGATCGTGACCTCGTGCGCGTCGGACACGCTCGCTTCTAGGTCGCGCACTGCCTCGTCGTCGACGAACACCTTCATGTGCGGGCGCACCCGCCCCTGCTCGTCGACCATGCGGAAGCGGATCCCGGGGTACTGCCGGTCGAGATGCTCGAGCACCTCCCCCACCGTCGCGCCCGACGCTTCCACCTCCGCCCGCCCGGCGGTGTAGGACCGCAGCGGCGTCGGGATGCGCACCTTCACGGTCGAGCTCAGTCGCGCTCGGTCGGGTCGGCCACCTCGACCGAGTACACCTCGGGCAGGTGCCGCAGCACGCACGACCACTCGCCGCCCTCGTCGCGCGAGGCCCAGACCTCGCCGCCCGTCGTGCCGAAGTACACGCCGACCGGATCGCCCGCGTCGACGGACATCGCCTGGCGCTTGACCGTCAGCCAGCCGCGTTCGGGCAGCCCGCGGTCGAGCCGCCTCCACTGCTCGCCGGCGTCGCGCGTGACGTACACGGCGGGGCGACCGTCGGGGCTGGTCCGCGGCCATACGTCGGTGCCGTCCATCGGGAAGACCCAGACGGTGTCGGGATCGCGCGGGTGGAGCTCGATCGGGAAGCCGATGTCGCCGACGTCGCCCGGCATGTTGTCGCCGATGCGCACCCAGCGACCGTCGGTCCGCTCCATCCGGTAGATGCCGCAGTGGTTCTGCTGGTACAGCCGGTCGGGCCGCAACGGGTGCAGCCGCACGCAGTGCGGGTCGTGGCCGTACTCCGGCTCGGGATCGGGCAGGAACGTCGCGACCGACCCCGCGTTGAGCGGCGCCCAGTCGCCGCCGCCGTCGACGCTCTCGAACACGCCCCCACCCGAGAGGCCGAGGTAGAGGTGACGCGGATCGCGCGGATCGACGTTGACGGAGTGCAGCATCGACCCGTCGGGGGTCCCTTCCTCGGGCCACTCGGCCCAATCGGCCCAGCGCGGGTGGTCGTTCCATCCCGGAACCGGCGCCCAGGTGTCGCCGCCGTCCTCGCTGCGGAAGAGCCCCTGGGGGATTCCGCCCGCGTACCAAGCCCCCGGCTCGTCGGCGTGCCCCGGCGTGAGCCAGAACACCGCGCGCAGCGCACGCCCGAGCAGGTCACCCGACGCGAACGCGGGTGGGCGCGTCGCCTCGACGAACGACCGGCCGACGTCGGTGGAGCGCAACACCGTCGGCCCGAGGTGGCCGGTGCGCGCGGCGACGAGCAGTGTGCGCCGGTCACGCGGGTCGACGACCGCATGGTGGACGACGTGCCCGAGGAACGCCGGCCCGGCCACCGACCACCGCGAGCGGGTGGCGTCTGCGCCGACCAGCCAGAGCCCCTTGCGCGTCCCGACGAGCAACATCGGGCCCTCGGGGGACTCGTGCTCGACGTCGCCGTCGGTGCTCGTCCAGCGCGTCTCGGCCATCACCGCAGCGTAGGGCTGAGGAAAGGAGGCGTCGACCGGTGCGGGCGCGTCCGGCGCCGCGTCAGGCGCCGAACACCGGCCCACCGACCCGATCGACGGTCGTGAACTCCGCGACCGCGGCACGGGTGAGCCGCGTGGGCTGGCGCACCGGATGCCCCAACGCGACGACCGCCGCGACCGCCATGTCGTCGGGCACCTCGAGCAACGCCTTCACCTCGGGCTCGTAGCGGACCACCATCGTGGTGACGACTCCCGCGAGCCCCTCTGCGCGCGCTGCGAGCAGCAGGTTCCACACGAACGGGTAGATCGACGCGCCCCCCGCCAGCGTGTACCGACCGAGGTCGCGATCGACCGCGGCGAGCGCACGCAGGTCGGCGAGCACCACGAGCAGCACCGGCACCTCGTCGAAGTGCTCGGCGAACCCACCGGGCCCCTCCGCCGCACTCGCCGCGAGCTCCGCCGCCCGGGCGCGCGCCGCGGTCTCCGCGTCGAGATCCGTGATCGGTGCCCACGGGGTGAGCCCGGCCTGTGCCTGCGCGAGGTACTCGTACCAGCCGGCGACGTAGACGTCGCGCAGTCGGCGCCGCACCTCACGGTCCTTCAGCACGACGACCCGCCAACCCTGACGGTTGCCCCCGCTCGGCGCGAACCGGGCGCGGTCGAGGATCCGGGCGACCACGGCATCGCCGACGGACTCCGTGGTGAACTCCCGGACCGCTCCGGTGGTGCAGAGTGCCTCGATCAGCTCCATGGGCCCAACCTAGCGACGCACCGACTCCCGACGCGCAGACTCCCGGCACAGCACCAACCTGGCGCGGCGCGCGTCTCAAGGCTCGAGTAGCACCGTGCAGAGCGCGTGAGCGCCGACCTCGACCGACAGCGCGCCGGCAGCCAACGCGACACCGCCACTCCCGGAAGCAAGCGGCTCCTCGTCCAGTCGCGCGGGGCGCGCGGCACGCACCGGGAAGCCGAGCGCGACCGCCGCCGTCACCGGCTCGTCGGTCGGGTTCAGCAGGCGCAACACGATGCCGTCACCCGCGGCTGCATGGCTTCAGCGCGCTGAGCACGATCGTCCTCGGCTCCACCCCGAGGAGCGCGTGCCCCGGCGCCACCAGCGGCGCGCCGCCGGCCGGAACCGCGGTCAGGCCCAGCTCGGCATCGCGCACCGCCGTCGGGTCCGGCGACACGAGCAGCGAGCACCGTGCCTCGAACCGGCCGGGGCACTGCGCAGCCGGCGTCGGCAGGGCCAGTCCCGCAGGCACCAGCCGGCCCGGCAGGTCCATGCGACGCATCCAGCCGACGGCTCGGAGCAAGGTGACGGCGAGGACCCCCGTCGGGCGTGGCCTCGGCCTCGGCGAGGCCGGGGACCGCCACGGTGAGGCCGTTCGCCGACACCCAGCCCTGGGCCGGGAACGTGGACGGCGGTGGCTGCACCCAGCCTTCCCCCGGAGTGGCACGGTCGAGCGCGTGGCGGCCCGCGGCAGACCCAGGAGAGACGAGCAGTGCCAGACCGGCACCGAGCAGCGCGATCGTCGGCATCAGCGGCGCAGGCGGGGATCGATCATTCGGCGGAGCTGCGATCGCTCCTTGGCACCCATGCCCGAGACGAAGTGGCTCGACGCGGCTCCGCGGTCACCGGCGGCCGCGAGCAGCTCGCGCATCCGCAGCGCCTGGGACTCACGATGATGGCCGGCCTCACACCGGGGTTTCGATGGCCCATCGTCCTGCCGGGCTGACCCCACCGACGCACCCGACCACCGTGGCGCCGCGCGGTGCCGCCTACGCTCGCCCACGGTGATCGCCGACGGAAGGGTGTCGCAGCCGTGACCGCAGCCGTGAGCCCGCTGTGCTTCGAAGACGTGGCACTGCTCGACGTCGCGGCCGGCGAGCGGCGTCCCGGGTCGCACGTGGTGGTCGCCGACGGTCGGATCCGAGAGATCTCGGAGCGCGCGATCACGAACGTCCCCGCCGGCACGCTGCGGATCGCCGGACGGGGCCGCACTTTGATGCCCGGCCTCATCGACGCGCACATGCACGCCACCCTCACCGCGATGGATCTCGGCGCGCTCGCCCGCAAGCCGGTGATGGTCCTCGCCCAGGAGGCGCGCCTGGTCCTCGAACGCATGCTGCGCCGCGGCTTCACCAGCGTCCGCGACGCGGGCGGCGCCGATCACGGCCTGGCCGCGGCCGTCTCCCGCGGTCTCGTCGACGGACCGCGCCTCTTCTTCTCCGGACACGCGATCAGCCAGACCGGTGGGCACGGCGACTTTCGCGCGCACGACCACGACCACACCTGTGCCTGCTCGCTGCACGCCGAGGGGTTCTCCGTCGTCGCCGACGGGCCGGAGGCGGTACGTCGTGCCGCGCGCGAAGAGCTGCGCCGCGGTGCGCATCAGGTGAAGGTGATGGCCTCGGGCGGTGTCGCCTCGCCGAGCGACCCGGTCTGGCTCGTGGGCTTCACCCCCGAGGAGCTCGAGGCCGCCGTCACCGAGGCGCGACGGTGGCGCACCTACGTGCTCGCACACGCGTACACGCCCGAGGCGATCACCCAGGCTGTGCGAGCGGGCGTGCGGTCGGTCGAGCACGGCAACCTGATCGACGAGGCCACGGCCGCGCTGATGGCCGAGCACGGCGCGTATCTGGTGCCGACCCTCGTCACCTACAGCGCGATCTCGGAGATGGGCGCGCAGCTCGGGTTCCCGGCGCGCTCGCTCGCGAAGCTCGCCGACGTGCTCGACGCCGGTCTCGGCTCACTGGAGATCGCCGGTCGCGCCGGTGTGCCGATCGGGTTCGGCACCGACCTGCTCGGCGAGACGCACGACATGCAGTCCCGCGAGCTCGAGATCCGCGCCCAGGTGCAGTCGAGTGCGGAGATCCTGCGATCCGCGACCGTCGTAAACGCGGCATTGCTGCAACGTGAAGGTGAGGTCGGCATCGTCGAGAAGGGAGCGGTCGCGGACCTGCTGCTCGTCGACGGCGACCCCCTCGCCGACCTCTCCGTGCTCGCCGGGCAGGGGGAGCGCATCGACCTCGTGGTCGTCGACGGCGCGATCCGGGTCGGGGCACCGTGACGACGGCACTCACCCGCACCGGCCGCAGCCTCCAAGCATCCGACTGAGCTCCCGGGGCGACGCCACCGCATCCCCTGCTACCGGGGCCCGGCACGGAATTCGGGCGGTACCTGTCACACCCCCCTGGGAGACTGACGGCACCGGAGCCGACCATCGAAGGACGAGGCGAAGGTGCCCCCAGGGCACACCCACCCGAACCCACAGCACCGGAGCCGACCATCGAAGGACGAGGCGAAGGTGCCCCCAGGGCACACCCACCCGAACCCACAGCACCGGAGCCGACCATCGAAGGACGAGAACCCTTGACCCGAACCCCGACCGCCGCCCTGCTCGCCTACCGGCTCGAGCGCGCGGGGCTGCTCGACGCCCGCAGCGCCGAGGAGCTCCCGCTGGGCCCCGAGACCGTCGCTCGCCGCTGCCTCAACGCCCTCACGCCCGGGCTGGCCGCGGTCGCGCTGCACCTCGGGCTTCATCGCCCGACCCGAGCCCGTTCGCACGCCGCGGTGCTCTGGCTGGTACGCATCGCGAACACGACCCGACGCCTGCTGTCGGCGGACACACACGGCTGGATCGCTCGCGTCGACCGCGCGCTGCGCCGCGCCGCGACCACGACCGGCCGCACGCTCGACGACCAGACCCTCGCGACCCTGCGCCGGAAGGTCGTCGACGAGATGCTCCACACCGTCGCCACCGGCCTCGAAGACGCCACCGGGGCAGACCTCACCGCGGAGGACGGCACGTGCTCGTGCGAGGTCGCCGGCACGGCGCGCGCCGAGCTCGCCCGCCGCTGGGTGACGCTCGTCGAGGAGGGATTCGCGAGCGCGGACCTGCGCGCCGCCGACGAAGCGCTCGCGTGCTCCCTCGATGCCGACGCGCTCCCCAACGTCGGCGTCGCCCTCCACTACGCCCGCCTCGCAGTGCGGTGGGGCACGCCCGACGACGACCCGGCCCGGCGCATCGCCCAATGGGAGCGACTGCTCGGCGCTCACCTCGGGGTGGGCGAATGGGAGGAGGCCGCCGCCGCCGGCTCGCACGCGCTGCGTCTCGTCGAGGACCATCTCGTCCCCGGCGACCCGCTCCGCCTCGCCGTGGTCACCGGATACGCGCGTGCGCTCACCGAGTGCGACCGCGACGACGAGGCGATCGCACTCGCCCGCGACCTCGTGTGGACCTGTGAGTGTGAGTGGGGGGTCACCTCGGTGCCCAGCTGGGACGCCTACGAGCTGCTCGCCGGTGCCCTGGAGGCGAGCGGGGCGGTCGACGACGCCCTGGCCGTGCGCCGACATCGCGTCGAGCTGCACCGCGAGACGCTGCTCGACGTGGCACCGCGCCGGCTCATCGGCGCCGGCTTCGACCTCGCGAGGAGCTATTTGCGGGCGGGAGATCCCGGCGCGGCCGAGCGCACCGCACGCGAGTGGCTCGGATGCTCCGAGGCCCGCCTCGGGCCCGGCGAGCACCTCACCCACCTGCTGCACGGGCTGGTCAGCTCGTTCGGGTGACGCGGTACGGGGCTCCGAGCGCGCTCCCGCTCGGTCACCGCTTCCCTATGCTCAGGCCCGGACCACGACGAGCCCGGGCCGCTCGGCGAGAAGCACGTCAGTCGAAGTTGGTGTCGAGGAGCGGCGCGGTGAGCAGCTCGACCTGGAGGCCGTCGGGATCGCGCACGTACACGGAGTTGCGTACGCCGAGGTCGGGGCCGCGGTACTCGATGCCGTGCTCGTGGAGCCTCGCCTTGCAAGCCTCCTACTGCTCGCGGCTCATCGAGATCGCCACGTGCTGCACACCGCCGAGCGTCTCGTGGAACTCGGGATGCTCATAACCGGGGAAGTCGAAGAACGCGAGCAGGTTGCCATGGCCGAGGTCGAAGAAGAGGTGCGCACCGCTCGCGTAGTCGCGGTTCTCGACGATGTCGACGAGCGGGAACCCGAGCACGTCCTGGTAAAAGGCGATAGTCGCTTCGACGTCCGAGCAGATGAACGCCGCGTGGTGCACACCACGCGCGCTCGACGCCGGGCGCTCCTCGGGCGGGCGGAGATGCTGCTGCCACCGTGCGAGCCGGGCCGCGAAGTCCTCTGGCATGAGCGCCACGCTATCGCTGACCCCGGGGAACGCCGATGAGCAGCCCCCGGCGCGCGCAGGCGCGGCGCGCGGCGCGCGCCGCC
>Ga0194120_10002933_pt1 | contig 28591 bp, 21 predicted proteins | sample TA2MahCa65mmetaG_FD_148642 | JGI IMG/M metagenome (GOLD analysis project Ga0194120, IMG submission 148642) | Freshwater microbial communities from Lake Tanganyika, Tanzania - TA2015019 Mahale Deep Cast 65m | ecosystem: Environmental > Aquatic > Freshwater > Lake | place: Tanzania: Lake... | reverse complement strand
CGGCATCTGCCGGAAGAAGAAGGTGAGGAGCAGCGTGCGGATATGCGCGCCGTCGACGTCGGCGTCGGTCATGATGACGATCTTGTGATAGCGCGTCTTGGCGAGGTCGAATTCCTCGTCGCCGATGCCCGTGCCGACCGCCGTGATCAGCGTGCCGATCTCCTGCGAGGACAGCATTTTGTCGAAGCGCGCGCGCTCGACATTCAGGATCTTGCCGCGCAGCGGCAAGACCGCCTGATTGGCCCTATCGCGCGCCTGCTTGGCCGAGCCGCCGGCCGAATCGCCCTCGACCAGGAAGAGCTCGGATTTGGCCGGATCGCGCTCCTGGCAATCGGCGAGCTTGCCGGGCAGGTTCGAGATGTCGAGCGCGCCTTTGCGCCGCGTGAGTTCGCGCGCCTTGCGCGCGGCCTCGCGGGCGGCCGCCGCTTCATAGACCTTGCCGACGACCTGCTTGGCTTCGAGGGGATGCTCTTCGAACCATTGGCTCAGGCGGTCGCCGACGATCGCCTCGACCACCGGCCGAACTTCCGAGGAGACCAGCTTGTCCTTGGTCTGGGAGGAGAATTTCGGATCGGGCACCTTGATCGAGAGCACGCAGGTCAGGCCTTCGCGCATGTCCTCGCCGGCGAGCGTGATCTTCTCTTTCTTCGAAATACCGCTCTCATTGGCGAAATTGTTGACCGCGCGGGCGAGCGCGGCGCGAAAGCCGGTGAGATGCGTGCCGCCGTCGCGCTGGGGGATATTGTTGGTGAAGCACAGCATGCTCTCGTGATAGCTGTCGTTCCATTCGAGCGCGACCTCGACCGCCATGCCCTCGCGCTCGCCCTTCATGACGATCGGCGGCTGATGCACGGCCTTCTTGGCGCGGTCGAGCCAGACGACGAAGGCCTCGATGCCGCCCTCGTAATGGAGCTCGACCTGCTTGGGTTCGACGCCGCGCGCATCCGTCAGCACGATGGTGACGCCCGAATTCAGGAAAGCGAGTTCGCGCAGGCGCCGCTCGAGCGTGTCGAAATCGAAGTCGGTCTTGGTGAAAGTGTCGGTCGAAGGCAGGAAGGTGACCTCCGTGCCCTTCTTGCCGGCGGGCGCAGGGCTGACGATCTTGAGCGGCGCGACCGGTTCGCCGTGTTTGAACTGCATGGCGTGTTCCTGCCCGGCGCGCCAGATGCGCAGATCAAGGCGCCCCGAGAGCGCGTTCACCACCGAGACGCCGACGCCGTGGAGGCCGCCCGAGACCTTGTACGAGTTCTGGTCGAACTTCCCGCCGGCATGGAGCTGGGTCATGATGACCTCGGCCGCGGAGACGCCCATTTCGGGATGGATTTCGGTCGGAATGCCGCGGCCATTGTCGCTGACGGTGCAGGAATTGTCGGCATTGAGCGTCACTTCGACCCGGTCGCAGTGACCGGCCAGCGCCTCGTCGATGGCGTTGTCGACGACTTCGTAAACCATGTGATGCAGGCCGGAGCCGTCATCCGTGTCGCCGATATACATGCCCGGGCGCTTTCTCACGGCATCGAGGCCCTTGAGGACCTTGATGCTGTCGGCGCCGTAATCGGTCTCGGCCTTGCGTTGGTCTGCGGTCATGGCATCACGTCTCGGATCGGAGGCTGCCGTCGGCGACGGCGAAAATTTGGGCGCCGGCCGGAATGCCGTCGAAGGCGGCGCGGTCGGTGCCGGTCATCCAGGCCTGGGCGCCGAGCGCGGCGATCTCGGCATAGAGCGCTTCGCGGCGCTTCCGGTCAAGATGCGCCGCGACCTCGTCGAATAGGAGGATCGGCGCGGCGCCGCGTTTGGCCGCGATCAGACGCGCTTCGGCCAAGGCAAGCGCGAGGATGAGAGCTTTTTGCTCGCCGGTCGAGCAATCGGCGACCGGCATGGCCTTGGCGACATGCCGGACGGCGAGATCGGTCCGATGCGGGCCGTCGCTCGTGCCGCCGGCTTCGGCGTCGCGGGCGCGGCCGTCGGCAAGGCGCGCGCGAAAATGATCCTCGACCGCGAGCGCGGGTTCCGAGAGAAGCTCCGCTTCGATCGTGCCGACGACCGCGATCTCGGCCTTGGGAAAAGGGCCGTCGGTTTCGGCGAGCCTGGCCGCGAGCTGGGCCGCGGCCTCGTTCCGCGCCGCCGCCACAGCCACGCCGGCCTCGGCGATCTGCGCTTCGGTTGCCTCGAGCCAGGCGCGGTCGCCAATGCCGTCGCGCAGAAGCCGCGAGCGTTCGCGGAGCGCTTTCTGATACTGGACGACGCGCCGCGCATGATCGGGATCGAGCGCGAAGGTCAGCCGATCGAGCAGGCGCCGACGAGCCGATGCCGAATCGATGAACAGCCGGTCGTTCTCGGGCGTCACCCAGACGACGCAGGCGACGCGGGCGAGTTGCGCCGGGCCGCGAGCGGTTTCGCCGTCGATCTTGACCACGCGCCTGAGCGCCGCGCTCTCGGGCTCGTCTTCCTCGGGATCGTCGGCGTCGTTCGCCGCGCCTCTTTCGATGCCGGTGCCGATCTCGGTCTGGCCGGCCGGACCGTCGAGCGTCGCCGCGACGCTCCAGCTGGGCGCGCCCTTCTTGGCGATGTCGCCAAGCCGCGCGCCCCGAAGCCCGCGTCCGGGCGCAAGCAAGGAGACCGCTTCGAGAAGATTGGTCTTGCCGGCCCCGTTCGGACCGATCAGCGCGACCGGGCCGGGACCGACTTCGAGCCGCAGCGCCGCGTAGGAGCGGAAAGTCGAGAGATCGATGCGCCGAACGCCGAGCGCGGGCGCCGACTTGGCTTCGGTCGTCGGTTTGCGGTCGGTGAGCGAAAGGACCCGGGCTTGCGCCAAGCCTAGACCCGCATCGGCATGAGGACGTAGAGCGCGCCTTGATCTTCGGAATCGCGCGCGATCACCGGCGAGGTCGCGTCGGCGAAGGCGAAACGCGCCTCTTCGCCCTTCACCTGGGCGAGGATGTCGAGAAGATAACGCGCATTGAAGCCGATCTGGATCGGCCCGCCTTGGTAGGAGACCGCGAGTTCCTCCGTGGCGCTGCCCTGATCGGGACTGGTCGCCGAGACCGTCAGGCGGTCCTTCTCGAGCGCGAGCTTGACCGCGCGAAGCTTGTCGGTGGTGATGGTCGAGACGCGGTCGACCGCGGCCGCAAGCGTGCGCCCATCGACGCCCAGCATCTTGTCGTTGCCCGCCGGAATGACTCGCTGATAGTCGGGAAAAGTGCCGTCGATCAGCTTGGACGTCAGCACCGTGTCGCCCGCGCCGAAGCGGATCTTGGTCTGCGACAGCGCGACCGCGACGGCGCCGTCGCTCTCGTCGATCAGCTTTCGGATCTCGGCGATCACTTTGCGGGGCACGATGACGCCGGCCATCTTGGCCGAGCCCGTCGGCGCCGCCATTTCGATCCGGGCAAGTCGGTGGCCGTCGGTCGCGACCGCGCGCAGAACCGCCTTCTTGTCCTCGGTCGTCGCGTGCAGATAAATGCCGTTCAGATAGTAGCGCGTCTCCTCGGTCGAGATGGCGAAGCGCGTATTGTCGATCAGGCGACGCAGATCGCCGCTGGCAAGCTCGAAGCGCGTCGGCAGTTCGCCTTCGGCCATGACCGGGAAGTCCTCGATCGGCAGGCAGGCGAGGGCAAATTCCGATCGGCCCGAGCGAAGCGTCAGGCGGCCCTCGCTCTTGCCGAGCGCAAGCTCGACCTGAGCACCGTCGGGAAGCTTTCTGACGATGTCATAAAGCGTGTGCGCGGGCGCGGTGGTCGCGCCCTTCGACTGGACGTCGCAAGGCACGGTCGCCACCACAGCGAGATCGAGATCGGTCGCGGAGAGCGCGAGCTGGCCGTCCTCGGCCTCGAGCTTGACGTTCGAAAGGATCGGGATGGTGTTGCGTCTTTCGACCACGCTCTGAACATGGCCCAGGGAACGCAAGAGGGCGGCGCGTTCGATGGTGACTTTCATGATCCCGTCTTCTCCGAAATCGGACGTCCGGTCAGCGGCTTGGGCGAGGCGTGCAGGCCGAAATTCGTGAGCATAGACTGCGCCGATTCTCGCCGGGCGAGTATAGCAAAGGCCGAGCGCCGACAACCGATTTTCGCAGGCGCCTCGGGGCGCGAAAGCCGCCCGCTGCTCAGCTTTCCAGCATCCGGCGGAGCATTTCGAGGTCTTCGGCGAGCGTCTTGTCGGTGCGCCGAAGTTCGTCGATCTTGCGAACGGCGTGCATCACCGTCGTGTGGTCGCGCCCGCCGAATTTCCGGCCGATCTCGGGCAGGCTCCTCGGCGTGAGCTGTTTGCATAGCCACATCGCGACCTGACGCGGCCGGGCGACGGCGCGGGCGCGCCGCGGGCTCGACATGTCGGCGAGGCGGATATTGTAGTGCTCGGCGACGCGCTTTTGGATGTCCTCGATATTGACCCGTCGGTCGGACGCGCGCAGGAGATCGCGCAGCACGTCCTGGGCCATTTCGAGCGTGATCGGTCGCCCGACCAGATTGTGATGGGCGAGCAGACGATTGAGCGCGCCTTCGAGTTCGCGCACGTTCGACGTCACGCGATGGGCGAGGAATTCGAGCACTTTGTCCGGCATTTGACCGGACGAGCCCATGGTCAGCGCCTTCGACTGCAAAATGCCGAGACGAAGTTCGTAATCCGAAGGATGGATATCGGCGACCAAGCCCCAGCCGAGGCGCGAGCGCAGACGCTCGTCGATCTTGTCGAGATCCGCCGGCGACTTGTCGGCGGTGAAGATCATCTGCTTGTTCTGGTCGGCGAGGGCGTTGAAAGTGTTGTAGAATTCGTCCTGGGTCGATTCCTTGCCGATCAGGAATTGCACGTCGTCGACCATGAGCACGTCGACGGCGCGGAACTGCTGCTTGAAGGCCATGGTGTCCTTGTTGCGCAGCGCCCCGACGAAGCGGACGAAGAACTGCTCCGAGGACAGATAGATGACCTTGCGATCCGGCCGCTGGCGCTGCAGATGCCAACCGATGGCATGCATCAGATGCGTCTTGCCGAGCCCGACGCCGCCATAGATGAACAATGGGTTGTAGGGCGTGTTCTGGCTTTCGGCGACGCGCCGCGCGGCGGCATGAGCGAACTCGTTGGGCGGGCCGACGATGAAGTTCTCGAACGTGTAGCGGGGATCGAGCGGCGACCCCATGATCACGTCGCCGCCATTGTTCTCGCGCGGGCGCATGATCGCGGGCGAAACCGCCTGACCGACTTGCGGCCGGTTCTGCACGACGATTTCGAGGCCGAGCACGGTCGGCCACTCCTCGCGGCAGATGCCGCGCAGGCGATCGGAATAATTGGCCAGCACGTATTCGCGGGCATAGCGCGTGCCGGCCCCGAGCGTCAGACGTCCGCCGCCGACCGTGACGAAGGTCAGGCCCTTGAGCCAGGTGTTGAACGTCGCTTCGCCGAATTCGGCCCGCAAACGTTCGCGCACGCGTTCCCAATGAAGGGCGTTCTGATCGCTCATCGCTTCACCCTTGCTTCCAGGGGAGCGAGGCGCATTTCCAGCCATTGCGCTGGCCGCGATGCTGCCGGTCATCGAGATCGCCTTCGAAGCCGCCGGCTAGGTTGAGGCAGCACCTTTGGCCGAACGCCGTCGCGAGCTTGGCCGCCGACATCGAGCGTCCACCCGACCGGCAGATGAAAATCAGCGTCTTGTCTTTCGCCAGGCCCTGCGCGGCGATTTCGACCATGAAGTTCGGATTGGGTCCGGTATTGGGGAAGCCCTGCCACTCGACGAAATAGGTCGTCTTGCCGATCGAGGCGAGATCGGGCGCGCCGACATAGTTCCATTCCGCCTTGGTGCGGCAATCCACCAGTTCAGCGTTCTTGTCCGATTGCAGGAGCCGCCAGGCTTCCTCGGGCGCGACGTTGCGGATCTCGGTCATGAGCGCGCCGCTACGCCGCTATGGTCGAACCAGACGCCCACCTTGCCCCCCAAGACGCAACCACCAAGCAACATCGTCAAGCAACCCCGGTTCCAAGCGAAACAAACCCTACGGCAGACGCCCAAGTCGGCGTCTCATTCAAATCGATCCGGCAATTTTTCGAATTGTCCGGCTCGAGCGAGCCGGCCCTGCCTCCCAGCAATGATGAAAGAGTAACGCCGCGACTCGTCTGGTGCAACAACGTCAAGCATCAATCCGAAAAAAAAGTGATCGACTTTGGTCCCGCGTGTCGATGTTGCCACAATATCTGGAATGTCGCCTCGCATTGCCTAATTTGGCGGCGAAATGTCGCGCTGTTGTGCAGCGAAGGCTTCGCGATTGCAGCGCATGACGCAAAAATCAAAACGCCGCGCGAGTTGCGCGGCGTTGTCGCGAAATAGGACGAGGAAGACTAGGCGAGCTTCTTGATTCTCGCGGAAAGTCTGGAGACTCTGCGCGCAGCCGTGTTGCGATGAACGACGCCGGTGGCTGCGACGCGCATGATTTCCGATTGCGCGCTGCGAAAAGCTTCCTGCGCGGCTTTCTTGTCGCCGGCCGCGATCGCCTCTTCGACCTTGCGCAAGGAATTGCGAAAGCGGCTCTTGCGGTCGCGGTTCAGGGCGGCGCGCCTGGCGGTCTGCCGTACTCGTTTCTTGGCCGAAAGGGTATGGGCCATCGTGGTCCTCGGGAAGGGAATTCGAGAAGGCGCGCTTATAGCGACGAGGCCCGGTCGCGTCAACCGCAGACCGGGCCCGGCGTCTGCTATTCGTGGACGAAGTTCGGCTTACGCTTTTCGACGAAGGCCGCCATGCCTTCGAACTTGTCCTTGAGGGCGAAAGTAGAGTGGAAAAGCCGCCTTTCGAAGCGCACGCCCTCGGCCAACGTGGTCTCATAGGCGCGGTTGACGCTTTCCTTGCAGATCATCACCGCCGGAAGCGAAAGCTCGGCGATCTGGGCGGCGACTTTTAGCGTCTCTTCAACGAGTTGGTCGGCCGGCACGACGCGCGAGACTAGGCCCGAACGCTCGGCTTCGGCCGCATCCATCATCCGGCCGGTCAGGCACATGTCCATGGCCTTGGACTTGCCGACAAAGCGCGTCAGACGCTGGCTGCCGCCGGCGCCAGGAATGGTGCCGAGCTTGATTTCCGGCTGGCCGAATTTGGCGTTGTCGCCGGCGAGGATGAAGTCGCACATCATGGCGACCTCGCAGCCGCCGCCGAGAGCGAAACCGGCAACCGCGGCGATGATCGGCTTCCTGCACTGCGCGACCCGTTCCCAGCCTTTGGTAATGAAATCCGCCTTGTAGACGTCCATGTATGTCCGCGACTGCATCTCTTTGATGTCGGCGCCGGCGGCAAAGGCCTTGGCACTGCCGGTCAGCACCATGCAACCGATCGCCGGGTTGTTCTCGAAACCGTCGAGCGCCTGACCCAGTTCGGAAATCAGCATCGCGTTCAAGGCGTTAAGCGCTTCCGGGCGATTGAGTCGGATCAGGCCGACCCGGCCCTTGGTTTCGACAATGATGGTCTGATAGGCCATGGCAACTCCTCTCTTATGTATAAGTGTGCGGCGGGGGGCCCGAACGGCCTTAGCGCGCGGCTTCGGGATTGATGGAAAAGCGCAGGATCAGGTTCCCGCCCTCGCGCGAGAAAACGAGACGCAAGACCTCGCCCTCGCGTCGAAAGAGATCCGCTCCGACCGGCGACCAGCCGAGCGCCGGCAGGGTATCGGCATAAAAGCGTCGGGCAGCGGCGAGGTCGATGCGGCCGATAGCCTCGGCATCGACGATGCGGCCCCCCGGCTTGTCGAAGACGACGCTCTTTTCCGTCATCTCGATCAACCCGGGCATCAAGGGCAGGTCTTCGACGCCGCCGATCCAGGATGTCTGCGCCCAGGACGCGGAGCCAAAGACGATGGCGGCGAGCAAAGCCGAGATCAGAGACTTCATTTTTGCCGGCTCGGGCAGAAATAGGTCGATCGGTTGGACTGAACGATGCGCTTGATCCCGCCTCGACAGTCGCAGCCGGGACAACGCGCGCCCTCGCGATCGTAGACCGCCCATTGGCTTTGGAAATAGCCGAGTTCGCCGTCCGCTTGCACATAGTCGCGCAAAGACGATCCCCCGGCCTTGATTGCGTCGGCGAGCACGGCCTTGATGCCGGCGACGATGCGGACCGCGCGCTCGCCCTTGCAGGTCCGGGCAAGGCGTTTGGGCGAGACGCCGGCGCGGTAGAGCGCTTCGGACGCATAGATATTGCCGATGCCGGCGACGGTCTTTTGGTCGAGAAGCGCGGCCTTGATCGGCGTGCGCCGTCCGGCAATCGCGGCTTCGAAAACCTTCGCATTGAATTCCGCCGAAAGCGGTTCGGGCCCGATTTCGGCGAGCAGGGGATGGCTGTCGAGTTCCGCATCGGCGACCAAGGTCATCAGGCCGAAACGCCGGACGTCGTTGAAGCGAAACTCCCAGCCCTCGTCGGTGATCATGACGACATGATCGTGCTTGTCCGGCGGCTCATTGGGGCGAAGCCGAATGGTCATACGCCCGGCCATGCCGAGATGGGCGAGCACGGTTTCGGCCCCATCGAGGCGCAAGAGGATATATTTGGCGCGCCGCTCGACCGCCTCGACCCGCCTGCCGGTCAGCCTCTCGGCAAAGCGGCGAGGAAAGGGGATTCGCAGGTCCTTGCGCCGCGTCTCGACCCGAACCAAGCGTCGCCCGGCGAGTTTTGGACGCAGACCGCGCACCACGGTCTCGACTTCGGGAAGTTCCGGCATGGGGCGCGAAGCTACCCGAAAGCGCCTCGCTCGGCTATGGTGCCGGCATGAAGAACACGAGTGGCGAACTCGCGGATTTCGGTTATCGCAAAGTCGCGCGGGACGAAAAAACGCGACTGGTCAAGGGCGTGTTCGACAGCGTCGCGAAGAACTACGACCTGATGAACGACCTGATGTCGGCTGGCCTGCATCGGCCATGGAAAAGCGCCTTCATCAGGCGAGCGGCGCCGCGGCCGGGCGAAGTCTTTCTCGACGTCGCCGGCGGCACGGGCGATATCGCCTTCCGGATCGCGGCCGCCGGTGCCCGCGTCGTCGTCGCCGACATCAACGCCTCGATGATCGAGGTCGGGCGCGATCGGGCGATCGATCGCAATGTCGATGGATCGCTCGTCTGGTCGGTCGGCGATGCCCAGAACCTGCCCTATCCGGACCGGATCTTCGATGCCGTGACGGTCGCTTTCGGGCTGCGCAACATGACGGATATCCCGGCGGCGCTTGCCGACATGTTCCGCGTGCTCAAGATCGGCGGACGGTTCTTGTGTCTCGAATTCAGCCGACCGCAGGCCTTAGTCGAGCCGCTCTACGATGCCTATTCGTTCAAGATCCTGCCCAAGATCGGCGCGGTCGTCGCCGAGGACGAGGACTCCTATCGTTACCTCGCCGAAAGCATTCGGAAGTTTCCGGACAAGGATCGGCTCGCTCGCCTCATGGCCGAGGCCGGGTTCGAAAGGACTACTTATGAGTCGATGGCCGCCGGTATCTGCGCCATCCACATCGGCTGGCGGCTCTAGTTTCGCCCTAGGCCTTGCCGAAAGGCGAGTCAGGGGCGAAGGGGCCTGACTCGATCACCAGATCGCGGATCTTGCCGCCATAGCGGAAAGACCGGTGGCGTTCATAGAGCTCCCAGCTCACCGGGCCGCGGCGATCGAGGCCGATGTCGAGACCCTCGTGAAATCCGGTCATCAATGTCGGGCTCAATTCCACCCAATCCGAAGCGGCGCCCGTGTCGAGTGTCAGGCGCCCGCGGCCTTGGCGTTTGCCGAGCGCCTCGAATTCCAGGCTCGCGACGCGATCGCCGGCCGGAACCGCTGGCCCGTCGATGCGATGGAAATCGCCAAAGCCGTTATAGAAAAGGCGCAGCACGCCATCCGCGACATACATGGTCATGCCGCCGGTGATGTCGCCGATGGCGAACAAGACGCCTTGATCCTTGACGCCGTGCTTCATGGCGACGGCGATCTTGACGTTCCGATCCGCGATCAGGGGCACGATCACCTGGCGGTGCACCGTCTGCGCATGGGGCAGGAAACGACGCTTGGCGAGCGCCGGGGGGCGCATATGCGGGGGCAATTGATTGAACTTCTGCACCGGGCTTCGGCTATCGAGCGGATAGACCATGTTGGCCCAGGCCGCCTCGTCGAAGGCTTCGACGAGTTCCTTGAGCTTCGCCGGATGTTGGCGGCCAAGATCCATCGCTTCCGAAAAATCCTCGGCATGGCGATGGAGCGACCAATTGTCGAAATCGATCTTCTGGCCTTTGACCTGCAGCGATACGGCGATCCAGCCGTCGCGATAGAAGGCGCGGTTGGCCCAGCATTCGTAATATTGTTCATGGCGCGCCTCGGGCGCGTTGCCATCGCGCAGGATCGCGGCGAGGCTCTTGCCTTGAATGGGCGCTGCCGCTTTGCCATGCGAGGTTTCGAGCGGCTTGATGCCGGCGAGTTCGATCAAGGTCGGCATCAGATCGGTGACATGGGCGAATTGCGGCCGGATCGCGCCTTGATCCTTGAGTTTTTCGGGCCAGGAGACGATGCAGGAGACGCGCCGGCCGCCGCCGCCGGTATAGGTCTTGTAGGACGGAAAGGGCGTATTCGAAACCTGACCCCAGCCCATCGGATAAAGCGCGGGCACGCGCGGCGTGCCGACGGCGTCGCTAAATTCGAGCTCGCGCTCGATCGGATGGGGCGGCAGGCCCGCGAAGCGGCGATTGAAAAAGACCATGCCGTTGGGTCCGGCCGAACTGGTGCCGCCATTGTCGGCGGAAAAGACGATGATGGTGTTCTCGAGTTCGCCCATCGCTTCGATATGCGCGACCAGGCGGCCGACATTCTGATCGGTGCAATCGAGAAGCGCGGCATAGGCCTCCATATGCCGGACGAAGTGACGCTTCCGAGCTTCGGAGACTTGGTCCCAGGCCGGCACCTCCGGGTCGCGATCGGAAAGCCTGGCATCCGCCGGCACGAGACCGAGCGCTTTCTGGCGTTCGAGCCTGCGCGCGCGCATCGCGTCCCAACCGGCATCGTATTTTCCGCGGTATTTCGCGAGGTCTTGATCCTTGGCTTGCAAGGGACCGTGCACGGCATTGTAGGCGACGTAGAGAAGATAGGGTTGGTTCGGATTGTGGTTTCGGATATCGGTCAGAAAACCGATCGCCTTGTCCGTCCAATCATCGGTCGCGTAATAGCCCTCGGGATATTCGTCGATCGGCGCGACCATGTTGTTGTGAACGATGCGCGCCGGGAAGAAGTAGCTCGTCTCGCCTTCGAGAAAGCCATAGAAGCGATCGAAGCCGCGATAGGTCGGCCAGGCCGAATTAGGCGTCGCGCCATTGGTCGCGTTGTGCCATTTGCCGACGGCGGCCGTCGCATAACCGCCGGCGCGAAAGGTCTCGGGCAGCGTCGCGGCGTCGAGCGGGATGTTGCCCGAATAGCCGGGAAAGCCCGGGTTGTTGTTGGAAAGCCAGCCGGTCGCGACCGAATGCGCATTCCGTCCGGTCAGCAGCGCCGCGCGCGCGGGCGAGCAGATCGGATGCGTGGTGTAGTGATTGAAGCGAATGCCACGCCTCGCCAGCGCGTCGATATGGGGCGTCACGATCTCCGAGCCGTAGCAACCGATGTCGGACCAGCCGAGATCGTCCATGAAGATGACGACGACGTTGGGCGCACCCTTGGGCGCCGAGGCGGGAATATCCCAATGCGGTTCGGATTCCTCGAGGGTGCGGCCGATCTTGCCGGGAAAGCCGGGATAGCGACCTGTCGTCTTGGCCATGACCGTCCTCTTCGGGAAATGCGTGGCGCCAGACGAGCAGCAATGAAGGCGAAAGTCTAGCCGGCGGCGGCCTTGACCTTGTCGACCGCGGTCTTGAGGCCGGCCAAGAGTTGCCGGCCGATCGGGCCGCCGTCGCCGGTGATGTTGGCCGCCATGATGGCGCGCATGGCGTCGGTGTGGGCGCGCAGGACGGCAAGCTGCGGCGCGCTCCACTGGACCATGTCTTGGATGAACTTGCAGGCCGAATCGCCGACTTCGGTCACCAAGGGATAACCATAAGTGCCGCCATTGCCCCGTAGATCGTTGAATATCGTCTGGACGTCGCGCACGATTTCGGCGCGCCGCACGGCATTGCCTTCGGCCTCGGCGACCGATTTCGACAGCTTGTCGATTTCTTCCTTGAGGTATTTGGTGAAATCAGCGGTCAGCGCTTCGATGCGTAGCCCCGCGCCCTTCAGAAGATCGTCGGCCGTTCGCCCGGGGATCGCCCGAACCTTGCCGGCGAGCGATTTGGTGTTTTGGATGATTTCAACTTTCGGCTTGTCGCTCATAGCCGTTCTGGCTCCTGATAAGCGGTGCAGATCTTCGAGGCGCGGCGTTTAGATGGCCGCGCCGACTTTGTCGAGAATACGCATGAGTTCGGCCATCAGCGCCCGGCCGACGTCGCCGCCATCGCCCTTGATGTCGGCGGCCGAGACCGCGCGGATGGCATCGACATGGGCGCGGACGATCTTGAGTTCGGCGTCGTTGAAGACCTCGTTGGCATCGAGGTATTTCACCATGGAGTCGCCGATCTGCGAAACTAAGGGATAACCGAAGGTTCCGCCCTGGCCGCGAAGTTCATGCGAAATGCGGCGCAGGCCTTTGATGCCTGCTGCTCGATCAGCGTCGACCTTCGACTCGGCTTTGGTCAGGAAATCGGCGAGGCGATCGCATTCCTTCTTCAGGATCTGGACGAATTCGTCCTTAAGCTTTTCGACCCGCGCTTCGGCGAGCTTAAAGAGCTCTTCAGGCGTGCGCCCGACCAAGACCTTGGCTTTGGTCTGGAGATTATGCGGGTTTTCGATGAACTCCGGCGGCGGCTTGGTTTCGTCGGCCATTGTCCCTATTCCTGATCTTCAGACCGGCGCTTCGGGCCTTCATAGTCCTCGTCCTTCTTGCGCCGCCGGTCGGGTCCGAAATAATCGCCGGTCTTCACGAACTGCCGCGGATTCTCGATGATCTCGACGATCCTGGCATAGAGGCTCTGCGCCGAGACGGGCTTGGCGAGGAATTCGGTAATGCCGGAATCGCGGGCCGTCGTGACGTTGCGCCGGGTCGCATTGCCGGTGAGCATGATGATCGAGACCAGGCGGTTCTGGCTTTCCGCAGCGGCGCGAATTTCGCGCACCAAATCGAGGCCCGATTTCGGCCCCATGTCCCAATCGCTGATGACGATGTCGATGGGCGAATCCCTGACGTAGGAAATCGCGACATTCGGGTTCTCGGCCTGCATGCAGTTGCGCACGCCCAGACCGTAGAGCACTTGGAACATGGTGCTGCGCATGAACTTGTTGTCGTCCACGATCAGCACGGAGAGCTTACTGAGGTCGTAAAGCTTCATTCCCCAACTCGGCTGAGACCGCGTGGCTCCAGCGTTTTCCCTGTCCAGGCTTAACGCCTTGTCTTTAGGGCTTTATTCATACCGCGTCTTCGCGCGGCGGAGCAATAGCGCAATTCCCGAGGGGGGGTCGTCTGGTATTGCCGTGCGAAGCGCGCCAAGATGGCGCCTGATCTTAGGGAGGGGACAAGGTGAATCTGTCGGTCATGCTCGAGCGCCGCGCCCAGGAAGGCCGGCCGATCCGGGTCGGCGTCATCGGCGCGGGAAAATTCGCCGGGATGTTTCTCGCCCAGGCCGTTCGCACCAAAGGCATGCATATCGCGGCGATCGCCGATCTCGCGCTCGGGCGGGCGCGGACCAATCTCGCGCGCATCGGCTGGACGCCTGACCGCCACGGCGCGGCCTCGATCGAAGAGGCCCTGCGCCAGGGCTCGACCTATCTGACCGAAGACTCGATGGCCATGATCCGCCATCCAGCCATCGAAGTGATCGTCGAAGCGACCGGCGATCCGCCGGTCGGTATCGCCCATGCCCTGGGCGCGATCGCGGCGGGCAAGCACATCGTCATGGTCAATGTCGAAGCCGACGTCGTCGCCGGGCCTCTCTTGGCGAAAAAGGCCGAAGCCGCCGGTGTCGTCTACAGCCTCGCCTATGGCGATCAGCCGGCGCTGATCTGCGAAATGGTCGACTGGGCGCGCACGGCGGGCTTCACCGTCACTTGCGCCGGCAAGGGCACGCGCTATCACCCGAGTTATCATCGCTCGACGCCAGAGACGGTGTGGGAAATCCTCGATCAATATCTCAAGATCGACGACCGCGCCTCGATCAATCCCAAGATGTTCAACAGCTTCGTCGATGGTTCGAAATCGGGCATCGAGATGACCGCGGTCTGCAACGCGACCGGTCTTCGGCCTCAGCCGGATGGTCTCGGATTTCCGCCGGCCTCTCGCTTCGAGCTGGCCGATGTCTGTCGGCCGCACAATGAAGGCGGTACGCTCGCGATATCAGGCACGACCGAAGTCACATCCTCGGTCAGGCGCGATCTCTCGCCCGTTCCGCACGATCTCGCGCTCGGCGTCTATGTCGTGGTCGAGGGCGAAAGCGACTATGTGCGTCGCTGCTTTCGCGAATACCACATGCTGCCGGACAGCACGGGTCGCTATTCCGCGCTCTATCGTCCGACGCATCTGATCGGCCTCGAACTCGGAATATCGATCGCCTCGGCGGCCTGCCGGCGCGAGCCGACGGGCGCCCCACGGGGCTTCTATTCGGATGTCGTCGCGACCGCCAAGCGCGCGCTCAAGGCCGGCGAAATGCTGGATGGCGAAGGCGGTGCCACGGTTTGGGGCAAGCAGATGCCGGCCGCCATGTCGCTCGGCGTGGGCGCGTTGCCGCTTGGCCTTGCGCATAAGGTCAAACTCAAGCGCGACGTCGCCGAGGGCGCGTCGCTTCGCTGGGACGACGTCGAAATCGACCAGAGCGTGCCGGCCGTCAAGACGCGGCGCGAAATGGAACGGGCTTTCGCTCCGCCCGGCGGCGGTCAAAAAGCCGCGGAATAGGGTTCGTCCCGCTCTTGCGCGGAGCGGGCCCGGCCCGCTACAACGCGTCGCTTTCAGTTGCGGGAGATCGGCCATGGCTCAGGACCTTCATCATTTCGTCGGCGGCAAGCGCGTTGCGGGCACGAGCGGGCGCTTCGGCGACGTCTTTAATCCGACTTTGGGCGAGCTCGGCGCGCGCGTGCCGCTCGCGACCAAGGCCGAGGTCGAGGCCGCGATCGCCGACAGCGCCAAGGCCTTTCCCGGCTGGGCCAATACCTCGCCCCAGGCGCGCGCCCGCGTCATGTTCAAATTCAAGGCCCTGGTCGAAGCGCATATGGACGAGATCGCGCTGCTGATCGCGAACGAGCATGGCAAGACGGTGCCCGACGCCAAAGGCTCGATCTTGCGCGGCCTCGAAGTCGTCGAATTCGCTTGCGGCATCCCGCATCTCTTGAAGGGCGAGTATTCGGACACTGTCGCGACCGGCATCGATCTTTATTCGATGCGCCAGCCCTTGGGCGTCGTCGCGGGCATCACGCCCTTCAACTTCCCGGCCATGGTGCCGATGTGGATGTTCGCGGTCGCGATCGCGGCCGGCAACGCCTTCATCCTCAAGCCCTCGGAAAAGGACCCAAGCTGCCCCTTGCGCCTGGCCGAGCTCATGCTCGAGGCCGGCGCGCCTCCGGGCATCCTCAATTGCATCAACGGCGACAAGGTCGCGGTCGATACGCTCTTGACCGATCCGCGCGTGCAGGCGATTTCCTTCGTCGGTTCGACGCCGATCGCGCAATACGTCTATGCGACGGCGGCGGCGCATGGCAAACGCTGCCAGGCGATGGGCGGCGCCAAGAACCACATGATCGTCATGCCCGATGCCGACATGGATCAGGCGGTCGATGCCTTGATCGGCGCGGGCTATGGCTCGGCCGGCGAGCGCTGCATGGCGGTCTCGGTTGCGGTCCCCGTCGGCAAGAAGACGGCCGATGAACTGGTCGAACGCCTGATCCCGCGCGTGCGCGCGCTCAAGGTCGGGCCGTCGACCGCGGCCGATTCCGAAATGGGTCCGCTGGTCACCAAGGAGCACCTCGCCAAGGTCAAAGGCTATGTCGATCTCGGCGTCAAGGAAGGCGCCAAGCTCCGGGTCGACGGGCGCGATCTCAAGCTGCAAGGCTACGAGAAGGGCTACTTCATGGGCGGCTGCCTGCTCGACGAAGTGACCACGAGCATGCGGGTCTACAAGGAAGAGATTTTCGGGCCGGTTCTTTCGGTCGTCCGCGCCAAGGATTTCGAGGAAGCCGCGCGGCTGCCGACCGAGCACGAATTCGGCAATGGCGTCGCGATTTTCACCCGCGACGGCGATGCCGCGCGCGATTTCGCCCAGCGCGTCCAAGTCGGCATGGTCGGCGTCAATGTGCCGATCCCGGTGCCGCTGGCATTCCATACTTTCGGCGGCTGGAAGAGTTCGGCTTTCGGCGACACCAACCAGCACGGCCCCGAAGGCGTGAAGTTCTATACCAAGATCAAGACCGTGACCTCGCGTTGGCCGACCGGCATTCGCAAGGGCGCGGAATTCACCATTCCGACGCTCCGTTAACGCATACGTAATGTCCCGTAAGTCCCTGAAAAGAATCACTAATACAGTATTTTCACAATTTCGGCCGCGGCGTTTCCCCTATTGACGTCGGGGCCGAAACTTCTAATCTGTCCTTGGGCTGACAGGAGTCGGCCCGTAAAGGACGAAGAATGCTCGTCAACCCGATCAGTTTCGCCTACGGGCTCGATAACGCGGTGCAGTCCTTGCGCCGGGTCTCGCCCTATTCGACGGCGCAGCGGACCCAGGATCGGCTTTATGACAATGCGACGCGCCAAGCCAATGGCGGTTCGCGCGTGGACCCGCGCCAGGCCGACACATTCTCCTATCGCCAGTCGACGGCGCTCCAGAGCAGCATCCAAGCCTTCAAGGGCGTGAAAGAGAACATCGCTTTCGGCCACAAGGCGATCGAGAGCGCGCGCGAGACCGTGAACACGGTGCGCGAGATGCTGAACGACATTCGTGACAAGGTCATCGCCTATCAGGACAACACGCTGAGCGAAGGCGAAAAGCGCGCGATCTCCAACGATGTGATTACGCTCCAGACCCGCGCCGAAGCCGTGATCGTTCGCGCCCAGCAGCAGAACGTCAATCTGTTGAACTCGTCGGTCAAGCGCCTGCTCGACTCGACGCCCGCGCAGCTCTCGGCGACGTCGCGCACGACTTACGAAGTCGACCTCAACGGCGACGGCGTGTTCGACGTCTCCTATGACGGCACGAACAAGAATTCGCTCTCGATCACGCCCGATGCCGAGAACCAAGCGACCAGCGGTGTCCTGGCCGAATCGACCAAGACCGCGCTGTTCTCGATCAACACCGATCTCAAAGGCGGCAACGACGTCACCGCCAATCTAGGCACGGCGCTTTCGGCCTATCAGAACGGCCAGCTGACGGCGTCCGGCCAGGCCATCCGCTTCCAGGCCCCTGGCGTATCCGTTCCGGGCGATGACGACGGCGATCGTCATCGCAACACGCGCGGTCGCGGTCATGACGACGAACATCGTCAGCGCTTCGGCAATGGCTATGGCTACGGCCATCGCGACCATGATGGCGATGGCTCCAGCGCGACCGCCACCGGACGCATCACTTCGGGCAACATCCTCGGCCTGGCGACAACCTCGAGCGGCGGCACTCTAATCGCCGGCAGCGGCGACCGTCTGGTCGTCGATTTCGACGGCGACGGCGTCAACGATCTGGCCATCAATACCGCGACCGCGACCAGCCTCTCGGGCACGGCGAGCTACGGCAACGACACGGCGACTTTCGGCGGTTCGGGCTCGACCCTGACCAGCACGTCGGTCACCTACAACTCGATCGTTGGCGGCGGCGATGATGATCGTGAACACGGTCGTGGCCGAGGGCACGGGGTCGGGCATGGGCATGGGCATGGGCATGGCCACGGCCATCATGGTCATGGCGACGACAATGACGGCGGCACGAGCGTGACGACGAGCGTCAATGTCGCGAGTTCGTCGAGCTTCAGCGGCGCGACCGCGACGGGCAGCTCGGGCTCGCAGACTTCGGCGTCGAGCAGCACGATCAATGTCGATCGCGATGGCGACGGCCGGTCGGATTTCACCGTCCGCGTGACCACGACCACGACTTATGATTACAGCGGTTTCGGCACGCGCGAGGCGGGCGAAGGCTCGGGCGGCCCGCTGCCGGTCTTCGGTGATACGTCCGGCGTGACGGACGTGCCGTCGACCGATTTCTCGGCGAACTCGATCGGCCTCGACAACATCAATCTCGGTACCGGGCTCAATTCCGCCCTGACCAATGTCGATAAATCGCTCAAGAAGACCGACCAGACCGAGAGGTACCTGAACAATTCGGCCGAGCGCCTGAACGCCCAGGAAGAGCAGATCAACAACACGATCAGCGCGGCCCAGGGCGGCATCGAGTCGCTGGTCAAGGCCGACGAAGAGGGCGCGAAGGCGTTCGTCAGCGAGGCCGATCAGCGCCGGGAGGCGGTCAAGAAGGCGCTCGCCGACGGCGTGGCCCAGGCCAAGTCCTTCGGCGGCCTGTTGGTGAATGTCCAGGCGGATACTCAGCTTCGCCAGCAAGATGACGCCCGCCGCTTGAGCCTGTCGGGTCAGGCGAGCGACGCTTACAGCAAGTCCATCGGCTCGGCGCTGCCGCCGATCCGCAGCATCAGCTACCCGATCGTCGCGCCGACGGCACCGCCGCCCGCGCGGAACACGACGCCCTCCTTCCCCTACGAGCTTCCGGGCATCGACGCGATCGCCTGAAGGGCTCGTTAATTCTCATCTCCGGTTGACGTCTTCGCGCCTCGCTTCGGGCATGCTAAACGCGCGGCCATGAAGAACAGTGCAGTTCCGGGACCGATGGCTGTCTATCGCGCGCGTCTCAAATCAGGCGCGCTTCGGCCCGACGAGCATCAGGCGCTCGCGGTCGAGATGCTGCAGCTTCTCCACGGCCGCATCGCCCGCTGGCAATCCGACGAAGGCGGCATTCTCGAATTCATCGGTCTGGCCAAAAGGCCGGAGCCGCCGAAAGGCCTCTATCTCTATGGCGGCGTCGGACGCGGCAAATCGGCGCTGATGGACCTCTTCTACGAGGGTGCGCCGGTCGACAAGAAGCGCCGCGTGCATTTCCACGCCTTCATGCTCGAGGTCCACAAGGCCTTTCACGAGCTCCGCAACAAGGCCGAGGCCGAGGCGCGCCCGGACGATCTGATCAAGGAACTGGCGCGTCGCGTCGCGCGCCGCTCGACGCTCCTTTGCTTCGACGAATTCGACGTCACCGACATCGCCGATGCCATGATCCTCGGCCGGCTGTTCAAGAAGCTCTGGGAGCGGGGCGTGGTCGTGGTCGCGACCTCGAACCGTCCGCCCGACGATCTCTACAAGAACGGCCTCAATCGGCCGCTGTTCCTGCCCTTCATCGCGGAACTCAAGGAGCGCCTCGACGTGCTCGCGGTCGACGGCCCGGTCGATTTTCGCCTCGATCGGCTCAGAAACGAGCCGGTCTATTTCACGCCGCTTGGCCCGAGAGCGGCCGAGGCGATGGACCACGCCTTCGCTCTGATCACCGACAACGCCTCCGAAGTCGCGCTCGAACTCGACGCCGGCGGTCGCAAGCTCGAGGTCCCGCGGGCGGCCAAGGGCGCGGCGCGCTTCGCCTTCCGGGAGCTATGCGCGCGGCCGCTCGGCGCGGCCGACTATCTCGCCCTCGCGCGGGAGTTCGAATCCGTCTTCATCGAGGACGTGCCGCGACTTAGTCCCGAAAAGCGCAACGAGGCCAAGCGCTTCGTCACCCTGATCGACGTGCTCTATGAGCACAAGGTCAAGGTCTTGATCTCGGCCGAGGCGCCGCCCGACAAACTTTATCCCGAAGGCGACGGCGCTTTCGAGTTCAGGCGCACCGTCTCGCGCCTGATCGAAATGCAGGCGGCCGACTACCGCGCTGCCGTCCACAGGACCGACTGAGGTCAGCGGATCATTTCCCGGTATTTGCCGTCGTTCCAGACATAGAAGACATATTCCGGATTGTTGCGATCGCCCTTGGCGTTGAAACGGATCTTGCCGAGCGCGGTGTCGAATTGCAGCCCGCGCATGGTCCGCGCGACATCGGTCGTGGCGAGCGACTTGGCGCCGGCCACCGCCTGGGCCCAGGCTTGGACGGCGGCATAGCTGTAGACGGCGAAGCCCTCGGGCTCGAAGCCGCCGGCACGAAAGCGCGAGACGACTTCCTTGGCCGCCGGGTTCTTTCGGGGATCGGCCTCGAAGGTCATGACAGTGCCTTCGCCCGCCTTGCCCGAGACCTTCCAGAACTCCTCGGTGACCAAAGCGTCGCCGCCGACAACCGGGATGGCGAGGCCGCGCTCGCGCATGGTTTTGACGATCGCACCGGCATCGGCCGGCATGGCGCCGAGATAGACGACGTCGATCTGGGCATCGCGCAGCTTGGTGACCAAGGGCCCGAAATCGGTCGTACCCACCGCAAAGCCTTCGAACAGGCTGTCGCGCCCGCCGCGCCGGCCGAATTGGCGACGCATTTCCTCGGCCAAGCCCTTTCCGTAGAGCTCGCCATCATGCAGGATGGCGAGCTTCTTGCCTTTGTGATTGTCGAAGATGTAGTTGGCCGCGGTCGCGCCTTGCACGTCGTCGCGCCCGCAAGTCCTGAAGACATGGCGCCAATTTTTGGCCGCCGCATCGTCGGTGAATTTCGGGCTGGTCGAACCGGGCGTGATCTGGATGGCGCCGCCTTCGTGATAGACCGCCGAAGCGGCGATCGAGGCCGCGGAACAAAGATGCCCGACGACCAGGGCCGCCTTCTTGTCGACCAATCGCTTGGCGACGTCGGCGGCTTTGGCCGCTTCGCAATTGTCGTCGCCGATTTCGATCCGGAGCTTTCGGCCGAGCAGTCCGCCGGCCTTGTTGACGTCCTCGACCGCAAGCGCGACGCCCCGTTTGAATTGATCGCCCAGCGTCGCGTAGACCCCGGCCATCGGCCCGGCGACGCCGACGACGATGTCGTCCTGGGCCAAGGCGGCGCTTGTCGAGGAAATAGCGAAGATGAGCGCCGCGAGAGAGGTCGAAAATTTGTTCCCAGTCATTGGTCCTCCCAAACTTCCCTTTGGTCCGATACGCAGATTACTGGATCGGCGCTTTCAGTCGACCATCACAAACTGGAATTATTCTAAAAAAACCTGGCACGAAGACGAGGCATTTTTTTCATTGGCGCTCTATAGTTAACCCGCCCTGGTTCAGGGCGGATAGGGACGGAAGACCAAGAATGGCTTTCAGTTTTGCTAATCTGCGGATGGCGGCGAAACTGCCGATATTGATTGTCGGCGTCGCCGTTCTTGTCGGCGCATTGGTCATCGGCGTGACCCTGCCGATTGCCGAGAAGGCCATCCGCAATGGCGAGATCGAGCAATTGCATTCGCTGGTCGCTGCGCGTAAGCGCGCCATTCTACGTTATTTCGCTGACGCCGAGCAGGAAGCCATCGCCGGTGCCCAGCGAGATGAAGTCAAGCGTGCTTTGTCGGTTTTGTCCGACGCTTTTGCCGAAATGAAGGAGGCCGAGCGGGTCGCCGTTGCGGACGCCTATACCGCTTTTGCAAATTTTCCTCCCGGCTCGCGTGAAGCGCTTGACGACGCCGGGGACGGCTCGTCCTACTCGTCCTTGCATCGAACCATTCATCCGGGCTTTCGCTTTTGGGCCCAGTACAAGAACATCCACGACATCTTGCTGATCGACACCACCGGCGTGGTGGTCTATTCGGTCGCCAAGGAACCTGATTTTGGTTCGAATTTCTTGACCGGGCCATTTTCCGATTCCGCCGCCGCTCAAGCGTTCCGCGCGGTGATGGCAAGATTGCCCCCTGGTCGCGCGGCCTTTGTCGATTTTCAGGCTTACAAGCCATCCGATGGCCGCCCGGCCGCATTTTATGCTTCGAAAGTCATCTCGAATGCGGGCAAGCCCCTTGGCGTAATAGCCATCCAGATCTCGAACGAAAGGTTGGCGTCGATCGTGTCCGACCCGACCGGTCTTGGGGAAACGGGCGAGGCCTATGTCGTCGGCAACGACTTGATGCTCCGCTCGGACACGCGAACATTCAGCAATGCCGCGCTCAACACCAAAATTGACTCGATCAATTCGCGCTATGCCGTCGGCGGACGAACAGGGCATCATTTCTCCATCGATCACCGCGGTATCCCGGTGCTCGCCGCCTTTGCGCCAATTGATATTTCGAGCGTTCGTTGGGGCTTCGTCGTAAAGACAGACGCCGCCGAGATTTTCGCGCCGCTCAACGACATTAGGCAACTCATCTTGCTTGCCGCGTTTGGCGCCGTCTTGCTGACGGCCTATATCGGTTGGCTTGTCGCGCGCGGCATCGCGCGGCCGATCGACGATATCGTTCGTTCCATGGGCGGTCTGTCGACCGGCAATCTGAATGTCGAGATCCCCTACCTCGATCGCCAAGACGAGGTCGGCGGCATGGCCCAGGCGCTTTCGGTCTTCAAGGATGCGCTGACCGAGACCCAGCATCTCAACGAGGCCATCAAGGGCAGCGAAGCACGCCTGCTGTCGATGCTCGATTCGAGCCCGATCGGCGTGGTCGTTCGAAACCGCCAAGCGATCGTGCGATTCGTCAACGAACCCGGCGCTTCGATTTTCGGCCTGAGCAAGGACGAGCTTTTGGGCAAGGATCTCAACAAGTCGGGGATTCGGGTCGATCGCGGCCTTTGGACCAGACTCGTGAACGACGCCGCGCGTGGAAAGCTGGTCAGCTCAGACGACTTGACAGGCAAGCGTGCCGACGGCACCGAATTCGTCCTGTCGCTGTCGATGCAGCGCATTCAGTTCCAAGACGAAGAATGCCTGCTCGCCTGGTATTCGGAAATCACCGAAAAACGTCAGGCCGAACGCGAGATCGTCGACGAACGCAAGCGGCTTCAATCGATCGTCGATACCAGCCCGATTTGTCTGGCGTTTTCGACCAAGGGCGTCTTCAACTTTGTCAATCCGGCCTTCGCCCAAGTCTTTGGGGTCAAGCCCGGGGACTCCGCTGCCCAGATTTATGCCGATCAAAAGGATCGCGAATCTGTCATCCAACAACTCAAATCCGAAGGTATCGTCCGCAATCGGGAAATCCCGATGCTCGATGCCGCAAAACGGATAAGAAGTTTTGTGGTGACCTTCCTGCCTTTCAATTACCGCGGGGAGGAAGGCGTGCTCGGCTGGCTCATGGACATCACCGAGCGCAAGCAGGCCGAGGAAATGGTGCGCAAGGCGCGCGACGAAGCCGAGGCGACCGCGCGGCGCCTGCAACTCGTCGAATACTCGGTCGAACGCGCTTCCGTCGGCATCATGTTCTTCGACGAAACCGGCACTGTCGCCTACGCCAATCAGCGGTCCCACGAGATGTTGGGCCGCGGACAAAGCGAGACCATGGTCGGCGCGCACCTTGCCGATTTCACCGTTGGCGTGAAGCGCGAAGACACGTCCTCCATCTGGCTGGCAGTCAAGAAGCGGACTGCGGATGCCAAGGTCGAGCGTCAATTTATCCGCATGGATGGCGGCCAAATCACGGTCGAGTTGTCGACGCGCATTATCAATTTCGGCGGCAAGGACATGGCCGTCAGTTTCATGGAAGACGTCACCGAAATCCGCCAACACGAAGCCGAAATGCGGCGCGCGCATTTCGCGCTCCAGAACGCGGCGCAAGGCATCCTCTGGTTCGATGCCGAGGGACGCGTGGTCGAGGCGAATTTGGTCGTCAGCGAGCTTCTGCGTCTGCCGCGCGAAAAAATCATCGGAAAGTACTTCTATGACTTGATCGTCGGCGTGACCAAGGATGTCTGGCCGCTGATCTGGAACGCCTGCAAGACTCGCGAGCGCGACGTTCCTGGCTCCCAGACCTTCCTGCTCAGCGACGGTTCGACGTTCCCGGCCGAGACCCTCTCGAAATACATCGCCTTCGCCGGCACGGAATATCTCTGCACCTTCTTCTCCGACATCACCGAACGCAAGAAGGTCGAGGCCGAGATCAGCAAGAGCCGGGCCGAGCTTCAGGCCGTGCTCGATAACTCGCCGGCGCTGATCTACATGAAGTCGGTCGACGGCAAGTACATCTTCGTCAACAAGAAGTGGTGCGAAATGCTGCACACCTCCAACGATCAGGTGCGTGGCAAGTCGGATTTCGAGTTGTTCGAGCCCGAGATCGCCTCCAAGTTCATCGCCATGGACCGCAAGGTCGCGCAAGGCGGCGCCGCGACGGCGGCCGAAGAAGTCGCGCCGGTCGAAGGCGAGCTGCGAACATTCTATTCGGTCAAATTCCCGCTGCGCGATGCGTCGGACGCCGTTTACGCGGTCTGCGGCATCTCGACCGACATCACCGAAAGGAAACGCGCCGAGGTCGAGATCATTGAGGCGCGCGACCGCGCCGAGGAAGCGACCAAGGCCAAGTCGACCTTCCTCGCCATGATGAGCCACGAAATCCGCACGCCGATGAACGGCGTCATGGCCATGGTCCAGATGCTCGAGGAGACCAGCCTGACCGACGATCAGCGTGGCATGGCCGGGACCATCCGCTCCTCGTCGAACGCGCTTCTTACCATCATCAACGACATTCTCGACTTCTCCAAGATCGAGGCCGGCAAGCTCGACATCGAAACGATCACCTTCTCGCTCCTCGACGTGGTCGAGGACAGCGCCGATTTGATCGCGCCGCGCGCCGACGAAAAGAGCCTCGATCTCCTGACCGATATCGACGCTGCCTTGCCGCGCAGCCTCAAGGGCGATCCGACCCGCGTCCGCCAGGTCCTGCTCAATCTGCTCGGCAATGCCATCAAATTCACCGAGAACGGGCGCGTTCTGCTCAAGCTCCGCGAGATCGCCGCCGACGCGACGACCCGGCGCTACCGCTTCGAGGTTACCGACACCGGCATCGGCATGACGGAGGAGCAACGCGCGAAGCTGTTCAAGCCCTTCGCCCAGGCCGATACGTCGACGTCCCGCAAATTCGGCGGCACCGGTCTCGGCCTTTCGATCTCGATGAGGCTGTGCGAAATGATGGGCGGTGCCATCGGCGTCACATCGGTTCCGGGCCAAGGTTCGACGTTCTGGTTCGAGCTGCCCTTCGAGGTAGCGGATGTCGCCAATCACGCGCCCAAGGTCGCGATCGACGACGTCCAGGTGGTTGCCTATGGCTTCGACGGGCTGCGCCGGCAGGGCGTCGAGCGTCACCTCGCGGCGGGCGGGCTCACGGGCACGATCTGGGCCGCGACGACGGACGATGCGTTGGCGCGTCTCGGCGGCGGCACCAAGGACAAGCCGATCATCCTCTTGATCGGCGCCAAGCCCGGCGACCATAGCGGCCTCAACCTCGCCAAGCGCATCGCCGAGCGCAAGGATCGGGCCGGCATCAAGGTCATCTTGGCCGCGCCTCGGCGTATGGCGTCGACCCTCGACGCCGCTCAACTCAACGGCGCGGTCGCGACCCTGAACGCGCCGATCAAGCGCAAGCGTCTGTGGGCGGCGATCGGCGCCGCGCTCGGCCGTGTCAATCTCGAGGAACGTCATGAAGAAGCGGCGAGTGCCGCGAGCGAATGGACGCCGCCCGAAATCCGCGCGGCGGCCGAGGCGGGCGCCCTGATTCTGGTTGCCGAGGACAACCCGACCAACCAGCAGGTCGTGAGGCGCATCCTGATGCGGCGCGGCTTCGCGCTCGAAATGGCCGACAATGGCGCGATCGCGCTCGACATGTACAAGAAGGGCAAATATGGCCTGCTCTTGTCCGATTTCCACATGCCGGTGATGGACGGCTTCCAATTGGCGCGCGCCGTCCGCGAGATCGAGACCACGAGCGGGGCCAAGCGCATACCGATCCTCGCGCTCACGGCGGACGCCATGTCCTCGACCGAGAAAGAGTGCATGGAAGCCGGCATGGATGGCTTCCTGACCAAGCCGATCGACGTCGAGAAACTGACCTCGGCGCTGGAAAAATGGCTGCCGGCGGCCCTGCCGCTTCGTCGCCCCAAGGACAAGAAGGCGGCGCAAGCCGCCGTCGCGGCACCGCCGTCGCCGCCGTCGCCGCCGCTGACGCCACCACCGCCCTTGAAGGAGCCCGAAGCGGTGCCGGCCGAACCCGCAATTTCGACCTCCGATCCGATCATCGATCTGGAACGGCTGAAGGACGTTTTCGGCGACGACGAGGCCGAGACGGCGAGCTTCGTCGCGGCCTTTGCCGATCATGTCGGTACCATGATCGACGAGGTCGAGAAGGCCTTCGCGGCCAACGAGCTTGGCAAGGCGCGCGAGCACGCTCATGCCCTCAAGGGCGCGGCGCGCTCGGTCGGCGCCATGCGGCTCGGCGGCGCGGCGTCCGAAGTCCAGGACGCGCTCGATGCCAAGAGCAAGAAGCGCATCGCGGCGGGTCTTGAGGCCATCAAGAAATCCAAAAACGAATTCGTGGCCGAAGTCCATCGCAAGGGCTGGGTGGCCTCGGTTGATGCCAGGGAGAATGCAGAATGACCACCGCGCCTTACGAGGACCTGAAGATATTGATCGTCGAAGACGAATTTTTCATTCGATCGACCATTCGCAATCAATTGCGCCAACTCGGCGTTCGCAATACGAATGAAGCCGCCGATGGGTCGGCAGGCTTCGACCAGATTCAGGCGCATCGGCCCGATATCGTCTTTTGCGACGTCCATATGGCACCCAAGAACGGCCTCGAATTCCTGCTGATGGTCCGTTCATCGCCTGACAAGACCATTGCCCAGCTTCCCGTCGTTTTCTTGACCGCGGACGCCCAGAAGGACACGGTGATGTTCGCCAAGGAACATGCGGTCGACGGCTACTTGGTCAAGCCGGTCTCGACCAAGGGCCTGAAGGACCGGATCGACGCGATCTTGGCGCGCAAGAAGCCCAAGTGAGCGCGACCTGAATTCCGGTCGCGGGCGACGCGATGACCGCGCTGCGTTTCGTCATGTTCGTACTCGAACGCGGCGAGTGGCGCCGCTTGGAGGTGTTCGACGGCGCCGACAAGGCGAACGAGGCGCTCAAGAAATCTCGCGACATGTACCTACTTCAGGAATCGCTTGCCGGCATCGTGTTGAAGGAACAGACGATCGACGAAGCCGGCGCGGTCACGCTCAGCCGCGTGATTCTCGAGCGCTCGCGCACCACTCCCATGCCGCCATTGCCGGTCAGCGTCGAATTGCCGAATGTGGCCGCAGCCAAGATCGAGGCGTGGGGCGCCTCGCCAATACCCGAAAAGCGAAACGAACCTGTCGCGCCCCCGCCGACGCCGCCTCGTCGAGCCTCGGCTGGCGGCGGTGTCGAGCCGGCAACTCCCTCGGCCAAGACGGATGACGACGATGGTCGATCTCCGGAATCGGAACGAAAGGACGTCGCCAAGCCTGCCGGCATCCGAAAAATCGTGGCGGATACCCTCAAATCGGCCCAGGACGTGGCCGCCGCGAGCGGAAAGTGGCTGGTGCTTGCCCTGGTCGTCGTGGCCATCGCTTTTGGGCTGTCCTTGCTCGGACTTTGGCTTCCGGACGATCCAAGACTTCGGTTCCTGACCAGCCTGGTTCCGGCCACGCTCCTGGTCGGCGGCGCCTACGCCGCATGGACCCTGGGCCTGCTTCCCCTATTGCGTCGGCGACGTCTTGCCTTGGCCGAATTGCAAGACCGGTCGAAGGAAATCTTCGCAGTCTTCGCCGAGTATCCAAAAGGTCTCCTGCGCGCGGTCGTCGAGGCGCTGCAAAGCGACAAGGCGGCGCGACTAGGTCGCCTCGTCGCGGTCATCCCGGCGGTGCTCGGTTCGCTCTTGGTCGTTTGGCTCGGCTATCTCTTGGTCGCCGCCGTGATGCGCCACCTCGATGCCGGCGACCTCGAGGCCCACGCCCTGCCTTTGGCGGTGCTGGCGGCCATGGTCTTGGCTTGCCTGATCGTCACCATCTGGTTCTGGCGCATGATGGCGCCCGAGCGCCCGGCCAGCGTCGCAGCCAGCGTGCTGGCGAAGGTCGAAGGCAAGGACCTCGCGGCCATGCTCGCCCACGGGCCGCTGACCGACGGTACGATGTACCAGGACGCGCGCGATACGCTCTTGTTCGTTCACGAGACCCTGACGCGGCATGCCAAGGCGATGCCCGGATTTCGCTGGAATGCGGATATACGCGAAAGGCTTTTCGCCTTCGTCGTCGGTTCGGTCGAACTCTATTGCGGCGAGCAGAAACGCAGCACCGCGCATACGGCGGTGGTCCTCGCTCGCGTGCTCGGCAATCTCGGGCATTCGGCCAATGACGTTGCACGCTTCATGGCATCATTGCCGCAACTCACGGCCGAGCCCGCCCGCCGTCGGGCCTTCGAGGCCGGTCGGAAGGCCCTGGCCGATTGGCGACGGAATGCCAGGAATGTCGGCGATCAGTCGATCGCGGCTTTCGGCCAGATTCTGAGCGGCTGATCGTCTCGCCGAAAGCTGATAATTCGCCATAAGTCGAGGGACTTGGGCGGCCTCCGGGCCTTGCCCACTCGGTGGAAACAGGTTATCGATTCAGCACCTTCGTCTTCGACCAAATCCGCAATCTGCAAAGGAAAATCCTGACCATGGCGCGCAACAAGATCGCCCTCGTCGGCGGCGGCA
>Ga0194120_10002931_pt1 | contig 28616 bp, 22 predicted proteins | sample TA2MahCa65mmetaG_FD_148642 | JGI IMG/M metagenome (GOLD analysis project Ga0194120, IMG submission 148642) | Freshwater microbial communities from Lake Tanganyika, Tanzania - TA2015019 Mahale Deep Cast 65m | ecosystem: Environmental > Aquatic > Freshwater > Lake | place: Tanzania: Lake... | reverse complement strand
CGCGGTGGTACGCAGTGGGTTGCCCAATAAGCTTCAAAAACGAAGATTTCAGAACAGCATGAACTCCTATCTGGGACTGATGAAGCACTACGCCAGCTATCAGTTCCGCCGCAGACTGATTCGTAAGAATTTATCGGTCTATTGGCTCAACCACTTCTACATCAGCGGTGGTTACAGCCGATTCGTGGCGGTGGTGCGCCGCGCCCCCAAAGAACGATGAGCGGCCATGCACTTAGATTGTGAACTTTACTCGCCCTAGGCATATGTTACAAAATCCTGCAAGGATCTCCTGAAATCCTTCTACAAAAGCCTTACGCCACTCAAGTCATTGGCATTCTCTTACTCAAATAAGAGCGACAGAAGCCATTAGAAATCTTCGGACGAGCAAGTACTGTTCAAGATCTTTGAACCAACTCGACTTTATAAAATCTACAAGTTCAAATCTCCCCACTTATCAACACATCTACTCCCCCAACACCTTAAGTGCGCGCTGCAGAACGAGATCGCGGCGGTGGAGTACCCGGTGGAAGCCCTCCGAGTTGTAGAGTTGCCGCCCCAGGTAGGCTTTGAGCCAATGGGCGATTTCTGCTTGTTCCGACTTCCACTGCGGTGCGTTGGGGGAGAAGTCGTCGAGCCGGGCGAATGAAGGTAGTCCACCCAACACTGCGGGCGGGAGGCTGTTTTGGGCTGCGAAACCAGCGGCGCTGCCCGCTGCGGTGAGTTCATTTCTGTAGCGGTCGGAGCAGTAGTAGCTGTAGCGGATGAGCTCGCCACTGCTGATTAAGCTGTAGAGCAGGCTGCCGAGCTTCGGGCCATCCTCTGTTACCACGCTGTCGGGCATGATACCGCCTCCGGCGAATACGCTGCGACCACCGTTAGTTCGGTAGCGGGTGGAATCACTACCTGAAGCATTCTTTGCCTTGCGTGCATCCCCCGATTCTCCCTTTCCTTTTTTATCCCCCGAGCCCTTCTTTTCCCCCGCATCCCTCACATCCACCATTTCATCGTCGGGCCATTCGAGTCCCAGGTCTTCATAAGGCTTTTGTATGCAACGGCCGCTTGGGGTGTAGTAGCGGGCTACGGTGAGGCGCAAGCCGGCGCCGCCTTGCAGGTCGAACTGCTCCTGCACGGTTCCCTTTCCGAAGCTGCGGCGACCCATCACCAGTCCCCTGTCCCAATCCTGCACGCTCCCTGCGATGATTTCACTGGCCGAGGCCGATCCTTCGTCGATCAGCACCAGCATCGGTCCCTGTTCAAAACGACCATTACGTGAGGCCTTGAATTCCTCACGCGGTTTCGTGCGCCCCTCTGTGTAGGTGATAAGCTTGTTGCCGTCAAGAAACTCATCGGCCAATTCGGTGGCGGCGTTGAGGTAGCCACCGGGGTTGCCCCGCAGGTCGAGAATCAACTGTTCAATTTTCTGTTGCCGGTTGAGGCGGTCGAAGGCCTCCCCGAATTCCTGCATGGTGGAAGCGGCGAATTTATTGAGGCGGATGTAGGCCGTTCCCGGTTTGATGTGGTAGGCGAGGTCGAGACTGTGGATGGGGATTTTATCGCGCACCACGGTGAACTGCATGAGGGTAGGTTGACCGCTTCTATGGATGCCCAGTTTCACCCGGCTGCCTTTTTTCCCTCTCAGCTGGCGGATCACCATTTGGTTGGTGAGTTCGGGTCCGCCCATGGCCTTGCCGTCGACCTCCACGATTTTGTCACCCGCCCGTATGCCTGCCTGCTCGGAGGGACCTCCGGAAAGTGCAGCCACCACGAGCACGCTGTCGTTGAGCCGGGTGAATTCCACGCCTATGCCTTCGAAGGAGCCCTCAAGGGGTTCGTTGGCCGCCTGCAGATCTTCAGCGGGTAGGTAGGCGCTGAAGGGGTCGAGTTGCGCCAGCAGCGCGTCGATGGCCGGTTTGTGGAGGGAGTCGACTGCAACCGAGTCTACATACACCTGTTCGATCAGTGAGAGTACTTCCTCCAAGGGATTGGAAGTGGTCGATTCAGGTGTGGGGCCGAGTGGACCACCACTGTTGAGGCGGTAGCCGGCCCACATGCCCAAGAGGGTGGTGAGTCCGAGCAGCAAGGGCAGGCGCCAGCTACTGATGCGGCGCGCTGGGGCTCCATGAGCTCCGTTCGTGGTGGGTTCGGAGGGTTCGGATGAGGTGGGTTGGGTTTCCAGAGGGATTGATCGATTGAATAAAGAAAAAGCGCCTGCAAAAATGAGGTTATTTTGGTGAACCTAATGCAATGTTTCTCATTTTTGTGCGGATAAGTAATAAGTTTCAACATACCCGTCATAATGCCCGATAGTCCAAACCAAAAGCCCAGGCGCAGGTCGCCCAAAACCGTGACGCCTGGCTGCATCAGTGCATCAACCGAAGCGGATGCCAGGACTACCGAGCAAGCCTCGGCCTACCGCAACTTCGACCACTTGTCGATTCGCTCCATGTTGCGGGTTATGAACCGCGAAGACCGCAGTGTGGCCCGGTCGGTGGGCAGGGCATTACCCGAAGTCGAAAGGCTGGCGGAGGCCATCTACCGACAAATGAATGCAGGTGGACGCTTGTTCTATCTCGGTGCCGGCACCAGCGGGCGCCTGGGTATTGTAGACGCGAGCGAATGCCCGCCCACCTTCGGGGTGGAGTCCGGGCGGGTGGTGGGACTCATAGCAGGGGGCGATGCCGCCATCCGCAAAGCGGTGGAATTCGCCGAGGACCAGCCCGATGGGGGATGGAACGACCTGCAAGCGCATCATGTAGGGTCCGGCGATGTGGTGGTGGGACTGGCAGCATCGGGTACCACACCTTATGTGGTGGGGGCACTGGCCGAATGCCGTCGACGAAATATCCCCACCGGGTGCATCACCTGCAACCAGAACAGCCCCCTGGCGGCGCAGGCCGATTACCCCGTGGTGGTGGTGGTAGGCCCCGAGGTCATCAGCGGCTCAACACGCCTCAAAAGTGGTACCGCACAGAAGTTCGTACTCAACATGCTCACCACCACGGTAATGGTGCGCCTCGGCTATGTACGAGGCAACCGCATGGTGCACATGCAGCTCAGCAACAATAAGTTGTGGGATCGCGGCATCCGCATGCTGCGGCAGGAATACCCGATCACAGAAGCCGAAGCCCGGCGCCTGCTCAACATACATGGCTCCGTCGATGCTGTTATGCGCCAGCTCGAGTCGCAACCGCCAACCGGTCCGAATGCACCACATTGAGCCCTTTTATCGGTGGGTCGACGAATACAACGCCTGCGAGGATAAATATTCACCATTCTACGGGCGGGCCTATTCCGAATCCCAGTACACCCACAGCATCTACAACTACCTTATCCACCCCCAATGGGATGAATTCGGGTCGGAGACCCTGTTCATGAAAATTCTGTATGTCGACTACCCCGACGGTTTTGCGGTGCTCGAGTTCATCGGTGAATGGAACGATGCCGTAAACAACGACGTCATGCAACTCAAAACCGAGGTGCTGGAGGTGCTCCTGCGCAACGGAATCCGGAAGTTCCTGCTTCTGGGGGAACGCGTGCTCAATTTCCACCCGTCCGACGATTGCTACTATGAGGACTGGTTTCAGGATGTCGATGAAGGATGGATCGTGGCGATCAACTTTCGCGATCATGTGCGCGAGGAATGGAGCCGCTGCGGCATTGATCAATATGTGCACTTCGGGGGCGAACTCGACGAAATGCCCTGGCAAAAATACCACCCCACCGAACTGTTTCGCCATGTCGATGGTTTGGTGAATCGTCGGCTTACATTCTGATTTTTTATAGGCTTATGCATGCCAGCGCAGGTTCATCCAGCACCCAAACAGCCATAATCCCAATCCATTCAGCACCAAAACCATTCCACTTAGCCCGAATACAAACCACTCAGCCCGAGCATAAAAAAAAGACTGAAATCTCATACCCGAGCATCAATCTAATCGATAGATCCTCACGGCTAAGCTTCAACCAAAACCACAGAAATCCCGTACCTGCGCATCACCCCAGAATGACCGCGAACATCAACGGAACGACAAAACGAGCATCAAAATTGAACGCACCGAGTATCAACCTAAACCAATAAAAATCCCGCAACTTAAAAGTGTCACGACCGCAATTCAACAGCAACCAAAGTGTAGGCACCGACGATGCTCCCAAGGTGCGTCTCAGCGGAGCCGCCCTGAGCCGATTCCTGCAACTCCTTAGATACATGCGGCCCTACCGCAGCGCGTACTTCCTCGGACTTCTTATGCTGGTGCTCTCGAGCCTTTCGTCGCTCTCCTTTCCATGGCTCATGGGGCAGCTTATCGATACCTCCCTCGGACAACTGCCATCGAACCGCGAAGGCCTGCCGGGGGTAGGAGGGGGCCCATCGGTGTCGTGGGACCTCAACGGGCTCGCCTGGGTACTAGTGGGTGTACTCGTCCTGCAGTCTATCTTCTCCTTCGCGCGGGTTTACCTCTTCGTGCGTGTGGGCGAGTCTACCCTGGCCGACCTCAGACGCGATACCTATGAACATCTGCTGCGCTTGCCCATGGAATTCTTCGGGTCGAGGCGGGTAGGTGAACTTAACTCACGGCTATCGGCCGATTTATCGCTCATTCAGGACACGCTAAGCACCACCCTTGCCGAATTGCTGCGCCAGACCGTGGTGCTGGTGGGTGGACTAGCATTATTGGCGTCGACCAGTGTTCGGCTGATGGGGTTCATGCTCGCCATACTCCCCATTTTGGTGCTTTTGGCCGTGGTTTTTGGTCGCTGGATCCGCAAGGTGGCCCGCGCAGCGCAAGACGAATTGGCCGATGCCCAAACCATCGTGGAGGAAACCCTGCAGGCTATTGGCAGCGTGAAAGCCTACGCCAATGAGGATTACGAAACCCAGCGATTTAAGGGCAAGATGAGGTCGGTTGTGAAGTTGGCCCTCCGGGGTGCCCTGTTCCGGGCTGCGTTCACAAGCTTTGTGATCCTCGGGCTGTTCGGGAGTATAGTAGCGGTCATCTGGTTTGGTGCGCTTATGGTGCGCGACGGCAGCCTCAGCATTGGTAGCCTCACCAGTTTCGTTTTGTACAGCACCTTCGTAGGTGCCGCCCTGGGAGGCTTCGCCGAGTTGTTTGCCCAGCTTCAACGTACGCTCGGGGCCACCGAACGCGTGCTCGATCTCTTTTCCGAACCCGCCGAGCCCTGGACCGGAGGAACGGCCGATGCATCGAAAATCAAGGGCCACATCGAATTTCAGTCGGTCGACTTCCACTACGCATCGCGGGCCGACGTGCCTGTGCTCAGGCAGGTGAACCTTTCGGTCGCCCCGGGCGAAACCCTGGCCCTGGTGGGAGCAAGTGGCGCGGGAAAATCGACCATCGTTCAGTTGCTGCTCGGATTCTATGCACCCGTGGGCGGCACCGTGCAGGTCGATGGGGTAGAGCCCAGCCATTATGGCTGGTCGACCTACCGACGCAAGCTGGCGGTGGTGCCCCAGGACATCGTTTTGTTTGGCGGAACCATCCGCGAGAACATCGCTTATGGCCGACCCGGTGCTGGCGACGATGAGATTCGCGACGTGGCAGTACGGGCGCACGCCTGGGAGTTTATCGCACAGTTTCCTCAGCAGCTCGATACTGTGGTAGGGGAGCGCGGGGTGCGGTTGAGTGGTGGACAAAGACAACGTATTGCGATAGCCCGTGCCATTCTGCGCGATCCGGTGATTCTAATCCTCGATGAGGCCACGAGTTCGCTCGACAGTGCGTCTGAACGGCTTGTGCAGGCCGGTTTGGAGGAGTTGATGCGCGGGCGAACTTCGGTGGTGGTGGCGCACCGCCTTAGTACGATCCGCGGTGCTCACAGGATCGCAGTGCTGCAACAGGGAACGGTGGCGGAATATGGCACCCACGAAGATCTGATGGAGGCCGATGGTCTGTATGCGGGCATGTATCGGCTGCAGATGAGCGGTCGCATTCTGGAGTCGGGGTTGACATCCGATCCGTTGGACCTGCGAGGGTAGGAGTGGTTTTCCACATCCATTTTTTTGTGTAAAACTTTTACCCGTTTCTTTTGTTCACTGCTCTTCCTTTTGTGGCGCTTATCTTCTATTTTTGCCCCCGTCAAAAACCGCGGGGTGCGGTGGAAACGTAAAGCGAATGAGAGCAAAATTTCATTTTCAAAAATCGGTTGTCTTAAGGAGTGTGGCATCGGGCGTGGGGTTGAGTCCGTTGGTTTCAGTAACTACCTGGGCTCAGGATGTCGCCGATGCGCCGGCAGATTCCGGCTTTGGCTTGTCGCAACTTATCTGGGTTCTCATTTTCATTGCCGCCGCGGTTGGTTGGTTGTTGGTGCGCAGCAGCCGGATGTTGGACGAGGAGTTTCAGGAGCGGGTAGACGCGGGCAAGGCCGATCCAGATCCAGATAAACTAAAGGATGTAGGCATCAAATTCAAGCCCCGCGCCGTGCATGTGGTGGGGGCATTGCTCACCCTGTTCCTCATCGGGGGCATAGGTTGGGGCATCGATGTAGCCTCGTATGTAGGTATACAGCAGGGATATCAGCCTGCTCAGCCCGTAGCGTTCAGTCATGAACTGCATGCAGGGGCGCATCAGATCGCATGTAGTTATTGTCATACGGGTGTGGAGCGCGGAAAAAGTGCCACCATTCCCTCGGTCAATATTTGTATGAATTGCCACAATCAGATCAAGAAGGATGCGCCTGAGATTAAAAAAATTCATGCGGCTTGGGAGCAAAACCGCCCCATCGAATGGATTCGGATTCATAATTTGCCCGATTTCGCTTATTTCAACCACTACCAGCACTACAAAATTGCGGGCATCGAATGCCAGACTTGCCATGGTCCGATCGAAAAAATGCCGGAGGTGTATCAGCATTCGCAGCTCACCATGGGATGGTGTATCAATTGTCACCGCGAAACCAAGGTCGACCTCGACAACGGTTATTACCAGGCTGTTCATGGCGATAAGCCCGCGTTTCAGGCTGCTTTGAAGGAGAAGGGGCTCACCATCGCCAATTTGGGTGGACTGGAATGCTCTAAGTGTCACTATTGATGTTTCGTTTGATAATTCGTTGAACCGAAGGTTACCGCTGATCTACCGTTATGGATAAAACACAACCCAAGTACTGGAGGAGCCTGGCCGAATGGCAGCAGGAGGATTCGTTCCGTGAGGAAGCCTCTCGTGAATTCAAGGAAGAACTACCACTCGAGGAAATTCTCGGATCGGGCAGTTTGTCGCTTTCCTCCAGCCGCCGCGATTTTTTGAAGTTTTTCGGCTTCGGAATGGGGGCCGCCACGCTGGCCGCGTGCACCAAGACACCCGTAAAAAAGGCGATTCCTTTTGTGAATCACCCCGAAGAGATGTCGCCCTCGCTCGCCACCTGGTATGCCACCACCTATTATGATGGCTACGATTATGCCAGCGTACTGGTGAAAACCCGCGAAGGCCGCCCCATTAAAATGGAGGGCAATTCGATGTCGTCTATCACCAAGGGAGGTGTCAACGCCCGGGTTCATGCCTCGGTATTATCACTCTACGATACCACGCGCTACAAAAGCCCCCGCTCGGGCAATCAATCGATTTCCTGGTCTGAATTCGACCAGGCATTTGCCGCTCAGATGGATGCCGCCGCCGGTCGCCCCGTTGTGATGCTCACCCACAGTGTGGTGAGTCCCACCACCCGTCGCCTGATTGCCCAAACAATGGCCAAATACCCCAACCTGCGTTGGGTGTCGTATGATTCCATTTCTGCTTCGGGCATGCTGGAGGCCAATGAAGCCGATTTCGGGCAGGCCGCTTTGCCTTCTTACCGTTTTGCTCAGGCCCGTGTTGTTTTGGGCATCGATGCCGACTTTTTGGGCAATTGGTTGTTGCCGGTCGCCTTCACGCGCGATTACACCCAAAACCGCAAGATCAACCCCGATAAACCGGAGATGTCGCGGCATATACAGTTCGAGTCACGCCTCAGCGTCACCGGCTCCAATGCCGATGTACGCGCAACCTACCGTGCATCCCAGGGGGCTCAGTTGGTGGCCAACCTCTACAATGCTATAGCGAAATTAGCCGGAAAAGCCTTATTGTCGGTTCCCGCTTTGGAGCTGGCTGGCAATTCAATTACGCAATCGGCCGCTGCCCTTTGGAAGGCTAAAGGCCAAGCTTTGGTGGTATGTGGCTCCAACGACCCTAAAGTACAACGGATGGTCAACGGTATCAACCAGATGCTGGGGTCCTATGGAAGCACGATTGATTGGTCGGCCCCTATGTCGATACGGCAAGGCCGCGACCGCGATGTAGAGCAGTTGATGGCTGATCTAAAATCAGGTGCGGTGGCCGGTTTAATCGTTTGTGGTGTCAATCCAGTCTACGATCATCCGAAAGGTAAGGAGTGGGCGGAACTAATGAAAAAAGCCACGGTGAGTGTGGCCTTCGCCACCCAGCCCGATGAAACAGCCGTTTGCGCGCGTCTTATTGGTGCTTGTAGCCACTTTTTAGAGAGCTGGGGCGATGCCGAGCCTGTTGCGGGTCAGTATAGCCTGCAACAGCCTGCCATTTCACGGCTCTACGATACCCGTTCACTCAACGAATGGTTGCTGCAGCTGTCTGGTTCGGGTGAGTCGTCCTACGACGCGTTGAAGTCGACCTGGAACGGACTCGCTTCTGCTTCCGGTGCCATCGATACTGGAGCATTCTGGCGTACCGCCCTGCACAATGGGGTATATATTGGTTCAGCCCGTGCGGGTTCTTCGGTGGTTTACAAAGGCTTTGACAGTTCAGTGGCCTCAGGAATTGCAGCGGGTAAGGCCGATGGTTTGGATTTGGTATTGTACGAAAAATTGAGCTTGGGTAATGGTGCGCATGCGGGCAACCCCTGGTTGCAGGAGATGCCCGATCCGATATCAAAAGCGTGTTGGGACAACTACCTGGCGGTGAATGTGAAGACCGCCCGTGAGAACAACTGGAAAGACGGGGATATGGTGAATGTGAAAGCCGGATCTGTGGAGGTTGAGGTTCCCGTACTGGTTCAGCCGGGTATGCACCCCAGCACTGTTGCCCTTGCAGTGGGCTATGGCCGAAACGATGTGGGTGTCGCCGGCAAGGGGGTTGGCGTTAATGCCTTCGCTTTTATGCAGTCGGGCGACCACCGTTCATCGATTATTTCGGGCGTACAGGTAAAGGCTACGGGTCAACATACAGAATTGGCCCAAACCCAAACCCACCATACCATTGAGGGGCGCAACATTATGAAGGAGACACACCTCGACCGCTACATGGCCGACCATGCCGACGGTAATGTTCGTCCGTATGTCACCCGCAAAAAGGCCGACGGCAGCTATGAGAAAGTCTATCCTGGCAAGAGCCGAAATGCGATTACCTTGTGGCAGGACCGCGAGTACGAAGGGCACCATTGGGCCATGGCGGTCGATCTCAATGCGTGTACGGGTTGTGGCGCCTGTGTGGTAAGCTGTCAGGTCGAAAACAACGTGCCGGTTGTGGGCAAGCAGGAAGTCATCAACCGCAGGGAGATGCACTGGATCCGCATCGACCGCTACTACGCTTTTGTGCAAGATGGGGAGCGGATCGACAAGGAAACCGATTACGACCGGATCGGAACCGGTGATCAGGTAGATGTGGTGTTTCAGCCCATTATGTGTATGCAGTGTGACAACGCGCCCTGCGAAACGGTTTGTCCGGTTCTGGCCACGGTTCATTCCGATGAGGGCCTCAACCAGATGGTCTACAACCGCTGCGTGGGCACGCGCTATTGTGCCAACAACTGTCCGTATAAAGTGCGTCGTTTCAACTGGTTCAGCTACATCGACAACCCCAAATTCAATACGAATCCCACGCAGACCGATCTTGGACGTATGGTGCTGAACCCCGACGTAACGGTCAGGGCCCGCGGGGTCATGGAAAAATGTACGTTCTGTGTTCAGCGTATACAGGCAGGTAAACTCGACGCCAAGCGCGAAGGCCGTGGAGTGGGTGACGGAGAAATTAAGACCGCCTGCCAGCAGTCTTGTCCGGCCGGAGCCATCGTATTCGGCGATCTCAACGACCCGGAGAGCGAGGTATCGCGTCTGTTCCTCAACGAGCGCTCCTATGGTGTCGTCGAGGAGCTCAACGTGCTGCCCTCGGTCAACTATCTTACAAAAGTCAGAAACCGTGATACAGTAAAATCTTAGTGTTTAATACTATTGCAACAAACGATACGATAAGATGTACGAATCCCCCATCAGGCGACCGCTGATCACCGGTGAGACCAGTTACGCCAAAATCACCGAAGACATTGCCCAGACCGTGGAAGGCAAGCCCACCAAATGGTGGTATCTAGGATTTACTGTTTCGGCTGCCGCCCTTGGCCTGTGGTTCCTAACTGTAGGTTACCTTCTCTTTACAGGGGTAGGGGTGTGGGGACTCAACAAAACGGTCGACTGGGGTTGGGACATCACCAATTTCGTCTGGTGGGTTGGTATTGGTCACGCCGGCACCCTGATTTCCGCGATTTTGCTGCTCTTCCGTCAGAAATGGCGAACCGCGGTGAACCGCTCAGCCGAGGCTATGACCATATTTGCGGTCATTTGTGCGGGTAGCTATCCGCTTCTGCACGCCGGCCGCCCCTGGGTAATTTATTGGGTGTTTCCTCTGCCCAATACCTACGGATCTCTTTGGGCTAACTTCAATTCGCCCTTGTTGTGGGACGTATTTGCCATCTCTACCTATTTAACCGTATCCATTGTGTTCTGGTATGTGGGCCTCATTCCCGATTTGGCCACCATACGTGACCGTGCATCGGGTCTGCGCCGCAAGATATATAGCTTTTTCAGTTTCGGTTGGAATGGTTCTGCCAAAGCCTGGCAGCGCTTCGAAAGTGTGTCCCTGATCCTCGCCGGATTGGCCACTCCGCTCGTTCTTTCCGTGCATTCGATTGTATCGATGGACTTCGCGACCTCGGTAGTCCCTGGTTGGCACACCACCATCTTCCCGCCCTATTTCGTGGCGGGAGCGGTATTCAGTGGGTTCGCAATGGTACTCACCCTGATCATCATTATGCGCAAAGCCATGCGCCTCGAGCAATACATCACCATAAACCACATCGATGTGATGAACAAAATCATTTTGGTGACGGGTTCCATCGTGGGTTCGGCTTACATCACAGAATTTTTCATTGCCTGGTACAGTGCCGTGCCTTACGAGCGCTACGCCTTTATTAATCGTGCTTTTGGTCCCTATTGGTGGGCCTACTGGGCCATGATGACCTGCAACGTGATCACCCCGCAGTTGTTCTGGTCGCAGAAACTGCGCCGCAATATCACCGCGGTGTTCATCATCTCGATTTTCGTGAACATCGGAATGTGGTTTGAGCGATTTGTAATCATCGTTACATCCCTGCACCGCGACTACCTTCCCTCGAGCTGGGTGATGTACTCTCCTTCCTGGGTGGAAATCGGGATGTTCATCGGTTCCCAGGGTCTTTTCTTCACCCTCTTCTTCTTGTTCGCTAAGTTTGCGCCAGTCGTTGCCATGGCCGAGGTCAAATCGGTAGCCAAGAGCTCGGCATCACAGTATATCAAGAAGACTGCGGAGAAGGAAGGCGTAGACCTGAAAGAGTTGAATCCACAGGTTGTTGTACCCCAATTAATGGATCAATATGAGTAAGCATTATATTATCGGCGTATTCGGTGATGAGGAGCCCCTGCTTGAGGCCGTAAAGGAGGTTCGCGCCAGTGGTACCCGCATCCACGAAGTATATACCCCTTTCCCGGTGCACGGACTCGATGATTTGCTGGGTTATAAGCGCAGTCGCCTCCCCAAGGCAGCTTTTCTGTTTGGTTGTTTGGGCTTTATCCTGTCCATCACCATGCAGGCCTGGATGTTGGGCATCGATTGGCCCATGAACATCGGGGGCAAGCCGCCCCTCGCCTGGCCCGACTTTGTTCCGGTTTCCTTTGAGCTTACCGTGCTCATCACCGCACTGGGCATGGTAGGCACCTACCTTGTTGTCTGTGACTTTATTCCAGGTAATGAAGCGAAAATACCCGATTTACGGGTCACAAGCCATAAATTTTGTATAGCCATTGAGCGCGAAGGCACCAACGCTGCGGCGGTTACCGCTCTGCTGAATCGTCTGGGTGCCGAAGAAGTGCACGAAAAAGAACTCGAACTATGATCGCAAGGATATTACTACTTAGCTTGTCGCTCTCAGGTTGTGCCCTGATAGCCGACAAAAAAGACCCGGGTTGGGAGTACGCCCCCCAGATGTATGTTTCCGACTCCTATGAGCCCTACAGCCAGGTACGCGAACATACCGTTAATGCCGACGGTAAGAATATGCGCGCCCCTGTTGAGGGTAGTATTCCCCGCTCCTCAACGGGCTACGACAATACGCGGATGGAATTGATGTACAACTACCCCATCCATAAAGACAGCATAGCCGATGCCGCCCGGATTTTGAAGAACCCGCTCGAGAAAAACGAGAAGAATTTGGCCGCAGGCAAATACTTCTACACTTCATATTGCGCGCCATGCCACGGTGAGGCGGGTGCCGGCGACGGCCTGGTGGGTCAGAAGTATGGGGGGGTGGCCAACTACAAGGCATCTAATGTGGTTAACGTTTCGTCGGGCCACATCTATCATGTAATCTCCAAAGGCAAGGGGAGGATGTGGGGACAAGCCTCACAGATTCGTCCGGTCGAAAGATGGCAGATCGTACATTATGTCAACCAATTAAGAGGATATCAGGGAGAATAAACCATGGGACACCACCACGAATTCCATCCTGCCCCCGAGCAGTTCACGCCTTCCGATTCATTGCGCCGCATCCTGATGGGCATGATGGGCATCGGAGTACTGGCCATCGTTTTCGGCCTGTTCACGAACCCGGATCGTTTTTGGGCTAATTTCTTGTTGAACAATTGGTATTTCATGGGTCTGGGCCTGATGGGCACTTTGTTTTTGTCGACTCAGGCTGCGAGCAACGCAGGATGGTCGGCCGGTTTTAAGCGCATCCCTGAGGCCATGGCGGGTTACCTTCCGGTAGCCTATGTGGGTATGGGTGTGCTACTTTTAGCCCTAGTGTTTCACTGGAACCATCTCTACCACTGGGCAGTGGAAGGCATCGCCGATCCGGGGAGCCAACACTACGACGAGATCATCGCCGAAAAGGTGGCCTACCTCAATGTGCCCTTTATGGTGGGCCGCGTTCTGGTGATTTTTACTTTGTGGTATCTGTTTACCCGTGCCATGCGGCGCAATTCACTGCTGGAGGATGAAATCGGCGGGGTGAAGATGCTGAAGCGTAACAAAACCCTTGGTGTGATCTTCCTGCCCGTGTTTGCCGTCAGCTGGGCGATGTCGTCCTGGGACTGGCTTATGAGCCTCGATGCCCACTGGTATTCCACCATATTCTGGGTTTATCAGTTCGCCGCTTCATGGGTAACAGCTATTTCGGTGATTACGTTCACCGTTATTTTGTTGCGCCGTGCCGGACACCTAAAGATGGTGACCAACAACCACCTCCACGATTTGGGTAAGTTTATGTTTGCCTTTAGTATTTTCTGGACCTACATCTGGATTTCACAATACCTGTTGATTTTCTACGCCAACATCCCGGAAGAGACCATCTATTTTCAGGAGCGCTTTGAGCACTTTGAGTTTTTATTCTTGTTCAACATCGTCATCAATTTTCTGGCGCCATTCTTCCTGCTTATGACACGGGGCTCCAAGCGCAACGACGGACTTATGCTGGCTGTTGCGCTGGTGATCATCATTGGTAAGTGGATCGACCTCTACCTCGGAATCATGCCGGGCACCTTGGGTGCGAAAGCAGGAATTGGATTCATCGAGATCGGCATGTTCGTGGGCTTTGCTGGATTATTTGGCTGGGTGTTGGTTAAGGGATTGAGTTCAGTATCCCTCGTTCCTGCCAAGCATCCATTCCTCAAAGAATTTGCCCATCACGAGGTATTGTAGTCTGAAGAAGGTCCCTGGTTATTTTCCCTATAATACGCGCCCTTGAGGCGCGTGTTATTTTTTATATGGAATACTCTAAGTTTCCATAACATGCATCAATCTTAATTTCCATCATCTCCATTTTCTTACCATCATCTCCAATTCTCTAGTGCTCACTGTTTCTCAACAGGAATGCCCAGGTTGACCTCCCTGGCCTTTTCGTACTCTTTTTTGGTGTAGGGGTTGGTGAATTGTTTCGAATCAGATGGGCGTGCTGTCTCTGTTTTCCGGGCGCAGGATAGGGACAAAAGGCTAATTCCAAGGCCAGCTAAAATGGCCCAAAGGTGACATAATCTCACTAAGTGAATAGCCCTCATTTTTTCTTCTTTTTTGGATGTGCAATATACATAATGCTCATCCCAGCATGGGGTGGCGCTCAAATTTTTGTTCCGGATCGAATAACAGCCGGAATACGGTGAGGGTGCGGCTTTGTTCAAATTCCAGCTCTTTGGCGATCTGAATCATCTTTGGATTGAAGTCACCAATCCACTGCAGTTCAGTTTCCTGGTAACGGGTGCGACCCTGAATGACCCGAGCTGCTTCCACCACCAGGAATTTATCGACTCCCTTGCCTTGGTACTCCGGTGTAATACCGAAAATTATCCCCACAAAACGGGTGCAGGTGCGACGTTTGAGATACCACAGCAGTTTGAGTTTCTCTAACCATCCCAGCCGGCCGTTGAAGCGCACGAAGATCTGGTTGAGGTCGGGAATATTAAGATATATCGCCACTGGTTCGTCGTTCGCATACACAAACCAGGCTATGTCCTCGTCCATGATCGGCTTCATCGCCTTGAAAATTTTGAGGGCTTGTTCTTGTGGCATCTCCTTGTTACCCTCATGCTTGGCCCATGCCTTGTTATAAACGTGACAAAAGTCGCGTGCATACCGTTTCCAGTCAACCAACCGCACCCGCTCGGCTCGATAAATGCCTTCTTCCTTAAGTTTTTTGTGTACATCCAAGAAGCGCTTTGGAAGGGGATCCTGAACCGGACGGCGGTAACAGATCTGGTGGTAGAACGGACGAAAGCCGGTGGCGGTCAACAGCGACTCATAGTAGGGCGGATTGAAGTTCATGCCGTAGGGAGGTGCTTCAAATCCATCAACCAACAGACCCCAAAAGCGGTCGCGTTCGCCGAAATTCACCGGGCCATCCATTGCCTGCATCCCCATTTTTTCAAGCCAAACTCTGGCCGTTTGAAGCAGGAGTTGCGCCTCCTCGGGCCTGTTGCGACAGTCGAAAAAGCCAAAACAGCCTGTGGCCTGCTGATCTCCCTTGTTTTTGTATTTGCGGTTGGTGAACGCGGCAATACGGCCCACGGCCACGCCCTCCTCATCGAGCAGCAGCCAACGGCTGGCCTGGCCCTGACGAAAACTCTTGTTTTTTTCCGGGTCGAATACCTGTTTCACGTCTTTGTCGAGTGGACGAACAAAACCTTTCAGCTCGCGGTTGAGGCGTACATGCACCTCCAAAAAAGTAAGGGCCTGTTGTGCTGTTTGTACTTCTTGTATGGTCATATGGGGGAATTTTCGTTGGGAACAAGAGGTGACTCTTTGGTTATTTGATTCGTTTCGCCAGCGGCAGGGCTCTCATTTGCGGCCGCAGGGATAGAAACGTCAGCCGGAAGGTTTGATTCTCCAGCTCTAGGGTTTGCCTCGCTGCCAGAATTGTTCGCCTCGCACCATAATCGGATGGCTTCGGCCCTCCGGGCACCCACTGCTTCGATCCACTCAGAGGGCGCGGCACTAAATAAACGCTCCACCGAACCAAAGCGGCGCAGCAGAATCTCCGCCGATTTCGTGCCTACTCCAGGTATTTCGGTGAGCTGGGTAGCAATGAACTTGCGGGAGCGAAGGTTCCGATGATGGGTTAGGCCAAAGCGGTGTGCCTCATCGCGCATCTGCTGGATGATTTTAAGGGTAATACTTTTCTTATCGAGGTGGAGGGGCACCGGGTCGTGGGGGTAGAATAGTTCTTCCAGATTCTTGGCAATCCCCAAAACAGGCAACTTCCGCTCCAAGCCGAGTTGGCTGAGTGCCTCAAGGGCCGACGACAACTGTCCCTTCCCGCCGTCGACCACCACCAGATCGGGTAGGGGCAACTTTTCCTCAACCAGCCTACGATACCTTCTGTATACAGCCTCCTTCATGCTGGCAAAATCATTGGGACCCTCCACGCTGCGTATGAGAAAATGCCGGTAGTCTTTCTTGCTCGGTTTTGCATCGCGAAATACCACACAGGCCGAAACGGCCGAGCTGCCGTGGAAGTTGGAATTGTCGAAGCACTCAATATGGGCAGGCGGACGGTTTAGCGTCAGGTCTTTCTGCATCTGTGCCAAAACACGGGTGGTTCGCGTATCCTGCTGTTTATCGTCGCGCTGCCGGATCAGGTCGTTCAGAAAATACATGGCATTTTTCCAGCTGAGATCCACAATTTTCTTCTTTTCACCTTGTCGCGGCACCTGCACATTGAGTGTGACAGGCAAGCCGTCGACTTCACGGTTCAACAGCAGACGTTTGCTTTCGCTGTTGTAGCGGTTGCGCAGTTCCACGATGCCATAGAGTAATAGTGTCGCTTCATCCTCATCGAGGCGGCGTAAGATTTCGAGGTTGTGACTAATCACAATGCGCCCCTGTTGCATATGCAGGAAATTGACGACGGCGGTGTCTTCCTTCATCACCACGCTAAACACATCGGTTTCAGTGATGTCGTGGTGCACCACGGTCGATTTGGCCTGATACTGTTCGAGCAACTCCATCTTCTTCTTGACGCGGGCCGCCTGTTCAAACCGCAGATCTGCGGCATGTTGTTTCATTTCGTCGCGCAGCAAACCTGCGGCTTTTTGATAATGACCCTTCAGAATTTGTCGTATGGCGTCGATCTGTTCCTGGTATGAGTCCTCCGATTGCCGGCCTTCGCAAGGGGCCAGGCAATTGCCGATTTGGTATTCGAGGCAGGCCCGGAACTTTCCGCGGGCGATGGAAGCAGGTGTGAGGGGAAGGCTGCATGTCCGAAGGGGGTAGATGCGGCGCACCAGCTCAAGCATCGTACGCATGGCCAAAACCGAGGGGAACGGACCGAGGTATGTGCTGCCGTCGCGGATGAGGCGACGGGTTGGGAAAATGCGGGGGAAATGCTCGTTGCGGATCACCAGATAGGGATAAGACTTATCGTCTTTTAGCCGGATGTTGTAGCGTGGCTGATAGGTTTTGATGAGGGAGTTCTCCAGCAGGAGCGCATCCATCTCCGTTTCGGTGAGGGTGAAATCGATGCGGGCGATGCGGTCGATCATCATCCGTAGACGCCCCTCACGGTGAAGATCCGGACGGAAATAGCTGGAAACACGCTTGCGCAGGTTTTTCGCCTTGCCAACATAAAGCAACAACTCCGATCGATCGTAATAGCGGTAAACGCCCGGATTCTCGGGTAAAACGATTTCTAATTGACGGAATTCCTCGGGGCGCACGCGACAAAAATAAGGACATACGTATGAGGGCCGCGCAAGCCAAAGCCACAACTTTATTCCCTTATTTTTGTTTGACATTTTGTCGCTTAGGTAGAGGATGATGATTGGTTATTGGCTAATACCTCGGCTGCTTGAATTGTAGCGATTAACCTTTTGCCGATTCATAGACCCCGAACTGATTTTCCCCACTATCCGCTTTCTTTAACGATTCGATCCCAATCCACATCCCCCGACACAAACCAAATTCTACGACATACTTTCTGCCTCAGACCTTAAACACATCCCTCGCCACAATTAACATCTCCCTATCTGCAGAATTCCAAAGACCTTTATCTTATCCCCTCATCTGCATTCCCCTACACCATCCCCTCCCCCAGACCTAAACATGCTTCATAAGTCAGCCTGGAATAAACACAATCGTCAGATGCTCATTGCTGGTCCGTGCAGTGCCGAATCGCCTCAGCAATTCACCGATACCCTTAAGGGAATCCTGCCGGCCCGGCCCGACCTGATTCGCGCCGGCATCTGGAAGCCACGCACCAAACCAGGGCAATTTGAAGGTGTGGGGGCGTCGGCTCTGGTATGGACGCAGGAATTGGCGCAACAGGCGGGTGTGCCCCTGTTGGTGGAGGTGGCCTCGGCCGAACATGTGGAACAGGTTTTAGAGGCCGGCATTCGCCATGTTTGGATTGGGGCCCGCACCACGGTGAATCCCTTTATGGTGCAGGAAATCGCCTCGGCGCTGGAGGGGAGTGATATGGCCGTGCTCGTCAAAAACCCGGTTAGTCCCGACCTAGAACTGTGGTCGGGTGCCGTCGAGCGATTCCAAAAGGCCGGGGTCGAGAAACTGGGAGCGGTACACCGCGGGTTCACCGGATTCGGTCGAACCCTCTACCGCAACCACCCCTCTTGGGAAATTCCCATCGAACTGCGACGTCGATTTTCCGACATGCTCATCCTCTGCGATCCGAGCCACATCGCCGGCGATCGACTGCTCGTTGCGGAGGTGGCCCAGATGGCACTCGATCTGGAATTCGACGGACTCATGGTGGAGGCGCATGTGAACCCCGACGCGGCACTTTCCGATTCCCGGCAGCAACTCACCCCCAGAGCTCTGCTGGAACTACTGGCGCGATTGGTACACCGAAACCTACAGAGCAGCGATGGGGTGGTGAATGCACGGCTCGAACAACTCAGAGAACGAATCGACGGGGTCGACGCGCGACTCATCTCCCTGCTTCAGGAGCGTATGGCTTTGGTCGACGACATCGGCTCGGTGAAGGAGAAATTTGACATTACCATATTACAGCATGAGCGTTGGACAGAAATTTTGAGGACGCGACAAGAATGGGGCGCCCAATTGAACCCCGATTTTGTGCGGCAGTTGCTCTTTCTCATTCATCAGGAGAGCATAGACCGACAAGCAGAACGGTTTCGGCATGCGCGTGAATCGGAATTTACTGATTAATTATATAGTAATATTATACACCATTAATGCCTCATACCCTCGTTCAACCCCGAAATACGGTCGATTGGATTGGCAAATGGCGCGAAAAACAGGAGCTGGATAAGCTAGTGGTGTTTTGCGACAGCAACACCCGATACCTCGCCCAGCCCCTGGCGGAGTCGGTAGGTGCATTATGCCTGGAGGTTCCGGCAGGCGAGGAAAATAAGTCAATTCAACAGGCCGAGCGCCTGTGGAAGGAACTGCGCAACGCCAACGCTGCTCGTGACTCCGGATGGATAAACGTGGGCGGGGGCATGGTGTGCGATCTGGGGGGCTTCGTGGCGTCCAACTATCAGCGCGGTATACCTATGTTGCATGTTCCTACCACCCTGCTTGCACAGGTAGACGCAGCTCTTGGCGGCAAGACAGCCGTCAACCTGGGCCCATGGAAGAACCAGGTCGGGACATTCTATCTACCCTCGGCGGTACTCCTCGACGCTGCCATGCTGAAGGGTCTATCCGCAGAGGAGGTGCGTAACGGAAAGGCTGAGATGTTTAAACACGGACTAATCGAAGATATCGGGGTCATCGATTATCTGGAGAAACTGGCCCCCGATGCCCTTCCCGGAATGGGGTGGGTGCGCCGCGCGGCCGATGTCAAAATGTACTGGGCAGGCGTCGATCCCCACGAAAAAAATTATCGCAAGATCTTAAACACGGGTCATACGGTAGCACATGCGCTCGAGGCATGGTACCTCGATCAGGGGCAGGCCATTGCGCACGGACAAGCCTTATGGGCTGGTCTTATGGCGGAGGGATGGATAGCCGTACAAGCCGGTTTGGTTACCGAAGACGGGGCTTTGGAATGGATGTTGGACATTCCACGATTTGTTACGAAGCGAAAGTGGCCCAAAACCTCAGAATGGTTACCTTGGATGGCGGGCGATAAAAAGAACAAGTCGGGGAGGATCGGGTTTAGTCTACCTACATACCCCGGTAATTGCCGTACTGAGCTGTTGTTCAGCCCTCAAGAGGTCGGCATTCTACTTAGAAAGTTCGATCTCAACACATGGCTGAACTGAGCATGCCCCCGGGCGGACTAACCGGATTACGGGGACATGTAGAAATGCCGGGGTCTAAAAGCATCAGCAACCGCTTACTGCTGATAAACCACCTTGCGGGCAACCCGTTAAGTTCTATTCATGGTTTGTCGACCGCCGGCGATACGCTTCGGATGCAATCCGTTCTGAAAGGTCTGGTTGATAAGGGCTCAGGTGGCGAAGTTATGATCGGAGATGCAGGAACGGTCATGCGGTTTGTTCTTCCATTGTTGTGCATTACACCAGGCATACACCGCATGACAGGGACAGAGCGTTCCCACGAGCGCCCGATCGGTCCACTGGTCGACGCCCTCCGCTTGTTGGGTGCTCAGATTCAATACCTGGGTCAGGAGGGATGCCTGCCTCTGCACATTGAGGGCGGCGCACCGCTGAAGATGCCCACTGGCCTCGATTCATTGCCTATAGATGCAGGGATCAGCTCCCAATTTGTGTCGGCTTTGCTGCTTTTGGCTCCCTGCATAGTTGGTGGCCTACGCTTGCGTTTGTCGACCCACATCGTTTCTCGTCCCTACTTGCAACTCACATTCGATTTGATGCAACGCTGGGGCGCCAGGGTTTATGTCATAAGTGAACAAGACATTCGTATCCCTCAGGCCGAATACCAACCACCTGCGAGTGTTGAGGTCGAACCCGACTGGTCTTCTGCGGCCTATTGGCTTGCATGGACAGCACTCATGCCCCAATCAGAGCTGTTTATCCCCCGTCTAAAGCTTTTTAGCCTGCAGGCTGATGCCGTATGTGTTGATGCCTTCGCGGGGCTCGGGGTTCAAACGGTTGAGGGGGAGGGCGGTCTCATATTACGTAACCGACCGATGGATGCGCTTTTGGGCGCTAACGCTTCCAAGAGCCTGGGGCGAAAGGCCATATCGATAAATAAAAAACAAGATGGCGATTCGGCTGAAATGCCCGCTTCGATCGTCGATTTCAATGGTGTAGACGCTCCGGATCTCATGCCAACCGCTTTGGTCTTATGCGCCTTGAAAAACCAGTCCGCTATGTTTACGGGACTCGAAACCCTTCGGGTCAAGGAAAGTGATAGATTGGAGGGGGTATTGCAAAACTTACGTGCAGCGGGTGCCTGCATTGAAGAAAGAGAAGAGGGTTTGTATTGGTTGATGCGAGGTATCCCCAAGGCATCGGATCAAAATCGAGTTATTGATGTGATCACCAGGGGCGACCACCGCATGGCCATGGCGTTCAGTCTAATGGCTAGCCAGGGTTACACGGTTCGTCCCGATCGGCCCGAGGTGGTCAACAAATCTTACCCTGGCTATTGGAATGAGCTGGAGCGCTTGGGGATGCGTTGGCAGCCATGAGCCATATATTTGTGAGGTTAAGTCAATACAGTACGAAGGAGCGGGTTACATGTCCGGGAATACCATAGGAAGTTTGTTTCGGGTAACCACCTGGGGCGAATCGCACGGTCCGGCCATCGGCGCCGTCATCGATGGTTGTCCGGCCGGATTGCCGATCGACCCGGCCTACATCGCCCAACAAATGGCACGCCGGCGCCCGGGTCACTCCGATTTAACGAGTCCGCGCCAGGAATCGGATGAATGCGAGATCCTGTCGGGAGTTTTCGAGGGGTTCACGACCGGAACGCCGATTTCTTTGCTGATCAAGAACACCGACCAGCGATCGGTCGAATACCAGCAATTGCGGGATGTGTACCGCCCTTCGCATGCCGACTACACCTATGAGGCTCGCTTTGGACGGCGTGACCACAGGGGTGGGGGGCGTAGTTCTGCCCGCGAAACGGTTGCACGCGTGGCAGCCGGGGCAGTGGCACAACTTCTTCTCAAGGAATTGGGTGTCAAAATTTACTCGTTCGTAACGGGAATTGGTGAGATCAGGCTCGACATACCCTACACGGAACTCGATTTGCAGCAGGCCGCCGAATCGGTTGTAGGTTGTCCACACCACCCAACCGCACAGCGCATGACCGAACTCATCGCGCAGGTGAAGGAGGAAGGAGATTCACTGGGCGGCACCATCCGCTGCGTAGCGCAGGGAGTGCCCGCGGGATGGGGCGATCCGGTTTTTGATCGTTTGGAGGCCGATTTGGGCAAAGTCATGCTATCAATCAATGCCGTAAAGGGAGTCACTTTCGGTGCCGGTTTTGAGGCCGCTATGGGCAGGGGATCTGTCTACAACGATAACTATGTTAATAGTGATGGGAAAATAATACCGGGAACGAATCATTCTGGGGGTATACAGGGGGGCATCAGCAACGGAGCCGATATCATTCTGGATGTGGCGTTCAAGCCTGTCTCCTCCATTCCACGACCACAAAATACGGTCGACCGCCATGGAAATCCGGTAAAAATAGAGATTGGGGGACGCCACGATCCCTGTGTGGTTCCCCGTGCTCTGCCTATCGTGGAGGCCATGGCGGCCCTCGTTTTGGCCGACCACGCGCTACGCTCCCGAACCGTGAGAATCGGTTGATTGAGTTCGAACTCCGTCGCTGATAAAATCTACTTACTGCAAGAATCGGTTGACTGAAACCGGGCCATGTTTCCGATCAAGCCAGAACACAGCGAGAATCGGTCGATGGCGAATAAACTCATCCATCAAACAGGATAATGCCTGTTCTTCAATCCAGATGCTGCTATATTTGGCTCATCATTCATAGACCAATAATCCAGATATATGTCGACCAGAGCACCAATCCACTCATCAACCGAATCCATACGGTCAAAAGGCCTGCCCGTTCATTTGCAGATATTGTCGGGTCTGGTGACAGGTGTGCTTTTCGGAATTTTGTCGAGCTACATGGGATGGAACGACTGGGTAGTGGACTGGATCAAGCCACTAGGAACCCTGTTTGTGAATCTGCTGAAGTTAATCGCCGCCCCACTGGTGCTTGCATCGTTGGTGGTGGGTGTTTCGGGACTATCAGATGTGGGGAAACTGTCGCGCTTGGGTGGAAGAACCATTGCGTTGTATATGTCGACCACTGTTTTGGCCATCAGCATCGGACTGCTGGTGGTGAATTGGGTACAGCCTGGTCAGTACATCACACCCGAACGCCGTGATGCGCTAAAAGAGAGCTTCTCGAGTCAGGCCGAAAGCAAGGCCGAAACAGCACGGCAGGTCACCGAGCAGAGTCCTCTTCAGCCACTGGTGGACACGGTGCCGTCCAATATTTTTGATGCACTTACCGACAACACGCAAATGTTGCAGGTGGTGTTTTTCGCCCTGTTTTTCGGCATTGGCATTATTTTGCTGCCGCGACAAAAAACAGCGGTGGTGCGTGACTTTTTCGAAGCGGTCAATGAGATCATATTAAAGCTTGTGGAGCTGATCATGAAAGGCGCCCCATTGGGTGTTTTTGCCCTTTTGGCATCTTTGGTGGCTGATTTTGCAGGCGATGACCCCAGATCGGCCCTGGAATTGCTGCAGGCACTTGGAGCCTATTCGCTCACGGTGGTGGTTGGCCTTGCGGTGGTTTTGTTTTTGGTCTATCCCGCATTCCTCTGGCTGGGCGCTCGCTATTCGATCGCGGCATTTTTTAAGGGAATGGCTCCTGCACAGTTGTTGGCTTTCTCTACAAGTTCCAGTAGCGCCACGCTTCCTGTGACTTTGGAGCGGGTCGAACAGAATTTGGGGGTATCGGGGGAGGTAGCGGGATTTGTGCTGCCACTTGGGGCTACCATCAACATGGATGGTACAAGTCTCTACCAGGCTGTGGCTACAGTATTTATAGCGCAGGCCTTCGGTGTTCCGCTCGATTGGGGCGATCAGTTGACCATTATTCTCACCGCAACTCTGGCCTCGATAGGTTCGGCCGGTGTTCCGGGTGCCGGTATGGTGATGCTTGTGGTGGTTTTGGAGTCGGTCGGCCTCGATCCGGCAGGTATTGCTCTAATTATGGCTGTCGACCGCATCCTGGATATGGCCAGAACAGTAGTGAACGTGAGCGGAGATGCTATGGTTGCCGTATTGGTAGCCCGGAAGACGAGTGACTTGAACGTTACTCACTCTACCTAAGGCCGGTTCGTGCGCTTTTATTTTCTTTTGTCATATTTTTTCCGTACCTTCGCCCCGCCTTAAACTCAGGCAGGAAGGAAATATATTAATGACAGAAAACAACCCCGAAAACAGCCCAATCAGCGACAACGCAGACGATATTCGCCCCATTCCCGAATCTGGAAAGGAGTCAACCTCAACTGAAGAACCAGCAGTAGAGTCTTCCCATGAATCTACTGAGGATCATGCGGAACCAACTCACGAAGAGCCCGCTCCATCGGTAGGGGAGACTGAAGAAGTTCACGCAGAACCGGAAGCTACTCACGAAGAGCCCGCTCCATCGGTAGGGGAGACTGAAGAAGTTCACGCAGAACCGGAAGCTACTCACGAAGAGCCCGCTCCATCGGTAGGGGAGACTGAAGAAGTTCACGCAGAACCTGAGGCGGCTGCGGATGTGGTATCCGCGATGGCGGAACCCAGGCCGGCTAAGAAATCAGCCGCGGTCATTGCTCCGCTCCAGGATGAGTTTGATTGGGATGCCCACTCGGGTAAGAGTCACCACTACGCGAGCGATGAGCGCCGTAAAATGGAGGAAATGTACTCGGTTACCCTGAGTACACTGAACGCCAATGAGGTGGTGCATGCAACCGTGGTGGCAGTGACGGATCGCGATGTGGTATTAAATGTCGGATTCAAATCGGATGGCTTGGTAGCGTTGTCGGAATTCCGTGATTTGGGTGAAATTAGACCCGGAATGAAGGTGGATGTATTGGTGGTGAATCAGGAAGACCAAAACGGTCAACTGCAGTTGTCGCGCAAAGCGGCCCGTATGATGACTGCGTGGACCACGATCGTTAAGGCTCATGAGGAAGAATTGGTGATTGAGGGTAAAGTGAAGTCACGCACCAAAGGCGGATTGGTGGTGGATGTAAATGGCATCGAAACCTTCTTGCCAGGTTCTCAGATTGATGTGAAGCCGGTGCGCGACTACGACCAGTACGTGGGCAAAACCATGGAGTTTAAGGTGGTCAAGATCAATCCGATCCTGCGCAACGCGGTTGTTTCGCACAAGATTTTGATCGAAAGTGATATCGAAGCCCAAAAGGTGGAGATTATGAGCCAGATGGTGCAGGGTCAGGTGTTGGAGGGAGCTGTGAAAAATATGACCGATTTCGGTGTGTTCGTGGATCTCGGTGGTGTAGACGGACTATTGCACATCACTGACATCAGCTGGAGTCGCGTTTCCCATCCATCGGAAGTACTCGCGCTCGACCAGAAAATTCAGGTGGTGGTGCTCGAATTTGATAACGAACGTAAGCGTATCAGCCTGGGTATGAAGCAGCTTACACCCCACCCATGGCAGTCACTGAGCGAAGATGTGGTGGCAGGTAGCGTGGTGGAAGGAAAAGTAGCTACAGTGGCTGATTATGGCGCCTTCCTGGAATTGGCTCCGGGTGTGGAGGGCTTAATTCACGTTTCAGAAATGAGCTGGAGTCAGCACCTGCGCAATCCGTCTGATTTCATAAAGACTGGGGAGGTTGTGAAGGCGGTCGTACTCAGCATCGATCGCGAGGAGCGCAAAATGTCATTAGGTATCAAGCAGCTCACACCCGATCCATGGCAGGACATCACGACCCATTTTCCGGTTGGAAGCAAACACATGGGCAAGGTACGCAACCTCACCAATTTTGGGTTGTTTGTTGAGCTGGGAGAAGGTGTTGACGGTTTGGTGCACATCAATGATCTGAGTTGGACTAAGAAAATTAGCCATCCCGCTGAATTCATCAGGCGTGACGAAGTGATGGAAGTAATGGTGTTGGATATCGACACCGCTTCTCGTCGCCTGAGCCTAGGGCACAAGCAATTGACCGACAACCCTTGGGATACATTGGAGTATGTATTTGCAGTGGGAACGGTGCATAAGGGGCACATCACCCAAATCGATGAAAAAGTGGCAATTGTTGCCTTGCCATATGGGGTTGATGGCGTTGTCTTCAAGAGGGGTCTGGCCACTGAAAAAGGCAAGCCCCTTTCGGTCGATATAGATGCAGATTTCAAGGTAATCGAGTTCAATAGAGACGCAAAGAGAATTGTATTGTCACACTCGGATACATGGAGGGACAAAAAAGAAGCAGGTAAGGCGTCGGAAGACAGTGAAGTAGCTCAATATCAGGCCAAAGCGATGGCGGATGCCCAGGATGACAAAGGTACCCTAAGTGGTTCAGGTGTTTTGGCTGGATTGCGCGATCAGATTCTGGAGGACGAGAAGCGCTCATTGTCGAAAGGAGAAAAAAGATCATCCCCCAAAAAAAAGGATGTAGCAGCCGCTGCTTCGAAGCCTGCTGAAGAATCGACTTCGGTTGCCGCTAAAGAGGTCGTACCCGTTGTCGCTGCAGAAGAGGTTTCGCCGTTGGCTACTGAAGAAGTTTCATCGGTTTCATCAGAAGAAGTTGCCGATGAGACAGCCGAAGTTGTAGCTCCGGTCGTTTCCGAGGAACATTCATCCGATGAAGGTTCTGAAGCCGATTCGACTTCGACCACTGGAGGCGAATCAACAGAGGAGTCGGCTGGTTAAAGTTCGAATGACAGAATTTGAACGATATTGCATGGTTCTCTGTTGAATCGAATCACAATTCATCCCACCCCGCGTGGGATGTTTTGTTTGTAATGTTCCTTATGCCCATGAGTAGTTCAATCCAAAATAGTATACCCCATCCCGCAGCATGGGAAAGGCGGTATTCCTTGAAGGAGGTAGACGAGGTGGCACGTGAGATTCTGCGGTGGTCTGAAGGAATTCCCGTTTGGTTACTCGAGGGTGACATTGGGGCTGGGAAAACCACCCTCGTACGCGCGGTATGTCAGGCTCTGGGCGTTACCGACCCGGTGAACTCACCCACTTTTGGTATAGTTCAGGAATACTATACCGGACAGGGCGCCTCCGTATACCACATCGATGGATATCGATTGGAAGGTGAGAAGCAACTTGATGCGCTGGGTATCGATGATGTGTTGCAGGGAAATCAGACCTGTTTCATCGAGTGGCCAGAGTTTTTTAAAAGCCGTATGGATGGGCGGTATATTCGAATAGAATGGGTAATTTTAGAAGGGGATAGTCGGATCCTAAAATTGAGCTTTGATGTCAGTGAATGAACGTTTTTCGGGGGCGGTAGCTGGGGTCAGTGCCTTGGAACAACCCCTGATGGTGGGAAAGTCGCACGCATCCCTTACCATTGGGGTGCCCTGCGAACGGGGGTTTCAGGAGAATCGCGTGGCGTTGGGTCCACACGCCGTCCGGAGATTGGTCTGCAACGGGCATACGGTGTTGGTGGAAACGGGAGCCGGCAAAGCCAGCTATTATTCAGATCATGCTTTTTCCGAGGCGGGCGCGCAGATTGCTGCGAGCTGTGTTGAAGTTTATAAAGCACCAGTTATCCTGAAAGTGGGACCGGTGCCGCCGAAGGAGCTTCAGTATCTGACGGGTGGACAATTTATTTTCGGGGCCCTGCACTTGCCTACGATGCAGGAAGATTACCTTAAGGAGTTGCTGAAAAAGAGAATTGTGGGGGTGGCCTATGAATACCTCCGAGATCGGTCCGACGCCCTTCCCGTTGTGCGCAGCATGAGCGAGATCGCTGGCAGTTGCTGCATTCTGATCGCTGCGGAATACCTGAGCCACAGCAGCGAGGGCGTGGGAAAATTATTAGGGGGCATCACCGGAATCCCTCCCAGCCGTGTCGTCATTTTAGGTTCTGGAACGGTGGGGGAATACGCGGCACGTACAGCCCTGGGATTGGGCAGTGAGGTGCGGGTGTTCGACCACAGTGTGAGCCGGCTCCGACGCCTGCAGAACAACCTGGGCCAGCGTGTTTACACTTCTTTGGTTGAACCTACAACTCTGGCGCTGGAACTCAAACAGGCCGATGTGGCCGTGGGCGCCATACATGCGCCGCTGGGACGAACACCTCTGTTGGTAACTGAGGAAATGGTGCAGGCCATGCGCCCCGGATCGGTCATCATCGATGTGAGTATTGATCAGGGGGGGTGTTTCGAGACTTCCGAAATCACCAACCATACCCACCCGGTGTTCCAAAAATATGGGGTCACCCACTACTGCGTGCCAAACATTCCTTCGAGGGTTTCCAATACAGCATCTGAGGCCCTTAGCAGCATAATGAGCGGAGTTTTACTCGAGTCGGGCGAGCATGGTGGACTTGAAACACACCTTTGGCTCGATAGGGGACTGCGCGCAGGGGTGTACTGCTACCACGGTCAGCTCACAAACAAATATCTGAGCGAAGTATTCGGGATCGGCTACACCAACCTCGATCTGGTAGCCTCCTCGCGGATGTGATCAGAACGAAGTTCCTGGAGGGTGCAGTTGAAGGCGCTGGGAGGATGTTTTTCCCTCATCCGCTTCCTCCCTCATCCGCTTCCTCCCTCATCCGTTTCCTCCCTCATACGTTTCCTTCCTTATCCTCTTCATCCTCATCCGCTTCCTCCCTCATCCGCCCTTTTTCTTGATTTGCCTTTCGCTTTAATCTATTCTTTCCCTCCATACCACTTTCTTCCCCTTGCTACACTATTCCTATTTCCCTTCTTCCCCCTTTCC
>Ga0194120_10002927_pt1 | contig 28682 bp, 22 predicted proteins | sample TA2MahCa65mmetaG_FD_148642 | JGI IMG/M metagenome (GOLD analysis project Ga0194120, IMG submission 148642) | Freshwater microbial communities from Lake Tanganyika, Tanzania - TA2015019 Mahale Deep Cast 65m | ecosystem: Environmental > Aquatic > Freshwater > Lake | place: Tanzania: Lake... | reverse complement strand
TGAAGCCCACGCTACCAAGGTCTCCTCGCGCGCGGGCGCGCGAGGGCTCGGCGGCGGCCGTTCGCGTCCGTCGAAGTCCTCGGGAAACGCCGCTCGAAACGCGACTCACCGCGCGCCCGGCTCCGGGCACTAGACTCGGGCCCGGCTTTTTCACCCCCTCACCGGCCGATTTATCAGCGAGGATCCGATCGGCTTCGCGGCGGGCGATGTGAATGTCAATCGGTATGGCGGCAATTCGATACCAAACGTTACCGATCCATTTGGACTCCAACCGCCCGAGTCCGTCATGGATCGTCCAATAGGCCTTCGTGAGAACGGCAGGCCAGACGACGGCGCCTGGTGGCGTGGAAAGCCGGGGAGTTTTCCATACGGCAGAAGATCAGGTGGACATCGCTTACTCTCGATTCCGCTCCGGTCTCCAGCAGAATCGCCTACAGCGCCATCGCCTCAACGGTCACCGAGAATTGCCTCAAGGAACGCGGGGCTGGTGGTCCAATGTCGTTTGCAGGAGACCGAAGAGCCCAGGCCTCGATGGCCGCCGCCGACAACACCAAGCGGACCATGGTCACTCTTCCCGTTCCCGACACGCCCCTCGACCCCTCCTCGGGAATGCCCAGTTGGAGCTTGGACCCCCAGTCAGTTCTTTGGTTTCTTCTCGCCGCTGATAAAGAGGACGTCCTGGGGTTGTGGCGGGCTCGCAGCATGGCGCGCGGGAGGGCCACTTAACCGGCTCGGAAAATACGATCCGATGGACATCATGAAGATCCCCGGAACGAAGGAGTTCACCGAATGGCGTGACGTGTGCGGGGCCCGCCGCAGGTCGGGGGGGGTGTCATCGCGGTGCAGAGCAATCATGCGAATTGGCGTGAGGCTCCTGGGGCGGGGAACTTTGCAACGTTCTTCGAGACGTACTGGGAGTACTCGAACCATGGCGATATGCTCCCCGGAAGAAAGATCTTCCACGATCTCGAATTGCCCAAAGGCTATCGCCACACCACATATATCCTGGTTCCGCGTGACGAACCACGACAACAGTAGGAGATCGGTGGGTATGGCAATGACCCGTTTCTGACACATGCACTCGTGGGAGTTTTCAATGCGTGAAGGTCAGCGACGATTCAAAGACCTACTAGTTATGCCGGACGTGCGACTGCGATATCGACAAGGCGCTTGTCTATTGCTGTTTGCCGTTGTCGCTTTGCTAGGCCTTCTATGCCTTTGGATGTGGCGAGCACGAATCGCTACGGACTATGGAATCCGCGCGGCGACATGGGAGCAATTCGCAGCAATCGGGATCGGTCTTGTTCATTACAGCGAGTTCCATGGGCATCTACCGCCGATAAGCCAGTTCGGCCCTCTCCGACCAGCGACTGTGACAAGTCCAGCCAATACGAACGGTCGTATGCTCTATAGCTGGCGTGTCGCAATTTGGCCATATCTAACAAGTTGGCACGGCGTTTGGGATCCCGAGGAGGCTTGGGATCATCCCGCGAATAGGCAGTTGATGGAATTGTCTGGGCTCTATTCATACCAAGGCAGGGCGATCCGCCTTCGGGAACCGAACGATGCGTTTGCTGATACAAACGTCCTCGCGATCACGGGGCCGGGAACGGCATTTGGCGATCATGTTGAGAGCCCGAGTGGAATTGAAGAAATCCCTCAAGACACAATCCTTGCCGTGGAAACACGGGCCTCCGGAATCCCATGGCCTGCTCCAGGCGACTTCGACATTCGAACCATGCCCAAGACAACCAACTCGCCCGACGGAAGGGGTGTTTCAGGTCGAGCCGTTGGCGGATTCCACGTGCTATTTGCTGACGGTCAGGTGTGGTTCTTGTCGGAGCGTGTTCCATACGCCACGCTCCGACTCTTCTTCGTCGTGTCCGACGCACAACGAAATGACAGAGAACGCAGGCTGGGACCGTTTGTGATTTGTCGCGGGAGATGATGTCACTCCTGACTCCTGATTTGCTCCTGATTTGGATTCAACACGGGTACACTCCTGACTCCTGATGTTCCGCGCCGATTGGACGTTGAGCCTTAACGGTGTGCTCAGGACTCAGGACTCAGGACTCAGGACTCAGGACTCAGGACTCAGGACAGCGGGGCGCGCCGCACGGAATGGGGCCGAAGTGGTGGAAAAGCGTCCATCAAGGGGCGCACATCGTTCGGGCGTCGTCCGAGGGTCTGAGAACCACGTACGCGGATCGTCCTTGGCTCGGTGACGAATGGTGGCGATCGAATCCCGCCAGGCGATTGCAAGGCTCGGCGTGTTCGACTGACAAGCTTGTTGACTCGGTCGGCCCTATTGGCTGCCACATCGTCAACGTCGCCGATAGTCTCTCGGCCGGCCGCTTGTTGGGCGTGTTCATGTCGCTATTGCTGATCGGCGGCTGCGACGGGATAAGGACGGCGAGCGAAACGCGAGGATTCTGTTTCGCAACGAGTGCCGCGGCAGTTTCGCTCGATTTGGGACAAGTCAATACGCCCGCGCGTAGGATCCAGAGGACGATTTCGGTTCGTAACAGTCTACCGCGGACGCTTACCATCGGTCGAGTCAAGACGAGTTGCGAAGGCGTGTCGGTTTCGTTTTACAAACCGGTTGTTGACCCGTTCGGTGGCTGTCGCGCAACCATCGCCGTCGATTTGTCTGACGATCCGGATTTCTCGGGGAGATTGGCCGTGAATGTGGACGTGTTCGGCGGCAACGAGGCTCCGGTCTTGTCGCTCATTGTGCGCTTCGAGGCGCCCTCCTCCAGCGCCGTTGATGTTGGTGCTGTTGGCGAAGACGATGCGATTCGCAGCGCCGGCGACTGAAGGGGGAGAAGACGCATGTCGACTTGCCATCGAGGCTCGCGGGCGGCCTTTACGCTGGTTGAGATGATTGTCGTCATGGCTGTGCTCGCTCTACTCGTGGCATTATTCCTGCCGGCGATACAACAATCGCGTGAAGCCGCCCGGGGTGTTACGTGCCGGAACCATATCCGGCAACTCATTCTGGCGACGCACGCGTTCGAGGCCTCGTACCGGCACTACCCACGCGCTTTTTGCGGTAATGCTTACGGGAAGGAATGGTGTCTGTCGCCCGCCGGGCAACTGCTTGATTTTCTGGACGAGTCGGCGATTGCCGGCATGCTCTCGTCTATACTCCGACCCGCAGCGCCGATTTGCTCGACGGGCTGTCGAACACGGCATTCGTTTCCGAACGATTGATCGCTGGTCCGCTCGGAACCGACATCCGGCGTGACCCCCTTCTGCTTCCGCCGACGTTTCCGGAAAGCGTGACTCCGGCGTGTGTCGCCATGAACCGAACTTCCCCCGGCTCGAGCCGGACCTCCATCTGGGCGCCACTGGGTACCCGGTGGCTCAGCGGCGTTCTATCCCAAAGCGTCTATTATCATTTCCTTCCGCCGAATTGCGCATGGCGGGACTGTGATCCGGAGGATGGAGCCGGTTTCGCGCTCGTGAGCGCTCGCAGTGCGCATTTCGGCGGTGTGCATGTCGCGTTTGGGGATGGAGCCTGCCGACGCATCAGCAGCCAAGTGGATCTCGCGACTTGGCGCGCGTTCGCGACGCGAAGCGGGGGAGATGCCATCACGCGTTTCGAATAGAGTCGGAGGTCGAACGTATGGCTCTTGGATTTCTGCTCATGCTGGCGGTCGCCGCCCCAGACCCGCAGAGCGACGCGGAACAGGAGAATCCCCGGCATGATATCTCCATTCCCACTCCCCTTGCTTCATTCGCGTGATTCGTGTCATTCGTGGTTGATTCCCATGCGCCTCGCCGGACGCCAATCAACCACGAATGACACGAAAACCACGAATCCGACGAAGAACCGATGGACGCCTACCTCGCAACGGGTCCCCAGCCCCAAGACAGGACACCCAGGTTCCCTATCTGAAACGAGGCTGGGTGTCCCGTATCGACGCGTATCGACGCCCCGTTTTGACGCGGCATTGCCCGAAAGTCGTGCGATTTCCTCTTCGGCTCCGTCGCGACGCGATGGTACTCGGAAGGTCCTCGGCGGGCCTCGATTGGGGTTTCAACGAGCGATTGCCTTTCGGCCGTATTGACGCGCGAAGGACGATTCGATACCCTCCCTCCGCTTCGCGGGAAGGCGGAGACCGCGCGCTGCGCGCGGCGTGGAATGGGAAGGCGGGGATGCTTGCATTGACGAGACGATCGTGCGCGAGCCCGTTCTGGGCGACGCTCGGATTGGGGCTCGCGCTCGGGTTCCCGGTCGGCGTTTCGGGTCAGGAGGCGGGCCTGGCCGCCTCGAGTTCCCGCCCAAACGCGACTTCGTTTACAAGTTACGATTGCGGCGCGAAGTCGGCCGAGGATCTTGCGGACGTGCTGCGTCCCCTCTTGCCGAAATCTCCTTCCGTGCAACTTGTCGTCGATCGGGAGCAGAACCGGATCCTGTTGAGCGGCCCCGAGGATATCCATGACTTGGCGCGCCGCGTACTTGCCGAAGTGACTCGGCCCGCGCCGCGCCGAGGCGAATCGCTCGGGATGAATGCGGGTCTTGTCCGGCCGCCGACGGCGAACGCGCCGAGTACGGCGGAGCGTGCGATCGCGCACTTTGTCGCGATCCCTCAACCGCAGTTCCTTCACGTCGAGCGGCAATTCCGGGCCGTTTTCGAAAGCCGGATGGTGGTGCGGCGCGTCGAAGGCCGGGAGATCCTGGTATTGGAACTTGGGTCCGCGCCGCCTCGGCGGCTCGACGTCGAATTCGATCCCGTGCGCGGAGGCGCGCTGATCGGCGGACCGCCCGATTCGGTGCGGCAAGTGTCGGTCCTGCTTCAGGCACTGGGGGAGAATCCCGCGGGCGAAGGCGTACGGACTCGGATCCTCCGCGTCCATCGCTCGAACCATCCCTCGGTTCGTCACATTGTCGACCCCGTCGGAATGCCGCCCGCGCCCGGTGGCCAACTCGAATCCCCGATGGGCAGCATGCGACGATCGCGATCCGAAGTCGCCCAAGCCGGCTATGTCGAGCAAGACGCGGGCACGCAGCCCGTCCGGCAGCCTCCTCAGGGGAACCCGCCTCCCGGCGCGGACGCGCGGGGGAATCCGCTGCGTCAATTCGAGGGCGTGGAAATCGAATCGCTGCCCGATCTCGACGTGATCATCCTGCGCGGCCGGGACCAGGATCTCGAACAGCTCGCCGAGATCATCCGCCAGCTCGAACGGATCAGCAAGGAGACGCAGCCCGAAATCCACATCCACATGCTGCGGCATACCTCGTGCGAGGCGATCGCGACCATTTTGACCCAGTCCAACAAGGACCTCGTGAGCGGCCGGGCCGGTCGAGTGACCGTGACGCCCCTTGTAAAACCCAATGCCCTGCTCCTGATCGGTTGGGGCGACGCCGTCAACGCGGTGTTCGAGCTGATCCGCCAATTGGATCAGCCGGTCGATCCGCGAAGTCAATCGGCCGTGTTCCGTCTCCGGCACGCATCGGCCGCATCGACGCAGCAAGCGCTGAACACCTTCTTCGCGACGCGGGCGGGGCTTGGGCCGAAGGTGCAAACGGCGATCGATAACCGCACGAATACGCTGATTGTGTACGCTTCGCCGCGCGACATGACCGAAGTCGAACGGCTCGTCCAGGATCTGGATCGCCCCGACAGCGCCATGGTCAACCGCGCGCACATCGTCCAGATCCAAAACGCGCTCGCGACCGATGTCGCGCAGACGCTCCAGCAAGCGATCCTCGCCGGCCGCGGCGCCGCCGACCGCTCCACGGTACTCGAACTCCAGGTCTTCGACGCCGAGGGCCAACGCATCCTTCGTTCGGGCACGCTCGAAAACGTCCAAGCCACCCCAAACGCCCGAAACAACACGATCATCGTATCGAGCCCTCCCGAGAGCCTCGAACTGATCCTCGCACTGATACGCCAACTCGACGCGCCGGCGGCGCAGGTCCAGATCAAGGTGTTTCAGATCGTCAACGGCGACGCGCCGAGCCTGATTGAAACGCTGAGATCGCTGATCCCTTCGTCGACGGCGGGTACGGTGGGGCCCCAGTTGCCGAGCGCGCCGGGCGAGACGGCGATGGCTCCGCTGCGGTTTTCGGTCGACGTGCGAAGCAACAGCATCATCGCGACCGGATCCGAGGGCGACTTGCGGATCGTTGAAGCGCTGCTCGTGAAACTCGATCAGAGCAACACGCTCCAGCGCAAGACGACCGTGTACCAGTTGAAGAACTCGCCCGCCACCGACGTCGCGGCCGCCATCAACGAGTTCCTCATCAATCGCCGCCGCGTCGAAAACGCGGCTCCAGGCCAGGACAATCCGTTCCAAGAGACCGAGAAGGAAGTCGTTGTCGTTCCCGAACCGGTCGCGAACAAGCTCGTTCTCGCCGCGACCCCCCGCTACTACGACGAGATCAGCGCGCTCATTGAGAAGCTCGACGAACAGCCGCCCCAGGTCATGATCCAGGTCCTCATCGCCGAAGTCACGCTCGGAAACACCGATGAACTCGGCGTCGAGCTCGGCCTTCAGGATTCGGTCCTGTTCGACCGAAGTCTGCTCGGCGACATCGTAACGACGACGACGACGGAAACGAGTTCAACGCCCGCGGGCATCGTGACGACGACGCAGGAGTTGATCCGCTCGGCCACGAACCTACCCGGCTTCGCATTCAACAGCCTGCAACCGCTCGGCAACAGCGGGAGCGCGTCATCACTCGATTCGGCCGGCAAGACGGGAAGTCAGGGCATCTCCAACTTCTCGGTCGGGCGCAACAACGACGAACTCGGCTTCGGAGGCCTTGTCCTTTCGGCGAGCAGCCGGAACGTGAGCGTGCTGATTCGGGCGCTCCAGGAGTCCCGCCGCGTCGAGATCCTCAGCAGACCGCAGGTCCGCACGCTCGACAACCAACCCGCCTTCATTCAGGTCGGCCAGCGTGTACCCCGCATCATCGGATCCACCGTCAATCAAAACGGCCAGTCGAATTCCGTGGCCCTCGAGAACGTCGGTCTGATCATCGGCGTGACGCCCCGCGTCAGCCCGGATGGCAATGTCGTGATGGAGATCGACGCGGAGAAATCCCAACTCGGCCCCGAAACCGATGGCGTACCCGTCGCCGTTTCGGTCGATGGAACGGTGATTCGATCGCCTCGAGTCGATACGACCACCGCTCAAGCGACGGTCAGCGCGGCCGACGGCGAGACGATCGTGCTCGGCGGCCTGATCACGAACGCGACCCAGGAATTCCATCGCAAAGTCCCGTGGCTCGGCGACGTCCCGATCGTCGGCCGACTATTCCGTTTCGACGGAACGAAAGCGAGGCGGACCGAACTTTTGATCATCCTGACGCCCCACGTGATCCGCACGCACGACGACAACGAACGGATGCGGCAAACCGAGATGGCTCGTATGAGTTGGTGCGCGGTCGACGTGTTCGAGCTGCAGGGGGATGTCGGATTCCATCCCGCGTCGCAGGCCGAGATGATCGAGCGGGGACAGCCCGAGGTCGTATTCCCCGACGAGAATCCCGGAGGCGAGCCGTTTCCCGCCGATCGCGTCCAGCCGTCCCCCGCGCCCGTTCCCGTCGTACCCATGCAATGAGGCGCGTACGCCATGCCGCAATGGGCCCGTCCGATCCGACGCGAACGCGTGCGACGGCGCGCATCGATTGTGTCCGTCCTCGCGCGGCAAGCCACCGCGGCGCGCGGGGGTTTCGGGCTTGAACGGAAGGCGGCGCGCCGGGCGGCGACATCGTTCCTGACCGCGATCGCGTCGGTTGCCGCGTGCGTCGCATCCAGCGGCTGCCAATCCACGTTTTTCGAAAAGGCGCCGTCGTGGCTCACGATGGACAAGAAGGCGAATCCCGAGCGCATCCTCACGATCTGGGCGGACGCCGTGCTGCATCAACCGGGAAGGCCGGGCGTACGGGGTTTTGGAGGTCGTGTCTACTTCTATGAGGAAGGCAAGCCCGATCCGATCCGGGTCGACGGCGCGCTGACCGTCTATGTTTTCGACGGCGAATCGCTCAACCCCGCGAACGCGGCGCCGCTGAAGAAGTACGTCATCACGGCCGATCAGCTCGCGCGACACCACAGCGTGTCGGGGCTGGGACACTCCTACAGCATCTGGGTGCCCTGGGGACCGGTTGGCGGCCCCGCGATGACGCTGAGCCTGGTCGCTCGGTTCGACGGGCGAAACGGAGGCACTGTGCTCGGCGAACATACGACGAAACACCTGCCCGGCATTCCGTCACCGCCCGGCGCCGATTCACCGATCCAGCAAGCATCGCATCAGGACGATGGGCAACGCGGTGATCGTCCGCCCGGCAATACGCCGCTCGAATGGAACGAGCGGCCGACCATCACCTCGCACACGATTCCGTTGCCGCCGAGCTTCCAGAACCGGCTCCTCGATATGTCCGAGCCGTCCCCATCACCGATGGGGCAACCTAAGGCCTCGCCGCCGCCGGCGGCGCCGCCCCGCTCCCAGGAGACGGAACGACGGCCAGTTCATTCCGAACGTCCGAGATTCCCGGCTCGAACCGAACCACTAGTTCCGCGAGATCCCGGTCCTTTGCGGCGGCAACCTCACCCCGGAGGATGGCCGTCCTCCCTTCCACCGACACCTCGAAGCGGCCCGCTCCCGCGAACCGGGGCGACTCCGCCAGTTGAGCCGCCAGCCGGCGTTCCAAATCCGTGACGTTGTCGGATGGGGCCTGAAAGCCGATCGTCAACCTCGGGTGATACGGGTCGCGGGCGCCGAGCGGCGGGATGGGCCGATTGAGCGTCGACGAACGATCGGGCGGGGGCCGAAGTCCGGTGGTGGACGACGGCACGTTGCCCGACGTTCTCGCTTGTTCGCTCCCAACGAACCCTCCGAGCGATCGTTCATCCGAACCGACGAATTCCCGACGCCCCCGATTGCCGCGCAGGAACCGCTCGTTTCCCTGAACCTCGCCGACCTGTCCGGATCGCGCGGGACCGACGCGCCGCTGCAATGGTTGACCGGTGGACCGCGAGCCAAAGAGTTGTGCGTCGGCTGTGCCCGTGATCGCAGCGGCGATCAAGACGGCGGCGAAGATCGAGCGAGTCAATACCATCGATACGCATCTCGAAAGAAGGACGGATCGAATCCCAGGGGCGCCGCGGTGCGTCCCCCTTGCACTCTAGTTCCGATCGGATCCCGCCGCAATCGCGCGGATCGACGACACGATCACTCGGCATGCGGAACGGTCGGTTCGTTCCCGTCGTCGTTCCGCTCAACATCATCCAGTTCAACGATCGCGCGCCCGAGGGACCGCAGGAATTTCGCGGCGGGAGCTCCGTCGATCACGCGATGGTCGAACGTGAGACTTAGTGTCACGACATCCCGGGCCACGATGCGATCGTCGTCGCCCACGACCGGCTCGCGGCGGACGGCCCCGATCCCCAGGACGGCCGATTCGGGGAAGTGGACGATCGGTGTGAACGCGTCGACTCCGAACGCGCCGAGATTCGTGATCGTGAAGACGCCTCCGGCCGTGTCGTCGGGCGTCAATCGGCCCGCGCGAGCCCGCTCGATGCGCGCTCGGGATTCGGCGGCGATCGCGCCGATCGATCGATTCGCCGCGTTCCGCACGACGACCACGACGAGCCCCTGCTCGGTATCGACGGCGATTCCGATGTGGATCTCCGTTTCGCCGGGGACCTCGATCCGTTCGCCGCGCCACCGCGCGGCGAGCCGCGGATCCCGGCGGAGTTGGTCGGCGGCGAGCCTCGCGACGATATCCGTGAAAGAAGGAACAAGGGACGCGCCCTCCGCCTTCCGGCGAGCCCGGAATCGAACGAGCCGCGTCGCGTCGACGCGCGTGGTCAGCGTGACGGGCGCCGTCTCGCCCGTTCCGCGGAGCATTTTCTCGGCGATGGTGCGGCGCAGACGGGTCACCGGTATCGAACGCCAACCCCGCGCATCGCGCTCGCCGCGCGCCTCGAACGATGCGACGACATCCCGTTCGCGGATACGGCCGCCTCGTCCGGATCCCGTGAGTTCGCGCCAATCCACGCCAAGTTCCCCGGCTCGGCGCCGCGCGCGGGGCGTTGACCGCGGGCGCCGGGTGGCGTCGGCGTCCGACGCCCGTCCCGTACGAACGGACTCGTCCGTCGGATGCGTCGAGCCGGAGGTCGCGCGGGCATCGGAACCACCGCTTGATCGGATTCCGAGCGATGGAGACGGCGCGTCGATCGGAGGAGGGTCGTCGGCACGGGTGAGCAGGAACCCGAGCAGGTCGCCGACCCGCACGACATCTCCGTCGCGCGGCGCGCCCGAGGGAATATGCAGGAACCCCGCGTCGATCGACTCGACTTCCTGAGTCGCCTTGTCGTTTTCGAGTTCGAAGAGCACCTCGCCGGCGCGGACCGGATCACCCGCGTTCTTGCGCCAGCCGACAAACGTCCCTTCCTCCATCGACCAACCAAGCCGAGGAACTCGGATTTCGAATGCCATGCGTCGTCGAGTCCTCTTTTTTTGGCTATTCCTCCGCGAGCGAGCGCGCGGCATCGCGGATCATCGCGGTCGTGGGGGTCACGGCCGCTTCGAGTGTTGGGCTGTAGGGAGTCGGCAAAAAGGCCCCATGAAGGCGGCGGATCGGCGCGTCGAGGCTGTCAAAACCCTCGGATGCGAGGGCCGCCGCCACTTCCGCGGCGAATCCGCCCCAGGCCGGCCCCTCGTCGATGATCAGCAGGCGTCCGGTCTTCTCGACGGAAGCGAGGATCGTCTCGATGTCGAGCGGCGCGATGGTCCGGGGATCGATCAGCTCCGCGGAGATCCCCTCGCGCGCAAGCGCGTCGCACGCGTCGAGCGCGCGATGGACCATCAAGGCCAGCGCGACGATCGTGAGATCATGGCCTTCCCTCACGATGGAGGCCTGGCCGAAATCGATCGCGTAGTCGCCTTCGGGCACCGGACCTTTCACGGCGAGCAGTTCGCGATGTTCGAAGAAGAGGACCGGATCGTCGCCGGCGAGCGCCGTCGCGAATAGGCCCTTGGCGTCGCGGGGGTTCGAGGGAACGACGACGCGCAGGCCGGGGAATCCGGCGAACATGGAATAATAGTTGCCCGAATGATGCGTCGCGGCGGAGTGGCCGATCCCGACACATCCCCGCAGGACGACGGGCATGCGCAAGCGGCCGCTGCTCATGTACTGGATCTTCGCGATCTGGTTGAGGATCTCGCCGACGGCGTCGAGCGCGAAATCCCAGAACATATAGTCGACGACGGGCCGCGCGCCGACCATCGCTGCGCCCGCCGCGAGCCCCGTGAAAGCCCGCTCGCAAATCGGCGTGTCGCGCAATCGAGCCTCGCCGTAAACCGCGAACAAACCGGCGGTCGTCGCGAAGTTCCCTCCTCGCGGACCGATCCCTTCCCCCATCACGAAGATGCGCGGGTCGCGCGCCATGGCATAGGTGAGCGCTTCGAGCGAGGCCTTGGTGAAGGTCACTTCGCGCGGCGTGTCCGCGATGGCCGGCGGATCGCGCGGCGGCCCGGATGCGGGACGCGCCCATACGTGCTCGGCGACCGATTCGGCCGAGGGAAAGGGGCTCCGCTCCGCGCATGCGTGCGATTCCGCAATGAGCTCCGCGACGTCGCGCTCGATACGATCGAGATCGGAAGCGTCGGCGTGACCGGACGCGATGAGTTGATCGCGCATCCGCGCGATGGGACACCGCGTCTTCCATCGCTCGACCTCCTCGCGCGTCCGGTAGGTGAAATCGCCCATGCCTTCGGCATGCGGCCGAGTTCGGTAGGTGCGGCATTCGAGAAGCGTCGCGCCGTGTCCGCGCCGAGCCCGCTCGATCGCCTCGCGCGCGTGGGCCGCGACGGCGAACGGGTCGTTGCCGTCGACCTCGGCGAATGGCAGCCCATACGCGCCGCCGCGCGCGGCGACCCGCGGATCGGCGGCGGAAACCGCGAACGGAATCTCGGTCGCGAATCCGTTGTTTTCGCAGACAAAGAGCACGGGGAGTTTCCAGATTCCCGCCAGGTTCAATCCCTCATGGAACGCGCCGTTGTTCACCGCCCCGTCGCCGAAGAAGGCGACCGCCACTCGGTCCGCTCCGAGCAACCGGAACCCGCATGCGGCGCCCGCCGCCTGCAGGATGCACGGCGCGACGATGCCGCTCGTGCCCATCATGCCGATCTCGGGCGCGAAAAGGTGCATGCTGCCGCCACGCCCGCGCGAGCATCCCGATTCCCTGCCATACAGTTCGGCGATGAGCGCGCGAGGGTCCAGGCCCTTGGCCAATGCGTGACCGTGGCCGCGATGCGTGCTGAAGACGGCGTCGTCGGGCCTCAGCCACGCGCAAACGCCCGCGGCGATCGCCTCTTCGCCGATATACGTGTGGCATGCCCCGTGGATCAGGCCCTGCTGGTGGGAGCGCGCAAGTCGCTCCTCGGCGCGCCGAATCACGAGCATCACACGATAGATCGACAGCGCCTGGGCGCGCGGCATGGATTCAACGGAACCGGCCTCGCAGGCCGTGTCGACCGGAGGTTCGCGTGTGGACATGAGTTCGTGGACTTCGTGGACTCTTGGTGATTCGTGTCTTTCGGTCGAGTCAATCCGCGTCGATCGCCGTCGCCGATCCGGCCGCGACGCCGTTACGCCGCGACGCGGGACCGGTCAGGTCCGCGCGGTCATCGGGGGATACCCGTGCCGGGCGGCGTCCCGGCCTGGAGTGCCGCCCGCGTTCATCGCCAGATTCCCGCCATCGAGGGGAATCACGGCGCCCGTGATCCACTCGGAAGCGTCCGACGCGAGCAGGACGGCGAGGCCCATGATGTCGCGCGGTTGACCGAGCCGACCGGCGGGGATTCCGGCGAGGAACCGTTGTTCGAGCTCGGGGTCCGCGCGCATGCGCGCGTCGAGGCTCGGATTGACGACCTGCGCCGGCGCGACGCAGTTCACCCGCACGCCGCGGTGGCTCCATTCGGTGCTGAGCTCCCTTGTCATTTGGACGACGGCTCCCATCGCCATGCTGTAGGCGACATGGCCGCGTCCCAGCGCCGTGGTGCTCGCGAGCGATCCGATATTCATGATCGAGCCGCGACCTTGCGCGAGCATGCGGCGGCCGGCTTCCTGGCACATGGCGAATCGACCCACGACCAGATTCTGGAGAACGCGCATCAGGTCGACGATCGCCAGATCCTCGGGCGCCGCGAGATGCCCGTCTCCCGCGATATTCCCGAGGAAATCGACTCGATTGAACGCGTCGTCCACGCGTTCGAACAGGGAACGGATCGCTAGGGGATCGGAGACATCGGTGCTCACGACCAGCACGCGCCGGCCCATCGCGCGGATCCGGTCGCCGGTTGCGTTCGCTCCGTCCAAGTTGCGATCGACGAGCGCGACGTCGGCGCCGTGCCGCGCGACGGCGAGCGCCGTCGCCTGGCCCAATCCCTGCGCGGCGCCCGACACCAGGGCGACTTTTCCGGCCAGGTCAAAGAACGATTCGGTCATGGCGAGGCCCCCGCGTTCGAGTCGCCGGTCGGATCGGCTTCCGATCGGGCATAGAATGCGATCGTCGAGCGAATTCCGGCGTCGAGCGACACGGAACTCCAGTCCGGAAAGACCTCCTGGATCGGTCGCCGTTTCGCCGGGACATTGGCCGGGATTGGGGGACCCGCGACCCGAATGCGGCGCGAGGCTCCCGGCACGATCCGGTCGATGCGGCGAACGAGTTCCTCGGGCGTCGCGACTTCGCCCGGCGAATCGACGACATGGATGATGTGCGTGACCCCGAAGCGATCGATCACGGGCCGCAGCGCGTTGGCGTCGGTGAGCGACGCGTTGACCGGAACGACGTCGACGGCGCGGGGTCCGAGCAATCGGCGCCACCGGTCGGGCGCGGGGTGGACATCGAGCGACACGGTCCGCGCGCCCGATCGCAACAACTCACGCAGGACCCAAGCACCGATAAAGCCGCTTCCGCCCGTTACCAAGACAACCGGATCCATGCCTAGGCGACTCCATTCACGACGTTCACGAGCCGATCGCCGCGAAGGGCCGCCGCCGCGATCCTCGCCACCGACTCGCGCAGCGCGCGCACCGCGCGCGGGCTCGCCGACGCGATATGCGACGCGGCCACGACGTTCGGAAGCGAACGCAGCGGGCTGTCCTTCGGGATCGGTTCGGGATCGCAAACGTCGATCGCCGCCGCGCCGAGCCAACCCGATCGCAACGCGGCCAACAGCGCGGGCGTGTCGATCAGATCGCCGCGAGCCAGATTCACGACGACGGCGCCGCGCTTCATGCCCGCGATCGTCCGTTCGTTCAGCAGTTTGCGCGATTCGACCGTCGACGGACAGTGGAGCGTCACGATATCGGACCGGGCGAGCAACGCGTCGAGCGAAACCGGCTCGCAGCCCGCCGACCGAACGGCGTCGGGAGGCACAAACGCGTCGAACACCAGTCGTTCGCACTTGAACGGCGCGAGCCGCATGGAGACCTCGCGGCCGATCCTCCCGAATCCGACGATGCCCACCGTCTGGTCCCTCAACGCCCGCATCTGATCGAGGGGCGTCGCGAGCCCCCAGCGGCCGTCGCGTATTCCGATCGCGTTCGGAACGACTTGCCGCGTGACCGCGAGGATGAAAGCGAGCGTATGATCGGCGACCTCGTCGATACAGTAGTCCGGCACATTGCAGACCGGGATGCCGCGCGATCGCGCGGCATCGAGATCCACATTGTCGACGCCGATGCCGTACCGCACGATCGCCCTCGCCTTGCCCATGGCGTCCACCACCTTCGCGTCGATGCGCGCGAACTGGGTGAGCACGACGTCGGCGTCGCGCACGACCGAAAGCAGGTCATCGGGGTATCCGGCTCCGTCGGTGACTTCGGCTCCCAGCGGTTCGAGAATCGCCCGCTCGATGTCGAGCGGGGTGAATGTGTGATCCGTGACCGCGACCGTCGCCATGGAATTCGTTCCTTCGCTTTCGACCCGAAGCGCGCCGGCGACACCGCGCCGGAGACGCGAGCACCCCACTAAGGTACTCGGATTCCCGACCGAACAAAACCTATGGTCCCCGCGCGTGGGCGGACGACGTTTTCGGGGGCCGCCAAGAAAAAGCGGCGGCCCACCGCTGAAGGTGAGCCGCCGCCGGATGGACCAGATTGTCGTTCGGACGGAAACGTCCGCTCAGCTCAGCATCCGCACGATCCGCGGCCGGCGAACCGGCACCGTCGGAAAAGGCTCGGCGGGCAGCAGTGCACCTGCACGGGAACCTGTTCGCAAATCACGCGGGGCACGCATCGCGTCACCGTGCATTCCACCTGCTTCGGCACGCAGCGCCAGACACAGATCGTCCGTTGGCACTGGACCGGTTTGCACACGGTGTAGGGTACGCGCTTGACGCACGTTTGTTTTTCCATGCGGCAGACCGTGTAGGGAACCTGCCTGGTGCAGCACTCCGACACCATCCGGCACGTCCTATACGCGCAGACCTTGGTCCGCTGTTCGGGCACCATCCGGCAAACCGTGTAGTTGCAGACCTTCGTCCGCTTTTCGGGCACCATCCGGCAAACCGTGTAGTTGCAGACCTTTGTCCGCTGCTCACGGACCATCCGGCAGGTCGTATACGTGCAGACCTTCGTCCGCTGTTCGGGCACCATCCGGCAAACCGTGTAGTTGCAGACCTTCGTCCGCTGCTCGGGCACCATCCGGCAGGTCGTGTAGGTGCAGACCTTCGTACGCTGCTCGGGCACCATGTGGCAAACCGTGTACGTGCAGACCTTCGTACGCTGCTCGGGCACCATCCGGCAAACCGTATACGGGACCTGGCACTTGACCACTTCACGCTCGTACCGCACGCAATCGATCACCTTCTGGTGAACTTCGGGAACCCAGACCTTGCGGCACACGCGGCGCGGCGGGCATTGCACCTCAACGACTTTGCACTCGCCCGGAACGAACATGCAACGGCAGCAGCAGGGATCCCACGTCCAGCATCCGGGTTCGCGGACGCATTTGCGGACGACGGGGCTCGGGCATTCGGTCACTTCCGTTTCCCAATGACCGCAGCAGACCTCGACCGTCTTCTGGTAGTGAACGGGCTTGCACACCGTCCGGCAGACTTCGCGGTAGCACGTTTCCTTCACCGGATTGCAGACCGTATAGCAAATCGTCCGTTGACGCGTTTCGTATACGGGCTTGCAGACCGTATAGCAAATCGTCCGCTGGCACGTCTCGTAGACCGGCTTGCAGACCGTGTAGCAGATCGTCTTCTGGCACGTCTCGTAGGCCGGCTTGCAGACGGTGTAGCAGATCGTCCGCTGGCACGTCTCGTAGACCGGCTTGCAGACCGTGTAGCAGATCGTCCGCTGGCACGTCTCATAGATCGGCTTGCAGACCGTGTAGCAGATCGTCCGCTGGCACGTCTCATAGATCGGCTTGCAGACCGTGTAGCAGATCGTCCGCTCGTGGGTTTCCCAAACCGGCTTGCACACACGGTAGGTGCACGTGCGGTAATGGGTTTCATACACGGGTCGGCAGACCGTGTAGGCGCACTCGCGGTAGCACGTCTCGGGGACGTACTTCACGCAGTTGACGACCTGCTGTTCGCAAACCCGCTCGTAAACGGTCCGCAGGCAGGTCTGCTGTTGTTGTTCCCACACGACGCGGCGCCGAGTCCGCATGACCGTGTGGCAAGGATCGCAGGCGTACGCCACCGGATCCTCGCACCCGCAGTTCGGGTAACTGGCGACGCCAAAATAGGCCGCCGATGCCATGTCCGCCATACATGCAGCCAGCAGCACTGCAACGAGCGGCACCCCCATTCGTGTTCTCATGTTCCCGGTCTCCTCCAACGACAACTCACGGTGTGAACGGAATCTGGTCCCGGCGATGCACCTCGCCTCACTTGATCCGGCCACTACGCTCCATCCTGACGTCCGACGCGCCCGCTCGCCCCCGCCGGCTCCATGCGGTCACGCGCCCGAACATTGGCCCGATTAGTCGGTTTCATCGTCCGTTGGGCGCGATCGCTTGAGATGGGAAAACAGGGAAAAACGCTCGCTCCACCTAGGGAAAATCGATGTATCTGTTTGTGGCGAATGAGGAAGAGACGACGGACGGGCGTTCGACGCGGATCAGGAAATCCGAGGGCCGCGTAGGGAATGTGGGGATTGGAACGAATGAAGCAGGCCCGCATCCGCCGAAACCAGGCTCGCCCCGCCGCACAGCTTTCCCGTCCCCCCCACCCCCCCCAAGAAAAACGCCTTGCCCCCGCGCGAAATACGACCTAGGTAAATAGTGGTGGCGGGTGAACGCCGCCGCCCCGCCCCAAGATCCCCTACGAATGGTGAATAGACATCCGCAGGGCGGGTGGGGGAACGCGGGATCCAGGTCAGTCCTTACCAGTCCGACGGGAAGAGGGTCATATGAGCCGGAAGAATCGAAGCGGGTTTACGCTGATCGAAGTGCTGATCGTCGTCGTGATCATGGCCGTCCTCGCCGCGACGATCATCCCCCAGTTCTCGGACGCGTCGACCGATGCGAAACTGAACACGAGCGTCTTCAATCTGCAGACGCTGCGGTCCCAAATCGAGACGTTCAAGGCCCAGCATGGAGGTACGGCACCCGCCGCGTTGACTCGACTGACCGTCAAGACGAAAAAAGACGGTACGGTCGATGCCTCCGGCCCGTACGGCCCCTACCTGTCCACGATTCCCGAGGAGACCATCACGGGTGCGAGCACGGTCAAGGCCTCGACGAACAACCCGATCGCGTCGGGTGATGTCGATACGGCGGGGGGCTGGATCTACAACGCGACGTCGGGCGAGATCCGAATCAACCACGCGGATCACGTTACGAAGTAGAAACCGATCGGCCGCGACCGTCCTGGACCGGCACACGATCATCGACGAAGCCCCGCGCCCCGTCCGCGGGGCTTCGTCCGTTTCTTGGATGCGGGTGTGGACTTGGCGGCGGCGGGGGAGTGGCTATCATTCGCGTTGGCGCGGCGGTCGCCTCGACCGGTGCGGACGACGGCCGCCATGCGGGACGCGGGCCAGGCCGGCGCGGTCCCATCGTTCGGCCGAATCGGGCGTTCGAGAGGAACGGCCGAGCCTCGCTCCCGCGAAAGGACGCTCCCTTCATGCCGATGGAATCTCCCCGCATCCGGCGCGCGTTGATCACCGTGAGCGACAAGCTTGGGTTGATCGACTTCGGCCGCGCGCTTGCCGATGCCGACATCGAGCTCTACAGCACGGGCGGGACGCGGCGCCATCTCGAACGGCACGGCGTTCCGGTGCGTGACATCTCGATGCACACCGGATTCCCCGAGATGATGGACGGTCGGCTCAAGACCCTGCATCCCAAGGTTTTTGGCGGAATCCTGTGCCGCCATGATCGGCCCGACGACTTCGACGCGATGGCCGACTTCGACATCGTCCCGTTCGAATTGGTCGTGGTCAACCTGTATCCCTTCGAGGCGACCGTGGCGCGGCCCGGCGTGACGGAGGCGGAGGCGATCGAGCAGATCGACATCGGCGGCCCGAGTCTGATTCGGGCGGCCGCCAAGAACCACCGGTGGATCACGATCGCGACATCGACCGAGCAATATTCGTCCATTCTGGAGGCCATTCAGGACAACGGGCGCACATCGCTCGACTTGCGCCGGAGACTGGCGCGGGAAGCGTTCGTTCGGACGGCCATGTATGACCGGGCGATCGCCGCCTTCTTCCAGAACCGGGCTTCGACGTCGGCGTTTCCCGACGCCCACCAAATCGTGCTCAGCAAGAAAATGGATCTGAGGTACGGCGAGAATCCGCACCAGGCCGCCGCGCTTTACGCGGAACCGGGGCATCGCGGCGCGAGCCTCGTGAACGCTCGCCAACTCAACGGCAAGGATCTCTCGTACAACAACCTGCTCGACCTCGACGCGGCGCTCGGAATCGTCCGAATGCTCGCCGACCCCGCGTGCGCCGTGATCAAACACTCGAATCCTTGCGGCGCCGCGATCGCGCCGTCTCCCGCCGACGCCGCGTCCCGCGCGCTCGAAGGCGATCCGCAAAGCGCGTTCGGCTCCGTTCTGGGCTTCAATCGAACGGTGGACACGGAAACGGCCGAGCGGTTGAGCCGACCCGGGCTCTTCATCGAGGCGATCGTCGCGCCGGACTTCGAGGCGGCCGCGATCGGCATCCTGACGACGAAGCCCAAATGGAAGGACAACGTCCGCTTGATGCGGGTCGGGCGGCTTGACAACCATCAGGCTCCGCGGCATTACCGGCAGATCGAAGGCGGGCTCTTGGTTCAGGACGCCGACGTGCTGCCCGATATTCCGTCGAACTGGCGGACGGCGACGGCCCGAACGACGGCGCCCGAGTCGCGGATCGACCTCGCGTTCGCATGGACGCTCGTGCGGCACGTCAAGTCGAACGCGATCGTCGTTTGCCGGGAAGGGACGCTCTGGGGCGCCGGCGCGGGGCAGATGAGCCGCGTCGATTCGGTCGACATCGCCCTTCGAAAGGCCGGTGATCGAGCGCGGGGGGCGGTCCTCGCCTCGGATGCCTTCTTCCCGTTTCCCGATTCGATCGAGATCGCCGCGCGGGCGGGCGTGGCGGCGATCATCCAGCCGGGCGGTTCGCGGCGCGATGATGAAGTCATCGCGGCGTGCGACGCGCACGGAATCCCCATGATCTTCACGGGAAAAAGACACTTCCGGCACTAACGGGACAGCGCCGCCTTGCCCCGAGGCGGCGGGAATCCGTAACCCGGCGCGTGAGCGAGGGGGAAGGACGAGCCGGTACGGCTCGTCGTCGTACGCATGAACATCCTCGACAAGATCGTCGCGACGAAACACCGCGAAGTCGCGGAACGCAAGTCGGCGCGGCCCGAATCGGAACTGCGGACGAGCCTCGACCGGGCGCCCGCGACGCGCGATTTCCTCGCGCCGCTCGCCGAGCCGGGTCCGGTCAAGCTGATCGCCGAAGTGAAGAAGGCGAGTCCATCGCGAGGCGTCCTTCGGGAGGACTTCGACCCGCTCGCGATCGCGTCGGCGTACGAGGCGTCCGGTGCCGCGTGCCTCAGCGTGCTCACCGACGAGACCTTTTTCCAGGGACGCCTGGACCACCTCGAATCGATTCGGGCCGGGTGCCGGATTCCCGTACTGAGGAAAGATTTCGTGATCGACGCCTATCAAGTTTGGGAGGCCAGGCTCGCCGGCGCCGACGCCGTACTGCTGATCGCCGAATGCCTCGATGATCGATCGCTGCGGAACCTCCATCAGGCGGTGCGCGACGCGGGCATGACCGCGCTCGTCGAGTTCCACGACGCCGCGCAGTTGCCCCGCGTGCTCGACGTCGGCCCGCGACTTATCGGCGTCAATAATCGGAACCTGAAGACCTTCCACGTGGATCTCGCCCATACCCTGCGCATGCGGGAACGCATTCCCGACGGTATCGTTGTCGTCGGGGAAAGCGGGATCCGTACGCCCGGCGACGTCGAACGGCTCCGCCGCGCGGGAGTCCAGGCGATGCTCGTGGGCGAGAGCCTGGTGACGCGCGACGACATCGGCGAGGCGGTGCGCGGGCTTCTTGGACGGCCGGGTTGATCGGCACGACATGCTTTCCTCACCGTCGACCCGCGATCCCCGCGATGAACCGACCGGCGATCGCGGCGGATTCGGCCGGGTGAGGAACGCGGCGGCGCGAGGCCTACAGGAGATCGATGCTCTTGATCATCCCGCCTCCCGCCATGCCTGCCGCGCTCAAGCATCGCTGCGCCGCGAGAAGGAGGTCTCCGGGTACGAAGTTCCGGGGAGGCATGGCATGCGTCGCGACGCCCAGGCTGCACGTTCGTTCCGACGGTTCGTCGAGCCCGATCGGCGCCGCCCACCCCGCGAAATCCTCTTTCAGCCGGCGAGCGATTCCGAGGGCCGTCGTTCGATCGCAGTTGGAAAGCACGATCGCGATCGGCCCTTGATCGAGACACACGGGATGGAGCAACCCCTCGCAACGAACGGACAGGGACTTCGAAAGGTCATCGACCCATGCCTTCCAGGCTCGCATATCCAGTTCCACAGGGGCGGAGGCGTCGTCCCATGCGACCAGGATCAGGCTCAGCGCCTGCCGTTTCTTCCGGCACGCGTCGCCGGCGCGCGCGATCGAATCGGTCAGCACGGCCGAACGGGGAACGGAAACCGGCATTCCCACGCGCGGCGCCCGATCGCGGGGCTCCGATTCCGCGCGGCGTTCGATCGGTGGATCGATCGAGACCGCCGCGATATCGAGGTGGCGCAGGACGCATCGCATTACGTCCGAATGGTCGAACCCGAGCGCTTCGCATTCGACGCCGCGCAGGTCAAGGCCCTTCGAACGCGCATGGAAGAACAGGTCGACGTACGGCGTGCCCAGTTCGCGAGCGAGCACGAGAATCCCCGAAGGTTCCGCCATCGCGAGCGCCGCGGCGCGCAGCCCTTCCGCGTTCGCATGGCGCGACCCGTTCGCCGTGCCGAACGCGAACGCCTGATGCAGGGTCATTTGCCACACCCGTTTTCCGATCTCCTCGAGTGCGCCCGCGCGGAGCTGATCGAACAGGGAAACGGCCCACAAGATCAGGCGCAGCCGATCCGACCGCGAAGGCCCGTCCGGCGGCGTACCCGGCGGTTCGGTCGAGTCGCGGGGGGCGTCCAGGATCTTCACCAGCGCGGCGGCGCGGCGCGCGATCTCGTGCGACTGCCGAAGCCAAGGCAGCAGGTCCCGCGTCGATCCGCGGCCCTCGCCGCTCCAAATATCGCGAAGCGTCTCCTTCCGCGCCGCCGGGAACCGTTCGATCGTCAACCTGGCCAGGCGATGCGCTTTGCGTTGCTCGTCCGAGCGTTCCCGAACCATTGCGTCATCCGATCGTGGCAAGAACCAACCGTAGCGGCCCGGAATCGAACGTCCTTCGAACCGGACCTCGGTCGCTCCTGAATCGTAGCTCATCGGCATCGCGGCTCGCCAAGAACCGTGGGCAACCGGCCGGCTTGACACGGATGATCGAGCCGAGACGTACGGCCGATTGCGGCGCGCGACCGATCCAATCCGAATAGTCCGACCGGCCATTTTCGCGGTTTTGGCTCAAGTTCCGCCCGCGGATCGCCGATCCCCGGTTCGGATCGTCTGTGGACGGTCGGTTCGCCTTGGCACAACCGAGAGGATTCCGATGAACGTGCTCGCTTCGCTCGCCGCGCCGGCGGCAACCGGCGCCGCGGTCCTCGCGCCCATCGCGGCGCGCGGACTTCGCATTCTGGGCGAAGTCGCCTCGGGAAGCGGTTTTCGCGGTCTATTCGCGCGGGCCGATCCGCCAGGAGACCCGGCGCGCCCCACGACCCGATCGCCGGGCGGCGTCGAGGATGCGATCCGCGAATTCCACGGCGTGCTGTTCGATCGGCTCCTTGGTGAAGGGATCGATCCGACGGAACCGATCGAGATCGGCCGATCGCCGTTCGGCGACTTGACCGTGGTCAATGGCCACTCGCGGTTGCTCGATGTCGAACGGCTTCTTTCCGAGACTCCCGCCTTGTCGGAACTCTACGACCGAATCGCGCGGATCGTCGGCGAGGCGTCAGCGGGCATGGACGGCCTTGCGACGGGAGAAACGCCGTCGGTGGATCTCGTGTGGCAACCGGACGGCGCGGCGGTCCGAGTCCGTTGACGGGCGTCGCGGCACGCGGCGAACTTCATGGAATGCGATACACTGGTGCCATGCGCCGGATGTTGCCCCGTTCGTTCTTCGCCCGCGACACGGCGACGGTCGCCGCGTCCCTTCTGGGAAAGCGTCTCGTCCGCGCTGCGCCGGAAGGGACCGTCAGCGGGCTGATTGTCGAGGTCGAGGCCTATCTTCCGCGCGCGGATCCGGCCAGCCACGCGCATCGAGGACGGACTCGGCGCAATGACGCCATGTTCGGACCACCCGGCCGAGCCTATGTGTACACGATCCACACGCGTCATTGCGTCAACGTGGTGACGGAGTCCGAAGGCGTCGGCGCGGCGGTGCTGATCCGCGCGGTCGAGCCGGAACGAGGGCTCGACGTCATGGCCGAGCGTCGCGGCGCGGGCGTCGTTCGTGATCTGGCTCGAGGGCCTGGGCGTCTTTGCGACGCGTTCGCAATCACTATGATGTGGAATCGTTGGGACCTCACCCAAGGCGAGGGTCTTTGGATCGAGCGTGGGCCGCGCCTGCCCGCTTGGAGCATGGGCGTGTCACCTCGGATCGGAATCCGAAAGGCCGCCGAAGCGCCGCTCCGGTTCTTCGTGCTTGGGCACGCGATGGTCAGTGGTCGGCGCGGATGCCACGCGGATGTTCCAAAGCACCGATGGTTGACGCCGCGCTGCGGGCGCGAATCGTGAGGCAATGAGGAGCGCGAAGCGATGGAGTCCTGGTTGGCCGCGTACCGTTCGGGAGCCCGTCGTCCCGACGCGGAACTCGCCGAAACTCTGCGGATGTCCGACGCGAGTGATTTCGCGTCGCTGCTCGAATGGATCGTCGAAACCCCGCCCGAGGGCCATGAACAGCGCCGATTCGCCGCGTCGACGCTCGACATCCTCTTCGAGCGAGTCCGTCGTCCGGGCAACGCGGCGTCGTTCGAGATCCTCTTGCCCGCGTTGGCCGAACTGTATCGGCGGACGCGTGGGGACGAGGACGCGTACCGGTATCTGCAACTGATGGCGCAGATCGGAACGGACGCGTCACTTACGATGTTCACGGAGTTCCTCGTCGCACGGCCTCCCGAGGATTCCGCGCACGTCGCCGCCGCCTGCTCGCCCCTGTTGCAGGGCGACCGGCGAACCGACCTTCCCAAGGTTTTCCCGAGACTTCTCGACGGCCTGGCCCACTTGAGCGCCGGGGCGATCATCCTGGACCTCGCGAACTTCACCGTGCGGGAGCGTTTGGTGCGCGAGCATCCGGCCTCGGCGCGCCGCGAACACCTCGCGGCCATGCTCGGCGACCTCGCGCAGCGACTCGAATCGCTCGACGAACAAGGCTGGACCGAAGGATCGCTCGCCTCGGCGCGGCGCAAACAGGTCGGCGAAAGCGTGGCGCTCGCCGTCACGCTCTGCGACGCCCTCGGATTGCTCGGCGACCGCGCGTTCATCGGAAAGCTCTATCCGGCGCTCGAACTGCGGCATCGGCGGATACGCGCCGAGGCGGCCTTCGCGCTCGCCCGGCTCGGCGAACGGGTCGGCGAGGATGTGGTCGTCGAGATGGCGTCGGTTCCGGCCACGCGACTCCGCGCCCTCGCGTACGCCGAGGAGCTCGGCGTGGAAGGACGCGTCGCCGAGCCGTTCACGACGGATGTCGCGAAAGCCGAATCGGAATTGGCCATGTGGCTTTCCGAACCGACGCGGATGGGAATCCCCCCGACCGACCTGACGCTCGTGGATCGCCGCGAACTCTATTGGCCGGGCTATTCGGAACCGGTCGATTGTTGCCTCTTCCGGTTCACCTACGCGCTGCCGCGCGGCGAGTTCTCGAACATCGGAATCACGGGCCCGATGACGCATGCGTCGAGCGCCGATCTCACCGAATTGGAGGCGGACGACATCTACGCGCTCTTCGCGGGCCGGCAGGCCGAACACAACGACATTTTTGAATTCGACCTGGCGTCGCTTACGGAATCCGCGACGCGCGACGCGCGACGCCTCGAACAGCGTGTTCGGTCCGACGGCTACGCCGACGTCGTGCCCGTCACGCTTGGTTCCTTCTTCGGCGAACGGGCGCTCGTCGCGCGCGCGCGACTCGATCGGGCGGAGGGCCTTGTCGTCGCCGACCACGATGCGATCGAATGGTGGCCGCGCGGTGAGGGCGGGCATCCGCTCGGCGCCGACGACGTGTTCGCGATCTACAAGGGCCGCAGGTTGCTCAACGCGTTCAACGCGTAGCGGCCGATGCGACCCATTCCTCGAGCATCGCGAACTGGCGGTGGAAGTCGTGCTCGTCGACTCCGTGCGGGCTCTTGAAGAAACTCGCGAGAAACGTCAGCAGGCCCCGCGATCCAAGCCGCACGGCGAGATCCGTGAACCGCACCAGATCGAGGACGAGCGGCGCGGCGAGCAGGGAATCGCATCCCTGCCAGGTGAACTGGAGCATCATCGGCGTATTCAGGAACCCGCGGAAATGCACGTGGTCCCATGCCGTCTTCCAATCCCCAAGACTGCGGATGTACTCGATGCTCACGTGCGTTTGCGGCGCGTAGCCGAGGATATGGCGCAGTAGCCGGTCCTTGCTTTGCACCTTCGTCCGCTTATTGGCCGGATCATCGAGCACGAGCCCGTCCATGTTGCCGAAGATGTTGTGGCCGACCCAGCTCATGATCTCGAGGTTGCGGTGCGCGAACATCGGCGCGAGAACGCTCTTGAGCAGCGTCTCGCCCGTCTTGCCGTCATGGCCCATGTGGCACAGGCCCCGATCGAGGGCGAGTCCGCACAACGCGGGACTCGACGCGCCCGCCGAAGGCGTGAAATTGATGAACGGGCAGTCCGCCTCGAACGCCGCAACCGCGTAGAGCGAACTTGAGGCCAGCGGGCAGCGGCGAGGCTTGTCGAGCAGCGGCGCGAGGTCGCTCCAACGCTCGGGAATCGCCGAGCCGTCGACCGGCGGTTCGGTCGACGCCACGTTCACGACGACGACCCGTTCGAGCCGATGCGTCCGCCGAAACGACTCGATGTCCTCTTTCGCCCGCTCGATCGCCGCGCGGGGCGGCTCGCGGCGCGGCAGACGGGGATCGTCGGCGAGCTTCTCGATCGTGCGGCCCGCGTTGAACAAGATGCCCGGGCGAATCTGCCCGTCGACCTGATCGAGGTCCGTCTTGCAACGCCGGATCAACTCGCCGTCCAACGCGCGGCTGACCTGTTGCAGTTTGAGCGACTCCTCGTAGAGCGATGTTTCCCGAACGTCGTGGCCTCCGACGACCAGGTCCTTCCAGTCCGCCAGCGGCAACTTACCGAATGGGGGAAGCTCGCTCACCAAGCCGATCGTATCGGTCAGCCGGCGCCGCAGGGCCGCGATGCCGAGAATGCATGTCGTCCCGACGCCACCCTTGGCGCCGATCAGCCAAATGCCCGTGCGGTGTTTTGCCATGTCCTATTGATCGGTACGAACAGACCGGCGCGGCGGGCCGCCCCAGCGAGCCGACCGGCCTTTCCGTCGAGCGTCGGGTGGAGGAACGAACACAACATGCCGCGCGATGCCCGGTTCAGCCGTTGCGCGGCGGGTGGGCTATCCGGAATCGGACTCCGGAGATAGCATGATTGTCGCACGCGGCAATCGGCGCCGCAAGAAGTCGGCGAACGGCGACGATCGATTCCCGCCGACCTTCGACCCTTCGCTCACCTGGAACCCCCTGATTCGATCCCATGGCTTCGGCAACCTCCACGGAAAGCCCCTTGGACGCGATCCCCGTCGCGCCGCCCGACCCGATCCTCGGACTCTTGGAAGCGTTCCAAAAGGACGCCCGTTCCGACAAGATCAACTTGAGCGTGGGCGTCTACCAGAACGAATCAGGCCGCACCCCCACGCTCGAATGCGTGCGCCGCGCGGAAGCGAAGCTGCTCGAATCGGGCGAGGGGCACGGATACCTTGGGATCGACGGCCATCCCGCGTTCGTCGCGCGCGCCCGGCGGCTCGTCTTCGGAGCGGACGCCGAACCGGGCGGGCCGCTCGCCGACCGCCTGGCCGTCGCGCAGACTCCGGGCGGCACCGCCGCGCTGCGCGTCGCCGCCGACTTCCTGCACGCTCAATTCCCTTCTTCACGAGTCTGGCTGAGCCAACCGACCTGGGTCAACCACGCGAAGATCTTCCAGTCCGCCGGCTTCCCGATCGGCGAATATCCCTATTTCGACGCGCGGTCGCACGGACTCGATCTCGACCGAATGCTCGACGCACTCGGCCAAGCCGGCCCGCGCGACATCGTATGCCTGCACGCCTGCTGCCATAACCCGACCGGCGTGGATCCGAGCGCGGCGGAATGGGAGCGGATCGCGGACATCCTTCGCGATCGGAACCTGATTCCCGTCGTCGACTTCGCCTATCAGGGATTCGGCGACGGGCTCGACGAGGATTCCGCCGGATTGAACCGGCTTGTCGCGCATGGCCTCGAGCTCGTTGTCTGCGGTTCGTATTCAAAAAACTTCGGACTCTACGGCGAACGCGTCGGCGCCGTCGCCGTACGCGCGCGAACGCCGCGCGGCGCCGGAGCGGCGTTGAGCCAGATCAAGTCGGCGATCCGAGCGAACTATTCGAGCCCACCTCGGCACGGCGCGGCGATTGTCGCGACGATCCTGAATGACGCCGAACTCGATGCGCTCTGGCGGGACGAAGTCGTCGGCATGCGCCGCCGGATCCGCGCGATGCGCGAGCTCTTCGTCCGGTCGCTCGCGGAACACGGAGTCGATCAGGACTTCTCGTTCCTCTTGAAGCAGCGCGGCATGTTCTCGTTTTCCGGATTGAATCGCATGCAGGTCGACGAGCTCCGCTCGCGGCACGCGATCTATATCGTCGACAACGGACGCATCAACGTCGCCGGAATGACGACGGCGACGATGGACCGGCTTTGCAGGGCGATCGCGTCGGTGCTCGCGTCGTAGCGATCGTTGATGAGTGGAATATCAACGTCATTGTGCACGTCTTGTTCGAGAATCCCGAGGAGGAGGACCGGCAGGCCTTGTGGTCGCTGGCCGTCGAGTTGGATGAGTGCGAAGTATGAGACGCTGCTGGTGAGCCCGCGTGATGCGGCAAAGTTGCTCGCGGTGTCGACGCGCAAATCGTGGGCGATGACGTTCGCCAAGGAACGCGGGCTTCCGCACGTGCGGTGCGGCCGTCTCGTCCGGTATTCGGTGGACGACCTGCGCGAGTAGATCGCCGCGCGGCGGCAAGGCGGTGCGGAGTGAGCACGCCCGTAATTCTGTGCATGGGTGAGGTGGAGCCTCGCGAGGTGTCATGGTTGTGGCCGCGACGCATTCCTGCGGGACGTATCACATTGTTCGCGGGAGCGCCGGGTGACGGGAAGTCGTTCGCGACGGCGGACTTCGCCGCGCGCGTGAGCACGGGCCGCGAGTGGCCTGACGGTGCGGCCTGCGAGCGTGGTAGCGTGCTCTTGCTTGCGGGCGAGGACGACGTGGGCGATCGCGAGCGGCGATTGTTTTTGCCCGGAAAGTCGAACCTTGCCCCTCGCGCGTCGGGGCTCTCGTTCACGATCGGCGGCGAGCCCGCGAGTATCCGGTGGGAGCCCGAGCCGGTCCGAATGACGGCCGATGAGCCGTTCGCGGCTATCCATGGTGATCGGCGAGTTGGGCGGCCATCGAGGGGCGCGGCCGAGTGGTTGGCCGTTGAGTTGGCCGACGGGCCGAGGCGTGCGAAGGACTTGGTTGCCGCGTGGACGGCGCGAGGTGGCACAAAGCGGACGCTCCAGCGGGCTCGCGCTTCGCTCGGCGTCGAGGCGATCGGCGGGCGCGCGGGCCGTTTCGGTGTCGATGCGGATCGACCGACGTAGTAAACGTGCCGATCCACGACGGGGCATCGGTCGCGACGGTTGACGACTTCCGCTGCGGGCCTAAGGGCGCGCGTAACAATAAATTACCGATTTCGGCATTGACCTAAACAGCCATTTCGGCGATGGTTTCCGGCATGCCGGATGCACAGGTGATTGAATGGATTCGCGAAAAGTACACCGCAATTGCCGCGGATCTCGAT
>Ga0194120_10002916_pt1 | contig 28767 bp, 35 predicted proteins | sample TA2MahCa65mmetaG_FD_148642 | JGI IMG/M metagenome (GOLD analysis project Ga0194120, IMG submission 148642) | Freshwater microbial communities from Lake Tanganyika, Tanzania - TA2015019 Mahale Deep Cast 65m | ecosystem: Environmental > Aquatic > Freshwater > Lake | place: Tanzania: Lake... | reverse complement strand
AAATAGGAGAAACAGAAGTAATTGTTGGTGTTAAAATGGATATTGGAGAACCATATGCAGATTCTCCTGATGAAGGAACAATTGTTGTTACAACTGAATTGTCTCCAATAGCTTCTCCATTATTTGAACTGGGCCCTCCCGGAAACCAAGCAACAGAATTATCAAGAATTGTAGATAGAGGGATAAGAGAAAGCAAAGCAATTGATTTCAAAAAATTATGCATAAAAAAAGGAGAAAAAATATGGATGGTTTTTATAGACATATATCCTTTAAATGATGATGGTAATTTGATTGATGCAAGTGTTTTGGCAACATTGGCTGCATTAAAAGATGCTAGATTTCCAAAAATTGAAGATGATCAAATTATGTTTGGAGAATTCTCTGACAAAAAGATTGAATTAAATAAAACTCCCGTAACATTCACTTTTGGAAAGATAAATGACAAAATACTTCTTGACTTAAATTCAAAAGAAGAAAGTGTTTTAGATGCAAGATTAAGCATCAGCGTTTACGATGGAAATATACATGCTATGCAAAAAGGAGGAGATAAAGCAATCACATTAGAAGAAATAGAAAGAATGGTTGATATTGCTATTAAGAAAGAAAAGGAATTAAGGAGCATGATAAAATGATAGATCCAAAAATATTTACAAAATATGAAAAGGCAAGAATAATTGGAGCAAGGGCATTGCAGATTTCCATGGGAGCTCCATTGTTAATTAATATGAAGGAAGAAGAATTGGAAAAAATAATGTACAACCCAATTTCAATAGCAAGAACAGAATTTGAAAAAGGAATTCTTCCAATCACAATAAAAAGACCATTGCCAAAGAAAGGATAATTTTTTAAACTTTAATTCTTATTTTATTTTTGATGAAAATATTTGCTAAAAAAATATTTAATTCCAGAAACCAAGCAACAATAGAGGTTAATTATAATGGATTTACTGCTTCTGCTCCGTTGGGAATTTCTACAGGAAAATATGAAGCTAAATCTTTCATGAAAAAAATAGATGAGGAAATCCTTAATTTTAATAAAAAAGCTCCCGATTTGGAAAAAATTAAGATAAATGAATTTAATGATTTAGAAAAAGTAGAGCATCATTTAAGAAGATTTGGAGCCAATACAATAATTGCATTGGAATTCGCAATTTTAAAATATCATAATTACAAATTTTTTAATGGAGAAAAGCTTCCAAGGCCATTAGGAAATTGTGTTGGGGGAGGATTGCATTTTAAGGGTAAAAGCACGTTAATCCAGGAATTTTTAGTTATTGATAAACATTCACATACATTTGTAGATAGTGCATTTAATAATATCAAAGCCCATAGACTAATTCATGAATTATTAGAAAAAGAAGACAAAAATTTTAAAAAAAAATTAAATGATGAAGGAGCTTGGGTTACTTCTTTAGATGATGAGCAAGTTTTAGATTTAATGAGAGAAGTATGCAACAAATTAAGATTAGAATTAGGGATTGATGTTGCAAGTTCTCATTTTTATAATGGAAATTCTTATGTTCATGACAATAAAAAATTAAGCAAGAATGAACAAATAAGATGGATAAAAAAATTAATTGATAATTATAATTTATATTATGTTGAAGACCCTTTGCATGAAGATGATTTCTCAGGATTTAGAGAATTAAATAATGGAAATTGTCTAATATGCGGGGATGATTTAATTGCAACAAATTTAGAGAGATTAAAGAATGCTATAAAAGAAAAAAGCATTAATTCTGTAATAATAAAGCCAAATCAAATAGGAAGCTTAATTGAAATGAAAAAAGTAGTTGATCTAGCAAAAAAATATAATATGATCAATGTCATTTCCCATAGGTCTGGAGAAACAACAGATAATTCAATAAGTCATTTAGCGGTTAAATTAGAGATTCCAATAATAAAATGCGGAATTTACGGCAAAGAACGCGAATCAAAAATAAAAGAACTAATAAAAATTGAAAAATCAATTTTTAAGATTTAAATAATGATGATATTTTCTGATTAAAATCCTAAACATAATTGGGCTTATCAAAGTCGTTATTAATGCCATAAAGATTATGCTTGAAAAAATTGTTTGATCAAATAACCCTGCTGTTAAAGCTATTGTTGCTAAAACTAATTCTGTATCTCCTTTTGGGCTAACTCCAAATCCAACAATTAAGCCTTCATTAAAGCTTCCTTTGCTTAATAAAACGCCAATAATGCTTCCAACAACACCCCCCAGCAAGCCGATTAAAACAAACATTAAACTTAAATTAATATTTTTAAATATTAAATTCAAATCAAAATTAAGTCCGACAGAAATAAAAAACAAAGGAACAAATAATCCGAAAGCAACTATATGTATTGAATGAGTAATGCTATGCTCTTCCCATGGTCTTTTATGTTTTCCAGTTAATAACATATGCCTTATAACAACGCCTGCAAATAACGCACCAACAAATACTCCGAGTCCGAGAAAATCAGATAATAAAGCGGTTAAGAAAGCAACAATCAATGAACCAGAAAACAAGCTTGTTGTTGTTCTTCCTTCAAATATTCTAAAAATAATAGGAAAAATGGCAATCCGGGCAAGTATTAAAGCAACAATAAAAATAAGAATATTTCCAGCAGATTTAAGGAGACTATTATAAATATCACCTGAATTTATTAAAGCTAAAATCAATGTTATGAGAAGCAATTGAAAAATATCAGCAACAGCACCGCTTGTTATTATTAGTTTTCCAACTTTTGTTTTTATTATTTTATATTCATCCAAGATATCCAAAGAGATTAATTGGGAACTCACAGACAATGCTAACCCGATAATAAAACTAACAATAAAATCAAATCCAAAAGAATAATAGCTAATTAAAAAACCAATTATTAATGGGGTAAATGTGTTAAATATAGAAACCAAGCTTGATTCTTTTAAATTTATTTTAAAATCTTTTAAATTTATTTCTAAACCAATAAAGAAAAAGAATAATATAATTCCAAGGTCTGCAAGCAGATTAATCAAGTTTAAACTTTCATTGCTGAACATATAAGAATTTATTGATGGTAAATTAAGAATAATTCCAGCTGTTAAATAACCAACAACTCTTGGAACTTTAATTAATTTAGATAATTCTCCAAAAAGATAACCAAACAATATTGTAACAAATAAAGCAGTTAATGTTTGTAGCAAAATTTCACCTCTTCAATATAACTAGTATTTAACAGTATTTAAAAGTTATCTTTATGAATTTTAATAAAATAATGTAAAGCCGTTAAATAAAAATATTGTTAAAAAATTATAAAAATCTAAGGAAGATATCTTAACATCGTTCTCGGATAAGGAATTGCATCTTTTATATTATCTAACCCACAAATCCATGAAACAATTCTTTCAACACCCATTCCAAAACCTCCATGAGGAACGCTTCCATACTTTCTTGTATCTAAATAAAACTTGTAATTATCGGGATTTTCTCCATTATCTTTTAATCTCTCAACAATTTTTTTAGGGTCCGGTTCCCTCTCACTTCCTCCAATTATTTCTCCATATCCATCCGGTGCAATAAAATCACATCCAAAAACAACCTTGGAATTTTTAGGATCTTCTTTCATATAAAATGCTTTGACAATTTTGGGATAATGAGTTACGATAATTGGAGTATCATAAAGTTTTGATAGTTTATCTTCTTCAATTGTCCTTAAGTCTTTTCCCCAATCTATTTTCATTTTGCATTTGTCTTTCAAAATTTTTAATGCATCTGTATAGGTAATTCTTGGAAATGGCTTCTTTATTATTGGCTCTAATTTTTTATAATCTCTTTCTAAAATCTTTAAATCCTCTCTATTTTTTTCAAGAACTTCCTTGACTATAAACTTGATTAATCCTTCTCCATAATTTTGGATATCATCAAAATTAGCCCATGCAACTTCCATTTCAGCATGCCAATATTCTGTTAAATGCCTTGGTGTCTTTGATTTCTCAGCTCTAAAACTTGGTGCAATACAATAAATTTTTTCTAAAGCAAATATTGCGGGTTCTGCATATAACTGCCATGTTTGTGCCAAGAATAATTTTTTTCCAAAATAATCCAAGTTAAATAATGTACTTCCCCCTTCGCATTGTGTGCTTTGGATTATCGGGCTCTGAAACTCATAAAATCCATTATTTCTAAAGTAATTATGTATTGCAAAGAATATTGTGCTCCTTATTTTTAATACTGCTGTTAATTTTCTGCTTCTTAGCCATAAATGCCTATAATCAAGCAATAATTCAGGACTTTGATCTTTATTTATCGGAAAAATATCTGCAAATTGTATTATATTTAATTTGTTTGTTTGAATTTCATATCCTGTGGGAGCCCTTTTGTCTTCCTTAATTTCTCCTTCAATTTCCAAAGATGTTTCAATTAATATTTTATTTGCATCTTCCCATTCTTTACTGCTTATACTATCTTTTTTAATAACACATTGTATAATGTTTGTTGAATCCCTCATAACTAAAAAAATCATGTCTTTCTGCTTTCTTTCTCTGTAAACCCAGCCATGAATTTTCACTTTTCCTTTAGCTTGATTTATTGCATCTTGAATTTTAGTAAACATAAACTTATATAAAAATAATAGATTAAAAAGATTTTGGTTTCTAAATACATCAAACAAAACTTATATAAATAAAATATTCTAAAATAAATCAATGAAAAATCCATATATTCTCCCAAAAACAATAAAACCAATAAAGTATAATATAGAATTAACTCCAAATTTTAATGATTTAAATTTCTCAGGAAAAGAGATAATAGAATTAAACATAATAAAAAATACAAATGAAATAATTTTGAATTCGAGAGATTTAGAAATAACTTCAGCAAAAATAAACGATATTAAGGTTAAAAAAATAATTTATGATAAAGAACACCAGCAGGTTAAATTATTATTTAACGAGCTAAAAAAAGGAATTTTGAGTTTAGAACTGGAATTTAAGGGAAAAGTAAGCCAAGATATGAGGGGTTTATACAAAAGCATCTATATTAATGATAATAAAGAAAAAATAATGCTCACAACTCAATTTGAGCCAAATGATGCAAGAAAATGCTTCCCATGTTTTGATGAGCCAAATTTAAAAGCAAAATTTAATCTTACCTTAAAAATTCCAAAAGAATTAGATGCTGTTTCAAATATGCCTGTAAAAAGAAAATTTGAAAACAATAATTTGAAAACAATAATCTTTGATGAAACTCCAGTTATGTCAACTTATTTATTAGCATTCGTAATATCTGAATTAGAATATGTTGAAGGAAAAACCAAAGACAATGTTATGGTAAGAGTGTTAACCACACCTGGAAAAAAAGACAAGGCAAAATTTCCATTAGAAGTTGCAATAAAATCACTGGAATTTTATATTAATTATTTTAAAATTGATTATCCTCTTCCAAAGCTTGATTTGATTGCAATTCCAGATTTTGAAAGCGGAGCAATGGAAAATTGGGGTTTAATAACTTATAGGGAAGTTGCATTATTATATGATGAAAAAAATTCTTCTGCAGGAATAAAACAATCTATTGTTCATACAATAAATCATGAATTAGCTCATCAATGGTTTGGCAATCTTGTTACAATGAAATGGTGGAATGATCTATGGCTTAATGAGGGATTTGCTTCTTGGATAGAATATAAAGCAACAGATAAATTATTTCCTGAATTTGATATCTGGAATCAATATTTAACAGATGTAAAAATAAGCGCATTATACTTAGACAGTTTGCAGAACAGCCATCCGATAGAAGTCAATGTAATAAATCCAGATGAAATTAATGAAATATTTGATGTAATTAGCTATAATAAAGGCTCTTCAATAATAATGATGCTTGAAAATTATTTAGGAGAAGAAGTTTTCAGGAATGGATTAAAGTTTTATTTAAACAAATTCAAATATGGGAATGCAGAGACCGACAATTTATGGGATTCATTAGAAGAAGTTTCAAAAAAACCAGTGAAGAAAATGATGCATTCCTGGACAAGACAAACCGGATATCCAATAATTTCTGTCTCATTTGAGAAAGATAATTTGATTTTAAAGCAGGAAAGATTTTCTTATTTAAATAAAAAAAGCAATGAGATTTGGAAAATTCCAATTAATATTTATGAAGAAGGAAAAATTAATTGTTATTTAATGGACAAGAAAATATTAAAAATTAAAATTAAAAATAATTTCTTTTTAAACTACGATCAATTTGGATTTTACAGAATAAGGTATGATGAAAAAACATTTAATAAAATAATAAGTTCAAAATTAAATATAAAAAACAAAATTGGAATAATAAATGACACTTATTCATTATCAAGAGGGTGTTATATTCCATTAAAAGATTTCCTTAACTTAATAAAAAACTACAAAAATGAAACAGACTATGCGATATGGGATGAAATTTCCTCTGGCTTGGGAAAGATACAGTTATTATTTAAAGAAAAGCATTTAGAAAAAATAAATAAATTTACAAGAGAATTATTTTTTGAAATTCATAAGAAACTCGGCTGGGAAGAAAAAAACAATGAAGGGCATACAAAAATATTGTTAAGAGCACAGGTATTAGCAACATTAGGATTTAGCGAAGATAAAAATATATTAAATAAAGCAAGAAAAATGTTTGATGAACATTTAAAAAACAAAATAAATCCAAATTTGAGAAGTGTTGTTTATAATTTGGCAGCCTTTAATGATGGAATAAAAATGTTTAATAAATTAAAAGAAATGTATTTAAAAGAAAACTTGCAGGAAGAAAAAATAAGATTATTAGTTTCATTAGGGGTATTTAAGGAGAAGGAAATCTTAAGAGAAGCATTGAAATTCAGCTTATCTAATAAGGTAAAAAACCAGGATACTCCTTATTTATTATCTGTAATTGGAAGCAATGAGTATGCAGATGATCTCGCTTGGAATTTTTTTAAAGATAATTGGAAGGAATATTATAAAAGATTTCATGATGGGCATACAATGCCAAACTTGATTAAAAGTGTTACAATGAGATTCAGCTCATCAGAAAGATTAAATGAAATAAAAGAATTTTTCAATAAGAATAAGGCGGAAAATGCAAAAAGGGCAATTGAACAATCTTTAGAGATGATAAAAATAAATAATAATCTAGTTGAATTTAATAAAGATTTAGGAATATGAACAAGGTAAACAGCATAAAAAAAGCATGTGAAATAAATGATATAATTTTTAAGGAAATAATAAATAATTTTAATTTCAAGACTGAGAGAGAGATTTTTAATTACATAAAAAAAAGATTTAAAGATTTTAAAGTAAAACAAGCTTATGATTCAATCGTTGCAAATAACTCAAGGATAATTCACCCAAAGCCGAGAAATAAAAGACTAAAAAGAGGATTTTTAATCTTGGATTTTGGATGCAAGTATAATAATTATTGCTCAGATATGACAAGAACAATCTTTCTTGGAAGTTCCGATAAAAATGATAAATACTTATATAACTTAGTTTTAAAATGCCAGATTAAATGCATAAAAAAATTAAAAATAAACTATCCTTATTGTGATTTGGATTTATATTCTAGAATTCTATTAAAAAATTACAAGCCTTATTTTATTCACAGCTTAGGGCATGGTGTTGGAAAAAAGATTCATGAAAATCCAAGAATAAACACAATTTCTCGAGATAAAATTAAAAAAAATGATGTAATCACAATAGAGCCCGGAATTTATTTTAAAAACAATAAAAAAGAGATTGGAATAAGAATAGAGGACACAATTCACATTGGAAACAAGATTAATATATTAAGCAAGTCGAGCAAGCAATTAATTAAAATTAAAAAGTTTTAAAAATTTAGTTATAATGTTCTTTTTTATGGCAAAACCAATTTTACTTGACTTAGTAAATATATTATATAATGGTGTATGGATAATGCACCAGAATACTATCAAGAAAGAAGCAAAGAATGTGCTTTTATTTTAGGTGGTTTTTAAAGTTACGGCTTGATAAGAGGAATACAATCATTGTCTTGGCTTTTTTTGCCTGAAAAATTTGATGTAGAATATCTTCTAACTATTGAAAAAAATGCAGAATAATTACGATTGGATTGCCTGTCATTTATGGTTTTACAGATCCTGAAAGGGCAAAACAAATAATAAAAGAACATCCAACATATATTTCAGGAATGGTTGGTGCTACTTTAGGTGCTGTAGCTGCTGCAACAAAACATATTCATAAAATGGATAAAGAAAAAAGTCAAAAGGAAGATTTGGAATATTTTACAAGAAATTTAAAGGACCATTGAGGGAATAAATAATTAAATCTTTTTCAATTCTAAAAAAGAATTTTTTGTTTTTGGTAGATGTAAACTTTTAATGAAATAATACATTGCAAACAATTCAAATGCAAATGGTCCATATCCTAAATACCCGAGTATAGGCATTTCAAATATTTTAAAAAATCCTACAAAAGGAATGTTATAATACCATTTTGTTACAGCATAATAATTCCAAAATTCCCATAATATTCCACATAAGGTTCCAGAGACAAACAAAATCAAAGGAGTTTTAATGTTTCCATTTTTCCAGTATCCAACTATGCTCGGCTGTTTATGTAAATAATTTATTGGATCCAAAATAAAATAAAAAGAAATCCAGACAAATGGATAAAAATAATTTGGAAATAAAACACTTAACATCAACATAAAAAATCCAGAATAAGTCATCAAATACAAAAAATTATGCGTAATCCTATGATGTTTTATTAATCTAATTTTATTAAATAATTTAAATGTTTTAATTAACTCAAAAGTTTCAATTACAGCAGGCAAGACAGTTGAAAATGAGATTGTTCCATATAATTTCCTTATGGTCCAAGCTTCCGGTAAAACACCAGCATAATTCCAATTCTGTGTTCTAAAATTTAAAAATTCAAATAACCACCATATCAAGGCAGATAAAATCAAGATTGTAAAAAAATGATTTTTTCTGTTCATTATCAAAGAATTTCCCCTTAATTTGTAGATTATTGAGTCAATTAAAAAAATATATCCGAACCAAATTATAGGAAAATACCAAGAAGCAAAAGGCTCAATTTTAAAATAAAAATTCAATTCAGAAAATAATATCATTATTATTCCTAAAATCCCATAATATCTAAACATTTTTAATCTCCTTAAAAAATTTAATCATTCTATTTTTTAATAAATCCTTTTCAATAATATTAATGTGGCTTGAATCTTTTAACAATAATAAATTTTTTTTATTTGAATTTAAATTATTCAAAATAAAAACATTGCTTTCAGGCTCAACAATATCATCTTTTAATCCCTGAACAACTAAAACAGGAGAATTGATTTTTTTTAATTGTGTTTTAACATAATCTAAATAGACTTTTAACTGTGCAATGCTTTTTATCGGCAAACTGTCATATAACTTTAATTCAGTTGCAACAGGAAGTTCTTCTAAAGTAAATAACCCGCGTATATTATATGGATTAACTAAATAAACAATAGGAATAATATTAATTAAGCTTGATTTAATTTCTATTGGTGTATTGATTATAATTAATCCCTGAACCTTATGATTAGCAGCTAAATCTAAGCTCAATAATCCCCCTAAAGAAGTTCCAACTAAATATATTTTTTTGTGATCTTTAGATAATTTGAAATAAGCATCTTCTGCTGATTTTCTCCAGTCTAAATAATTTGTTTTTTCCAGATCAAAAATACTTGTTCCATGTCCTTTGATTACAGGAGCATAAACCGTATATCCTTTATTAGAAAAAAATTCAGCTAGTTCTTTTACAGAAGCGGGATTTGCAGTCAATCCATGCAATAATAATATCGCTTCATCTCCATTTTCAATATATATCTCATTTGTTCCTTTAATAATCCCATTTTCTCTTGCATATTTAGAATCAAGATATTTTGCAGAATAAGTACTAATTAATCTGCTAATTAATATAAGAATAATTAATATTAAAATAAATAACAATATTTTTTTGAATTTCATAAAATTAGAGTAATTTTTTATTATTAAAGTTTAACTATTAATTATAAAGTAATAATTATTTTTTGTTTTTGTTTATTAGCTCAATTAATTTCTTTCCATCAATTTTTCCCCTATATTTTGACATTAGAATCCCCATCAAAGCATTGACACTTAATTCTTTTTTTTCATTAATCAATTTTTTAATCTCAATCTCCAAATCTTCATCATTAATTCCTTTATATTTACTTAAATTAATATTATTTCCATTTTTTAAGTCATTTAATATTTCATCAACAACGTCTTTTGTTATTTTTCCAGAATTTAAATTTTCAAAAACAAATTCCAAATTTTCTTTTTTATCTTTTATGTTATTGATTAATATGCTGGATGATAACCCATAGCTAATTTTATTGAATTTAGTTGCATAATATTCAAAATTAATTCCGTTCTTGATTATTTCAGAAGCTAACTCAAAGCTTAAATCATATTTTTTTCTTAAGTTATTTATTTTATCCTCAATTAATTCTGGAATTTTAGTCTTTCTTAATAATTCATTTGTTATCAAAATCTGCGGAATATCTGTGTCAGGATACATTCTAGAACTTCCCGGCAATGGCCTTAAAAATGAGGTTGTTCCATTTTCATTTGCTTTTCTAACTTCCTTCTCAACCTTTTTTCCCTGTTTTATAATATTTACTTGCCTTTGAATTTCATAATCAATTATCTTAGGCATCATTCTTAATTCTTGAAATCCTTTTATTTCTACTCGATTTCCATTTTTTATACTTAAATTAACATCCTGCCTTATTGTTCCTATTCCCCTTAAAATACTTGAAAAGCTCCTCAATATTAAACCTAATTTTTCAGCTGTTTCTTTAGCATGCTCCGGATTTTTAATATCTGGTTCTGTTCTTAATTCAATTAATGGAATTCCTTGTCTTGATAATGAATAATAAACCCTTCCTTGTTCAACTTTCTCTATTTTGCATGCATCTTCTTCCAAACATAGACTTGTAATTCTCACTTTTCCCTGAGAAGTTTCTAAATAAGAATCCTTGCTTTCATATCCAATTAAAGCTGTTCTTTGAAATGAAGAACAAGCAGAACCATCTGTAATTATTTTCCTCATAACTTGAATCTCATCAGGGATATTTAATTTTAGTAGTTTACATAATGACAAAGCTGTAATCAATGCATCTTGATTAATTTCATTTGGAGGCTGTTCATCGCAGTCAATCAAGCAGTATTCATCTTTATATCCATGATAAATAAATTCCCTATTTTTAGATTCTTCAAATTGTGCGGCTGCATCAATATTTCCAGTTTCTCCCGCTACAGCTCTCAATTTTCTTGAAAATTCAATATCTAATTTATTTTCTTCAAATTTAGTGGAGCAGTTGCAGAATAATTTTTTAGATGATAATTGCTGGTGAATCTCAAGTCCAATTTTCAAACTTAAATCATTATAATCAAACATTTTTATTGCTCCATATTATTAACCATTTTAATCAAGAAATTCTTTTCCTAAGTTTTCACTAATTTCTCCGTTTAAATTCTTTGTAATTAATTCCTTAACTTTATTTTTAGGATAATTTGATAACAGCCAAGCTAATTTGATGAATGCTGTTTCAGAGGTCATATCACAATAATTTCCCAAAACTCCTGATTCAATCAATTTCCTCCCTGTAGAATAAACATTCATATTAATGTTTCCAAAAATAGCCTGAGTGGTCATAATTACAGGAATTCTCTTAGAAATCTTTGAAATCTCCTTTAAAATTAACTTGTGCTCTTTTGTAAATTTATCTACCTCATTAATCGGCATATGACCCATTCCAGTTCCTTCAATAATTAGCCCATCAAACTTAGAATAATTTTTGATCTCATTAACAAACATGTTTGGATGTATTTTCAATATCCCAATTTTAAGTTTTTCATTAATTAATTTAAGTTGTAATTTTTTATTATTGCTCTTTTTATAATTGCTTAAATATTCTATTTTTCCATCTTTATGAACTCGGGCAATTGAAAGGGAATTAACTGCTTTGAAAGCATCTCTTCTTGAAGAGTGCATCTTTCTTGTCTTTAAACCAGGGAAAATTAAGCAGATTTTATCATTTAAATCCTCATGCATGCATATTCCAACACCAGAAAAATCAGAGTTAACAATAAAATTAACAGCACAAAGTAGATTTAATTCACTATCACTGCTTCCCCTATCAGAACTTCTCTGGCTTCCAACTAAAATAACAGGAACTTTAATATCCTGCAAAATAAAAGATAAAGCAGCAGAAGTATAATGAATTGTATCTGTTCCATGAGTTATTATTATTCCTTTAATATTTTTTTTAGTTTCTTTCTCAATTTCTTTTGCAATTAAATTATAATGGCTAAATCTCATGTCTTCAGAAAACATGTTGCTCAATAATCTCGAATCAATATTTGCTGTATTTTTAATTTCTGGAAACATTGCTAAAATTTCCTCATTTGTAAATTTTGAAGACACTGCACCAATTTCATAATTAACCTTTGAAGCAATTGTTCCGCCAGTATGCAGGATAGAAATTGTAGGCAGATTTTTTTTATGCACAATTTCCTGAACAGCATCTTTTTTCTCAGAATATTTTTTTATTAAATTAATTTTTTTGATTTTATTTTTTTTAATTCCAAGGTTATACCCTGAATCTAATTTCAAAACAACAATATTCTTATTTACCGACGGAATTAATGTTCCTGTAAATTTTTTTTCTTGGATAAAAATTTCAACAATATCACCAAAATTTTCATTTATTTTTTTCATATTTTATATAAAATCACGTTGGTTAAATAAGATTTATATACTATAATATATATTTTACAATTCAAAAACATTTAAATACTAGTTTTGATAAATAAGTAGTAATTCAAAGAAAAAATTTATGATTTAAATTTTGTTTGGCGACAAAATTTAAACGTGTTTAGCGATTTTGGCGAAATCGATTCGTTCTTGGCGAACTTAGTTTGAAGAGTTTGTTTTTGGCGATTAACTCTTTCTGAAGATACAGGTATGTTAACTAATATATAAACTTTATGCTGATGGAGTATATACCTTTATTATTATAATAAAAAAACAAAAAACAGGGGGACAAAAAAAATGGATTTTATAATACAAAGCGCCTTAGAAGGCAGCAAAAACAATAAATATGAAGATATAAAAGTTGGACAGGCAAATATAAAAGTCGTTGGAACAGGTGGTGCAGGAAACAACATGGTTTCTTGGTTATATAGAAAAGGAATTCAAGGTGCAGAAGTTATAGCATGCAATACAGACAAACAACATTTGGATATTTCTGAAGCAGATCACAAAATATTACTTGGCCCGGACTTAACAAGAGGTTTAGGCTGTGGTGGTTTTCCACAAAAAGGAGCAGAAGCAGCAAAAGAAACAATGCATGAATTAAAACAAGTATTAAATGGTGCTGATATGGTATTTATTTGTGCTGGAATGGGTGGTGGAACAGGAACAGGAGCGGCTCCAGTAATTGCAAAAATGGCCAAAGAATTAGATGCAATTGTAATTGGAACAGTCACAATGCCTTTAGATATAGAAAAAGCCAGGGTAGACAAAGCAGAGTTTGGATTGCAGCAATTAAGACAAGCAACAGACACTGTAATTGTAATTGATAATAATAGATTAGTACAAATCGCAGGAAACTTACCATTAAAGCAGGCATTTGCTGTAGCTAACGAACTTGTTTCTACAATGATCAAAGGGATTGTTGAAACAATAGCTGTCCCAAGTTTAGTTAACTTAGACTATGCGGATGTTAAAGCAATAATGCAAGGTGGAGGAGTAAGTGTAATTGGAATTGGAGAAAGTGATACAGAACACAGAGTAGATGAAGCTGTAAAACGTGCATTAAGTAACCCATTATTAGATGTAACTTACGAAGGTGCAACAGGTGCTTTAATCCACATAACGGGCGGAGAAGACTTAACATTAGATGAAGTTAATAGGGTTGGTGAAATATTAACTCAAGCACTTGACCCAGACTCTCAAGTTATTTGGGGTGCGCGTGTAAGCGAGGATATGAACAACAGGTTAAGAGTGATGACAATAATAACTGGTGTAAACTCTCCATATGTACTTGGAAAAGTTGATCATTCGAGGCCAAGCCATGAATTAAAAAGAATGAGTAATGAACTTGGAATAGAAATGGTCGGAAGCAGGAGATATTAAATCTCCATTTTTTTATTTTATGCTGTCAGGGCAGAGTAGAACTTCTTAACCCCCTTGAAATGCCCTTTCACGGCTGGTGAATAACCAGCCTTCTTTTTTTAAAATGAAGCAGTTAAAAGTTTCAATGTTGTATGAGCTAAATAATGAGCGGAATCAGGATAATTTAAAAGATAAAATTTTTAACGATTTAGAAAAAAAACTTGAAACTTCTAAAAATAAGATTAATTTAAAATATAATTCCCAAATAAGGGTTGATTCAAGCTTAAATCATGATTTTATCAGAGTCAGCGTTGAGGAAAAAGACATTCAAAAATTAGAGGAGGTATTAAGGAATTATTTTATGAACTCCGGGCTTCCTTTATTTGTTGAAGGGGGCTCTGATTATAATATGGTAAATGAAATATTAAATGACTATGGCAAGGAATTAAAAAGAACAGGAGATGGGTTTCTTGTTGGAAAATGTGTTGTTGATATAAAAAATTATCATGATTATGAAATGCAATTATCTTATTAAAAACAATTTTTTTATTAGATTATAATTATTTCCGTGAGAAGCATGAGCAATCCATCCATTTATCTTATTTTTTAATTTTTCTTTTGAAATTACATTATTTTTGAATAAATAATTCCATTCAGCTAAATTTCTCTTAATCTGTCTTATGTTGCTTTCTTTAAATAATTTAAAATAATAAAAAATTCTAAAACCTAAAAACTTTATTCCTTTATGAAGCGGAATAATTTTTGTTTTATCTTGATGAAGTTCTATTTTCAAATTATTTTTCAGAAATTTGTTTATTTCTTCCTTGTAAAATTCTAGAACATTTTTATTTTTGTTTAATATAATAAAATCATCTACATATCTAATGTAATATTTTGCCTTTAATTTATGCTTGATAAAATAATCTAATTCATTTAGATAAACATTTGCGAAAAATTGAGAAGTATAATTTCCCAAAGGCATTGATTTATTTTTTATTAGGTTTAAATTATTTTTGAGAATTTTTTTTATTAATAAGATTACATTATTATCATTAATTTTCTTTCTTAAAATATTAATTAAAATTTTGTGATCAACATTATCAAAATATTTTTTTATATCTGCTTTAAGGCAATATCCTCGAACATAATTATTATCTTTTACCCCTTTAAGCTTTTTTCCATTAAAACTTACTTTTCTTTTAAAATAATCAAATCTTTTTAATGCTTTATGCTGTCCTTTATTTTTTCTTGAAGCATAAGAATCATAAATAAATATTTTTTCATAAATTGGCTCTAAAATATTTACAATTGCATGATGAACTATTCTATCTTTAAAGCTTGATTTGCATATTTTTCTTGTCTTTGGATCTCTTATGATAAATAATTTTAATTTTTTTGGTGTGTAAATCTTATTTGTTAATTCAAATTGGAGAATTTTTAAATTATTTTTAAGATTTTTTCTGAATTCAGCTACATAAGGCAGATAGTTTTTATTTTTCTTTGCTTTTTCATATGCTTCAAATAAATTCTCATAAGAACAAAGTTTATTGTATAATTTTTTGTAAGTTTTCATGTTTTATCTTAGCAACTTAGACCATTGCAAACGCCCTAATCTCGTCTTTATTAGATTTCGAGTTAGACGGATTCCTGTTACAGTTGAGGTTAAACCTATCATCGTCGGAGTTGAACCTCGCGACAGTTGTAGCACATTAACCAAGTTTCACTGCAATTTTAATATTCATTCAAAAACTTTCCGAAGGCTTTATCATCATTACCAATTATCATTGCTGTATTTTATAACCATTGCTCATTCAGAGACGAGGCCATCTTTAATGTGCATGTGGTCTAAGTTACCAACTTTCATCGTTTATTTAGGATAAACTTAAAGTTAATAGCTAAGACAAAACAAAAAGAATTTATTTATTAATAAACTTTGTTGTTATTAAGTCTACTTAATTTTTTGCGAACGCACCGCAAACGCCACACCCGAGTCAGACGGACTCCCGTAACAGCCGAGGTAAAACCTAACATCGCCGGAGCCGAACCTCGCGACACGTTCTTCATCTTTATTTGGTTTTGAATTTATTCTCCATAAATAAGCATTTTTTCCAGTTATCCAATTATAAATATTATTTATTTCATTTACATTACTATTCCCTAGAATTGCATTTAATTCATTCTGAGGATTAATTTGTGTAATATATCCACCTGGTTTTCCACCTATTTCTTCATCAACTTCATATTGGTCATCTAACTTATAATTATGAATTACCTTATCCTTTCCTTGTTTTTTGTATATTATTCTTGTCAATGTTGATAGATAATATTTTTTTAAGCTATCTTCTAAAAATAATCTTATTTCTTCTATCTTGTCTTTATACTGCAAATTATCCTTGTTATTAAATAAAGATTTGGATAAAGAATGATTAGAAGGCATATCCCCAACATAAAAATCATCTCTCTTTATTGCATTTCTTGAATATTCTGCCCATTGATCCTGTGTTCTTTGTGCTCCATTGTCCAATAATGTTTTTCCTAAATCAAATTGGTATATTCCATTTCTGTAGCTTACTCCATTTATCCTGTAAAAATCAGTTAAATCCTCAATTGAAAAATTATCATTCATTGGATTTGATGTAAAATTTGATGATTGATTTTCTTGATCATTTTGATTAAACTTGGATTTAAGTTTCTCTTCTAAATGCTCTCTTACAATCTGTTCAGCTGTTCTCGTTCCATTTATTATTCTGTCTTTCATTTTCTAATTAAATCAATCGTTTATATTCCTTCTTTAAATCTTCAAATGTTTTTTTTTCTAAGCTTGGGTTTTTTGCAATAGACTCAATAACATTTCTAACAGGCTTCCATTTACCTTCTTTATTTAAAGGGCAAATTTTATTTAAAGAATCTTCTTCTAATTCTCCAAATTGTGCATAAGCAATTGCAGTCTCCAAATCTTTTTTCTTATTTTTAGTATCCTCTTTAATCTTTTCCATAATATTTTCAAAAGCAAGGTAAGTGTCTCCATCGCATTCTAAATTAACATAATTTTTGGATAAAACTCCCGAATATGGGATTGTAAGCTCTAAGGCATCTAAAAATAAGTTAGTAGTATCTTCAACTTTACAATTATTGTTTTTTGCAATCATTTCAAGGGCAGATGTTAATGCAATGGAACTTAATACAGCTCTTTTTGATAAAGGCAATATTTTATTTTCATCAGTATCTTCTCTTAAATTTCTTGAGTTTGGCCAGACATCTATTATAGCTCTTTTGCTATGTCTTTTAGTATTTTCTAAATAATCTAATCCCTTATTAAAATATACTCCAAGAACACTCAAAATTAAAGGAACTTCATTTTGATTAAATTCTTTATGCGACTCAAGGATATCATCCAAACATTCCCCGGTTGTATCCGGCAGTTTAACCCTTGGACCTTTAGCATTATTAAAGATATAATAATCGTCCTCTTCTGTGGTGGAAAATTTAGGATCATCTAACTTAACAATCATATGCATTCTATCTTTTAATGCCCTGTCTGTATCTGAAACACCAACATAACTTCCATCCCCAATATTTCCAGAAGCAAATCCAAGCGAATAATCACTCTTGCCTAATTTTAAAATTTCCCCATTATGAACCAACTTTCCATCAAAAAAATTAAAAAAGTAGTTCATTACAATAGGCGGACATCTGTTTAACTCATCAACATAATAAAACATTTTATTAATATTTTCAGTTAATTCAACTAATTCTTTGTCTGATTTAGCTTTTTTTAATTTACCGAGATTTACGCTTTTTAACAATTCATTTGGATCGAAATCCGGCCTTCCTTCCATATAGCATACTTGTTTTTTCCCAAAATATCTTGCCATTTCATTTGCTAATTGCGTCTTTCCTTCTCCAGTTTCTCCAATCAAATAAAGATTTAATCCTGTAATCAAAGGGGCAATTATTAATGCGTCTCTCATTTTATAAGAAATATTCCCAAGTTTAATTGTTTTAGAGTTTCTATATATCCCCTGTTCTGATAACTTGTCTATTTTATTCATTTTCATTCTCCTTTATTATATTTATCTTAACCTCAACAATTGTCTTTGGCCTTAATTCATTCTGAAGAAAGCTTGGAATAACTATAACATTCTGCTTTCCGTGCTTTGCTACTTTTTTTGTAATTGTAAATGTTTTTTGCATTTTACCCATATTTCATGTATATTTTGTTACTTTTTAGTAAAAATAAATAATATATAAAGCTTTCGATTATGTAATTATTTATAAGTAACTACAATAAAAAATATTAAAATCAAATGCATAAAATTAATGAAAATTGTTGAATAGAATTAAAAGATTTAAATTCAATCGAACATCAAATTGATATTAGTAAAGTTTTCTATTGCATTAGAAAGCTTTTATATTATGTTTGTTTTCTAATAAAACGAATATGTAAACTTTTCGTTTTTTAAAAAAACGAATAATTAATATCTTATTAAAAACAAGATATCATTATAACATTCTACCTCTTTAAACTTAAAATGTTTTTTTAATAATTTCCTAAAATAATTTAATTTTGAACTTTTCTTTAAAAAAGTTATTGCAATATTGTTATTTCTAGAAACCCTTTTTATTTCCTCTAATGCCTTTTTCATATTTTTAAAATTATGAAAACTTGTTACACTTATTATAGTATTAAATGATTTATCTTTAAAGGGTAGTTTTTCAGCATTTCCATAGATTAAATTATTATCTCCTTGATTTATCATCTCCCTGCAGTTGTCTATTCCAAAACTTTTAACTTTGAAATAATTCGTGGAAATTCCTGTTCCGCATCCAACATCTAATAATTTTCCCTTAACTTTTAAGTATTTTTTTATGATTTTTAACTTTTTTAATTGTTCTTCCCCGTACAGTTCATTATACGATTTAGCGATATGCTTATACATAAATAAAGTAAAGATTTAAATATAATATAAATCTAACTTATTTTATGATTTTGACAAAAAAAGAGATATTAAGTGAGATAAAAAAAGGAAATATAAAGATTACGCCTTTTAAAAAAGAAAATATTGGCCCGGCTTCTATTGACTTAACTTTAGGAAATGAATTCAGAATTTTTAATCATGATAAAATTGACTTAAAAAATTTTGATTATAAAAAAATAACAAAATTAATCAAGACAGATAAAATAACAATAAAACCAGGACAATTAGTTCTTGGTATAACAAAAGAAAAAATTAAATTAAATGAAAATCTAGCAGGCGATTTAGAAGGAAGATCAAGATATGCAAGAATCGGATTATTAATTCATGTAAGCTCTAATTTTGTCCATCCTGGAATAAATAACAAGCAAGTTCTAGAAATAAAAAATGATTCAAATAATGAGTTAATACTTCATTCAGGATTAAAGATATGCCAATTAATAATCTTGGAATGTAAGGGAAGAGCAAAATATTCTGGAATTTTCAAAAATCAAGATTCTTTATAATTTGCCAACAGCAATAAATAATTTTTTATATTTATTCAAAATTTTATAACATTCTTTTAGCTCTTTAAAGCTTAAATCATTATAATCTTTCACATTTTCTAATTTTTCCATTTTTAATGTAATATTAAAAAACATTCATTTAAACTTATCTTTTCTTTAATATTTCAACAATTTTGCATGTCTGGCATATTTCCTGGGAACAAGGCTCATCGCAGATTTTGCAGTTTTTTAATTCTAAAGTATTCTTGAAATGCTCTTTTAACAAAGGAAGAATCTCAATAAAGCTTGTTATAATGCTATGCTTCGTTCCAGGATATTTAGATTCAAAATTATTCAAGAAATCCCTTACATCACCCCTATAACTATCAGAACTATGGGGACATTCTGAAAATTCATTTATCAAATTATTCAAGAAAGCATATGTTGCAATTTCCTTCTCTGTCAAAAAATATAATGGCTTAATTCTTTTAATAAATCTCTTATCTTTTAATATTCCGGTAATTGGGCCGAGTCTTGCAGAAGTTTCAAGATTTCTCCTGAAATAATTCATCATTATTGTTTGTGCTTCATCATCTAAATTATGCCCTGTAGCCAATTTAGTAAATCCTAACTCTTTTGATTTTTTATTTAACAAATATCTTCTAAAAGGACCGCACATGGAACATGCTTTCATTGAACTTTTTTTGAGAAAATTATCTAATGTATTTCCAAATTCTTCCTTATATGAAAAGATATTTAATCTAACATTATTTTCTCCGCAATATTTAATAGCATTATCTAAAGTTTTATCCCTGTATCCTTTAATTCCTTCATCAATTGCAATTGCCTCCAAATCAAATATCTTTATTTTGTTTTTTAGTTTTAATAATAAGCTCAATAATGTCAAAGAATCTTTTCCTCCGGATAAGCCGACTGCAACCTTGTCATTCTTCCCAATCAATTTATAATCTTTAATTGTCTTAAAAACTTTTTTTTCAAAATATTTGTTAAAATGTTTCTTGCATAATTTAATATTGTTATTAATTAAATTGATTACAGGTTTTTCCAGGCAGTTTTTACATGTCATTTTAAAATTTAAATAAGCAAGATTTATAAATGATTTAGATTTTTTAAGATTATGGATTCGGCATTGGGAAAAGAAACATTATTTTTTGACTACATGCAAGATATAATAAATCATTGTCTAAATAAGAATTTTGCAGATGCTGAAGGGGATTTTAATGATTTAGAATCAATGATCAATAATGAATCATGTTTACCTATTGTTCAAGATGCAAAGAGTGCTTTTTATTCCGTAAAGAATAATGCAGATTATAAAAATTCATTTAGTACTTTAAAAGAGAGATTATTAACTGCTTATAAAAATTACATAAAAAATTAGCCGCCGGATATAACACTCAAGAATTTTATTTCATCATCATCGTTTATATTTTCTTCAGGCATAACTAATTCATTATTTTTGACAATTAATATTGTTTCAGGATTTAATTTCAATATTTCAATAGCTTCCTTTGCATTTCTGGCTTTAATATTAACTGTTTTGTTTTCTTTTTCAATATAAACATTTACCATAAAATTATTTTAAAGAAAGTATTTAAATAGCTTATTATTAAATAAATTTATGAAAATCAAAAGAGAAAAACCAAATTTTAATGAATTAATAAAAAACTATAAGTTAGTTGATATGCACTTGCATTCATGTTATTCTCCAGATTCTAGCACAAAAATAAAAGATATTGTTGAAACCGCAAATAAAAGAAAAATAGGAATTGCAATTACAGACCACAATGAAATAAAAGGATGTTTAGAAGCTTCAAAATATGATATTTTCTTGATTCCGGGAATAGAAATAACATGCAAAGAAGGATGTCATATTTTAGTTTATTTTTATAATATTAATGAATTAAAAGATTTTTACAATAAAAACATAAAAAATAATCTAATTAATAACATGAGAACAAGATTAAGCCATAAAGATTTGATAAATTTAAGCAGAAAATACAAGTGCATATTATCTGCGGCACATCCTTTCGGGGGAGGAAAATCAGGATTATATAAAATAAAACATTATAAGGATTTAAAAATAATTGAAGGATTAAATGCAAGAACATTTCCCCACATGAATAAAAAAGCATTAAAATTAAATAAAATATTTACAGGGGGAAGTGACAGCCATATAAAAAACCATATTGGAAAAGTTGTAACATGCTCAAAAGCAAAAAACATAAAAGAATTTCTCGATAATATCAAGAAAAATAAGAATTTTGTAATTGGAAAAGAATTAAATATAGTTATAAAGTCATACGGAATATTAAAAACAGAGCTTTCATTGATAAAAAAAATGAAATTAAATGATTACTTAAAAAATAGGTTAATAAACATAAAATGAACATTCCAGATTATTTGTCATTGTCTAGAATTTTATTTACAATATTCTTTTTAATATTTAAAGATAATCCATTAATTTTAATTATAATTTTAGCATTGGTTGTTTTAAGTGATGTTTTAGATGGATATATTGCAAGAAAGTTGAAGATAACTACAAAATTCGGCGCATTGATTGATCCATTAGCCGACAAATTTTTTGTATTAATTGTTCTGGCATTTTTTCTCTATAATAAAGAAATAACTTTTCTGCAGTTTTTTTTGCTGACATTAAGGGATCTATACGTTTTAGTTGAAGTACTTATAACATTTTTAACAAAAAACAAAAAAACCCATAAAGCGAGGATATATGGGAAGATAACAACAACCCTTCAGTATTTTTTGATTTTATTTTTGATTTTAAATCTTGAAATAAAGATATATTTGATAATATTAACAGCGATATTTGGAATAATTTCAATAATAGATTACGCTAGATTAAGGTGGTTAAATGATTAATGAAATATTAAACATAATTTATTTGCTTCTTCCAGGATATTTTGCTAATATGTCTCCCGTTTTCTTCAAAAAAATGAATTTTCTCAATTATCCTACTGATTTCAATAAAAAATTAAATGGAAAAAGGATTCTTGGGGAGAATAAAACATTTAGGGGAATTTTTTTTGGAGTTTTAGTTTCAATCCCGATTGCTTATCTACAAAAATTAATAAATTTAGAGAATACTATAATTAATTATGATAATTTCATTTTAATTGGATTTTTATTGGGATTCGGGGCTTTATTTGGAGATTTAATAAAAAGTTTTTTTAAGAGAAGATTAAATATTTCTCCGGGAAAGCCATTTATCCCATTTGACCAGGTGGATCATGTCGTTTTCTCTCTATTATTTTTATCACTATTTTACAAAATTAATTTCAATGTTTTCGCAATTGCAGTATTAACAACATTCCCATTACATATGATTATAAATTATATTGGTTATAAATTAAAGTTGCGAGATACCTACTATTAAGAATTGTCATAAATTTCTTTAGCAATTTTCAATATTTTATCTTCATCTCTTAAAATTTTAAATAAAATTTCTCCATCTTTACGGATAATTACTTCTTCATTATCAGCTTCAATTAATAATGTTGATTTATCTTCCCTTAAAATTCCAAATTTTTTCTTTAATTTTTCAAGATTTAATTCTTTATTTGCCTTAACACTTAAGTTATTTCCTGTTTTGCATAACTTTAATTCAAAGTTTTTATTGAAATTAATATTGTTGCATATTTCGCATTTATCATTCTTTTTAACTTTTATTTTTTCAAATTTATTTTCATTTAAATTTATCCTGATTAGATTAATTTCATAATCTTTATTTAACAAGATTTTAATTGATTCATTAACTTGCAAACTTGAGATTAATGTTGTTATTGTATTTAATACTCCTAAATCTTCACATCTTTCAATCTCTCCTATAGATTTGTAAATGCAGTTAAAACATGCTTTTCCAGGAAGGATATTAAATATCTCTCCTTTATCTTGAATTGCAGCGGCATGTATAAATGGAATATTATTTTTACAGCAAAATTTATTTATCAAATATCTTATTTCAAGATTATCAGTACAGTCTAAAACTAAATCAGATTTTATTAAATTAATGTTTTCTTTATTTAATTTAATATTATAATTTTTTATTTTAATCTCACTATTAACTTTCAAAAGGTAATTTTTCGCAGCTTCGCTTTTATATTTATTAATATCTTTCTCAGTAAAAATATTCTGTCTTTGCAGATTGCTTAAATCAATCTTGTCATAATCAATCAAAATCAAGTTTACTCCTGAACGAGTTAACAAATTAGAGCTTGTTGTTCCTAAAGCGCCTAATCCAACAATTGCAACAGTTTTTTTATTAAGTAATTCCTGATTTTCTCTTCCAATAAATTTTTCCTGCCTTGAATATCTCATAAAAATAACAATTAAATAAGATTTTTAAATATAATTAATTTCATATGATTATGACAATAAATGAGCTAATAAAAAAAATCTTATCATACAACAAGAATTCTGATTTTTCATTGATAAATAAGGCATATGATTTTGCAAGAAAAGCCCATGGAATTCAAAAAAGAGAATCAAACGAACCATATATTAATCATTTGGTTAATGCTGCATTTATTTTAGCTGAACTAAAGGTTGATGACAAGATCATTGCTGCATGCATTCTTCATGATACCTTGGAGGATACTCCGACTCAAAAAAAAGACTTGGAGAAAGAATTTGGAGAGGAAATAGCAAATTTAGTTGATGGAGTTACAAAAATAAGCAAATTAAATATAACTGATTCAAAAATAAGGCAGGCAGAAAGCATAAGAAAAATGCTTCTTGCAACAACAGATGATATAAGGGTTATCATAATCAAGTTAGCAGACAGGCTTGATAATATGAGATCATTAAATTATCTTAAAGAAGATAAACAAAAGAGGATAGCCCAAGAAACATTAGAAATTTATGCTCCAATATCTTACAGATTAGGATTATTTAACATAAAATGGCAGTTAGAAGATTTATCATTCAGATACTTACAGCCAAAATTATACAATGATTTCAAGGAAAAGGTCTCAACAAAAAGACGTGAAAGAGAAATAGAAATAAAAAAAATTATTTCAATAGTTGAAAAAGAATTAAAAAAACACGATATTAATTTTGAAATTTATGGAAGGCCAAAAAGCTTTTACAGCATTTATAAAAAGATGCTAAAGAAAAATGTTGATTTTGAACAAATTTATGACTTAATTGCATTAAGGATAATTGTCAATGATATCAAAGAATGCTACGAAGTTTTAGGAATAATTCATAATGTCTTTAAGCCCATCACCCAGGAATTTGATGATTATATTGCAAATCCAAAGTCAAACATGTACCAAAGTTTGCATACGATTGTTATAATGCCCGATGGAAAAAAAGCAGAATTCCAGATTAGAACAAAGGAGATGGATAAGATAGCAGAAGAAGGTATTGCAGCACACTGGCAGTATAAAGGAATTCATGGAGATTATAAATTTGACAAAAAATTATCGTGGTTGAAAGAAATATTAAATTTAAAGAATCAAAAGACAAATGATTTTATTGAAGCATTAAAATTAGATTTGTTTTCTGATCATATTTTTGTTTTTACCCCAAAAGGCGATATAATTGAACTACCCAAAGATTCAACTCCGATAGATTTTGCATATGCGGTTCATAGTGATATTGGAGACAAATGCACCGGAGCAAGAGTAAATGACAAGTTTGTTAATCTAAAATATAATTTAAGCAATGGCGATATAATTGATATAATCACATCTAAAAATCATATTCCGAGCAGAGAATGGTTGAAAATAGCTAAATCTTCAAAAGCAAAAACCAAAATACTTCAGGCTTTAAAATTAAGTCAGAATATTCCTGCAAAAACAATTAAAAAATTTGAATCTAAAAAACAGAATATAGTTGAAACAGAGATAGATGCAAAATCAATAAAATTAGCAGAGTGCTGCAATCCTCTGCCATTAGATAAAATAATTGGGATTAGCTCAAAAATGAATGATGTTGTAATTCACAAGGAGAACTGCATTAATTTAAAAGAAAATAAAAAAATTGAAGTAAGCTGGAATGATGATCCTAATTTATTAGTTAATCTAAAGATAAATGCAAATGATAGAATCGGGTTATTAGCAGAAATATTAAATTCAATTTCAAGCTTAGCGATTAACATGGAAAAAGCAGAAGCTCATGTTTCAGGAAAACAATTGGCAGAATGTAACATAAAATTAAAATTTAACAATATAGAAGAATTAACCAAAGTAATTAACAGAATAAAAAAAATACAGGATATAAGAAAAATATCTATAATTTAATTTTCTTTAATTTTCTTAATATTTCCATTGTTGTACCTTCAACGGTTAATTTTGTCGTGTTAATAATTATATTGTAAAGTTTTTTATTTCTGTAATCTACATTATATTCCTCTTTGTAATGCTTTATCTCATCCCTTTCCCGCGATAATGTTTCATTCAAAGAAAATTTATATGGTTTTTCATCCCTTTTAGAAATTCTCTTAACCCTTAATTTTAATGGAGCATAAATGTAAATTCTTGCATGTGCATTTTTTATCAAATAAGCCCCTAATCTTGAATCAATTATTGCATTTTTATGAATTTTGGCAATATGTTTTTGTATTTTATCCATTTCGTCAACTAATTTTGAATTATTTTTTATCAAGTTTTTTAAAGGAATTTTTCTTTTTTTTGCTATCTTTCTGACCAAATTTCCCATCGAGTAATATTTAATATGAATATGCTTGGCTAAATCCTTTGCAACAGAAGTTTTTCCAGATCCGGGCAGGCCGGTTATGGTAATAATCATAAAATTATAAAAATTTATTAATATAAAAACTTAATTATTTTCCAATAATATTTTTTCTAAATCATAAATTTTCTTAAGTTCATATGAAGCAGCATTAGAAGAAGAATTAACAATTGCTGTTGTAATCCCAAATTTTAAAGCAGGTAAAATATCTACTTCTTCCCGATCTCCAACAAAAAACAATTCAGACAATTCTATTTTCAATTGTTCTGCAATATATTTAAATGATGAGCCATCTTCTCTCCTAAGGTTAGAGGATATGTGTCCTAGAGTAAGCAGACATTAAGGGGATAATTCTCCTCCTGCAATTAATTCCTGCGGATATAAAAATGAAACTTCTCCATGAGGATTTGTAAATAGAAAAGATCTTATAGTTTCTTCATTTTCTTGAGAAAAATTCTTCATCACATTTTTTTTCATTGAAGGCAGGAATACAAAAAAATTTTTAAACCTTGTTAATAGATTTTAAGATATGGATAAAATTACAAAAGATAAGTTGCAAAAGTATTATTCAATTACTAATGAAGCTATAGAAAAGGCAAAATCAAGCAAATCAAAATTTAATGAAGATATAAAAAAAGATTTCCTTAATATGATTGAAAGCTATTACAAAGATGCAAGATACTTTGAAGAAAAAGGAAATATTGTAAATGCATTTGCCTGCTTAAATTATGCCCATGGTTGGCTGGATGCTGGTGCAAGAATTGGTGTTTTTATTGTAAAAGATTCAAGGCTATTTACTGTAGAGGATTGAATAATGCAATTCTCATTATACTTTCTTCTTTATATAATTCTTTAGCAATAATTTTATCAATCTCGCTCTTAAATTTTTTATTTTCATTTAAATCAAAATCATAATAAGAGAGAATTTTTCTGAAATCAAGTTTGTCATTTTTTTGATTAAAAGCATCTATTATTTCAATCCCGAGAGATTTTAAATTTTTATTTCTGTAAAATTTGTAAACTATTTCATATAAAACAGGAGATTTATGATCATTAATTTTTTTGTTAAAATCTTGTTTTTTTATTTCTAATTCTAATAAATCAATAATTTCATCTGATTTTTTAGTATTTAAGTCATTCAAAATATTGCTTAATCCAAGAGAAACATGGAGAGAATTAATTGTTCTTAAATAAGTGTCTCTTCTAGAATCATAATCTAAAGAATTAGCAAGTTCAGAGCATTTTAACATTAGATTTAACCCGATAATTTTCTCATAATTGTTGCTCTTTAATCTAAGCTCGTTTATATTCTCAAAATTTGTTTTTTTGTCATAAAATATATCATAATTAATTTTTTCCATAAAAATAGGATTATAAAAAAGTATATAAAACTAAGTTAATTTAAGATGATTGTGAAAATAATAATTGTAACTGGAAATGTATGCACTGGAAAAACAACATTAGCCAAAATACTTTCCAAAAAATATCATGCGATTTATATTAATGTAAATGAATTAATTAAAGATTTTAAATTATATTCTTATTATGATAAAAAAGACAAGGCATATGTCGTTGATGTAAAAAAATTAAATAAATTCCTCATAAAATTGATAAAAAATTCAAAAAACAATTTAATTTTAGATTCTCATTTATCTCATTATCTTCCGAGAAAATATGTTGATTTATGCTACGTTACAAAATGTGATTTGAAGATTTTAAAGAAAAGATTAGAGAAAAGGAAATATTCTAAAGAGAAAATAAGAGAAAATTTAGACTGCGAGATATTTGATGTTTGTCTAAATGAAGCTTTGGAGAATAAGCATAATATTAGGATTGTTGATACAAACAAGGGAATTAAAATTTAATTAACCAAAACATTTTTATCTGAGCTGGCTGTTTGTGTTCTTATTCGATTAATAATTGTATAATTTTTTGTGACATTTACCCATGTGCTGTTCATCCAAGTATTGTTTCCAAAAGTTAAATTAATAGAGTAATTATTCCAGCTTGTATTAAAGTAGGTTAAATTATAATAAGTAACATTAATCCAAGTACTATTAATTCTAGTTCCATTGCTCCAAGTCGTATTTATCCATTTTGTATTAAATCCAGTAATATTAACCCATGTGCTGTTTATTCTAGTTGTATTCAACCAAGTGCTGTTTAACCAAGTATAATTTCCCCAGCTTGTATTAACCCAATCAACTCTTGATATAATTCCGCTTCTAATGATTGTTGTATATGATGCTGCGGTTTTAGCACCAACAACATCTTCTTTTTGGCAGCTAGAAATAATGAATAAAGCTAATATTAAAAACAATGATAAATAGATTATTTTTTTGTTATTCAATCATATCACCTAAAAATATTAAAATCATAGGATATATATATATATATCGTTCCACTTAAAAGTA
>Ga0194120_10002915_pt1 | contig 28768 bp, 20 predicted proteins | sample TA2MahCa65mmetaG_FD_148642 | JGI IMG/M metagenome (GOLD analysis project Ga0194120, IMG submission 148642) | Freshwater microbial communities from Lake Tanganyika, Tanzania - TA2015019 Mahale Deep Cast 65m | ecosystem: Environmental > Aquatic > Freshwater > Lake | place: Tanzania: Lake... | reverse complement strand
GCTGTCTTCACAACCAATACTTTGCCGAATTGAACGACGTCATCACCGCAATTACTCCGTGCCTTCGTGCATGGTCCCGTCCGAACACCACCTTGTCTCGCCTCTGCGGGATCGCTTAACATAGGCAATTACTTGTGACGTTGTGTTTAACGACGGTGGAGCGACGCTCCTGCGGAGCTTTTCTTCGATGGCCTTGGCTCGGCAGGAGCCTCGCTCCACCTTGACTGTGAGGACACTCTTTGCAGGTTCTATCCTTCGCCCCGCTTTGAATGGACCGGGGGGGGCGCGATAAAATGCACGATGCTCGTGTTGGGACTTTGGCGCAATGCTTGTTCTGTTTCCTTCTGACTCGTAATGTTCGAGTGCGGCCGGTCGATCCCGCTCATGGATGACTTCGACAATCTGGAGTTACTGCAAAAAATCAGGCGCTCGCGACCGCGCGGTCTGCGTGTGCAAGACGCTGGGAGGGCTTCTCCGCTTGCCATCGGATCATCGGCCAGTGGATCGAACTCAACCAGGCCCGCATCACGCGGATCGTTCACCTGAGTGAAATCGGCCAATCCAGCCCCGCGTCCTGGTCTGGGGATGATCCTAACGGGCATCAGGCGCTCAGCGAGACGGGCTGTTTCACCTGGATCGACTTCTCCTCCGCCTCGCAGATTTCGACGGCGCTGACTCCGTCTCGGGCCGTCACCACGGTCGGGGGTGTGCCGCTGCGGATGGCGTCGAGCAAATGAGTCAGTTCGCCGACGAAACCGTCGGGTTCTTCGCACTTGATCGTCCGGGGCGCCTGGCTCTTTTCAAACAGCTTGAGCGCGTCCTGGCCGCGGCTGAAGTCATAATCCGCTGTGGCGTTCTCGAAGTTGGCGGTGTAGCTCATGTTGAAGCCGAAGCCGGGCGTCATGGCCCAACTGCCTTCGGCATGGACGCACGCGCCGGATTTGACTTCGTACTGGGCGACCACGTGATCGATCGCCCCGCTGAACTTTGTGAAACCCGTGGCAAAGACGCTGCGTGGGCGGCCAAAGCAAAACTGCACGAAATCCACATCGTGAATGTGGAGATCCAGCAGCGCCCCGCCCGATTGCTTGCCGTCGAAAAAATGTTGTTGTCCCCAGCCTGGAGGTTCGGCCACGCGTCGAAACCGAGCGCCCAGAGTGCCGCCAAATTGCCGGGTCTCGATGGCCGCTTTCAACCATTTCCACTCCGGCCAGAAACGGAGGCACATCGCGGGCATGAAGATTCCCTTGGCGCGCGCGGCGGCGGCGGCGATTTCCCGAGCGAGCTCCGAGGTCCGGGCCAGCGGCTTTTCGCAGAGGACGTGTTTGCCGGCCTGAAGCGCCTCGATCGCGTAGGAAGGGTGAGCTTGGGTATGAGAGCAAACGTCGATCAAGTCGATGGAACAGTCCGCGAGCAAATCCGCGAAGTTCCGATACGCCTTCACCTCGGTCATATCGAGCTTGATCGCATCCGCGCCGGCGATGTTGCCCGTGACGTCCGATAGATCGCCGTCCAGGCGGCGCCCGCTTGGATTGCAGATGGCCGCGACGCGGACGCCCGGGATTTGCCGATAGGCCTTGATGTGAGTTGCGGCCATGAAACCCAGGCCGACGATGCCAACGTTGATCATGGAGAACTGAGAATTTGGTCAAGACCCCTCACCGGCCTTCGGCCACCCTCTCCCCATCGGATGGGAGAGGGAAAGGGTGAGGGGTTCATTTCGGATATAACTTTTCGATGAATTGCTTCGCGACCCGGATGTCTGGCACGCGTTGGTTCCCGGCTTCCCGTTCGATGCAGAGGTTTCCATTGAAGCGCAACTCAGCGAGAGTTTTGAAGAAGTCAGGCCAATGGACTTCGCCCGTGCCCACCACGACTTCGTCGCCCCACTGGCCTGAGACTCGGGTCTTCTTCGCGTCCTTGATGTGGCACTGCTTGAGCCACGATCCCAGCGTGCGCAGCGCGTCGATGGGGTCGCCTTTCTCGTACAGAATCATGTTCGCGGGGTCAAAATTCACGCCGACGTTTGCCCGGCCCAGCTTCATGAGAAAGCCGTGCAAGGTCGCGGCGGTTTCTTGCCCTGTCTCCAACGCGAGGTCAATTCCGCGCGCCGCGAAAATGTCCGCAACCATTCTCATCCGGTGCAACAGCTTCGAGAACGCGGGATCTTTCTCCTCGTGCGGGAGGAATCCGGCGTGAAAAGTGACCAGCTTCAGGCGCATGCGCTGGGCCAGTTCGGCGGTGGCCTGAATGTTCTTCCAGTTTTCGTCCCAGGTGGAATCCGGGACGATCCCGCCGGTGCGCTTGATCGATTCCATCGTGGAGTAATCCTCGCCGACGCAGCCGAGCATCCCGGAAGCGAGCGCCACGCCGCTGCGCGCGCACTCCTCCGAGAACTGCCCCCACACGCCCGGGTGCTCGCGAATCGGATCGAGCGCGCACTGGATCCGGCGCAAACCGATTTCATTCAATTGATCGATCAGTTGCTTGGGAGTCTGCGGTTGAAGCGACCAGCTACAGACGGCGAGGCGGTCTAAAATCGCGGCGTTCATCTTATGAAGAATGACCGCCACTCGCGGGCGAGGCAAGCGCAGAGCGGCAATTCTCCGACCTTAGCGTGATTCTTAATCATAATCCTGATCTGACTCTTACTCGAAAAGCGCCTGTCTCTGAACGATTAGGATTAGGATTAAGATTAGGAGCAGGAGAACTCCACGGGCTTAATTCAATGGCAGTGGGGCGAGGCTGTCCCCAGCGAGCCGCCTCCAACGTGTTCTCATTACATCGGCCCTGCGGAATGCCAAAGCTCGCTTTACTTCCCGGCGGAATCGGGGGGTGTCGCCGGGGCGCGGAACGCGCGCTCGACTGTGTCGCTGCGATCCGTCGATACCTTCTGAGCATCACGCCAGAGCCAGCGCATGATGTCCGGGAAAATCGCGCCGCCTTGCTTCTGGCCGTGATTGCCGATGCCCCACGTGTAATTCACGTCGTAGCCTTTCTTTTTGAGCGCATCGACCAACCTGACGTTCTGATAAAACCAGTCGCTGCTGTTCGGATCATTCCCGCCGCGACCGGGCAAGCGATTGTCATTGCGACCGTCCTGAAGGAAAATTCGGATCGGCTTCTTTTCGTTTTGCAGAACGAGGTCCGGGTAAGTATGCCCGCCGCGATTGCCGAGGTTCACAAAGCTTCCGACAAAGGTAAACACCTTGCGGAAGTGCTCCGGCCGATGCCACGCGACCGTAAAAGCGGCAATCCCACCCGAACTCGCGCCGCCAATGCCGTGCAACTCCGGGTCGCGCGAAATGTTGTAGTCCTTGTAGAGGGCCGGCAGCAGTTCATCGACGATCACTCGCGGATATTTGTCATTGAGCGCGTTGTATTCCTCCGGACGATTCGTATCGCGGTCGCCCCAATTCTGCGGCGTCGGTTCGGGCTGATCCGGACGACGGCCCGGATTGATGAACACGCCGAGCATCACCGGGATCTCACGGCGATAAATCAAGTTGTCCAGGACGTGGTGCGCCTGGACATCGCCCGGCTCGTGTTTGAATGCCTGGCCGTCGTTGAAGATCATCAGCGCGGCCGGCTGCGCCGGGTCGTATTGCGCCGGGACATACACCCAATACGTGTGCTGTGTGCCGGGGAATACTTCGCTCGGCAAGGTCTTCGGCCCGTCGAAGCGGCCTTTGGGCACGCCTTCCTGTGGCATCGAGTCGGGGCCGAGCTTGTAGAAGACGTCCATCTTGGGATCGCGACCTGCGCCGCGTCCGCGGCCCTGGGCGGCGGGAGGCGGGTTAGCCTGAGTCGCGGGCTGAGTTTGGGTTTGCGCGAAGCCGTCGAGTGAGGTCGCCAAAATCGTGAGGAGGAGAATGGCTTTCATGAGTAATAGATTAGCGGGAACCGGGGCTCAAGGACGCGGCAGAAGGTAAGTTTCTCCGGACAGTTGCGGCAAGGAAAAAGCATGCGCAGGTGGTATGCTCTGGTATGCTCTCAGTTGAAGGTGGGGCGAGGCTCCCGCCGAGCTAATGCCATCGAAGAAAGGCTCCGCAGGAGCGTTGCCCCACCGTTGTTAACGGAGGGGAGACGCGAATTACGTGAATTATCGCGAAGTCTGTGGTCGACCGGAAATTCGTGGAAATTCGTGGAACTCGTGTCGAAAAGAAATGCACCCTAGATCCCCAAGTTTCCGACCGCTTGAGATTCGCCCGATTTGCGTCTAATCTCCGTTGCATGGTCGCACGAACCAACCGCCGGAACTGGAACACGCCCGCCGCTCTACCATTCCTCGCCTTCCTGGCCTGGACGCTTTGCCAACCCCACGCCGCGGCAGCGGAAGGCGCGGCGACGAAACACAAGCCATCGCCGTTCATGCGGTTCGTTCCCACCAACGCCGGCGAGGGAAATGTCGATACGGCGATCAAAACGTACCGCCGTCAGGATGGCGTCACCGTGACATTGGTCGCCGCGGTCCACGTCGCCGATGCGGACTATTATCAAAAGCTGCAAGCGCGCTTCAAAACCTTCGATGCGGTGCTTTACGAAATGGTGAAACCCAAAGACATGGAAAAGGTGAGCGAGCGTCAAATGAGTCCGGTCAGCGCGCTCCAAACCGGCATCAAGAATCTGCTCGCGCTGGAGTTCCAGTTGGACGCCATCGATTATTCGCCCACCAACTTCGTTCACGCGGACATGGACGTGGCCACGTTTCTCCGGCAGCAGGAAGCCAAAGGCGAGAGCATCCTGGGATTGATGATCCGCGCTGTGATCGAGGAGCAGAGTCGCATCGCCAATTCGCCCAACTCTCCGGACGGATTGCAGCTCTTGTTCGCTCTCATGAGCAAGGACAGCGCTTACAAGCTGAAATTCCTCTTCGCCCAGCAATTGGAAAACATCGAATCCGTTTTCTCCGGACTTGACCGGGGAAACGACGGCGAAGGCTCGGTGCTGTTGAGCGGGCGAAACGAAGTCGCAATGAAAGTGCTGGCCGAACAGATCGACCAAGGCAAACGCAACCTGGCCATCTTCTACGGGGCCGGGCACATGCCGGATTTCGAGAAACGCCTCCTGAAACAGGGCTTCAACAAATCGGCGGAGCAATGGCTCACCGCGTGGGACATTCGCCCGAAAAAGACGTCGAAGTGATGAACTGCCCTTTCGACGTCGCGCAGGCGTCTCGCCTGCGAGCTCAGGGGGCGTCCTCGCCCCAAGTCTCCGCGTGCAACGGGACTGGGGAGCACACGCGCCCTCGCGTGTTCCGACCGGCGCCTCGCCGGCCGGAAGAAAGCCCCAGAAGGTCACATGATGGCGATGTTCGACGGAACCCTTGTGGTCGGCGAGGGCGCCGACCACCGCACGCGAGGCGCGTGCGCTCCCCATCGAAACTGAATAGCCACGGCTTGGCAATTGTCCGATGAACCCTTTATCTGCCGATCACAGACCGGACACAGACCTCGCGCGGCGCATGTCCGCTCTGGGCATCCGGGAATCCGACATTGAGGAGAGCTTCGTGCGCTCCGGCGGGCATGGCGGCCAGAACGTCAACAAAACTTCGACCTGCGTGGTGTTGACCCATCGTCCGAGCGGCGTTCAGGTGAAATGCCAGACCACGCGTCATCAAGGACAAAACCGCCTGCTCGCCCGCCGACTGTTGCTGGACAAGATCGAATCCCAACGCAGAGCCGAGGCCAATGCCCGGCGTTCCGAGGTCGAGAAAACCCGCCGGCGAAACCGCCCGCCCAGCGCGGCGGCGAAGCGCCGCATGCTCCAGGACAAATCGCATCGCGCATCTAAGAAGGAATACCGACGGCGGGTTGGTTTTGAGTAGGCGTTTGCAGCGTCACCGCGTTGCAGCGTCAGTCCGAATAATTCATGCGCTGTTCTGGGGAGCGCACGCGCCTCGCGTGCCTATTGCGGCGCCTCGCCGCAACTCCGCACGCGTCGCTTACCACGCTCTGCGATGCGGTCAGGCGATGTTTCCCGTCGGCGAGGCGCCGACGGGAACACGCGAGGGCGCGTGTGCTCCCCATGACTTCGGAAAGATGCAGCTTGGTCAGTTAGCGCGCGCCGCGTTATTTGCGACACTTGTCTTCCGGCACTGAAAAGCTAAACTTCTGTGTTTCCCTACGACAATCACCGCGATGAAAGAGCCGAACCAGCGGAGCGAGCCAATCATGAGGAGCGCGATCACGTTACGGTTCCAGTCGGACGCCGCTGGCGCGCTCCTCGTCATGGCTCATCCGTATCGCCCTTCTGATTCGCATGAAAACAAACCAGGCAACCATTGATCGCGTTTCCAAGATGAAGTTCGCAAGCGTCTATCCGCTCTATGTCGCAAAGGCAGAGAAAAAGGGGCGCAGAAAGTCGGAGGTGGATGCCGTCATTTGCTGGCTGACAGGCTACAGTCAGCGAGAGTTGGAGGGCCAAATAAAAAAGCAGACAGACTTTGAAACCTTCTTCAAGGAGGCTCCGAAGCTGAATCCTTGCCGAACGTTGATCAAAGGCGTCATTTGCGGCGTCCGTGTCGAAGACATTCAAGAGCCCTTGATGCGGGAGGTGCGCTATCTGGATAAATTGGTCGATGAATTGGCCAAGGGGAAGGCAATGGAAAAGATTTTGAGGGCCTGACAGGACAGTTTCGTGTCCGCGTTGGACGAATAACCGTGGAACGGTGTCCTGCAGTAAATGTAACGGGGAGCGCATTGTCGCGGGCGAATTGACCGGCTTCGGTGAAAATTGCTTCGTGGTCTTCAAGCCCGGAACCTTGAGGTTCTGGAGTCTCACGCTTACTGCTTGTCCGCGGGATGGACGACAAAGCTCGTAGCCCAGAGTTGCACTCTGCCGTAGCGCAGAATTGTATTCTGCGGGGCGTCTCCCAGTCCGAGCCCGCTGGGACTTGCCGGCGCCCTGCCGATTGGAAATCGGCGATACAGCAGATTGAAAATCTGCGCTACGGTTCTCCGGTCGATCAGTCGTCAATCCCGCGATTTGCACAGTAAGAATGGCATCGAGCTGGGCAAAACCGCGTACGCCTGCCGGGATTGCGGGCTGACGTGGGGTTTGGTTGATCCGGGCGAACTGGGGAAGTTCATCGACCGGCATTGCGATGAGCGGGAATCGAAATGAGATCGCCACTCATCACACGGGCGGCGTCAGTAGATTTTGATGTTGAAAATCCGGTAAGATGTCTTCGGTTCTTTTAACCACGGATGAACGCGGATACACGCGGATCAACAATTCTTTCCTATCCGTGTGAATCCGTGTGAATCCGTGGTTAAACGAAACTTCAAATCCTGTCGCCGACGCGATGCGGCATGAATGCCGCGCTCCACGCTCTGGACGGCGGGAGGCGGTGGGGGTATATGGTGTCCATGTTTTCAGCCAGGGTGTCACCGGTTCTGGCCGCGGCGCTTTGTTCCGGGCTGCTCTACGCCGCTGCGCCAGTTGCCGTCGCGGGGGACGCGGCTGACGAACACATTTTCCAGAGCGCCCGTCCGATCCGCATTGCCATTGAGATTTCCGAAGACGGCATGCAGCAGTTGCGGAATTCCCAATCCGGTTTCCAGCGCCGGCGCAATCCGCAAATCCGGCCTCAGGTCAAGGCGAGGGTCGTCGAAGGGGATCGCATTTACACGAACGTCGCGGTCCAGGTGAAAGGCACGAGCAGCTTTCGGCCGATCGATTCAATGCCGTCGCTGACTCTGAACTTCAACAAATTCGCGTCGAATCAGGCGTTTCACGGGCTGACCAAAATCTACCTGAACAACTCGGCGCAAGATCCAACCTTGTTGCACGAGAAATTCTCGCGCGAATTATTCGCGGCCGCGGGCGTGCCCGTGCCGCGATCCGATCACGCGTTCGTCACGCTGAACGGCCGGCCGTTGGGTCTGTATGTGCTCGTGGAGGGCTACAGCCCGCAGTTCCTCAAACGCCACTTCAAGCGCACCGACGGGAACCTCTACGATCAACCCGTGTTGACGGACATTGACGGCGGACTCGAAGTCAGCTCCGGCGCCAACCCGACGAACCACACCGCCCTGCGCAAACTCATGGCCGCGGCGCGGATCACCGATCCGGACGAACGCCTCCGCGCGCTGGAAGCGGCGCTCGATCTGGACCGGTTTCTCTCCATGGTGGCGATGGAGACAATCCTGTGCCACTCCGACAGCTACTCGATGAACCGGAACAACTATCGCGTTTATCACGATCCGAGCACGGACAAGATGGTGTTCATGCCGCACGGCATGGATCGCGTCCTGGGCACACACCGGAGCACTTTGGATCTGGCCATCGTTCCGCCCATGCAGGGAATCGTCGCTCGGGCGGTCATCACGACGCCGGAAGGGCGCCGGCGGCATCTCGAACGCGCGCACACTTTGTTCACGAACGTTTTCCTGCCCGAAACGCTCTGCCGACGCGTGCGAGAAATCGGCGCCAGAATCGGCGGCGAATTGCAGGACGAATCGCCTGGCTTTGCGCCGGTTCCCGATCGAATCAACCGCCTGGTCGCTCCTTTTGCCAGAAACCGCGCTCGTTACGTGGACGACTTGTGTTCGCGAATCACTAAACGCGCTTCGGTCCTGGAAACGGAATTCGCCGAACTTGCGGAAGCGCTCGTTCCCGGCGCCCTCCCCAAATCCAGTGACCAGTGATCAGTGGGCGTATCAGTGATCAGTGGCCGGTGGTCAGGGGTCGGTCGAGTTGGTGAAGCGTTAGCCAGACTTGCCCGCGCCGCGGTCTGCCATCGGCTTCGTTCAGGTTGTATTGGACCTCCATCTGCATCACGGGGCGCAAAGCGGGGATTTCCAGAAAGACAGTCTTGCCATCATCGAGCAAGCGCGCGGACTTCACGGCCACTTCATCGCGGCCTTCTTTGTCCGGATTCACAACCGACCAATCCTTGGACCCGTACTGCGCGGCGTAGCGGTAATTCCATTCCTGAATCGAATAGCTCCCGATGTCCTCGGCTGCGGCGCGATCGAGCGGCCCGGCGAACGTGAGCGTCAGGCCATTTTGATGCGCGTGCCAGGAAGTCGGCCGCGCCACGGGCTTGCCCGTGAACCGGACGCGGTGCAACGCGCCATCTTTTACCGCGCTCGTTTGCCAGCCGGTGCTCCCCGCGATGTAGAGGTGTCCGTCGCGCGGATTGAACGTCCCGCGGTGCGGACCGGAGAGGAATCGGCCCGGCAAAGGAACAACCGCGCCTTGAGCCACGCCGTTCACGACGTCGCGGAGCACCAGCATCAGCCCGCAACGGCCCCAGAGCAGGTGGAGCATCTGTCCGCCTAGGGGTCCCCATTGGCCGGGCGGCAGCCAGACCTGGCTTCCGCTCGAATTATCGACGCGATGCGGAATCCAGCATAACGGCGGATTGTAGCCGAGCGGCCGTTCCGCGGTCGTCCTGGGTCCGCCGTGACCGTAGTAGCCACCAGGCTTGATTTCGCACAACGCCGAGGACGGCGTCCACTCGCCTTGCTGCGGCGCGACCGTGATCACCGTGCCGTCGGGACTGACGCCCAGACCGTTCGGATTGCGAAAGCCGGCCGCGAGCGTTTCTTTGCTCCGGCCATCCGCCGACACGCGATGCACGCCGCGCGGATCGACGTAATAGAAATTGCCCGCGCTGTCCTTTTCCAGGCACGTCACGTAATTGTGGCCGGGCGCCGTGTCGATCAGGTTGCAGAAGTCCTCGTAGAAATCCGCCTCGCCGTCCCCGTTCCAGTCGTGCAGGCGCGTGATCTGATCGCGGCCCAGGACGAAGATCTGGCCGTCGCGAACCTGGAGGCCCAGGGGCTGGAACAGACCCGTGGCAAATCGCTTCCAGCGCAATTCGCGCAGCGAACCGTCAATCCCGGTGACGCGCCAGACGTCGCCGTGGATCGTGCAGACATAAGCCGCGCCGTCCGGGGTGAAACCCACTCCCGCCAGGAACATCAACGCGCTCCACGGATTCTCGTACGGCACGGTGAGCGTGTCCACGGACAGGAAATCGGTGTCGAGTCCACGCTGGCCCACCGTCTTCAATTCCGGCAACCAGCGCGCAGGCCCTGGTTTCAACCAGTCGGAAAGATCTTCGACGGAGTCGGCGGCTTTCGCCCACGCGTCGAACGCGGCAAGTCGCGATTTGGCGCCGGACCAGAACGTGATTTTTGCGCGTTGCGGCGTCGAGCGGACCGGGAAACTGATGATGAGTTGCCCTTGGTCCTTTCTGAATTGAACACCGGGACCGAGCACCGTGATGAGGGAGACGCTGCTATCGGTCCCGAACAGCGCGCGGCTGCTTCGCTCGTCCGAGGAAAGAACCGAGGTCTCGCCGCCTGTGGCCACGGCCAGCTTCATTTCGCGATCGCACGGTCCCAATTCGAGCGTGCGCGTGAAGATTTTCAAATCCTCGATCGTTTCCAACCACGGCGAATCGAGGACGCGGACCCGATCGACGGTATATTCGAGCACGACACGCCGGCCGTGCAAGCGAAGGCCCGTATAGCGTGCGCGTGCATTTTGCCAGGACGCCTCCGCCCGCGCAGCAAAGGCCAGTTCGCCGGCAATTCGCGGGGATTGAATGAAGCCGAACCGAGCTGGAGAAAACCGCAGAAAGCCTCCAAGCCACCCCGCGCGAAACGCGCATTGCCCCGTGTCAAAGCAAACGGCGCCTTCGTCGTTGTCGCCGACCTTGATGGAAAGCGCTTTCGTGATCCGGTGCCCTTGCGCGTCGAGGTTGGATGCGAGGAACTGGCCCACTTCCGTTCGGTTCCAGCGGCCGTCCACCCAATCGCGCTCGACTTGCAAGGATGGATCGCGGTCTGAGTCAGCCTGCCGTTCCGCTTGAGCTTGAGCCGCGCAGGGATACCGCATGACACCGAGAATGGCCACAAGGGTGAGTGCAGGAAACAATCGCGCAAGTCGGGAACTCATGCACCTAATTCAGCCGAAGCCAGCGATTAAGGAAAGCGAAACCGAGGCGCCATCACACCTTCGGCAATTCCCACGGGTCGCGGCGGGACCGGTCCAGCCATTGATTGGCCTCGTCATCACCGACGAAGCGCCAGTTCTGCGGATCCCAACGCAGCTTGCGTCGATACCAATAAGCAAGGTTCGCCAGGTGGCAAACCGTGACGCTGCGCGCGCCGATTTCCACATCGGCGACCGGCCGTTTGCGCGAGCGGATGCAGTCGATCCAATCGCGATGGTGTCCGGGAGATTTAGGCAAATGAACCTCCTTCTCACCGAGCGGTTCCTTGACGATGCTTTCCGGTTCGCTCGTCAGTTTGCCGCGATCGATGGAGAGTTTGCCGTCCGTGCCCTCGAAGGTGCAGCCGCTTGGCCCGCCATGAATCATCTCGACGCCATTCGCGTAAATCAACTTCGCGCCCGTCTCCGCTTTGAGGTCGTCCGGCGGAATGACCTCGACCGGGCCGGACTGATCCATGTCGAGCGCCCACTGCGCGATGTCGAAATGGTGCGCGCCCATATCGGTCATGCCGCCGCCGGAATACTCCCGATACGAACGCCAGGCCGGAAAATGGTTGTGCTTGCCGCGCGGACTGAGCGCCGAGTGGTAAGGACGCATCGGCGCCTGGCCAAGCCAGAGATTCCAATCCAGCCCCGGTTCCATCGGTTCCTCGCCAAGATCGCACCAACGGCTCGGCCCGCCCACGCCCACCCGCACTGTCCTGACCTTTCCGATGCGTCCGCTGCGAATCAATTCCACCGCTTCGCGGAATTTGCCGAACACGTTCGAGCGTTGCTGGCTGCCGGTCTGAAGCACGCGACTATGTTTGCGAACGCCGGCAATGCACAACTGCGCCTCGCGGATTGTGAGCGTCAGCGGTTTCTCGCAGTAAACGTCCTTGCCCGCTTTGCAGGCCTCGATGACCGGAATCGCGTGCCAATGGTCGGGGGTGGTGATCACGACGGCGTCAATGTCCTTCCGTGCGATCACGTCACGAAAATCATTGTGCTCAGCGCAGCCCTGGGTGCGATTGGCCTTGGCGTGGCGCTCTTCGATGTACTTCTTGGCGTGGAGCCGCCGCGTGGTATCCACATCACAGACGGCGACGCACTGGACATCGGCAAAACCGGAGAGCGTGCTCAAATGATAATCATGCGCCATCTTGCCGGCGCCGATGAACCCGACGGCAATCCGCTCGCTCGGCGGCGGGGTGCCATCAGCGCCGAATACGGTGCTGGGGACGATGAACGGCGTGGCAATGGCGGTGGCAGCCGTTCGCTTGAGGAATTCGCGGCGGGAGATCATTGGTTGGTGCTTCATATCTTCAACTCAATTTCAGTTGTTCACTGGAAATGGGGAGCGCACGCGCCCTCGCGTGCTGCGGTCGGCGCCCTCGCCGACCACATTCGTTCGCACTGAACAGTCATCGTCTCGTGAGAGGGTTTCATCGACGTTCCGACCGGCGAGGCGCCGGTCGGAACACGCGGGGGCGCGTGTGCTCCCCAAAAAGCAGGAATGCCTTCACTCATAGTCGATTCTTAGAATCTCCAATTCCTCTTCGCCGGAGGGAAACTTGAACCGCACGCGTTGCCCCAGGCGCGCATTGATCAAAGCCCTGGCAATCGGCGAGAGCCAGCTCACCCAGTCGCGGTCGAGATCGATTTCGTCCACGCCGACAATTCGATAACGCGTTTGCTCTCCGTCTCGATGACGCACCGTAACGGTCGCCCCAAAACGAACGCGGTCTTCGGGCCCGGCCGGCGGCGGCACAATTTCCGCGGACTGCAAGCTGTCTTCCAGGTATTGGATCCGTTGGTTCAGCGCGTAAAGCTGCGGCGAGCTCTGGCCCGACTCGGCTGAGGCGGCGATTCGTGGCCGTTCCACCTGGATCAATCGCTCCAGTTCCTGGCGCAGTAGCTGCGCGCCACCGGGCGTCAGGTAATTCTTGGCTCCCGGCGGCAACGCCGCCGCCGGTCTGGGAACAACCGGCCGCTCCTCTCGATCATCCGATTCTCTGGTAAACGCCTTGCTCATTTCACTGCTTCAAGCCGGCGGCCCTTTCATGGCGTCCATCCGGCGCCGCATCTCTTCCATCGACACGTCTTCGATGTGCGTGGCGATGGTCCAGCGATGTCCAAATGGATCGACCACGGTGCCGGGAGCGGTCACCGTAGAACTGGTTTTTTACGGGCTGCTCGACTTTCGCACCGGCGGCGATGGCCTGAGCCGTCAGCTTATCGACGTTCTCAACATAGAGCGCGATGAACATGGGGGTTCCGCCGATCGTCTGCGGGCTGAGCGCGTTCATCTGCGGAAATTCGTCGGCCAACATGATGGGCGAGTCGCCGATCTTGATTTCCGCGTGCATGATCGTGCCGCCTGGGCCTGGGAAGCGCATCAACTCCTGAGCGCCAAAGGCGCGTTTGTAGAAGTCGATCGCACTTGTGGCGCCCTTAACGATCAGATAAGGCGTCACGGTGTGGTAACCGTCTGGGATAGGTTTTGCTTTCATAAGCGGAGAATGGGTTCGCAAGTTTTTGATCCGCTGAGATTCGGTGAGGCGAATTGAATCACGAATCGCGCAGATTTGGCACGCGGAATCTGACAAGACTTGTATGCCCTCAGTTAAGGCGGTTACTGTGCAGACGGGATTGACGACAGATCGACCGGAGAACCGTAGCGCAGATTTTCAATCTGCGGTATCGCCGATTTCCAATCGGCAGGGCGCCGGCAAGTCCCAGCGTGCTCGGACTGGGAAACGCCCCGCAGAATACAATTCTGCGATACGGCAGAGTGCAACTCTGCGCTACGAGCTTTGTCGTCCATCCCGCGGACCAAGCAGTAAATGGGTTACATCGGTTGAATGGAAAATTTGCGCAAGCCGCGGAAACTTTTGTGGATCGCAGTACGAATTCTTTTGAATTGGCCGAAACGCGATCGCTAAGTAAGTTGCCGTCAATGAAAGTCAAGGAAATCAAACGCGTCGTCGAGCGTTTTGAACTTAACCTGCATCCCTATGAAACAGGACTTCTTCAAGTTTCCGGCTCTGATTGTCTTCATTCTCGCAACATCTGGAATGGTTGCCGCGCAACTGGAAGGCGGCACTCCGGCAAGCGACCCACGCGCCGGGAAAAATCTCATCCCGACCCCCGTGTACTCTGAAGCCGACGACCGCCGTGTTCTTGACCTTTTCCAAGGACTGCGTGTCGCGGACGTTTCCGATGGCATGGATGCGGTCGGGCTGCAAAACACGGGCCTGATGAACGCGGACATCCGGCCGCTCTGGAAAGACACGCAGAAGTTCACGCACCGCTTCATTGGGATCGCCGTCACGGCGCGGTACGTCCCGACCCAACTCCCGCCCGCCGGACGGATGAAAACGGACGAATACGACAAATGGGTCGGCGAATGGTACCGAAACAAATCCAGCGAGCCGTTCACGGCGTTGCTGCGGCCCGGCAGCGCGCTCGTGATCGAGGACGCGGCCGAAGTGGATGTCGGCTCGATCGGCTCCAACAACATCCTGAGCTGGAAACTTCGCGGCTGCGTCGGCGTGGTGACGAGCGCGACCGCGCGCGACACCGATGAGATCATCACCGAAGGCATTCCGCTTTACTTCCAGAAACCCGGCCGCGGCATCCGGCCCGGCCGAAACGAAATCGAGTCGGTGAACCGGCCCATTTTCTGCGGCGGCGTGCTGGTTATGCCTGGCGATGTGATCGTGGCGGATGGCGATGGCGTCATCGTGGTTCCTCGCGCCCGCGCCGAAGACGTCGCCACCTGCGCCAAGAAGATTCTCGACGGCGACAAGGCGGCCCGCCGCAACCTTTACAAAAAGCTCGGCCTGCCCGCGGATGATTCGGTGAGATAGGCGACAAGTGCTCCAAGAAGCTGGCATTGCGAATGCCGGCGTCTTGAGGGCACAACCTGATCGAATTCGAGTGTCAACAGCGTTTCACGCGAAGTATTTTGCGCACGAACTGACCAAGCGATGCGCGTCGGACAGCGTTCAAAAGCTCGCCGCCTCGCTCGCCGACGCGCAGGTGGACCTGAACCCGCACCAGATTGACGCCGCACTGTTCGCGTTCAGTTCGCCACTGTCCAAGGGCGCCCTTCTGGCGGATGAAGTCGGACTTGGGAAGACCATCGAAGCGGGCATCCTGCTTTCGCAGAAGTGGGCTGAGCGCAAGCGCAAGCTGCTGGTCATCGTGCCTGCGAATCTCCGCAAGCAGTGGCACCAGGAACTCGCGGACAAGTTCTTTCTTCCCGCCACCATTCTCGAAACACGGACGTTCAACGAGCAAATCAAGAAGAAGGGGAACTTCAATTCGTTCGACCAGACGGACACCATCATCATCTGCTCCTACCATTTCGCGAAGGCCAAGGACATCTACGTCCAGAAAGTCCAGTGGAACCTTGAAGTCTGAGGCAGGGACAGGCCGCTCAAGGGCATGGAAGAGCGCTCAAGCCCTGAGTTGAAGCGTTCGAGAGCTGAAGCCCACCCAATTCCTGGAATTCGCTATTCACCCCAGCGCCCGTTTGGTACGCTCGCAGCCGAAGATTCTTGCATCGAAGTCATGATCAAACCGAAAACCGAGACAAACGAAACCAGTTCGCAGAATGTGATTGCCTGTTCCATTGCGAACGGGAAGAGCGGCGAGGCGCCCGGGGAAGTGGTTCCTTCCGATTTTATCCGGGATATCGTCGCGGCCGATCTGGCCGCCGGGAAGCACAAACAAATTCATACGCGTTTTCCGCCCGAACCGAATGGTTATCTCCACATCGGGCACGCCAAGAGCATTTGCCTGAATTTCGGCATTGCCCGCGAATTCGGCGGCGTCTGCAACCTTAGGATGGACGACACCAACCCGACGAAAGAAGACGTCGAATACGTGGACTCGATCACCGAGGACGTGAAATGGCTGATCGGAGACTGGGCCGATCATTGTCTTGGCATGAAGCCCAAAGGCAAAACACCCGAGACGCAAGAGGTGGGCGGCAGGTCTGATTACTATCTCCCCCCAGTCGAACAATCGCCAATCGCCAATCGCCAATCGCCAATTACCCATCGTCCATCGCCCATCGTCGAGCCGTTCTACGCGTCGGATTACTTCGACCAGACTTACGAGTACGCGCTGCAACTTGTCAAAAAGGGCCTGGCTTACGTTTGCGACCTTTCGCCGGAAGACACCGACAAATACCGCGGTGCGCCGGATCGCCCGGGCCAAGAGAGCCCGTGGCGCACCCGTTCCGTCGAGGAGAATCTCGACTTGTTCGTCCGGATGAAGAACGGGGAGTTCCCGGACGGCGCGCGTACACTCCGCGCCAAAATCGACATGGAGTCGCCGAACATCTGGATGCGTGATCCGGTCCTTTACCGCATTCGCCACGCCGAGCATCATCACACCGGCGGCCGATGGTGCATTTATCCGATGTACGACTTTGCGCATTGCCTGAGCGATTACATCGAAGGGATCACGCATTCCATTTGCACGCTGGAGTTCGAGGTCCACCGGCCGCTCTACGACTGGATTCTCCAGAACCTCGATTTGCCGCGACCGTTGCCTCATCAATACGAATTCGCCCGCCTCAATCTCAGTTTCACCGTCATGAGCAAGCGCAAACTGCTCCAGCTCGTGAACGAGAAGCTCGTCAGCGGCTGGGACGATCCCCGCATGCCGACAATCAGCGGTCTTCGCCGCCGCGGCGTCACGGCCGGCGCACTGCGGGCTTTCGCCTACAACATCGGCATCACGAAATACAACGGCCTCACGGACGTCGCGGTGCTTGAACACGCCATCCGCGAGGATCTGAACAAGCGCGCGCTGCGCCGCCTCGCGGTCCTGCGTCCCATCAAAGTGGTGCTCACGAATTATCCCGAAGGGAAAACCGAGGAACTCGAAGCCACCAACAATCCGGAAGATCCGGCTGCCGGGACGCGAAGACTGCCTTTTAGCCGCGCGCTCTACATCGAGCAGGACGACTTCATGGAGAGCCCGCCGCCGAAATACTTCCGGCTGCGTCCCGGCGGCGAAGTTCGCCTTAAATACGCTTACATCATCAAATGCGACGAAGTGGTGAAGGACGCCGGCGGCAGGACTATCGAACTCCGCTGCACCGCGGACCTCGATAGCAAGTCCGGCGGCCCGACGGCGAATCGCAAGGTCAAAGGCACGATCCATTGGGTAAGCGCGGCGCATGCCATCGACGTCGAAGCGCGCCTTTACGACCGCCTTTTCACCGTGGCAGAACCGGACGCCTCCGGCGATTTCAAGCAGCACCTCAATCCGCATTCACTGGAAATCGTCACCGCAAAATGCGAACCGAGCCTGAAGGACGCAAAGGCGGATCTTCGTTACCAATTCGAGCGTCTGGGGTATTTCACTCTGGACAAAAACTCGCAACTTCCAGCCGGGACCGCTCCGCTCGTCTTCAATCGCACGATTACCCTGAAGGACACCTGGGCGAAGGAAGCAGCGAAGAGGTAGGCCCGCGGTTCGCGCCCGGACCACTTACTTGGGCGGACTGGCCAAATGGGCTGGGCGCGCCATCGTAGCCTCCGCAGGTCGCCCCCCTCGGAGATCGCTGGCAAGCAAATCCCCGAACCGGAAGCCGAAGCGCCGCCCGGACGTCTCCTGGGAGAATAACACCGTGGGTTGACAGTTCGGAACGCGCAACGCGTCAGCGCGGAAAAATCTCTATCTTTTTGCGCTGAAGCTGATACAATCACTCCCGTTACCGCAGGCAAACAAAAGCGATTACCATGAATCGCCCAGACCGATTTGCGCGCGAGCCAGACTCATCTGATTCTTTGCAAAGACAGACCTGAACGAGCCAAAATCAAACGGAAGGCAATGCCCTATGATCGCTACGGCCACGATTGACTCGATTCTCAAACAGAAATCCGGCCCGCTTTGGTCTGTCTCACCCGACACCACCGTCTTCGACACGATCCAACTGATGGCGGACAAAAACATCGGCGCCGTGCTGGTCAAGGCTGGCGAGAAACTGGTCGGGATCATGTCCGAGCGCGATTACACCCGCAAGGTGGCCATCAAGGGCAAATCCTCCAAAGAGACGCGAGTCAAGGAAATCATCTCCACGCCAGTTGTCACGGTGACTCCAAACCACACCGTGGAGGAGTGCATGCGGCTGATGACCGAGAACCGAATTCGCCACCTCCCCGTTTTGGAAGGAGAAAAAACCATCGGCGTTATCTCCATTGGCGATCTGGTGAATTGGGTGATCTCGGCGCAAAGCGTCGCGATCAAGCAGATGGAGAACTATATCGCAGGGAACTACTACTGCTGAACTTTGCGCGGTGGGCGAGGCTCCCGCCGAGCCCGGGACGTGAAGAGAAACCCTCCTTCGTGATCCTGATGGAGCGGAGGAGTATTGGAATTTTCAACCCTCCACCACTCCAATACTCCATTTCCCCGTTTAACTTATCCGGGTCCAGGCCCCGCCGGAGCGTCACCCCACGCCGCTTCAGGGCAGATTGGTGTAGCCCATCAGGTACCGATCGCATTCGCGCGCGGCTCCCCGACCTTCGTTGAAGGCCCACACGACCAGGCTCTGTCCGCGCCGGCAGTCTCCAGCGGCGAACACACCGGGAATGCTCGTGGCGTATTTCCCGTAATCCGCTTTGATGTTCGTGCGCGGGTCGCGTTCAACGCCGAGTTGCTCCAGGAGCGGTTGCTCCGGCCCGAGGAACCCCATCGCGAGAAGCACCAATTGCGCGGGCCGAGTTTTTTCCGTGCCTGGAACCTCCTTGGGCACGAATTGCCCTTTGTCATTTTTCTCCCACTTGATTTCCACGGTGAGCACTTCCTTCACTCGACCGTCTTCATCGGGGATGAACTTCTTCGCCGTGGTGAGAAAGACTCGCGGATCGCCGCCGAAGACCGCAGCCGCTTCTTCCTGGCCATAATCCATCCGGTACACTTTCGGCCATTCGGGCCAGGGATTGTCTGCCGCGCGTTCCAGGGGCGGCCGGGGCAGAATCTCCACTTGAATCAGGCTCCGGCAGCCATGCCGCATGGCCGTGCCCACGCAGTCCGTCCCGGTGTCACCGCCGCCGATCACCATGACGTCCTTGTCCGTGGCCGAGATGTAATCGCCGTTTTTCGTGCCGTCCAAAAGAGCCTTGGTGTTGGCGTGGAGGAATTCCATGGCGAACTGAACGCCTTTGAGGTTGCGCCCTTCGACCGGCAAGTCCCGCGGTTTGGTTGCGCCGGTGCAGAGAACAACCGCGTCGAATTCTTTCAACAGCTTCTCGGCGGGATAATTCCGGCCGACTTCGGTGTTCGTCAAAAAGGTGACACCCTCCTTCGCCATCTGGTCCAGGCGGCGCTCAACCACGAGCTTCTTGTCCAATTTGGGATTCGGGATGCCGTACATGAGCAAACCGCCCGGTCGGTCGGCGCGCTCAAACACGGTTACCCAGTGGCCGGCGCGGTTGAGTTGGGCGGCGGCGCAAAGGCCGGCCGGACCCGATCCAATGACGGCGACCTTCTTCCCGGTCCGCACGGCCGGCGGTTCGGGCACGACCCAACCCTCTTCCCAGCCCTTGTCGATGATCGTGCACTCGATGTTTTTGATGGTGACGGGCGGCGCGTTGATTCCGAGCACGCAGGAGCCTTCGCAGGGCGCCGGGCAAACTCGTCCGGTGAAATCCGGAAAATTATTGGTCTTGTGCAGCCGGTCGAGCGCCTCCTTCCACAGCCCTCGATACACAAGATCGTTCCATTCCGGGATCAAATTGTTGATCGGACATCCGGAAGCCATGCCACTGAGGAGGGTGCCCATGTGGCAGAACGGAATGCCGCAGTCCATGCAACGCGCGGCCTGCTGCTGCAGTTTCGCGGGTTCCATGTGATAGTGGAACTCGTTCCAATCCTTGATGCGCTTGACCGCCGGACGGTCCAGCGGCAGCTCGCGGAGATATTCGATAAAGCCGGTCGGTTTTCCCATTGTGTAAGACGCGAAATCGATTGAGGTCAGTCAGTAGTGGGATTGTCGATCCCATCAACCAGGCGCATCATCCGCCTCCAACGCGAGCGAGATCCTTCGCATTTTCCTCGAATGCGGCCATCAACGCTTCCTCGCCGCTCAAACCGGTGCTCGTGACACGTTTGATGGCCTGCAGCATCCGTTTGTAGTCCTTCGGCATGACTTTCACGAACTTCGGGACGAACTGTTCCCACAACGCCAGAATCTTGAAAGCGCGCTGGCTCTTCGTGTAATCGGCATGGCGCTGAATCATCTGCCGGACTTCCTCGATTTCCACTGGGTCGTCCAGCTTTTCCAGGCCAATCATCTGCGGATTGCAATTCTGATCGAAGTCGCCTTGCTCATCGAACACGTAGGCGATCCCGCCGCTCATGCCGGCGGCGAAGTTGCGTCCGGTCGCGCCCAGCACGACCACGCGCCCCCCCGTCATGTATTCGCATCCGTGATCACCCACGGCTTCCACGACGGCGTTCACGCCGCTGTTGCGGACGCAGAAGCGTTCGCCGGCCATGCCGCGGATGTAAGCTTCGCCGCTTGTGGCGCCATAAAACGCGACGTTTCCAATGATGATATTTTGCTCCGGCACAAACGTCGAACCGATCGGCGGAAAGATGATGATCTTTCCTCCCGAAAGGCCCTTCCCGAAGTAATCGTTGGCGTCTCCTTCCAGCATCAAAGTCATGCCTCGGGGCATAAAGGCGCCAAAACTCTGTCCGGCCGAGCCGTTGAACTTGATCTGAATCGTGTCGTCCGGCAGCCCTTGGGGTCCCCACTTTCGAGTCAATTCGCTGCCAGTGATCGTGCCGACGACTCGGTTGACATTCTTGATCGGCAACTCGGCGCGCACCTTTTCTCCGCGCTCGATAGCCGGCTGGCAAAGACTCAGCAATTGGGTGAGATCCAGTGATTTCTCCAGGCCGTGGTCCTGGTCGATCTGCCGATACCGTCCGATCTCCGGTCCGACGGAGGGTTGGTAGAGAATGTTCGAGAAATCGAGGCCTTTCGCCTTCCAGTGAGCAATCGCTTTGGAAGGCTCGATCAGGTCCGTGCGGCCGATCATCTCGTTGACCGTGCGGAATCCGAGTTTGGCCATGATTTCCCGCAATTCCTCCGCCACGAAGCGCATGAAATTCACCACGTGGTCCGCCGCGCCGGTGAAGTTCTTTCGCAGTTGGGGATCCTGAGTCGCCACGCCCACGGGACACGTGTTGAGGTGGCAAACACGCATCATGATGCAACCCATCGCCACCAGCGGCGCCGTGGCGAATCCGAATTCCTCCGCGCCCAGCAAGGCGGCGATGGCTACGTCGCGGCCGGTCTTGAGCTGGCCGTCGGTCTCCACGTAAATGCGGCTGCGCAGATCGTTGAGGACGAGCGTTTGATGGGTCTCCGCCAGGCCCAGTTCCCACGGAATCCCCGCATGCTTGATGGACGAAAGCGGAGAAGCGCCCGTGCCGCCGTCATGGCCGCTGATGAGCACCACGTCCGCGTGCGCTTTGGCCACGCCCGCCGCGATCGTGCCCACGCCGACTTCAGAGACAAGTTTGACGCTGATTCGAGCGTTGCGGTTGGAGTTTTTCAAATCGTGGATCAACTCCGCCAGGTCCTCGATGGAGTAAATATCGTGATGCGGCGGCGGTGAAATCAAACCCACGCCCGGCGTCGTGTGCCGCACTTTGGCGATGGGCGGATAGACCTTTCGTCCGGGCAGTTCGCCGCCTTCGCCGGGCTTGGCGCCTTGCGCCATCTTGATTTGAAGCTCCCGCGCGTTGACCAGATAATGGCTGGTGACCCCAAAGCGGCCCGAAGCGACCTGTTTGATCGCGCTGTTCTTCGAGTCGCCGCGTTCGCTCTTCCAAATGTAGCGCTCCGGATCTTCGCCGCCTTCGCCCGTGTTGCTCTTGCCGCCGAGGCGATTCATGGCGATCGCGAGTGTTTCGTGCGCTTCTTTGCTGATGGAGCCGTAGCTCATGGCGCCAGTCTTGAACCGTTTGACGATCGCTTCGACGGGCTCGACTTCCTCCAAGGGAATCGAGTTTTCGGCCCATTTGAATTCGAGCATGCTCCGCAGCGTGCACAAGTTCTTCGACTGGTTGTCCACCAGCGCGGAGTACTCTCTGAAAACCTTGAAATCAGCCGTCCGGCAGGCGCGCTGGAGTTTGTGAATGGTCTGCGGGTTGAAGAGGTGAAACTCGCCTTCCGCCCGCCACTGATACTGGCCGCCGACTTCCAGGACGTGCCCGTTGACGGGCCGCTCCGGGAAAGCATTCCGAAATCGGGCCAGTGCCTCCTCCGCCAGAGAATCCAATCCCACCCCGCCGACGCGGGAAGGTGTCCAGGTGAAGAATTTGTCCACGACATCCTGATTCAGCCCGATGGCTTCGAAGATCTGCGCGCCTCGATAGCTTTGAATCGTGGAAATGCCCATCTTGGCCATCGTCTTCACCACGCCTTTGACCGCGGCTTTGATGTATTTCTCCACGGCCTTTTTGTGATCGAGACCCGGGAGCCGCTGGTCCCGGATCATGTCGTCGAGCGTCTCGAAGACCAGATACGGATTGATGGCGCTGCACCCGTAGCCGATGAGCAGCGAGAAATGATGGACCTCGCGCGGCTCGCCCGATTCCAACACCAGGCCGACACGCGTGCGCGTGCCTTGCCGGATGAGGTGATGGTGGAGGCCGGACACGGCCAGCAACGCCGGGATGGGCGCGCGATTGCGATCCAGGCCGTGATCCGAAAGTATGAGGATGTTCACGCCGTCACGAATCGCCCGGTCCGCGGCGGCGCAGAGGTCGTTCATCGCCTGTTCGAGACCCTTCGGACCTTGAGCCGCCTGGAAAAGGATCGGCAACGTGATGGCTTTGAATCCGGCCTGATTCACGTGGCGGAGTTTCTCCAACTGGTCGTTGGTGAGGATCGGATGCTCCAGCTTGATCATCCGGCAACTTTGCGGCGTGGGCTGAAGCAGGTTGCCTTCGGAGCCGACCATCGTTTCTGTGGAAGTGATGATTTCCTCGCGGATGGGGTCGATCGGCGGATTGGTGACTTGAGCGAAGAGTTGCTTGAAATAATTGTAAAGCAACTGGGGTTTGTTCGAGAGAACAGCCAGGGGCGTGTCCGTGCCCATCGAACCCAGAGGCTGCACGCCTTCCACGGCCATCGGTCCAATGATGAACCGCAAATCCTCGAAGCTGTAACCGAAAGCCTGCTGGCGTTGCAGCACGGTTTCGTGGTCCGGTTCGTGAACGTGCGGCGGCTCGGGCAAGTGCTCCAACAAGACGTGATTCTGATCGAGCCACAACTGATACGGATGTTCGGTCGCGAACTTGTCCTTGAGTTCGTCGTCGGCCACGATGCGTCCCAACTCGGTGTCGATCAGAAACATTCGCCCTGGCTGCAGCCGGCCCTTTTGCAGGACGCGTTCCGGTTCGACCGGCAGCACGCCGGCTTCTGAGGCCATGATCACCAGATCGTCTTTTGTCACATAATAACGCGAAGGTCGAAGACCGTTTCGATCCAACACGGCCCCGATGCGCACGCCGTCTGTGAAAGCGATGGATGCCGGACCGTCCCAGGGTTCCATGAGACAGGAATGATACTCGTAGAACGCCAGCTTTTCGGGCGGCATGCTCTCGTGGTTTTCCCACGGTTCCGGAATCATCATCATCACCGCATGCGGCAGAGAACGGCCGGTCATGACCAGCATTTCCAGGCAGTTGTCGAACATGGCGGAGTCGCTGCCGTCCGTGTTGATAATGGGAAGGACCTTTTTGATGTCGTCCCCGAAAAGCTCTGACTCGAACATGGCCTGGCGCGCGTGCATCCAGTTGATGTTGCCCCGGAGCGTGTTGATCTCGCCATTGTGCGCCATGTAGCGGTACGGATGGCTGCGCTCCCAACTGGGAAAGGTATTTGTGCTGAAACGCGAATGCACCAGCGCCAGCGCCGTCTCCATCGCGGGATCGGCCAGGTCCGGATAGTATTCCTCGATTTGCTCGGTCAGGAGCATGCCCTTATAAACCAGGGTCTTGTAGGAGAGGCTGGAAATGTAGAACGACTGGCTCCCTTTGACTCCCCCGTAACGGATCGCGTTCTCCGCCCGCTTGCGAATCACGTAAAGCTTTCGCTCAAATGCCAGGTCGTCGCTCAGTTTGGAACTGCGGGCGATAAAGGCCTGGCTCATCACCGGTTCGCCTGATCGGGCCGTCGCGCCGAGCGAATCATTCTTCGTGGGAATCATCCGCCAGCCGAGGAATTTCTGGCCTTCTTCAGCGACGATGCGTTCAAACATCTCCTGGCAGCCCTTGCGTTCCCCGGCCTCGCGCGGGAGGTAAATCATGCCCACGCCGTATTCGCGCGGCGCCGGCAGGGAAAGGCCGGCCGCCCGGCAGGCTTGCGCCAGAAACGCGTGCGGCATTTGCATGAGAATACCGGCGCCGTCCCCGGTGTTGGCTTCGCACCCGCACGCTCCTCGGTGATTGAGGTTGATCAGGACTTGAATGGCCTGGCGGACAATCCGATGGGATTTGCGGCCTTTGATGTTGACCACAAAGCCCACGCCACACGCGTCGTGCTCGAACCAGGGGTCGTACAGGCCCTGCTTCGCGGGCAAGCCCGCGGCTCGCGGAGGTCGCTCACTGTTCTTGTCGATCACTTTCGTCGTCATTCAGGGTGCGAGATGTAATCAGCTTAATCTGCGTTTTTGAATAAAATTTTTTTTATAGTATTTACTAAATCCCTTCGGGTGCGCAACAGTTCATTCGGAGAGAGACCACTCCCTTGACGCAGTTTTTGCGCTTCGCTACCGTCGGATTCATGAAACGCTGGATTGTTCGTCTCGCTATTTTTGTCCTCTGCTGGTTCGCGTTGCCGCGCGAAGCGCCCGCTCCGCTGGTTTATCGCGCCGGTGAAGGCTGGACCTACGAGCCGATTGGCGGCGGAAAATGGACTCGCACCCGCGCCAAGGACCAACTGGAGGTCGCCCAGACCGCGTTCGATCAAAAGGACTACAGCCTGGCCTTGAAGGCGGCGCGCCGCACGGTCCGCGTCTGGCCGCTTTCGGATTACGCCCCCCAGGCGCAGTATCTGGTGGGCCGAGGTTACGAGGCGAAGCGCCAGGACGAACGCGCGTTCAGGGAATACCAAAAGGTTCTGGAGAAATATCCCAAAATCCCGAACTACGACGAAATCCTCCACCGCCAGTATGAAATCGCCAACCGTTACCTGGGCGGGCAGTGGTTCAAGTTGTGGGGACACATCCCGTTCTTCCCCTCAATGGAAAAGACGTCGGCGATGTACGAAAAGGTCATCCGCAACGGCCCTTACAGCGAAGTGGCGGCGCAGGCCCAAATGAGCATCGGCACGGCGCGGGAAAAGCAGTCGGACTATCCCCTGGCGGTTAAAGCTTACGAACGCGCGGCGGACAAGTATCACGACCAGAAAAACGTGGGCGCCGACGCGCTTTACAAAGCAGGTCTGGCCTACCGCAAACAGGCGAAAGCGGCCGAGTACGACCAGAGCGTGGCCGGGCAAGCCATCGCCACATTTACGGATTTCATGACGCTTCACCCCGGTGATCCGCGCGTGCCGGAAGCGCAGAAGATTGTTCAGGAACTCAAGACCGAGCAAGCGCGCGGGAGTGTCGAAATCGCGCGTTTCTACGAAAAGAAGAAGCTCTGGCAAGGCGCGCTCGTCTATTACAACGAAGCCGTCAGCAAAGATCCCAATTCCTCTTACGCCCAGGAAGCCAAACGCCGCATCGAAGAGATCAACAAGCGGTTCGTGAAACGGACAGCTCAGCATTGACATGGAAATCCATGAGGCCCGATGTGGTCGCCACCTTTCCACCTAACTATTTCACGGGCCTGTCCGGCCACACGTTCACGAAGCGCACTCGCCAAGCGTTCGGAAATGCGGGCGTATTTTGCTTCCTCGGTCAGCAAGTCGGCTTTGAATCGATTACTAAAGACGGCCTTCACGCCGAAGTGCCAAAGACTTGCTGGAAGTTCAATCCGGCATCTTCGCCCGATCGTAAGGCTTCAAGGCGACAGGCAAGTTCGTCTTTGATCTCCGTGTCGGATCGCGGATCGTCGGCCAAGCTTTCGATCAACAACTGAGCGAGATCCACGCGCTGCTCTGGCGGCAGGGAGAGGGCTTCTTCTGCAATGGTGAGATTTGTCAGTGCCATGGGGCCATTCTAGCGCGAATCCTTCGCGCTGCAAGCCGGAGCACAGGTCTTTACAGGCTTTAGCGCGTTCAACGCCCAGGCTGCGTGGCGGGAAGGGACGCAGGAGGTTCGTCGAGGAAGAGGTGTATTGTGCGATGGGTGGGTAAAACCGGTTCGAGGAATCTCGTCAGCTTTCCGTAAGACATCGCGGAAGGCGCGAAAACCATGAGGGCCGGCGGGCGAGGGCTTTCATCCTGCTCCCGCAAGCGGCGGTTCTCCGCGTCCACCTGGCGGCGCAGTTCGGCAGGGCCTGGCACCGCCACTTCTCTGATTTCCAGTTCAGCGCGCGAAACCTCCTGCTTCGACCGGGGAGTGACGAAGAGCAGCTTGCCGGACACTTGTCCTGCTTTTTCGGAAAGGATCAGCTCCAGCGGATGGAAGATCCGCGCGTTGCGGTCGAGAAGCTTCCGATCCGGAGTGAAGGCGCGGTAATAGAGGTGTCCAGCCGGAGGAGGTTCGAGGCGCACGCCTTTGTCCGAGTCAATCAGAGCCAGCACTCCCGCCAAAGCGCGCGCGTGGCCCAAGGCCAGATCGTCGCTGAAACGGACCGTGAGAAAGAAGTCGTGGCGTTGCCGGTCCAGATGCGCGAGCCGGTCCAGCAACGCCGGCAGCGAGGATGGTTCGCCCGGGGCGCCTCCGCGCTCTTTCAATTGAACCCGCAACGCTTTCAGCAAATCGGCTTCCGAGGAAGGATGGCTCGAAGGTGCCGATGCGGTGGAAACGTTCAGTTCGAGTTCCTGGACGCGAGTTTCACCCGCGCGATTCACAGGTTCGATGGCCAATGCCAGGAGTCCTTCGTCTTCCAGGAGGGGTTCGGGATGAATGACGGTGTTCTGGTAAACGGCGTCTTTGGGCGCGCGGTGGGACACTTGGAGAACCGAATCGACGGTGTTGAAGAGCGACACAATGGACATCGGTTGAACCGTGTCGGCGGCGTACCCCGCGGCCGTTCCATCGCGGGCCGGCTCGCGCCGCGAACCGGTGAACATGAAGCGGCGCTCTGGGAGCGCCTGGCCCGTGCGGCGATCCAACAAGAGCGCCTCGACGGGCAGGGGCGGCTGCCCTTCGCGGGCGAGTCGAATCGTGAACGATTCGCCCTTGGGCCAGTACCGGAGAGATGCAGGATCGAACGGTTGATCGGGTTCCACGCCGAGAAACTCCAGTGCGCGCTGCACATCGCTCGGTTTGGCGAACGAGATCAACAGCGTCTCGTAAGTGTGATCACTCCGTTCGCTGAGCAGCAGGAATTCACACGGCTCATTTCGCGCAACCGCCGATCGTTCCACCCAAACTTCGACGCGCCGCTTCGCGCGATCCGCAACCAATCCGGGCAAGACGAGGACGTCCGTCCGGCCTTCGTGAGCTTTGAGAGCGGAGGCGTATCGGCTCGCCGCGAGCGCCTTGTTCTGGTCGTGGTTTTTGGGTTTGATGCCGAAGGGATCCGCGTTCTGCGCTTGAAGGAGCAAGGGAGAAGCGATTGAAAGCCAGCCCAGGACAGCCAGGACCTCTGGACAGCGGAAAAGCGATTTCATCGTTCAGGATTCTGACCCCACAAACCGCCTCTCCACTTTTGCTGGCATGGTCAGACTTTATCATAAGCGTCCGCGGTACGGCAACCAAACCTGGCAATTCTGCCCATTGAACCGGCCAAATCGCCGCTAGGTTTTGGCTCTGGCGCTTTCGGAATCGCCGGCCGCTACAAATGCGGCAGAGGACTCTGCTCCTTACACGAATCTGTGGACGGCGGTCGCCAATCCCAAGGGGATTGCGTCCTCCAGCCCAGGGTTGCGAGGAACGAGCTACCCGGCTACGCCGCGGCGGAGGATCGCGGATTCCAGATGCACTACGTCCGCCGGCTCATGCAAGGCCGCCTCGCGGAAACCCTGGGCGTCGTCTCGAAGCGCGGCCGGATGAAACACGCTTCATTTTGTATGGCTTGCTGGTGCAGCAGCACCGCCCTACCGGCGATGGTTTCAAGGGCCGTGAACACGGCTCGGAGGTCGGGAAACTTCCCATGAACCGTCTCTTCGGACCGTGGCCTTTAGGCCGCTTCAACGTTCGACCGCGGAGAGCGCGCTGAAGCAGCCTGAAGGCTGCGGTCCGCGCATTTTTCGCTTCATGGGCGATGGGCATGGTCCTGAGACCAAGGGCGTTTCCCATGGATCGCCCGCGTTCTTGCCGAAACGCTAGTGATGTGTCTCACAAATGGCTGGAGTTATGTTGCGCCCAAAACGGCCTGGGGCAAGGCGCGACGAGGGAGCATAGCCCCAGTGCTCTGCGACCGAGGAGCAACGCAGCCCCAGACCGTTTTCGGCGCAACCCTTCGGGCCGCAGGTCTTTTGGCCTCCCGCTTCGTTGCTCGCGCCTTACAGACCCACCAGGGGTATGCGCGTCGCTCGCGCCTCGCGGGAGGCCAAAATCCCTTGCGGCATAACTCCAGCCATTTGTGAGACACATCACTAGGCCTAAAACAAGCGTACCGCGTTTCGGGTTGAGCGGCTGGTGGAAAAACTTTGAAAATTGCGGCGCGAATTCTCGCGCTCCGAAGTCCCGTGCCCTCTCATTGGCGCCAGTTT
>Ga0194120_10002913_pt1 | contig 28777 bp, 29 predicted proteins | sample TA2MahCa65mmetaG_FD_148642 | JGI IMG/M metagenome (GOLD analysis project Ga0194120, IMG submission 148642) | Freshwater microbial communities from Lake Tanganyika, Tanzania - TA2015019 Mahale Deep Cast 65m | ecosystem: Environmental > Aquatic > Freshwater > Lake | place: Tanzania: Lake... | reverse complement strand
GAGTGCTTCGGCTGTGTCTGCGCTTCGGAGTCGAGCCGGTCTTGATTCCGCCCGCTCAACCCTATCGCAACGGGCGAGTGGAAAACTTCAATGGCTGGTTCCAACCGCGTCTCTTCCAACGACACTATTCTCGCCGGAGCGTGTTGAAGCGCGAACTGCAACGCCTGGAAGTAACCGTCAATACGCAGCATGTCCAACAACGTTTGGGGGGCTTGACCCCAGCTCAACATCGGCGGCGCTGCAAACTCCAGAAGTTGCCACCGCACTACGTGATCCCCACCGAACCGCTGCCGATTGCGGCGGGGCGGGTGAGCTTCATCCGGCAGGTAACGCCCAATGGCAATGTCCATTTGCTCAGCCAGACTTTCAAAGTCGGCAAACGCCTGAAGGGTGAATATGTCAAAGTCGTCTTGGATACCCAGCGCCGACAACTCACCATCTATCGGCAAGGCCGGATATTCAAGCGCTGGCCCTATCCTTTCCTGAAGAAGTAACCGCCATTCCTGTCACTATTACTGGCGGTTGCCACACACTGAAATCTCTACAGGTAACTGGCGGTTCTTTCAATATTCCCATGACTCTCACTTTGACTGGCGGTTCGCAGTAAGGCAAGGCGCAGCAACATATCTCTGAGCTTCAGCAGGAATCTTCTAACACTCAAACAGATATCGACAGGTTGGAGAAGGATCTCGAGAACGTAATGACTGAGCGTCAATGGGTGATTACCCAGGCGCGTAAGGGGCGAATCACAGAAGCTGATTTAGATTCGCAGTTGGCTGCACTCTCAATACAGGAATCAGGTCTCAAACGAGAACTGGCTTCTTGTCAGCAAACGTTTGATTTTGAAAGCGATAGAGGGGTGGGAGGAAAAGGTCGCCGAGTACCTTGCGGATCTCAAGGCCGGCCTGGAGTGGTTGAATGCGCCTCCCCAAGATGATGAGGAGGCGCATCGACAATTAGAGGAAAAGCAACGGACTGTGCAAACTTTGATCGAGCGAGTCAATATCGTCGATAAAGAACGACATCTAGAGGTCGTATTCCGGCTGGATGTCTTGTCCGCGATCAACCAACTCGCAGGTTTTCGTCAGACCAAGATGGACGAAACTTATACCCATACACCAACACACCGCGCTCACCGTCTTCGCGCAGTTTGCGGGTAACCATTTCGACCTGTTGCCCAATCTCAACTTTGCCGTTGTCCACGTCGGTCAGCTGCGCCGTCACCAGCGGGCCTTCTTCGAGCTTTACAATGGCCACCGTGTACGGAGCCTGCTCCTCATAACCGTCCGGCGCATCATATACAGTGGTGTACGAATAGATTTCGCCTTTGCCCGAAAACTGGTAGAGGGTCTTCGCTTCCTCGGCGCAAGCGGGGCACACATCGCGGGGCGGGAAGATTTTGGAGCCGCAATGCTCGCACACTTCGCCCACCAGCCCGTACCGTTGTTTTTGTAATCGCCAATTTCGTGAGATTTCCATAATGATTGCCTCCGATAGCCGCCACACGTTTCGCCTGCGGCCAGCACGTGTGAAATTTAGCAGAGGCGAACTGTCACAAACTATCAGGGTTTGCCGCTTCGCTATTTCTCGGCGTTTTTCAATTTCTCGGCCAGCGCATTGGCTAGCAATTGCGCCAAATGTTCGTTGGACGCCCTCGCCTCGAGGCTTTTCGGTTGAATGACGGGAGAGGTCTGAATGCGGATGGAGCCGATGTATGTTCCCACGCGGAAAGTGATCTCGGTGGCGGCTACCACTCCGGAACCTGCCGATGTTCCTTGTGACTGATATTCCTGAGTCCACCCTTTGGCCGACTCTCCAATCGTCGGCGCGTTCGTCCACAAGCCACCTTCCAGCCCCACCATCTTCGCCAATGTTTGCTCCGCATTCTCCGCCGAAGTGAACGCAGTGGCCTGCTGAAACAGCCCGGTCGAAAACTCCGATTTCAATTCGTCGTCGGTGAGGGGCTTCACCAAATAAACCTGATACCCCATCACGCGGCCCAACTTCGCCATGCCATCGGGGTCGGGGAAACCGGAATTCGGAGTCCACGACGGGAGGAGCGAACTGTTGAACACCCATCGATCACCAAAGTTCGGATCGGCCTGCGCGAGATCATTTTGCGAAAGAACGAGGCCGCGCAGATCGGGATGGCGCGCATTGCTCAACACATCCAATGCATCGGGGCGCGCGAGTTCGCGCATCTTCGCCCACACCTTGCCCGCATACACCAGCACCGGGCCGTCGTCTTTCACCGCGCCGACCGTGCCCGTCATCGCCACCGACACCACGCCGTTGAGATAGCGGAAGTCTGCGCGATACGAAACTTGCTCCGGCGCGTCGGCCACGGGCTTGAGCCGCCACACCACCGTTTCATCGCCCACCGTGCGCGAGCCTTCAATCTTCTCCCACTCCTCGCTCGCCGCCTCGGCGGCCATAGCCGCCTTTGCCGCCTCCGCCGAATCGAACAACACCACTTGCGAGGTGAGATAGAACACATCGCCCGCCGTCGGCTCGGCGAACTCGATGAAGTGTGAGGCGCGCATATCCGCCATCGCCGACAAAGCGCCTTCTCTGGCAACATCGTAAGCCGTTTGCAAATCGGCGCTGCTCACCGACCACCCCTCCGGCAAATCGCTCTCCATGATGTTGTAATCCCACGGGTCACCGTCGAGCGATGACGGCGGGCGATTGCTGATCACGATAGCGCCAATCACGACTCCCGCCACGATCAGCGCCGTGATGATCCACACGATTCTCTGGTTCATGAGTCGCGCCCCACTCTCTCAAGAATATGCGTCACGGCGGTGGAGCCCGACCCGCCCAAACATTGGGCCATCCCCCAGCGGGGCGCCGCCACTTGATTCGCTCCCGCCTCGCCTCGCAATTGCAGAGCCGCCTCCACAATTTGATAAATGCCCGTTGCTCCCGCCGGGTTGCCTCGCGCCTTCAATCCGCCAAAAGTGGAGAGTGGCATTTTGCCTCGAAGCGAGATGCCGCCCTCGCCCGCCATACGCCAGCCCAAGCCGCGCGGCGCAAAGCCGCACGCTTCGAGCGACAGCGCGGCGTACACGGTGTACGCATCGTGTAGTTCGAGCACGTTCATATCGCCCGGCTCGATGCCTGCTTGCTTGTATGCGCGCCCCGCCGAAAGATTGGCGGCGCGGAAGAACAGCGGATCGGGGCGATCATGCAGGGCCAAGGAATCGGTGGCCACGGCAGAGGCGGCGATGCGAATCATCGGGCGTTGGGACGCATCGCGATGCGCCCATACGAAATCGTCAGCCGCCACGATCACCGCCGCCGCGCCGTCGGCGTCGGGCGCGGTGTCGAACATGTTCACCGGATCGGCCACCATCGGCGCTTTGGCAAAGGCTTCGGCGGTGATGGTGTTGCGGAACATGGCATACGGATTCGTTTTGGCGTTGGCGTGCGCGTTCACCGAGAACCCGGCGAAGTCGGCCACCGCGCAATCGAACTCGTGCATGTACCGGCGCATGATGAGCGCGGCCAGCGCGGCGGGCGTTGCGCCCTGCGCCGCTTCCCAATCGCTGTCGGTGGCCGAAGTGAGCGCGGCGGTGGCGCGGCTGCCAACGGTGTCGGTAAACTTTTCCACTCCGGCGGCAATGGCCGTGTTCACCATTCCGCTGGCTACGGCGAGATAGGCTTGCCGCAGAGCCATGCCGCCGCTCGCCCCGGCGGCTTCCACCGAAGCGGCCTCGATGCCGCGCAGTCCGCAAAAATCGGCGACGAGCACGCCGAGATGCTCTTGTTTCGAGAGTTGCCCGGCCAACACGTTGCCCACAAACAACGCATCGGGCTGTTTGAGGCGCGCATCTTTCAGCGCGGCGTCAATCGCCTCCCACGCCAGATGCCGCAGTGAGGTTTCCCAATGCTCGCCCACTTCCGTTTGGCCGAGACCGATGATGTAAACGTCTTTCATAGATAGCGGTTAGCGATTGGCAATTAGCGATTAGCGGCTGAGGGCTAACCGCTAAATGCTAATCGCTATTTCATGATCAATTTTCCTCGATACCGCGTGTACGTCGCGTAATCGATCTGTGTTCGGCGGGCGATGTATTGTTGGGTGGTGGGAGCCAGCGACGGCTTCCCCACGATTCGATCGGTGGCGCGGAGGTGAAAGGCGTCCGACCCCGCGCCCGAACCGAACGAGACGACGAGGATGTTGTCGCCCGGTTTCGCCTCGTCGAGCACGGCGGTCAGCCCGATCATCGCCGCCCCCGCGTACGTGTTGCCGATCACTCCCACGAGCAATCCGGTTTTCACTTGCTCATCGGCGAAGCCCATCATCTTCGCCGCGCGTTGAGGAAATTTGACGTTGGGCTGGTGCGGCACGATGTATTTGTAATCGCCCGGCTTCGTGCCCATCATTTGCATGAGCGTCTCGCCCGCGGTGGTCACGTGTTTGAAGTACGCCGGTTCGCCGGTGAAACGCTGGCCGTGTTCGGGATACTTTTCGTATTGCCGCCGCCAAAAGTCGGGCGTGTCGGTGACGAACGAATACGAGCCCTCGATGGCCGCCAGAGACTCTTCGGCGGGGCCGATGAGGTAGGCCGCGCCGCCCGCGCCCGCCGTGTATTCGAGCGCGTCGCCGGGGCGGCCCTGTGCCGTGTCCATGCCGATGCTGAGGGCGTACTTTGCCATGCCGCTGCCCACGAATCCCATTGCCGCTTGCATGGCTTCGGTCCCGGCTTTGCAAGCGAACTGCCAATCGGCGGCTTGGGTGTTGGGCACTGCGCCGATGGCTTCGGCCACGACGGTGGATGTCGGCTTCACGGCGTAGGGATGCGATTCAGAGCCGACCCACACCGCGCGGATGTCTTGCGGATCGATCTGCGCGCGGGCCAGCGCATTGCGCGCGGCTTCGATGCTCATCGTCGCCACATCTTCGTCGAGGCCGGGCACGGCCTTTTCTTTGATGGGCAGGGCGCTGGTGCCCTCCGTCCAAATGCGCGAGACTTCGCTGGCGGGCAGGCGGTAACGCGGCACGTATGCGCCGTAGCCCACGATGCCGACGGGTTTGGCTGGCCGGAGAGGTTGAGAGACAGAATTGGGTTGAGTCATAGGTTACAAGAGGACGCCTTTCCTTCTTTGGAATTCCATGCCGACGAAAATGATCACGAGGGCGCAAGGGAGGGCGATGAGAAAGATCATGCCGACGATGTTTGCGCGCCCGGAAGACAAATACGAGATGAACAGCGAAACGTGATTCAGGGTTTGGACAATCACGGCGACTGCGTAAACATAGTGCCCCCGCTTTTTAAGCAGCCAATAACCGACCGCCCCGATGAGCGACGCCAACCCGACGATCAAACTTGGCACAGCCGCGGCGGCATCGGCGGAGTTGCCGCGGCCCGCAAAACCGATGAGGGCCGAGAGCAGGCTGACCAACCCGATGAGAAACGCTATGAGCGCCGCCAAACTAACGATGAGTGGCCGTTTCACAGTCGCCATTTGACTGGGTCTCGCACGACGCCAGTCCGTGCTTGAACAGATACTGCTGATGTTTCTCATCGGCCACGTGGAACTCGGAGGCTGGCGCGATTTCAGTGGCGATGGGCGCGGCAAACTTGCCCTGCGCGCCTCGCTTGCTTTTCTCGGCGGCGGCGCGTTGTTCGCCATCGTGATAAAAGAGGGCCGAGCGTTCGAGGCCGCCGGGGTTGGGGATCGTCGGGTCGTGCGTTATCCAAAACACGTCGAGCAATTGCTCGTATGAAATTTGCGCCGGATCGAAGGTGACCTCGACGACTTCGGCGAATCCGCCGTGATGCAAGTCGTGATCGGTGGGGTCGAGCGCGCGCCCGCCCATGTAGCCCACACGAGTGGAGATAACGCCTTTCAGCGTGCGATACGATTCCTCCGCACCCCAGAAACATCCGGCGGCGAAAGTGGCTAAACAAGTGTTCATAAGTTGTGCAGACAGCGGGAGTGAACTCGGTACTCGGATTACGCTGATCCCTTCGGATGAACGCTGATTCTTTCTTTCTGATTATCCGCGTTTATCCTTTTCATCTGCCTCATCCGCGTTCACCATTTCCACGCTACCCGGCGCGTATTCCTCTCAAAATCTCCTCTGCCCGATCCACCCTCACCTTTTTCTCTGCCACCATTTTGCCAGCGACAATCTCAACTTCATTGCCGACTGCACCGGCGGCGATGGCGACTTGCCGGGCATGCAAACCCATGTGCCCGCGCTGAATGCCTTCGGTGGCGAGGGCGCGAAGGGCGGCGAGGTTTTGGGCGAGGCCCACGCTCACAATGATCTCGGCCAGTTCGCGGGCAGTGGTCACGCCCATAAGTTTGAGCGCGGCTTGCGCGGTGGGATGCACTTTCGTCGCGCCGCCCACGATGCCCACCGCCATCGGCATTTCGAGCGTGCCCGCCAAATTGCCGTCGGCGTCTTTGCCCCACGCGCTGAGCGAGGTGTATTTGCCGCCGCGCGCGGCATAGGCGTGCGCGCCCGCCTCAATTGCGCGCCAATCGTTGCCGGTTGCGATCACCACCGCGTCCACCCCGTTCATGATGCCTTTGTTGTGCGTGGCGGCGCGATACGAGTCCGCCGCCGCAAAGGCATAGGCTTCGATGATGCCGTCGCGCACGCGCTCGCCCGTAAAATCGCCAAAAGCCAATGAGGCCGTCGGCGCAACGCATCGCGCGCGTGCGAGTCGGCGGTCGGCGAGGTTGGAAAGGATTCGCAAATGGACTCGGCCTCCCGTGATCTGCTCGATGGTGGGAGCCAGAGTCTCGCAGGCAGTGTTCACAGCGTTCGCGCCCATCGCGTCGCGGGTGTCGTAAATCAAATGGGCAACGAGGAACGGGCCGATGGGCGAGTCGTCGATGAGACGCACGTCGAGATCGCGCGCGCCGCCCCCGGCTTTGATGAGCACCGGATCGATTTGATTCGCCAGATCGAGAATGCGCGTTTTGTTTTCGAGCAATGCGAATCGCGCGGCGCGCAGATCGGGCGAGCCGATGATTTGCATTTGGCCGATCATGTGCGGCTCGGTGGTGTGGGCATGAAAGCCGCCGCCCTCGCGGATCAACTTCGCCATGAAACTGGCGCCCGCCACCACGCTCGGCTCTTCGATAGCCATTGGCACGAGCACCTCGCGGCCATTGATCAAAAAGTTGGCGGCGACTCCGAGCGGCAGGCTGTGGAGGCCGACGACGTTTTCGATCATGTGATCGGCCTGCTCGGCGGTGAGGCCGCCACTGCCGTCGAGCGCGGCGGCATCCTTTGGACTCAGCCCGGCCCATTCGATCACGGTGGCGGCGCGTTCGGGTTGGGGTTTGTCATAAAAGCCGGAGAGGCGGGAGGAGCGTTTTTCGTTCATGGGCAGTGTGTGGTGGAATCTACAGTGAGTGGGCTGGCAAAAGCTATCAGACTTCAGTAGACAGTAGCCGGTAGTCAGTAGTCAGTAATCAGAATAGAGGCTCGTTGGGAATCTGACTTCTGACCTCTGGCATCTGGCTACTGTCCTGTCACGGATACTCCTCACCCAATGTGTTGGCGAAATCTTGCATGACATACCGCCCGCCGACGCGGACGCGGCCCCACGTGTACGCATTGGAAAGGCGATGATACCATCCGCTGTCGGTGGTGACGGCGCCCCAGTAGCCAACTTCTTTCAATATGGCGATGGCATTGTCATTGTAATTGCCAGCGGGGTAGGCGAAGAAGCGCGGCTGGTAGCCGAGATGGTAGCGCAGGGTTTCCATCGAGCCATAGATTTCGTATATGAGGAAGTCGCGCCCGCGCCCATCCACTTCGGTGTGGGTTTTGGTGTGCGGCTCCAGCCGCCAACCGGCGTCGCGCAACTCCATGAGTTGATCCCAAGTCATGTAGCCTTCGCGGCCTTCGTCGATGAACTGTGTGGGCACGAACACGGTGCCGGTGTACCCATAGGCTCGCATGATGGGCAGGGCGTAATCGTAAATGTCGGCGTAGGCGTCGTCGAAGGTGAACACGACCGGCTTCTTCGGCAAAGCCCAGCCGAGAGTGATGGCGTAATATAGTTGATAAAAATCTATCGACTCATAGCCGCGCTGTTTGAGGAATTTGAGCTGCGCGCCGAAGTTGGCGGGGAGGACAGTGAGGCCGATTCGAATCTGATCCGGCTCGTCGGGCAGGGGCCCCACGTGGTGATACATGAGAATGGGGGCTTTGATTTCGCGCGCGCGAGCCTTAGAGTCGGGAGTGGGCCACGGGGTGGGAGAAGGTGGTTGGGTGGTTCCCACTCCGCTTTCGCTACGGGGCGCTGTCGCGGAGTGGTTGGGTGGTTGGGTAGATGTTGGGGTGAGAGTGAGGGTGGCGGTGGGAGTGCGAGTAACAGTTGCTGTGAGTGTGGGAGTGGGCGTGAGGGTGATTGTGTGCGATGGGGTGAGGGAGACGAGGGCGGCGGCTTCGACGGCGCGAATGAGTCGGAGGCGGGCGTCGGCGGCGGTGGAGCCGAGGAAGAGTGAGGCGATGACCGCGCCGAGTAGAATCAAGATGACGCGAGTGTTCTGCGAAGCCATGACGATGGAAGGATACCATAAAGGATGAAGGCGGAAGGATGAAGGATGAAAGGGATCGGCAAATCCCGATGGGGGTGTGGCGATCGGTGCGATGGGGATTCGCGGCGTTGGCGGTTGCAATCATTGCGCTGGCGATCGCGGTGGCGATGGGTGTGGCCGATCCGAATCCGGTGGGCCGGCTGGTGTGGGAGGAGAGGTGGCAAGGGGCAAGCGGCAAGTGGCAAACGTTTGGAGAAGGAAGAATGGAGATTGGAGGGGGAGGATTGGAGATTGAGGTAGGGCGGGATGAGATCGGTGGCGGAGTCACGCGGGGCGAGGGGGGCGAGTTCACGTTCGAGGTCGCGGGCGGTCAATCGAGTGGAGAGGTGGGGACGGCGTACGGGATCGTGTTCAACTTTCAGACTCCGGAATCGTTCACTGCGGTGATGATCAACGGCAACGGCTACGTTGAAGTGATCTCCGCCGATGGCCGCGAGTGGATGGCGTGGCAGCAGTGGCCGAACATTCTGCTGGGCTACGAGGCCAATCGGTTGAGGGTGGATGCGCGGGGCGGCGAGGGGCTGATACGAATCAATGACGAGGCGTTGTTGCGCGTGCCGGTGAGCGAGGGCGCGGTGGGCGTGATTGCGCGCGGGAGCGCGGCGGGCCAGCGGGTGCGGTTTGGGTGGGCGAAGTATTGGGCGAAATGAAAAGCCCCCTTGCGGGGGCTGTCGTTATTTCGGAAGCATATCGGTGGCGAGGAAATAGTCGAGCCAGATCCACGAGAGGCCGAAGAGGGCCGCGGCTTGGAACGCGGCGAGGTCGCCGTCGAACCAAATGCGGTATTTGCTGAGGTCGGTGTGAAAGACGAGGAAGACGATGGCGAGTGAAAGGCCGATGCCGATGAGAATTGAAAGTGTCCACACAACAACGCGTCTGGCTTGCATGTGCAATCTCCTAAAGATGAAGTGCTGCGAATTTTAGCGTGAAGCCGAAAGCGCGTCAACGCCGATTTTTTTGTGGGCCGCGCCTGTGCTAGAATTTGCCCGATGGCCGACGCATTTCCCCTTCTGCGGCGTTCTCACCTCTTTATCGCCTTGCAAGACGCCGAGTTGAAAGAGCTGGCCGCCCTCTTCGAATCGCTCGATGAGATGGGCGCAGATCAGTTTGTCTTTCGGCAGGGCGATGCCGCCGACGGCTTTTACATGATTCAAAGCGGGCAAGTGGCTGTGGAGGTGACCAACGCCCTCACTGGCGCAACGCGGCGGCTGGCAACGCTGGTGGAAGGCGATTACTTTGGCGAGATGGCCCTGGTGCGGGGCGGAGCCCGCTCGGCATCGGTGAAAGCGTTGAGGCCGCTCAAACTCATCCGGCTCGCGCAAACGGCCTTCGATTCCTACCTGCTCAAGAATCCAAAGGTCAAACCGAATCTCGAAGTGGCGCTGGCGTCACGCAAGTATGCGCGGCAGGCCAACTTCAAGTGGCTGACGCAGGACGAAGTGGTTTATCTCGTGACACTGCGCCACTGGGTTTTTCTGATCGAAATGATCTGGAAGCCGACACTGGTGATGCTGGCCGGACTCGCGGTGGGGGCGCTGTTGTGGGGGATGAAACTGCCGCTCGTGTGGCAGGCCGCCACCGCCGCCATCCTGCTCGGCGGAGGGGTGTGGCTGTTCTGGAATTGGGGGGACTTCCATAATGACTGGTACGTGGTGACGAATCGGCGCGTGGTGGATATTGACAAAGTGGTGCTGTTTTACGACAGCCGCGCCGAAGCGCCCCTGCCCACCGTGCAGAACACGACGATCAAAACCACCGAATGGGGCCGCCAGCTCAATTACGGCGATGTCATCGTCAACACCTTCTCCGGCCCCATCACCTTTCACAACGTCCCGCACCCGCAAGCCACCGCCGATATGATCCTCGAACAAGTCAATCGCTCGCGCGTGCAAATGAAATCCGCCGAGCGCGCCGCGCTAAAGAACACTCTCCGTTTGGCCGTCGGCCTCGACAAGCCGCCCCAGAAGCCGCCTGCCCCGCCCGCGCCTCCGACGACGAAAGGCTCACTGCTCCGACCCATCACCGGCTTCTTCAGAGATTTCAGCCTGCGCGTCCGCGAACAGCGTGGCGATGCCATCGTCTATCACAAGCATCCCTTTTTGCTCGGCGTGGAACTTGCGCCCGAACTGGGCGGCATCCTTTTGGCCATCATCTTCGTCGCCGTGCGTTTGACGGGCGTACTGCCCATGATCAACCTGTGGGTAGCTCTGGCGATAGCGGCGATCTTGATTATATTCTTATTGGGCAGAGTCATTTACGAATACATGGACTGGAAGAACGATGTGTATATGGTGACCGCCACTCAGATCATGGACGTGGAGCGGAAACCGTTTGGCAACGAACAGCGCAAGGCGGCCAATCTCGACGCGGTGATGAACATCTCGTTCGTGCGGCCCGGCATCGTGGCAACATTGTTGAATTACGGCACGGTGACCATCAACGCCGGGCCGGGCGGCGAAATGAAATTCTTCAACGTCTTCGATCCGCTCGGCGTTCAGCAAGACATTTACCGCCGCAAAGAATCGCGCGAGCAGGCCAGAGCCGCCGCCGCCGCCAAGCAACGCGCCGAAGAAATGGGCCAATACCTCTCGGTGTTTTACGAAATCATGGAAGACGAACGAAAGAAACGAGGGTCGAACTGAAGGCAATGCCAGTGCGAACGATCATCACTCCAGCGAATCCCATCCTGCGGCAGAAGGCCAAGAAGGTGACGACCTTCGGCCCGGCGCTCAAAACCCTTGTGGATGATATGGTGGACACGATGCGCGAAGCGCCCGGCGTGGGGCTGGCCGCGCCGCAAGTGGCCGTGAGCCAGCGAGTCATCGTTATCGAGTTCGCGCCGGAGCCGGAAGAGGGCCAAGAGCCCGAGCCGCCCAAGCTGTATCGCGTGATCAATCCCGAGATCGTCAAGGCCAGCGACGAAATGGTGATGGGAGTCGAAGGCTGTCTTTCCATTCCCGGCTACGCGGGCGATGTGGAACGCCACGCCGCAGTGTCGGTGAAGGGATTCAATTTGCAGGGCAAGCCGATCAAAATCAAAGCCGAAGGCTGGCTGGCGCGAATCTTCCAACATGAAATCGATCACCTCGACGGTGTTCTGCTCATTGATCGCGCGGCCAAAGTGTGGAAGATGGAAGGGGAAGCGCCGCGCAACACCCCCTAACCGGCGGGCGGCCGCCATTCGTCGTTCGTCAAAATTCACTGCAAAAGGATCATCATGAAAATCTTGCTCATCGGCGTTGGCGGCGTGGGAGAGTCCATCGCCATCATCGCCCAAAAAAGAAACTGGCTGACGCAAATGGTGTTGGCCGATTACAACCTCGCCCGCGCCCGCGAAGTGCAGAGCCGACTCGGCGACCCGGCGCGATTCCCGGCCGTGAAAGTGGATGCGTCACGCAAAGAGGAGATCGTCGCCCTCGCCCGCAAGCACGGCGTCGATCTGATCATGAACGCTTGCGATCCCCGATTCAACATCCCGATCTTCGACGCCGCGTTCGAAGCCGGTTGCCATTACATGGATATGGCGATGACTCTTTCGGAGCCTCATCCCACCGAGCCATTTTCTAAACCCGGACTCAAATTGGGCGACTACCAATTCGAGCGCGACAGGCAGTGGCGCGAAAAAGGTTTGCTGGCGTTGGTGGGCAGCGGCGTGGAGCCGGGTCTGGCCGATGTGTTTGCCAAGTATGCCGAGAAGCATCTCTTCGACGAGATTGACGAAGTGGGCGTCCGCGATGGATCAAATATCGAAGTGGAGGGCTACGAGTTCGCGCCCAACTTTTCGATTTGGACGACGATTGAAGAGTGCCTCAACCCGCCAGTGATTTGGGAAGCGGGCAAGGGCTGGCACACCACGCCGCCGTTCTCCGAGCCGGAAGTGTTCGACTTCCCCGAAGGCATTGGCCCGGTGGAGTGTGTGAACGTGGAGCACGAGGAGGTTTTGCTCGTGCCGCGCTGGGTGAAATGCAAGCGCGTCACATTCAAATACGGGCTCGGCGATCAGTTTATCGGCTACCTCAAGATGCTGCGCACGCTGAGCCTCGACAACAAGAACAAAATCAAAGTGGGCAGCGTGGAAGTAGCTCCGCGCGATGTGGTGGCCGCTTGCCTGCCCGACCCGGCGCATCTCGGCCACAAAATGAAAGGCAAGACCTGCGCCGGAACGATGGTGAGCGGCGTGAAAGACGGTAAGCCGCGAAAAGTCTATCTCTATCAAGTGGCCGACAACGAATGGACGATGAAACACTACGGCGTGCAGGCGGTGGTGTGGCAGACGGCGGTCAGCCCGGTGATCATGATGGAGTTGATCGCCAACGGCGTGTGGAAAGACTCCGGCGTGCGCGGCCCTGAAGCCTTCGACCCTGATCCGTTCATGATCTTGATGCCGGAGTATGAGTTTCCGCACGGAATGAAAGAACTGTAAAACGTCCAACCTCAAACTCCCAAAACCAGCGAGGCGTTTGAGATTTGAAGTTTGAGATTTGAGATTCGATCTATGTTTCCCACCATCGGCTTCGGGCCGGTTGTGTTTTCCACCTATACCCTGCTCATCGACCTCGGCGTCATCGCCTCGCTGGCGTGGCTGTGGGCGCGCGCGCCCGCGCATGGCCGCGAGCCTCTACGCTGGCTCGACGCCGGGCTGTTCACTGCCGCGGGCGCGTTCATCGGTGGGCGGCTAGCGTTCGCGTTTGGCAACTGGGCTTACTTTCAGAATCATTTCTTCGAGATGCTCAACCTGTGGGAAGGCGGATACGCCTGGCCGGGCGCAGTGTTCGGCGGGCTGATCGGTTTGCTGATCTATTGCGCGCCGCGAAGGGAGCCAACTCTGCCCATCCTCGACGAACTGGCTCTGCCCGCCACCCTTCTCTCCGCGCTCGGCTGGATCGGGTGCGCCGCCGTTTCGTGCGCTTCGGGCAAAGACGTCCCGCCCGGAACCCTGCCCTTCGCCGTTAACTGGCCCGATCTGTACGGAGTCGTCCTCCCGCGCTGGCCGACACATTTGATCGGACTCGGACTGAGCCTCCTCGCCGCCGCCTACTTTTTTTCTCAGCGCGAACGAACGTGGCCGAGCGGATTCCGATTCGCCCTCGCGATCACACTGATCGCCGCCGTCACGTACCTCGTCAGCACGGTGCGCGGCGACGACATGCCCCTTGTTTCCGGTTGGCGGCTCGACACCGTTGCCGATGCAGTGATGATCATCATCGGTGGAGTCGCGCTCGTGGCCGCGTGGGCCTTGGAAAAAAGGATGAATGAAAAAGGATGAATGCGGAAGACAAGCCGTTTTCATCCTTCATCCTTCATCCTTCATCCTTACCATGACTACTCTTACGCTCGGCCTCGCTCAAATCAAAACCAAACTCGGCGACGTGCGCGCCAACCTCGACAAGCACTTGGCCTACATCGAACAGGCCGCCGCGCAGGGCGTGCAGTTGCTCATCTTCCCCGAACTCTCGCTCACCGGATACGTTCTGCAAGACCTCGTGCCCGTCGTCGCCCTGCGGCCCACTGCCGATGATCCGGCATTCGCCAAATTGCTCGACGCCAGCCGCCGCATAGATCTGATGATCGGCTTCGCTCACGAAGACACGCGCCACCGCTTTTTCATCGCCGCCGCGTATCTCTCGCAGGGGCGAGTCCTGCATGTCCATCACAAAGTATATTTGCCCACCTACGGCATGTTCGACGAAGGCCGTTTCTTCGCGCCCGGCGATTCCATCCGCGCCTTCGACACGCCGTGGGGCCGCGCCGGGATGCTCATCTGCGAAGATTTTTGGCATGCCAGCCCGCCGTATCTTCTCTGGCTCGACGGCGCCGATATTCTGCTCATGCAATCGGCCAGCCCCGGGCGCGGCCTCGACGACCGCGAGCAGCTCGACTCGTCGCGCTGGGTGGAGCACGTCAATCAAGCCTATGCGAGTCTGTTCACCAATTTTGTGGCGCACACCAACAAGGTGGGATTCGAAGACGGCCTCAACTTTTGGGGCGGCTCCACTGTGTTCGATCCCAACGGCGAACTGATCGCGCGCGCGCCTCACTTCGAAGAGTCGCTCACCCTCGCCGCCATCGATCTGGATCAACTGCACCGCACCCGCGCCCGTTTGCCCATCCTGCGCGACGAGCGCACCGCGCTGACCCTGCGCGAACTCTCGCGTATAGCCCAAAAAGATTGAACCGCAAAGACGCGAAGAACGCAAAGAAGATTCATAAGCCTTCGCGCCCTTTGCGCCTTTGCGGTGAAACCTCATGACTAACCTTTCCGACAGACTCCGCATCAACGCCGATCTCGCTCGCAAGATTCTCGTGTCGTTCCTGCGCGACGAGATCACCCGCGCCGGCCTCTCGCGCGCGGTCATCGGCCTCTCCGGCGGAATCGACTCGGCGTTGTCGTGCGCGCTGGCCGTCGAAGCCCTCGGCGCGCAAAACGTGCTGGCCGTGCGGATGCCCTACAAAACCTCCTCACCGCAAAGCATGGCCGACGCGCAGCTGGTCATTGAAAAATTCAATGTGCCGAATCTTGTCGTCGAGATCACGCCGATGGTCGATCCGCTGTTCGATCACTTCCCCGACGCCGACGGCAAACGGCGCGGCAACGCCATGGCGCGCGCCCGCATGATCGTGCTCTACGATCAGTCGTCGGCCTTCAATGGATTGGTGATCGGAACCGGCAACAAAACGGAGATCCTGCTCGGATACAGCACCATCTTCGGCGACGCCGCCTCGGCTCTCAATCCGCTGGGCGACCTGTACAAAACTCAAGTGCGCCAACTGGCCGCCGCCGTCGGCGTGCCGCAATCTATCATCGACAAACCGCCCACTGCCGATCTGTGGGCCGGGCAAACCGACGAAGGCGAACTCGGCTTCACCTATGAGCGAGTCGATCAACTGCTCTATCTCATCGTCGATCAGCGGTACAGCCGCGATGAGGCAGTGGCCGCCGGGTTCGAGCCGTCGTTCGTGGATCGCGTGCTCGCCGCCGTGCGCCGCAACCAATTCAAGCGCATGCCGCCCATCGTCGCCAAACTGAGCAACCGCACCGTGGGCTACGACTTTTTGTATTTGAGGGATTGGGGCACATAGAAACGATGAATGCGGAATGATGAATGCGGAATGAAATGCCGGTTCGTCATTCATCGTTCATCCTTCATCCTTTCCATGCTTCCTCCTTCTCTCCGCCACCGCGACTTCCGCCTTTTGTGGATCGGCCAACTCATCTCCATCTCCGGCTCGATGATGCAGAACGCGGCCATCCTTTGGCACGTGAGCGAAGTGCATCACAACCCCATCGCCCTTGGCGGAGTCGGCCTCGTGCGTGTGGTGCCGGTCATCGCCCTGTCGTTCGTCAGCGGCATCATCGCCGATCGCTTTGATCGCCGCAAAGTGATTCTCATCGCTCAAACTGGAATGGCTCTGTGTGCGCTGGCTCTCGGTGGGCTGGCCTTCGGCAAGACGCAGAGCCTGTGGCCCATTTACGCGCTGGCCGCCCTTTCTGCCGCCTTCGGCGCGTTCGATCTTCCGGCGCGGCAAGCGCTCATCCCCTCCATTGTTCCCCGCGACGATCTGCCCAATGCCTTCAGTGTCAATGCCACGATGTGGCAAGCCGCCGCCATTGTGGGCCCGGCCCTCTCCGGTTTCATCATCGAGGGCTACGGATTGCACGCGGCCTATTGGCTCAACGCGTTGTCGTTCATCGCCGTGTTGATTGCGGTCGGCCTCATGCGCGTGAACGCTCGCGTGGCTGAGGAGCATCAGCCGCCAGCGAGCATCGCCGCCGCGCTCGAAGGGCTGCGCTTCGTCCGCAATACGCCCATCGTCCTCTCGTCGATGCTGTTGGATTTCTTCGCCACGTTTTTTTCATCGGCCACTGCGCTGTTGCCCATTTACGCCAAAGATATTTTGCACGTCGGCGCGCGCGGCTATGGCATCCTCGCCTCTGCCGAAGCCAGCGGCGCGCTCATCGCCGGAGTCATCCTCACCTTCATTCCACGTATCCCCCGGCAGGGGCGCACCCTGCTCATCTCGGTGGTGTGCTACGGACTCTCGACGATCCTTTTCGGATTCTCCACGACGTTTCTCATTGCCTTCATCGGCCTGGCCGGAGTGGGCGCGTCGGACACGGTGAGCATGGTTATTCGCAACACGGTGCGCCAACTGCACACGCCCGATCACATTCGCGGGCGGATGGTGTCGGTGAACATGATCTTTTTCATGGGCGGCCCGCAGTTGGGCGAGCTGGAAGCGGGCCTCGTGGCCGGGTGGCTTGGCGCTCCGTTCTCGGTCATCTCCGGCGGCGTCGGTTGCCTCATCGCCGTGCTGTGGGTGGCCAAGCAGTGGCCGATGCTGTGGGGGTACGATCTGCCGCGTGGTGCCGCGGCTCAGCATGCGGCGGCGGACTGAGCGGCAGATTGCATTGGCTCACAATGCGTGGTAGATTACTTCACAGACAGATAACATGAGAGGGGTCGCATGGCTAAATTTTCCCGAATCGTTCCGCAAAATTACCCACGAATTCAAGATGCGGATAGCCCATACTATGGGTGCCTCGACGAAGCAACGTTAGCGCCACATAAGCATAAAATACCTCCCGAGCAACTGAAGTCATTGATCCTTTCGGCCATCAACAACGCCAACAAGAAATCGAGCCGCGAAATCTTGAAAATCCCTGCTGGCGCATCGCCGAACGAAGTGGATCATATTTATGAGCGAGAAGGCCGAAAGTTGTTCGCCTACTTCAAGAAATACGTTGGCGATCCGGCCTCAACCGCTCATCAGATTCACGGCAAACACTATTCCGAAGTGGGCGTAGAGCAATTTCGCAACCGCACTCTGCAAAAAGAAAGAATGAACTCCGGCTGGCGCTATCAATTCTTGGCGTTGGATTCCGCCCAACAGTCCAAACGATTCAAGAGCGTGTCGGATATTGGCGCGGCGGAGGGCGATTTCAACGCTGTTGTCGAGTTTGTTGATCGGAAACGAGAACCGCTGTCGCTGTATGTTTCGGTGAAGATATCGAAGCAATACGATGGGCGGGCAGGATTGGCCCAAAGCCATTCAGGCATTGGAAATCGTCGCTCACAACGACAAGAATCGAACCGGCTCATACTGTTGCGTGTTTGGCATTGCAATGGATCGCGGCACTCGATATATCAAACGCGAACAGAAGACCAGAAGAGCGCACTCCGTGAATACGGAAGTGTGGCTCTCCGATTTCTTTTGGCCTTTCTTTGCCAATTATTCCTACGAAGAGATCATGGCGGCTGTGCTTGACGCGCTTATCGAGTCCTATGCGTCCGATAAACTCTCCGCTCAAATCGAAGTGCCACAAAGATTACTGGATGCGTTTGGAGAGGCTTGTGCGCGGGCAAGGCTGATCGATCAGGATGGAAAGTTTCACGATCCTTATACGCTGGTTCGCTTCTTCTGTCAGAAATGAAATCACGAAACGGTTCCCGTCCGCCTGTAAAGCGGAAATCGAAAGAAGCAAAGAGGGGCGTATCGTCCACCAAAACGACGCTGGCGAGGGCAGGCGCAACTTGCACCGTCGTTCACGGTGATAGCCGCGTTGAATTGGGAGCGCTGAAAGGAGAAGTTGATCTCATCGTAACCTCCCCTCCCTATGCCGATGCGCGACACCATCATTACGACAGCATCCATCCTGACAAGTTCGTAGATTGGTTTCTCACCTTCCACGAGCCTTTTTATGCGGCGCTCAAACCCACAGGCAGTCTTGTCATCAACATCAAAGATAAAGTGGTGGACGGCGTAAGGCATCGCTACGTTTGGCGCACCATCGAGGCGCTGTGCGAGCGCGGCTGGTTTGCCGTTGACGACTACTTGTGGCACAAGCCCAACGCGATGCCGGGCTATTGGCCGACGCGGCTCCGCGACGGCTGGGAGTATTGTTTTCATCTCGCCAAATCGAAGCGGCCATTTTTCAACCCGGATGCGGTGAGGAAACCGATTGGCGATTGGGTTGAGTCGCGATTGCGCAATTTGGGAAAGAATGACAACAGCCGCCACAACTCGGTGAACGCCAGCGGTTTTGGCCGTGACATTTCCAAATGGGTGGGCAAGCAAACCGTGTTGCCTTCCAATGTGCTCACCATTGCGTTGGTGGGAAAAAACAAAGGCCATCCTGCCGTCTTCCCGGTGGATTTGCCCCTCTTTTTCATCAAATTGCTTTGCCCTTCGGATGGGTTAGTGGTTGATCCGTTTGCGGGCAGTGGCACAACGGGCATCGCCGCTCTATCGGTCGGCAGGTCGTGCGTGCTCATCGACAACAACGCCGAGTATTGCGAAGAGGCCATTCGGAGACTGCAAATCGAAGCGGCGGCGGGGTGGTGTTCGGCGCGGCCATCGCTCAACGCATGATGCGTTACTTCATCGGCCTCAAACCGATGGAGCCGGCCCCCTCTTCCCCGAGCTCACCGAGCGCGAGTTGGACGATCTTCATAGGCCGATCTCTGCTCGCAGTTCTCGAAGCCCCCGCTCAGCCGCGTAGAGATCGCCAATCAAGTATGTGGGGACATGCTTATACCGCGACAGATAATCTGAGAAAGTGCCGATAACCTTGTCATATTTCTGTGCATCATCGGAAATCACATAAAGGCGCGCGTTGGCATAGTCGAGAAGTGTTGCCAACCGACCAACGCCTGACCAAGTCCCAGTTGAAAGTTCCACCTCAAATGCGCATTCGGGGATGAAGTTTTGCCCTTTCTCACGAAACCACAAAACGTCTATCTGACGCAGTAAATCGTGATTTGAGAACTGAAGCGGAGGGCATGTATCAAGCGTAGCCAAATCAGCCAATGGTTTGCCGTTGAATCTCTTTGACTTGTTTGGCGAGAATGTTCTAAAGCCGCGGATATTCCCAATTTCCAACAGCCGACCTTGCAAGACCGAATGATAACTTTCTTCGGCAGTTGTTTTTTCTCTCAGTTCTTTCGGCGGGCTTGATAGGAGCTGCCATGCGTTGGCATATTCAGAACAGTCAAGTCGATTGTTGCGCCCGTTGAGAATGAGCATCAGGTCAGGATTGATGTTAATCTTGTACTCGCCGTTTCGGTCGTGGCTGATTGACGGCAGGCAATCGATCAATACTTGTGCTGGAATGATGACGGATTGATCAAGTGATCCGCAGATGAAAACGAAGAAGGGGTTGTCGAGGTTTGCTACTTCCTCGGCATGAATGTAATTCAACCCAAAGAAATATCTGCCGCTTTTCCCCAGAGTCGCCGCGCGAACTAGTAAATTTGCGTGAAGGACTTTGTACGCTCGCGCTCGCAGAACTCGTATCGGCTCAACCTCCGGGCTAAAATCTCGAAGGCGTTGGAGAAAGTCTTCTGCTAGATTTTCTGTCAGACTCTTTTGTCTCAGTGTGCGCATCTGTTTCCTGTCCACGTCGTCCACAAGGGCATTCTCCTTACCGAACTTTCTCCACGACACCATTCACTTCTATAGCATCGTTCACCGTCATTTCGATCTCAGTTATCTGAAATCGGATCGCCTTCCTATCCGACTCGGTCGATAAGTCGGCTTCGCCACCGACAAAGAATTCCGCTACATGCGCCGCCATCTCTTTCGTTTCTGCTTCAACTGTGACCAAATATGATCGCGATAGAGACACAATATATGCAGGCATATCACATGCTCCTCGATATGGTCTCGACATCATCCGTCGTCAGCAGTTCAGGAAACAAGCATTCAGAGCGGAGGCCCGCGAAGCGGGCCGAAGTCGAAGAATGCGGGTGCTACGGCGAATCCGCGCCCTTCGACTTCGCAGCGAATTGCGCGCCGCTTCGCTCAGGGCGCTTTCGTGATCTGATGATCGTCACTTCGACCATTCATGAAAAGATTCTGTTGCCTTCAGAATTATAGCGGATGGGGTTGACACCTCGCAAACTCGTAGTAAAGTTCGCCCCAATGCGCCCCGACACTCTCGCCCGCCTCGACGCGCACTGGGCCGCCCGCCTGCACTGCCAACCCTCCCTGCTCCGCTCTCAATCCACTCACATCATCGCCGACCCGGCGCGACCCGGCGCCGAAGTTTGGCTCTTCGACAAAACCTGCGTGATGATCGCCGCGCCGCCGCTGGCGCGCGCGCTCACCGCCTCGGTGGGCAAGCGCGCGCCCGGGCAGGCCTTCGAGCCCAGCCGTCTCCGCGAGGCCGTCGGCGAATCCGGATTGGAATTGCGCGGTCCCGAAGCCATCCTTGCTCTGGCGCCAACGCGCGCGCGCGCAAAAAAGATTCAGTGGATCACGGCCAGTGAAACCGAATCGGAAATGACGGCCTCCCTTCGCGCGATCGCCCCGGCCAGAATCCCGATGGTCACCATCCCGCTCAAGTGCCGCCCGGCCCGCCGCGCCGCCGAATCCTGCGGCTTCGAACTGTACGCCACCGTCATCTTCATCGGAGATCGACCGACCCAATTGTAGGGGCGACTCCGTAGGAGCGACTCTTGCAGTCGTCCCGCTCTCGCAGTCTCCCCACCGAAGGGAACATGCCATGAAACGCGCAGTCAGCATCAGCATCGGATCGTCGAAACGTGATAAAGCCGTGGAATTGAATTTGCTCGGCGAAACCGTGCGTATCGAACGCATTGGCACCGACGGCGATATGGAAAAGGCCGCGCAGCTGTACGCCGAACTCGACGGCAAAGTGGAGGCCTTCGGCGTGGGCGGCGCAGACCTCGGCGTGCTGGTGGCCGGAAAGTGGTATCGCCTCTACGGAGCCGAGCCGCTCATTCGCCATGTCAAAAAGACTCCGGTGGCCGACGGCGTGGGCGTGAAGAACACGCTCGAATGCAGAGTCGCTTCGTTCATCGAGGAGCGCATCGGCGGCGAAGTGAGCCCGAAGCGCGTGCTGTTCACCGCCGGAGCAGATCGCTGGGGCATGAGCAAATCGTTCCTCGACGCCGGATATGAGTGCGTGTTCGGCGATCTCATGTTCGCCCTCGATATTCCGATCCCGATTCGATCCGAAGCCGCGCTCAAACGCACGGCGGCTCTGCTCATGCCCATCGTCGGGCGCCTGCCGTTCAAAATGCTTTACCCCACCGGCGAAGAGCAGGAAAAGAACACGCCCAAACACGGCCAGTGGTATGCGTGGGCCAAAGTGATCGCCGGAGACTGCCTCTACATCAAACGGTACATGCCCGCGCGGCTCGATGGCAAGATCATCTGCACCAACACCACCACCCCCGCCGATGTCGAAGCCTTTCGCGGCGCGGGCGTGAGTTACCTCGTGACGACGACTCCGGTGATGGAGGGCCGCTCGTTCGGCACGAACATGATCGAAGCCGCGCTCATCGCCGTGAGCGGCAAAGGCCGCAAACTCTCCAACGACGAACTGACCGAGTGGATCGACAAACTGGGCTTCGCGCCGCAATTGCAAAAGTTAAACTAGTGGAGGGTGAAGCGATCACTCGCTCCACGCTCCATGCTTCACGCTCCACGATGCAACTCCACACCCTCGACCTCAACTTCCTCAACACCCCGCGCGCCATCGCCTCCTACGTTCTCGTCGGGCCGGAGTCGGCGGCGCTCATCGAAACCGGGCCCGGCTCCTGCCTGCAAACCGCGCTCGCCGGTCTGCGCCATCTCGGCATTGCCCCCGCCGACGTGCGCGATGTGCTGGTCACGCACATTCACCTCGATCACGCCGGAGCGGCGGGATGGTGGGCGCGGCAGGGCGCGACGATTCACGTACACCCGCTCGGAGCGCCGCACCTCATCGATCCCTCCAAACTGCTCACCAGCGCCCAACGCATCTACGGCGATCAAATGGATTATTTGTGGGGCGAGTTTTTATCGGCGCCCGTCGAGCGCGTTCACATCGTGAATGACGGCGACACGATCACGGCGGCGGGGGTGGAGATCAGCGCCATCGAAACGACCGGGCACGCGCGGCATCATCACACCTATCGCATTGGCGATATTGCCTTCACAGGGGACTCCGCCGGTATCCGCCTGCCCGGCTCCGAATACGCCGTTGTTCCCGCGCCGCCGCCCGAATTCGATCTCGAAGCGTGGGAGGCCACCGTGAGCCGACTCGCCGCGCTCGATCTCAAAACAATTTATCCCACCCACTTCGGCGCGGTGAACGATCCCGCCGAACACTTTCGGCGGTACGCGCCGCTGGTGCGCGAGTGCGCCGAATTCATCCGCGCGCGAATGGAGCAGGGCCTCACTCGCGATCCGATCGTGGAGCAATACGGCGCGTGGCACGAAGAGCGAGCCGAAGCCGCCGGGCTGAACGCCGCGATGCGCGAACACTACAATCGCGTGTTCAACCCCGATATGGGCGTGGATGGAATTATGAGATATTGGGGAAAGCGAAAAGGATGAACAAACACGAAGCGCATCAAAAGGCGCTTCGTGTTTTGGAGAGGCTAATTGGCGTCGGCGTCGGAGTCAATATCGAAGTCGCTGTCGTCAATCGCCGCTTCGGGCAGGGCTTCCAACTGAATCCACAATTGCAAAACGTGGCCTTCGGGCGCTTCGCCGTGCCGCGCGGCGAGAATGAGCGCCTCTTTGCGCAGGCCGTCGCGCTCGCGATAGTCGAGGTACACATCGCGCGCATCCTTCCACGCATTGCGGCAGCGCTCCACCAGCGAGGGGCCGTTGAACGTGCGCAGAACGCATCGCGCCGTCTGCCGCAGAAGAGGGCCTTCGGTGAGGCCGTACACCCACGGGTCGCCCGCTGGCTCGAACGTGGGCGGCGGCCCTTCGACAATGGTGATCTTTTCGGGTTCAGTGGTCATAGGCATCCGAATGAATATGAGGATGCGCGAATCATACATGCGGATGGGCGATGCGTCAATTTCGATTTTGCTAAAATTTGATCGGGAGTAAAATCACTCCGCTTCAGTCACATCACTCTCTCGCACAGGAGGCTCGCCATGCAAGGACAAATGATGGATTATCAATTGACCCTCACGCCGATGCTGGAACGGGCGCGGCGGCTGTTCTACAAAAAGGAGATCGCCACCAAAGCCGGGCCGGCGATGGAACGGCGCACCTACGGAGAGATGGCCGAGCGCGCGGGGCGGCTGGCTAACACGCTGGAAAAATTGGGCGTGCGGCGCGGCGACCGAGTGGCCACCTTTGCCTGGAACAACGCCCGCCACCTCGAACTCTATTTTGCCGTGCCGTGCATGGGCGCGGTCCTGCATCCCATCAACCTGCGTTTGCCCGGCGAGCAAATTGCCTACATCGTCAATCACGCCGACGATAAAGTGCTGTTCGTCGATCCGACTCTCCTCCCTGCGGTGGAGAAACTCGCGCCGCACCTCAAAGCCGTGAAGCATTTTGTGGTGATGGGCGACAAGATTCCCGAAACGACTCTCAACCCGATTCATGCTTACGAAGAACTGCTGAAGGACGCCGCCTCCGATTACGCATGGCCGCGCCTCCACGAAAACGACGCGGCGGCCATGTGCTACACCTCCGGCACCACCGGCAACCCCAAAGGCGTGGCCTATTCGCATCGCGCCATCTACCTTCACAGCTTCGGCCTCAGCATGGCCGACTCGTTCGGCATCTGCGAGCGCGACACGGTGATGCCCGTCGTGCCCATGTTCCACGTTCTTGCGTGGGGCACGCCGTTCGTGTCCACGATGGTCGGCGCGAAGATCGTCTTTCCCGGCCCCCACCTTCAGCCGCGCGATCTGGCTGAACTGATTCAGAATGAGCGCGTGACTCTCACCGCCGGGGTGCCGACTCTGTGGATGGGCATGTTGGCGCTGATGGAAAAAGAGCGCTTCGATCTCAGCAGTCTGCGCGAGATGATCGTGGGCGGGGCCGCCGCGCCGCAATCCATGATCGAGACCTACGAAAAGAAGCACGGCCTCAAAGTGACGCACGCGTGGGGCATGACCGAGATGACTCCGCTGGGCACGGTGAGCAAACTCAAGAGTTACCAAATCGATCTGCCGGAGGCCGAGCGATTCGCCATCCGCGCCAAGCAGGGCACCCCGGCCATGGGCGTGGAGATTCGGGCGGTGGACGAAAACGGCGGCGAAGCGCCGTGGGACGGCAAAACCTTTGGCGAGCTGCAAGTGCGCGGCCCGTGGATCATCAGCAGCTACTACAACGACGACCGCTCACCGCAGTCGTTCATGGATGGCTGGTTCCGAACCGGCGACGTGGTGACGATTGACCCCGAAGGCTATGTGCAGATTGTGGATCGCACCAAAGATGTGATCAAAAGCGGCGGTGAGTGGATCTCGAGTCAGGATTTGGAGAACGCAATCATGGCTCATCCCAAAGTATTGGAAGCCGCCGTCATCGCCGTGGCTCACCCCAAGTGGCAGGAGCGCCCGCTGGCCTGCGTGGTGCCCAAGCCCGACTTCAAAGACAGCATCACCAAAGAAGAGATCATCGAGCATTTGCGCGGGCGGTTCGACAAAATGTATTTGCCCGATGATGTGGTATTCATTGAGGCCGTGCCGAAGACCAGCGTGGGCAAGTTCGACAAGAAAGTTTTGCGCCAATCCTATCGCGAGTACGTTCTCCCCAGCGTAAGCGGCGGATAGTGAATGGCGAATAGCGGATGGCAAATGGCGAATAGCCGCGCTCCATCGGCTATCTGCTAATCGCCATCCGCTACAGGCTCGCTGTCTCGTGCAGGTTTGGGTAATACACTTCGGGGATGCCGCCTTCGCGGAGTTTGGCGGCGAGGGCTTCGGCTGGCGCAGGCTCGCCGTGAACGAGGAACACTTTTTTGAGTCGGCCTTTGAGCGAGAGCGCCCAATCCACCAGCCCGGTTTGATCGGCGTGAGCCGAGTAGCCGTTGATCACTTGCACGTTCGCCTTCACGTCGAACGACTCGCCGAAGATTTTGACTCGCGGGGCCTTTTCCACGAGACGGCGGCCCAGCGTGTCGGGCGCTTGCCACGAAACGAAGAGGATGGTGTTGCGCGGGTTCTCGATGTTGTTGCGCAAGTGGTGAAGGATGCGCCCCGTTTCGCACATGCCCGAGGCGCTGATGATCACCATCGGGCCTTTTTTGTCGTTGAGTGTTTTTGATTCGTCGGCGCTTCCCACGTAGGTGAGTTCGGGGAAATTGAAAACGTCGTGCTGGATGTCTTCGGCGAAATCCTGCGCCGCTTGATCGTAGAGCTCGCCGTAGGCGCGGAAGACGCGGCTCACGTTCACCGCCAGCGGGCTGTCCACGTACACGGGGAAGCGTGGAAGCGCGCCGCTTTCCATCATGAAATTCAAACTGAAGACGAGCTCCTGCGCCCGGCCCACCGCAAATGAGGGGATGATGATTTTGCCGCCGCGCTCCACTGCTTCTTCGACGACGCGGCGCAACTGGTCTTGCGCTTCGTCGCGCGACTTGTGGGTGCGGTCGCCGTACGTGCTTTCCATGATGAGGTAGTCCACATCGGAGACGATGGTGGGATCGCGGAGGATAGGTGTGTTGTTGCGGCCAATGTCGCCGGAGAAGGCGAGGCGAATTTTGCGGCCGGCTTTGGCGTCATCGATGTCGAGCAGGGTGATGGCCGAGCCGAGAATGTGCCCGGCGTCGAAGTATTCGGCGGTGACGCCGGGGACGACTTCGAAGGGCGTATTGTACGGGACGTTGGCGAAAAGTTTGAGCGCCTCCTCGGCGTCCTTCGAGTCGTACAGCGGCTCAATGGGCGGGTCGCCGCGCTTGGCGTTTTTTTTGTTCACGTATTCGGCGTCGTTCTCTTGAATGCGCGCCGAGTCGAGCAGCATGTAGTTGGCGAGGTCGCGCGAGGCGGGCGTGGTTTTGATCGGGCCGCTGAATCCTTTTTTGACGAGGTTGGGGATGTTGCCGGCATGATCGGTGTGGGCGTGCGAGAGGAGAAGGGTATCGACGGTGCGCGGGTCGTACACAAAATACTGGTTGCGGTAGTACGTCTCCTGCCGCGAGCCTTGAAAGAGGCCGCAATCGAGGAGGAATTTAGAGCCGTTGGCTTGGACGAGATGTTGGCTGCCGGTGACGGTGCGAGCCGCCCCATGAAAGGTGATTTCCATATATGCTCCTGTGTTGTTCCCTATGGCCGTTCCTTCAGCGCTTCGATGATCTCGCGCCCGTATTTTTCGCGCCGCGTGGGGCCGAAGCCGGAGATCTGTTCGAGTTCGGCGTGCGTTTGGGGGGCGCGGCGGGCGATTTCCCACAGCACATCGCGCGGCACGATCACGTCGGACTCCACACCGCGTTCCCGCGCCCGTTCTTTGCGCCAGCGTCGAAGGGTTTCGTATCTTTCCAGCACCTCTTCATCTTCGTGTTCGATGCGAGGCTGGTGAGGCGGCGGGGCTTTCTGTCCGCGCGCGACGGCCTGCAAAATGTTTGCGCCGTGCCGGCCGATTTGCCCGCTGGTCATGCCAGAGATGGATTTGAGATCGTCGAGGGCGCGCGGCTGAGTTTTGGCGATAGCCAGCAGTGTGGCTTCGGAAAAGACTTTGAACGGCGGGCGATTGAAACGCTGCGCGGTGTGCTCGCGGTAAAGGTACAGTTCGCGGAGGATGGCCGCCTCGCGCGGCGAAAGATCACGCGCGCCGGAGATGTGCCAAAAGTTTTGCGGGTTGAAGGGCGGCGGGCCGGAGCGGCCATTGACGTGCGTGAGCCGCTCGAACTCTTCGTGGGCTTCGGCCCAGCGGCCGGCTGTGTTTAATTCGGCGGCGAGTTTTTCACGCAGGGGGATGAGGAAGTGCGTGTCGAGGCGGGCGTAGGCAAGTTGATCGGCGGCGAGGGGCCGCGCGGCCCAGTTGGCGCGTTGGTGCCGCTTGTTGAGTTTGACTCCGAATTGACTCTCCAGCACAAAGGCCAGCCCGTTCTGCGCCCAGCCCAGCGTGCGCACAGCGATCATGGTGTCGAACAGGTTGCAGAGCTGCCAGCCGAAATCGCGCTTGAGGCAGATGAGATCGTATTCGGCGGCATGAAAGACTTTTTCGATGGAGGGGTTGGCGAAGATGGGAGCGAGGGGCGAAAGGTTGGAGAGGGCGAGCGGGTCGAGGAGGTAATCGGTGTTGGGCGTGGAAAACTGGATGAGGCAGACTTGCTCGCGATAGGCGTGGAGAGAATTCGATTCGGTGTCAACAGCGATGACCGATTGGGAGGCGAGATTGGCGGCGAGGGCCGCGAGGCCGCTGGCAGTGTCCACCCACACGGGGGGCGGCAGGTCGGCGTCGGTCATGCCGCGATTATAACCCTGTTCAGTTTTATGTTACACTTTTGGCACGCCCTCGTAGCTCAATCGGACAGAGCATCTGCCTTCTAAGCAGGTGGTTGTGGGTTCGAGTCCCGCCTCTCGAAACGCCCGCAAAACAAGGATAATTCCAACAGTTGCCACAGCATAAACTAAAAAAGCAGTTGCTCTAAACCGCCTCTTTCGCTTTAACGTTCGTCAAACTTTAGCGGCCTCACCCATTGCAAGCCGCGCCTGCCCGTCCTCACCCATCACCACATGACACCCGGCAACGTGAATTGCCACGCCCGCCGCGCCGTCACTCAGCGATAACTTCATCTTCGCTTGCTGGCAGTAGTGCAACGCGCTCTGCAATATCTGTAGCGCGTCCTCTGCCGTGATAGGCGACTCTTTGCGTTTGCGCGGTGACGGCTTGCGCCGCCTTGCGCCTGTGCCTTCCGTGTGTTCGCTTGTTTCGCGCATACGCCTTTCTCCTTGCTTCGGGTAGCGTCTCAAACTTGCCGCCATACCTGCATTGACGATTGCCAGCGCTACCGCGCCGCCATGTCCAATACCGCCCGCGCCGCGTGACTTCGATGCGCCACTCTCCCGGCGATATGGCTGTGGCTTCGGCGGTTGCCGTCACCCTTTTGGGCTGTGCTTGCCGTTCCCGTTGCGTGACGGCGCTCGCACGGGTTGAAACTCTCCGGTGTCCGAGTCATCCCCGTACACTGGCGCGGCAGTGGCGTTGTAGGCGATTGTTTCCGGCACGCGATTGACCGGAAAGTGTGATGCGCTCCTCTTCGGCGCGGCCCCCAACGTCTCACCCACGAGCGCCCGCGCCGCTTCATTGGCCGCCGCTTCAACGCTGGCCGTGATGTCGGCATTGCCTACCGCCTCAGCGATGCGCGATAGCAACGCCTCATGCGTGGCCGCCTTCACCGACTCGCGCATGTCCCTCTCGCGGGATGAAGCATCGAGTAGCCAAATGAGACTCCATCCGGCCATGCAGAATAACGGCAATGCTGGCACGCCGTACACGC
>Ga0194120_10002910_pt1 | contig 28784 bp, 27 predicted proteins | sample TA2MahCa65mmetaG_FD_148642 | JGI IMG/M metagenome (GOLD analysis project Ga0194120, IMG submission 148642) | Freshwater microbial communities from Lake Tanganyika, Tanzania - TA2015019 Mahale Deep Cast 65m | ecosystem: Environmental > Aquatic > Freshwater > Lake | place: Tanzania: Lake... | reverse complement strand
CGAGATGACGAATGGGCAGTGGGGGTGGTCGAGATGTCGAGAACGTAAGACTTATGTAAGAAGCCTTGCAGATGATTGCGAATATGTCCTGCCCTGGACTCGCATCTGGCTATGTCTAGCCTGTCATTCCCATGTATCGGCACGCGGTGCGAGGAACTTGAGCGATTTCTGCGGTTTTTTTGCATCGATCTGCGGGAGCCGGAAGAAGACTCAGAAAGTGGGTGCTGGGGCAGCTTTGTGGGGTTAGGTTGTCAGGTACGGCGGTAGAGATCGACGCGCGTGCCCTGTTCCGCTGACTGAACAGCGCCCATCGACATGTGGAGGCTGTTCAGATTGTTGCGTCCGCTGACGCCGGGCTCCACGCCCTCGCGGATGTAGCGCGCCGTCTCGTAGACGATGCGGGCGTTCAGACGCGGCAGGCCGAGGTCGCTGGCGGGTCTGCCGTCGTCCCAGGTCAGCGCGATGTCATCGCCGTTGATCGAGATGGTGTCCTTGATGACTCGGACGATGCCCTGGTCGCCCTCCAGCATCCAGCGTCCGAGCCATCCCGCGCGTAGCGAGGCATCGTTGGAGGCGATACCTCGGTAGCACACGCGGGTTCCGTCGGTCATGCGGTAGAGGGCGACGGCGGAGAGCGCCATGTGCTGTGGCAGGTAGTTCGGCGTCCAGGTATCGCAGATGACCGATTCGGCGTCCGCGTTCAGCACGTAACGAACAAAATCGACCTGGTGGATCGCGCTCTCGACCAGCAGAGGATGGGGCTGCCGCCAGGCTCGGTGCGTGTAGCCCTCCATGGGCTCGACGAAGTCGATGAGGAGCTGCGTTGGCGCTCCGACGGCTCCCTCGTCAACCGCCGTGCGGAGCCTCTCGATGAGCGGATGGTAGCGGAGCTGTTGCCCGACAACGAGCCGCACGCCGTGCTTCTCGGCGAGCTCGACCATCTCGACGCCTGCCTCCCACGTGTCCGCCATCGGCTTGACGACGAGGTGGCTCTTCCCATTCGGATAGGCGCGCCGGGCATTGTCGAGATGGTAGAGATGGGGTGAGGCGTCGATGACGAGATCGGCGTCGATCTCTTCCCACGGGTCCTCGGGACGGAGGCAACGCGATGCCGGAAGGTCGAAGTGGCGAGCACCCTCTTCGAGCGCGTCGCGTCGGGGATCGACGATCGCGACGACGTGAGCGTCGGATAGCTCTTCGATGCCGCGTCTCCAGGCTCTGCCGAACCCTCCCACGCCGACCTGGACGATCCTCAATGTCATGTGGACCCTTCAGCCCTCGAATCCGTGAATACTGGAACGGGCTGAGCATCGCATGAACCACGGACCCCTGCAAGCTGCAGCCGTCGGCTGCTTCACGGCGTACCGCGCGGGTGCTAGGCTTGCGTCTGGACGAGAGGGGTCATGCCATGCGACCACGAACTGCGCTGTGCATCGTCTCCGCGTTCTTCATTATCACGCACCACGGCTTGAGCGCCGACGTAGTCTCGATACCCCCAACGAAGGCGATTCCCATGAGCGAGCGACCGTCGGGCGAGTGGCAAATGGAGCGCCACGATGAGCAGATGACGGGCAAGACGGACCTCAAGGGAACCATGCGGAGCGCTCCCCAGGTCCAGTGGAGCCACTACCTGGGATTGTGGACGAACCATCTGATCGTCGCGGCTGGCAACGAGTCTGGTTCCATGGGGATGCCGGAGGAGTCGTTTGGGGAGGCATACCGCCACGATAACGCTCTGGCGTGGGGACTCCGCCAGGAGACGCTCGACGTGGACGGGCGGGGCGGAATGATGGCTCCTGGCGGCGAGTCGTCCGTCAAGATCGCCAAGCTCCTGTTGGACGTCGCCGGGCTCCAGCGGGTCGAGTTCGACAACGCGTTTGCCATCGGAGCCGCCGAGAACTACGGGCGGCTGATTGCCTACGATGAGGGGATCGACCGTCCGCGCGTCGTCTGGCAGACGGAGCGCGTGCCGGATATGTACGCGCCCGTCGTCTGCCTCGCCGACACCGATCTGGACGGCATGAATGAGATCGTCATGATGACGCAGTACCACCTCGCCGTCTACGACGCGGCGACTGGGGCGGTTCGCGACGACGTGCGCTGGAACGTCGGCAGGAACTATGGCCAGCTCGATGTGCTCGACGTGGACGGCGACGGGCTGCCGGACTTCGTCATCCAGGCGGATGCGCCGCCGCATCTGGAGTTCATCCGCAACTCGCCGAATGGGGCGTCGCTCGCCTGGTCGCACAAGTACCTCGCCAATGAGGCGGATGTCGCGGTTCCGACGGACTTCTTCCTGAACACGCTGCCGAACACGGTGCGCGACCTCGACGGCGACGGGCGGATCGAGCTCGCCGTGAACATCCGCGACTTCCGGGGCGACAAACGCTGGCGCGTCGTCGTGTTCGACGTCATCACAGGCGACGTGAAGGCGGAGATCGTCGACCGCTACCTGTGGGCGGTAACCGACCTGGACGGAGACGGTCGCTGCGAGTTCTTCGTCTCCGAGGCGTACGATGCCACGGTCGACCGCAAGAGCCCGCTGCACGTTGCGGCGTTCGATGGAACCTCGTTCCTGCCGCGATGGAGCAGCGCCGAGCCCGGCCGGTTCTGCATGCGGGGCTACACGTTCCCCCGCAACGTGAACAGCGCCAGCACACGGGGACCGGTGCACCACTCGACGATCCTGACGGGCGATGTCGATGGCGACGGCGCGCAGGAGTTCTTCGCGTCGGTGGGGAAGCGTCTGCTGGCGGTGGGGCCCGGCTCGGACGGCTACCGTGTCCGGTTCGCCGTCGAGAGTCCGTCGGAGATGGCTCCGCGCGCGCTAGCTGTCCGCCGCGCCGGCGATGCGGATCAGGTGCTCGTCGAGGTGAGCGCGGAGTCCGGAGATATCGTCTTGTCCAACGCCTCCGCCGAGCTCGTCTCGCACTTCCGCGCGGGGAGCTTCCGCATGACGCCGACCGTCGCGGACGTGGACGGCGACGGACGCAACGAGATCATCGTCGAGGACGCCGCCGGGTACATCGCCCTGCTGGACCCGCCGTCCGAGCCAGGTGAGGAACCGACGATGCGATGGCGTGTTCAGGGCTCCGCGCAGCCCGTCTGGGTGACCTGGAAGACGCCGCACGCCGCCGTGCCCGCCGTCGATCTGGACGGCGACGGCGCGAAAGAGATCATCTGCTCCGACGGAGGCGACGAGCCTCACACGACGATCATGGCGCTGCGAGCGGACGGCTCCGTCTACTGGCGCACCGAGCTCGACTGGCTGGGGCCCCGGCTCGCGGAGACTTTCCGCGTCGGTCGGTTCCGCCCGGTGGGTCCCGACGTCCTCGTGACGATCCAGCCGACGACCCAGCCGGAGATGCTCTGCCTCGACGGCAGGACGGGCGCGATCCGCTGGCACAAGAAGTCCTGGAAGGATGAAAAGGGTCAGGTCTGGCCCTATCCGAACCGCGCGATCACGTTCGACGCGGACGGCGACGGGTTCGAGGAGGTCTACGGCAGCTACGCCTACATGTACTACGTCCTCGACGGACGAACCGGCGAACCGCTCCGCAAGACGGTGAACATCTGGCACGAGGTGTTCCATCGGTGGCAGAGCTACTTCACGCCGATTCCCGCCGACTACGATGGGGACGGCGAGGCGGAGTTTCTGCTCGCATCGGAATCGTTCGCCATCGGGGGCGTGACGATCATGTCGCCGACGTGCGAGGTGAAGTGGGAGGTTCCGCTGGATAACTCGAAGGGCGCACGGGGGCTTCAGGGCATCGGCGACGTGGATGGCGACGGGCTGCCGGAGATCGGGTTCGGGCATCTGGACGGGCGGTTCGTCTGCTACGACGGCAAGACGGGCGCGCTCCGGTGGGAGGTCGGCGGCGTGAACGGCAGCGGCGGACACGTCACCAGCGGCGACATCGACTCGGATGGGAGGGACGAGTTCCTCTATCCGCTTGCGTCGCGCGAGTTGATCGCGTTCGATGACGCCGCTCCGGGACACGTGCTCTGGCGCGTATCGCTGGGTGGGAACCCCGACACGCCCCTGATCGCCGACGTGGACGACGACGGCATGGCGGAGATCGTCGTCTTCACAGATGACGGATTCCTGAACGTCCTGAAGTAGGCGCCCGTGATCGACGGCTTGACGCGCGAGCCGTCGTCGATCTATTATTCAACAGATCATTAGAATAGTAGATCATGGGAGGCAGGAACCCATGCGCGCCGCCAAACACGTCAAGCAGTCGCTCATGGAGCAGTACTCGCGGATTGCCAAGGCAGTGTCGCACCCGCGCCGGCTGGAGCTGCTCGACCTGCTCTGTCAGGGGTCCCGCACGGTCGAAGAGCTCGCTCGAACCATCGGCGCATCCGTCGCGACGACTTCGCAGCATCTGCAGGTGCTCAAGCGCGCGCGGCTGGTAGAGAGCGAGAAGCGCGGACTCTACGTCCACTACGCCCTCGCCGACCGCGCCGTGTGCGAGTTCTGGAGGTCGCTGCAATCCCTCGGAGCAACGCGCCTGGCGGAAGTGCGCCAGACGCTTCACGACTACTTCCACGCGCGGGACGTGCTGGAGCCGATCACGAGCTCTCAGCTCGCCGACTGGATCAGCGCTGGGCAGGTTCTCGTCGTCGACGTGCGTCCAATGGTGGAGTACGCCCAAGGACACATCCCCGGCGCGCTGTCGGTTCCGCTGGACGAGCTCGAATCCCGCGCCGAAGGACTGCCCCGAGACGTGGAGATCGTCGCCTACTGCCGAGGACCCTACTGCGTCCTGTCTCCTGCGGCGGTCGAGGCGCTCACGTCGCGCGGATTCCGGGCGCGCCGCCTGCTCGACGGGCTGCCTGACTGGGCGATGGCGGGGCATCCGGTGGAACGCTATACGACACCCACGCCCCACTCGATCGGAGAACACGCATGAATGACCCGCGCGAGATCGCGGAGATACTGCAGCGCTTTCGAACCATCGCCGTCGTCGGGCTGTCTCCGAACCCGGAACGTCCCAGCCACCGCGTCGCCAAGTACCTTCAAGAGCACGGCTACCGCGTCGTTCCAGTCAATCCGATGACCGATGCGGTTCTTGGTGAGAGGAGCCACCCCGATCTTGAGTCCGTCCCAGAGCCAATCGATGTCGTGGACGTCTTCCGCCGTTCCGAGGAGGTGCCAGATATCGTCGAGAGCGCCATCCGCATCGGAGCCAAGGCAGTCTGGATGCAGGAGGGGGTCGTCCACGAAGCCGCTGCCCAGCGGGCGCTCGACGCCGGGCTCCGCGTCGTCATGGATCGGTGCATGCTGAAGGAGCATCAGGCTAGGGGTCTGCGGCATGATCTTCGGTGAACTCACCTCACCGCAGATAGGGGAAGTCGACCGGGATCTCGTTGTGCTGTTGCCGCTGGGCGCGATGGAGCAGCATGGACCTCACCTACCGCTACTGACGGACACGGTCATCGTCGAGGCTCTGGCGGAGCGCGTCGAGAAGCTGGAGCCCGGGCAGGTGCTGCGTCTGCCAACACTCTGGCTGGGCTACTCACCTCACCATGTCGGGTTTGCCGGCACGCTCACGGCGGCGTGGGACGTCTACATCCATCTGCTGATGAGTGTTCTCAGCCCGATAGTCGACCTGGGCTTCCGTCGGATCCTGGTGCTGAACGCGCACGGTGGCAATCGCTGCCCGGCGGAGATCGCCCTTCGCGAACTGAGGACTCGGTTTCGGGATGCAGAGGGTCTCTGGCTCACGATGATGTCAGAATGGCAGGCGATGGCGGATGCCTATCACGCCTGCGCTGTGGAGACCTCGCTGCTTGCCCATCTGCGCCCGGACCTCGTGGCGAAGGGGGATGTGCGCACGAACACGCTGGAGCTCGGGTCGGCGTTCTATTCGTTCGATCCGGAATCGCCGGTTCCAGACCGTGTGTTCCTGGCATACGCCTTCGGAGACGCCACGGACACCGGCATACTGGGCAGTTCCCCCGCAGCCGCGTCGGCGGAGCAAGGCAAGAAAGTCTTTGAGAGGATGGTTGGCGAGACCATCGCCTTCGTCAACGACTTCCGCACGTGGCGATACGGCAAGCGACGAGGCAGCGAGACGAGCCGGTGAGTTCTCATTCGTCCGTGTTCTTAGGCTCCGAGTGGCATCGTGTCGGTAACCCATGCGAACCTGTGCGGAACAGCCGGCCGCACACCACGTGGCATGCTCGTGAGAGACGCTTCTGCCTTTGACCTCTATGCGGACGAGTACGACCGCTGGTTCGACGAGAACCTGGACACCTACGAGGCCGAGGTCCGGGCGCTCCACTCCGTCGTCCCGGAAGGAGGCGATGGCTTGGAAATCGGCGTCGGAACCGGTCGCTTCGCGGCGCGGTTGGGCATCCGCTACGGAGTGGAGCCGGCGAGGGGCATGGTGGACATCGCCAGCCGGCGGGGCATCGTCGTTTGCCGCGCGGTGGGCGAGCGGTTGCCGTTCGCTGACGGCGTGTTCGACTACGCGGCGCTGATCACCGTGGTCTGCTTCGTCGCAGACCCCGAAGCGCTGTTCTTGGAAGTCCGTCGGACGCTTCGACCTGGCGGGCATCTGGTCGTCGCGTTTATCGATCGAGACACGCCCCTGGGCCGGCTCCAAGAGTTGCGCCGCCAATCCCACCGGTTCTACCGGCAAGCGCGGTTCTACTCGTCGGACGATGTCGCGCGCCTCGTGGCATCGGCGGGATTCGCCGACTACGAGTGGCGACAGACCGCGTTCGACGAATCATCCGCCGAGCGCGAACGAGACGAGGTGACGGAGGGCCGCGGCATCGGCGCGTTTGTCGTTCTCAGCGCACGCAAGACGCTGGGCTAGCCTAACAAGGAGTCCACGGAATGGCTTCTCGAACGATCGTGATACTCGGCGGAGGTATCGGAGGCATCGTCGCCGCGAACGAGCTCCGCCGTGAGTTGCCGCGGGAGCATCGCATCGTCCTGATCGAGCGGAACGCGGAGCACGCCTTCGCCGCATCGTTTCTGTGGGTGATGGTGGGCGGCCGCGAGCCGCGACAGATCGTCCGCCCTGTGCGCGATCTCGTCAGCCCGGGCGTCGAGCTCGTCCACGCCTCGGTTCAGCGGATCGACACTGGGAGCCGCCGGGTCGAACACGACGCCGGAAGCCAGGAGTACGATTACCTGATCGTCGCGCTCGGAGCCGAGCTCGCGCAGGACGCCGTTCCGGGCTTGGCGGAAGCCGCGCACACGTTCTACAGTCTCGACGGCGCGATCCGACTGCGCGAGGCGCTCGCGGCGTTCACCGGCGGACGCGTCGTGCTGGTCGTCGGCGGCCTGCCGTACAAGTGCCCGGGCGCGCCGCACGAAGGCGCGATGCTCATCGCCGACTATCTTCGGAAGCGCCGCCTGGGCGACAGCACAACGGTTGTGTTGTTCACGCCGGAGCCGCAGCCGATGGCGGTTGCGGGACCCGAGCTCGGGAGCGCCGTCGTTTCCATGCTCGAATCGCGCGGCATCGCGTTCCACCCGCGCCACGTCCTCAAGTCGGTGGATGCGCAGGCGCGTCAGCTCCACTTCGACGGGAAGGAGCCGGTTCCGTACGACCTGCTCGTCACGATCCCGCCACACCGCTCGCCGCGACTGCTCCGCGAGTCGGGTCTGACGAACGATGCCGGCTGGGTTCCCGTCGATCCGCAGACGCTGCAGACATCCGTCGAGAACATCTACGCCATCGGCGACGTGACGGCGCTCGCCCTGCCGGGGCGCTGGAACCCGGACGTTCCGCTGGCGCTCCCGAAGGCGGGCGTGTTCGCCCACGCCCAGGCGAAGATCGTCGCGTCGCGAATCGCCGAGCAGGTGCGCGGGGGATCGTCTGCAGCCGTGTTCTGCGGCGATGGCTATTGTATGTTGGAGGCTGGCGAAGACCTCGCGGGATTCGCGTACGGCAACTTCTTCGCGGAGCCATCGCCGCAGGTGCATCTCCGCCGGATCGGCAAGGCGTGGCATTGGGGCAAGGTGCTCTTCGAGAAGTGGTGGCTCAGTCCTCTGGGACTCCGACGGAAGTGCCTTGGAGCCGTGATCCGCTTGGGCGGAGGGCTCCTCCGTATTCCCGGCGACCTCTAGGCGGCGCCCATCGGAACGCTAGGGACTTACATGGAACCTGTCCGCATCGGCTACGTCGGCTGCGGCTTCATGGCGCAGAAGGTGCACATTCCCAACTTCGCGGGCGTCTCCGACTGCCGGATCGTCGCTCTCGCGGAGGTGCGGTCGGCTCTGGGCAGGAAGGTGCAGGCACGCTACGGCATTCCGAAGCTCTATCGGGATCATCACGAGCTCGGCGCCGATCCGGAAATCGAGGCAGTTGCCGTTTCCGCCGACTTTGCGCTGCAGGGCGAGATCGCCAAGGACTTGCTCGGTGCTGGGAAGCACGTCTTCATGGAGAAGCCGATGGCGGTGTCCGTGGAGCAAGGGGAAGCCATCGTCGAAGCGTGCCGGGCGTCGGGCAGGAAGTTGATGGTCGGCTACATGAAGCGCTATGACGCGGGCAACGAGATCGTCCACGAACGCGTCGCGGCGTTCCGGCAGTCCGGCGAGCTCGGCGCGATCACCTTCGCGCGGAACCACGGCTTCTGCGGCGACTGGATCGCCAACCTCGACACGCCCATGGAGACGACTGACGAGGCGAAGCCCGGCGCTCCCGCCAAGACGCCCGACTGGCTCCCGAAGGAATGGGCAGGCAAGTACCTCGGCTACCTGCAGCAGTACACCCACAATATCAACCTGCTGCGATGGGTTCTCGACGCAGGGGACGACGTGCGGGTCAAGTCGGTGGATCTGAACGACGACGGTTACACGGGGATCGTCGTGTTCGACATGGCGGGGACGCGCGCGGTTCTGGAGTCAGGCGGCATCTCGCACTACCGATGGGACGAGCACACGCAGGTCTACTTCCAGCACGGCTGGGTGCACACGTGGGCTCCGCCGCTCCTCCTCAAGAACACGCCCGCCGACGTGGAGATCTATCGCGCCGGGAAGGAGCAGACCTTCGAACATCCGGTTCCGCAGCCGCGCTGGACGTGGTCGTACCGGCGCGAGGCGGAGCATTTCGTCGCCAACGTGCGGTCGCCGAAGCCGTTCCGATCATCCGCCGAGGACACGTTGACGGACGTGCGGCTGTTCGAGGACATCTACCGCGTGTTCCTCGACGGACAGCGGTAGACGCCGTCCAGCCCTGCTAAGCAGGAGATATGACCCATACGGCGAGGACGGCGCTGAACACCGCCGCGCTGCCCACCAGACCAATCTGCACCGCTGGGGCGGACTCGGGCTCGAGGCGACGCGAGACATGCCATGACCGCCAAGCCATGATGCCGGTCAGTATCAGCATCGCCGCTCCGATGACGGGGATATCCAGCAGCTTCGCGGGCGAGGCGAGCGTCCCATCCGCGATTCGCTGTAACGACTCGACGCCGCGTGGGTCGCGCAGCGCCGTGGGCAGGAAGCCGCCCCAAGCCGCGACCTTCGCGACCGCCTTCGCCAGGTGCGCGGCGGCGACGACCGGGGCAGCCCCCGTCGCGGATGCCAGCAGCAGAGCCCGCAGGCTGCCGCGATACCGCATCGCGTAGCTCGCCGCCGCGACCAGCGTCCACACGAGGATCGGAAAGACGACGAGGAACCATAGCGCCTCGAACCATCCGAACGGCACCGAGGGCGCGATGCGGTTCAGCCACGCGGGAACCGCATGGAAATAGCCGTCGAGCCACTTCACCTCGCCGATGACCTCGTGTGCGACGAATCCGAGCGCGAACATGACGAACGCCGCTTCGAACGGTCGCAGCATCGTCTCGCGCTGGTCCAGGGCGTTCCGCCGTACGATCCCAAAGCCCATGTTCTCCTGTGGGCACACTTTGACGCACTGGAAGCAGAGCACGCAGTTGGCGGAGAACTCGAGACGATAGGGAGCCAGCAAAGACGGGCAGCTTCGCTTGTCGAACCGGTGGCGGTTCCCCTCGCGGATGCAGTCCTTCGTCTTGCAGGACTGGCACGTCTGCGGATCGCGGACATCCAACTGCAGCGGCGTGTACCGACCGTAGACGGACAGCAGCGCCGACGCCGGGCAGAACGACTTGCAGAACGACCGAGGTTCACGGAGGACGATGCCGGTCAGGAACGCCACGCCGCCGAGCGTGACCAGCAGCCACCCCGTCAGATGCGGCACTCGGTGCATGGCGGCTCCCGCGACGAGGAGCTGCAGCACGAGGTACGCCCCGACCACCATCCAGCCGTTGCGCAGGAACCTGCCCAGCGGCGCTCTCCGCCAGCCGATCCTCCGCGCCAGTGAGTCTCCGACGCGGTTCACCAACTCCAGCGGGCAGACCGTGCACCAGACACGCCCGAAGGCGAGGGCGACGGCGATCATGCTGGGCCACCACAAGCCCCACACGACGAGCGTCGTCAGGTTTGTCTTACGGAGCGTCAGCAGGTCCTGAGCCGTCATGCCGCTGCCGACGCCGAAGCCGTTGACGGCGAACCCGACGGCGCCTGCCAACACCAGCGTCTGGAACACCACAGGAAAGAGCGGGCTCCGTAAGATCGCGCGGACAGCCTGCCAGCGGGCGATGTCCGCATGGATTCTGGTTGGCGCACCCATGGCTAGGACCCTCGAAGGCGAGTGCATGGACTGTAACGAAGTCCGACCCGACGGACGGGAGCCGTGCGCGTCAACGCGGACTCGACGGCTCCGAGCGGCGGGCTTACGGCGCGGCTTCGCTCAGCAATAGAATGACCGATGCGCGGCGCTTCGAGGAGGTCGGTCGCATAACTACCGGCGGATCAGGCGCTGCGCCGCCGCGTGCCAGGCTATGCCCAGCGCGATGAGTCCCAGCCCGACCAGCCAGACCGCGCGTTCCACCCAGAACGCAAGGAACAAGCACCCGATCAGGCCGACGACGGCGATCCACATCGGATAGAGTCTCTGCTCACGCGGGATTCGAAGCGCCGCGAGATTCGTAATGGCGTAGTAGACCAGCACCGTGAAGGCAGAAAACGACCAGGTCGTCCTTACATCGCCGATCAGTACGAGCAGAGCGATGATGACGCCGATGGCGGCGACGGCGACGTAGGGCGTCGTTCCCTTCGCGTCGATCCGCGCGACGGCGGTTGGCATGTCGCGTCGCCTGCCCATCGCAAGCAGAATGCGCGACAAGCCGAGGATCAGGTTCAACAGAACCCCGAGCATCGCCGCGACTGCGCCGACCGCCAGCACGAGCGGCGCCCCGGGCACGCCGAATCGCCGCGCGACGACCTCCAACGGAGCGGCAGATTCGGCGCTCGTCGCCCCCGCCAGGACATCTGCTCCGACCGATCCGACGCCGACTATCGCCACGGCTCCGTAGAGCGCCATTGTCACGAGCATCGTCGCAAGGATCGCTCTGGGGATCGTGCGACGGGGCTCTCGCACCTCCTCGCCGAGCGTCGCGATCCGCCCGTAGCCCGTGTAGGCGACGAACATCAGCGCCGTCGCGTGGAACAGCGAGACGGCAGGACGTTCCGACGCGATGAAGGGCGTCAGATGCCGCCCGCCGCTGCCGATCAGCAGCGGGAGCCCTGCGACGACGAAGAACGCGAGGGACGTCAGCGAGATCGAGACGATCGCGATGTTCACCGCGTTCGAGCGGCGCATCCCTGCCAGAACGACGATGGTCAGCGCCGCCACGGCGAACAGGGCGACCCCAACGAGATAGGTGCGTTCGCCGCCGTTGACGAGGTTGAGAAAGTACCCGGAGAACCCGAGCGCCGCCGTCGCCGCCGACGCGCTCTTGGCGAGCAGGAAGAGCCACCCGGCAGCGAAGCCGAACCATCCGTTGAGGTAGCGGTAGCCGTATTCGTAGGTTCCGCCGCTGGTCGGATGGTTCGCGGCGAGCTGGGCGCTGTTGAGCCCGTTGCAGAGGGCGACCACCGCCGCGAGCATGACGGCGGGAATCACCGACGGACCCGCGATCCCCGCCGCGATGCCGATGCTGACGAACACGCCCGTCCCGATGATCGAGCCGAGCCCGAGCATCACCGCGCCGCCGACGCCGACCTGACGAGTCAGCGCAGGGGCGTTCTGTTCGTTGTCCATCGCGTTAATCCCTCGCCAGATCGTCGGTGTGTCCGGGCTGCGAAGGCGATGATGTGGGATAACCTAAGCGCGGCGTTCGAGAGCCAAGCGCCGGGAGGTTCAGCGCACCCGCCGTCACGAATGGCGGCATCGGCAGTCTGAGGCTGTTCCGATTCGACATCCTCGCTGAACGATGTTAACCTGACGGGGCGACGATACGTCCTGCGTCTTGGACGTGTCCACACGGCACCCGGAAAGGAGCCTGGAATGCGTCGAATCACATGGCATCTCACCGCTGCCGTCGCGCTGACCTTCGGCGTCACCGTCGGCGTTCACGCCCAGCTCGCGGTTCACTACGACTTCGAGTCCATTGCGAACGCCCAGGTGCTCGACATGTCGGGCAACGGCATCGACGCGACCGTCAAGGGCGATGTCACATCGGTCGCCGGCGGCAAGTTCGGCAAAGCCGGCAAGTTCGCCAGCAAGGGGTTCCTCGATCTGAACGGGCCCGCGATCCCTGCGGCGAAGATCCCCAAGGACGCCATCACCATCGCGGCGTGGATCAACGTCGAGAACACGGGCGACCAGCACGAGATCTTCAACGCCCGCGCGACAGACGGGACCTTCATCTTCCATCCGGAGTACCGCAGCGACAACTCCTGGCGCTGGCTCGTCCGAGATAACGCCACGATCTTCGAGGTCAAGTCCGCGACCGGCGCGCAAACCGGCGCCTGGATCCACTTCGCCGGTGTCTACTCGTCCAAGGACGCAATCGGAGCCCTCTACGTCAATGGCGTGAAGGTCGGCGAGCAACAGCTCGACGCGGCGAAGCCGCGCCCGATGCAGCAGGACTGGGGACAGGGCGCGCGGGTCGGTATGACGGTCGATGGCGCTCGCGCGTTCACGGGGCTGATGGACGACTTCGTCATCTACGCGAAGGCGCTCAGCGAAGCGGAAGTCAACACGCTGATGAAGCAAGGCGTGGCAAAGCCCGCCGCCGTGTCGCCGGGCACGTCGCTGGCGACGATGTGGGGAACCCTCCGCACGGCGCGCTAGCCCGAGCTCCCGGCGTTCGTTACCGATGCCCTCTCATCCGCGAGAGGGCATTCGCCGTCTTGCGGCTAGTGGTCAGTTACCTTGGAGATTGCGTCTTCCCCCCACCTCAATCCTCCCCCACGCTTCGCGGGGGGAGGATGCCATGTCCCCTCCCCCTTGCATGGGGGAGGGTTAGCGTGGGGGTTGGACAAACCGACACTTCACTGTCACTGACCACTAGGCTCGCGCGACGCTCGCCTCGACGTCGTCGATTTCCTTGGGGATGGTCACGGTAAGGTTCTCATGACCATCCTCGGTGATGACGACCGTGTCCTCGATCCGCACGCCGATGCCAGCGCATGCCGCTGCCCTGCCCTCTTCGGACTCGGAGACGTACAGCCCCGGCTCCACCGTGAAGACCATGCCCGGTTCCAGCGGGTACGGCTCGCCGTTCTTCTCCGAGTGGCCCGCGTCGTGCGTGTCGAGCCCGATATGGTGCCCGATGCCGTGCATGTAATAGGGCTTGTGGGCTCCCTCCTCGATGAGGGTCTCGACGGGACGATCTTCCAGCCAGCCAAGCTCGACCATCCCGCGCGTGAGCTCCGTCGTCGCTAACCTCTGGAGCTCCTTGATCGCTATGCCCGGGGCGCACCGTTCCAGGATCGCCTTCTGAACGCGCAGCACCACCTCGTAGACGCGCCGCTGCTCCGGCGTGAACCGCCCACCGACGGGAAAGGTGCGCGTCACGTCGCTCGAGTAGTGGCCATACGCCGCCGCCGAGTCGATGAGAAGGAGGTCGCCGGACGCCATCTGCCGGTCGTTCTGAACGTGGTGGAGCACGGTCGCGTTCTCCGCGCTCCCGACGATGCTCGGATAGGCGGGCCCGTCGGCTCCGCGCGTACGGTAGCCGGAATCGAGCGCGGCTTCGATCTCGTACTCGTACCGCCCTGGCGCGATGCGCGGTAAGACGTCAGCGTAGACATCGCACGAGATCCGCGCGGCGTGGCGGATCATCGCGAGCTCCTCGGGCGTCTTGCGCATCCGCAGCTCCGCGAGGATCCACTGGGGATCGCGGAGCTGGTTGACGCCCCTGCCGGCGCTGCCGTAGGACTTCGCCGATGACTGGAACACCTCGAGGATCTTTCGCCCGAGGCGCGTGTTCATGTTGGGCGTGAAGTAGAGGGTTCTCACCTGTCGGAAGAGCTCGGCGAGCTCCTTCTCGACATCGGCGACGGGATACGCCGCGTCCGCGCCGAACGTGCTGACGGCTCCCTCGACCCCGGCGCGAGGTCCGTCCCAGCGTTCCCGAGCCGGATCGCGCGGATCGACGAAGAGGAAGAAGGATTGCTTCTCCGACGCGCGCATGACGGCGCAGACGGCGTTGGGCTCTGAGAACCCGCTAAGATAGTAGAAGTCGCTCGCCTGACGCGGCCTGCCCTCCGCCGACGTGATGCCCTCGAAGACGGCGAGCGAATCCTCGCCCATCATTTCCAGCAACTGCGCGCGCCGCGCCGCGAAGAACGCCGCATCGAGCCGTGGTCCGTCGCCTCTGCCGATCACTTGCATTCTCCTACGATGTCCGAGCCGCTTCCAGGAACCGCCGCGTCCGTTCGGCGTCCACCGAGTTTCCGGCGCGCCCATCGCGCTTGAGCGCGCTGCCGACGATGATGCCGTCCGACAGTGCCATCGCGTCGTCAACCGTCTCCAGCGTCACGCCGCTTCCGACGAGAACCGGCGCGGAGCCGGCTCGCCGAACCGCCACGATGTCGTCCGAGTCCGTCTCCGAGCCGGTCGCGTCTCCGGTCACGATGAGCGCGTCGGCGAGCCCGCGCTCGACGGCGTCGCGCGCTTCGCCTTCGATGTCGAACCCCGCCAACGGTTGCGCGTGCTTGACGCCTACATCGGCGAGGATCGCCACCCACGGAGCCAGGTTCCGCCGCAGACGCGCCGTCTCCCAGGCGCGGCCCTCGATGGTTCCTTGGTCTGCGACGACTGCTCCGACGTGGACGTTCACCCGAATGAACTGCGCCTGGCATGCCGCGCAGATGGAGAGCGCCGCGCGCGCATCGTTCCGCAGGACGTTGACGCCGAGCGGCGGGAGCCCGGCGACGCGATGCCGAATCGCGGTCACAATCGCCGCCATCGCCGCGACCGTGACCGGTTCCACAGAACCCGGCAGGAATGGCGCGTCCCCGTAGTTCTCGACGATGATCCCATCGACGCCAGCGCGAGCCAGGGCATCAGCGTCGTGGATCGCGCTCGCCTCGACAGCCTCCCAGTCGTCGCCCCACCGAGGGCTGCCGGGCAGCGGAGGCAGATGAATGACGGCGATTACCGGCTTCGATGCGAACAGGGAGCGGAAGTTGGACACTCAGCGCCCTCGGCTGGTGCTGGAATGGACTTGATCGTACCGGCGTGCTACCCTCTCGCGAAACTGGTTTGTCGGCTTCACGCCAGCGCGCCCCGCTCCGAGGACCTCCACGATGCCGTCGGTACGAGCCTCCCGCCGCACGCGATGCCGCGTCTGGCTCTGCGCGTTCCTGTGCGCGACGGTTGCCGTTCTGGGCTGCGGCATCGTCGGCCGCGAACGGCTGGACCGTGTGGACGACGGCTCCGTCTTCCAGACGTTCGGAGCCGAGCGTCCCGGCGACTGGTCGGGAGCCGTCGTCGAGCTTCGACATCCGGCGCGCGTTCGCCGCGTCGTCGTTGTCCCGAAGGCGACGTTGACCCGGCTGGAGGTGCAAGTCCGCACGCCTCAGGGCGCGTGGAAGCCCATTAGATCGCTCCGGGGCCGGTACGCCTCGAACCTGGCGGTGCGTACGGACGCCGTCGCGGACGCCGTGCGCGTGATCGTCCAGATGCCCTCGCTGCGGCGCGATCAGGGCACGCATGTCGCCGGGACGGGCACCTACATCGAAACGATCCTCGTCTACGGAACGCCCATCGAATAGCCTGCCGCGTCGGGAGCCTCGATGCAGGTCTTTTTCATCGTCCTGTTCGGCGCGTCGCTCGTCTGCTTCTCGCTGGCGGCTCGCGTCGCCGCGCGGATGCTCCCCTACTGGGTCGCCGGCACGCCGGTCGAGGGGTCGCTATGGGCGGAGCTCGGGCTGTGGACGCTCGCCTTCGTCGCCGCGTTCATCGGAACCGGGTTCTTCCTCTACGAGCGCGAGCGGGACGAGGGGCGGATCGGTCGCCGGATTGCCTTCTACGAGCTTCTGCTACGGGTTCTGCGGCGAACCCCGCCGGATTCGCCGCCCAAGCCCATCCGCCGTCGGAACCCCTAGCGCTCTTCGCGCAGCCCCGCCCACGTGACGGCGAGCCTGCCCTTCGGCTCGACCGGCAGCACGAGGTCGGCGGTCGTCTCGCCGATCACCAGGTTGTCGATGTAGATCAGCCCGTACAGCCCGAACTTGCCCGCCTTGAGGGCGTTGTTCTTGGCGGTGTGGAAGGGCTTCATCGAGTCGAACGCGGGGTTGTCCGCCTTCGCTCCGGCGTAGGCTTCGAACGTGTCGCCGGCGATCTTCAGGCGGAACCGGTACCAGGTCTGCGGCTTCGTCGCGAACTTGCCGCCCTGGAGGACAGCGTTCCAGGCGCCGCCGTTGCGGAACCAGAAGTCGAAGTTGCCCGACTCGCCGCCCGACCTGCGGTCGAACAGGTAGAACATGTTGCCTTCTTGGAACCGGAAGAGGGTTCCCATGTAGAACTCTTCCGGGAAGTAGGCGTCGTACTCGATGATGTAGTCGGTCCATCCGGCATCGCCGACGACGTAGATCGAGCCGCCGACATCGTGCCGCGACGCGTTTGCCGCGCTCTTGGACGACGCGAGGACCTTGTTGCCGCCGTCCTTGGGGTCGGCGATCACTTCGGCGGCTGTGTTCCCCTTGAACCCGACCTCCCAGCCAGCGGGGGCTTTGCCAATCGCATCGTTCTGGAAGTCGGAACCGTAGAGTTGTTTCGCGTCGGCAGCGCTGGTTGCCCAGATGCCAGCCAGCAGCGCGAAAGCCAAGCCCAGATAGCGAACACGCATCGGTCTCTCCTCAGGTTTTGGGTCACCCGCGCGACGAGTTCCACGGTTCCATGATACGGAGTGAGCGACGACGGCGCAATGCGAAGTCAGGCTCCATCGCCGAGAGCGTCCCGCCCCCAGCGAGGCGAAGGGACGCATCTCTGAGATTCTTCGTCTCTCCGTTCCTCAGAAGTCTCTCCGTTCCTCAGAATGACAGCAACGCGGGGGTAACAACAGGACGAGCGGCGTGATCTCAGGGCTGTTTCATGAAGCCACTCGGTCCCCGCACGGCGGGGTCCAGACGAATGTCCACTGCTCCGACGGGACACTAGCCGTCCATGGAGCCACCGTTTCCGCTCCGTCGCTCCCGCGAAAGCGGGAATGACGAGTTGGGTTGACCCGATTCGGGATCAGGCGGTCCGTCCATGAAACAGCCCTGTTCCGACCAGCACCAGGGTTCGTTGGGCTGCCTCCCCGTGCTATCATCTCGCCGTCGCACCGTGCCGACCTCGATCCGCCCATCTTGCCCTGCCGGTCTCCCGGTTCGGCTCTGGAGACGCCGTGATCGCCCCCAACCTGTCTGAGTACGACGGACCCCGAACGCCCACGCCCGATGAATGGGAAGCCACCGTCGCATTGGCTCGCCGCGTGTTCTTCCCGAACGTGACGGACTTCGCGTCTGCCGCGCGAGCGTGGCCCATGGTGTTCCACGGCGACCGCCGCGAGAACACAATCGCGATGTTCCGCGACGGCGCTCCCGTCTCGATGGTTCAGGGGCTCGAGCGCGACTTCGTGACGGGCGGAGTCGTCCTGCGGGTGGGATACGTCGGGAGCGTCTGCACCGACGCGTCGCATCGGGGCAACGGGCTCGCCAGCGCCGCGCTGGAGGCGACCCATAATCGGTTCCGCGAGCACGGGGCGGACTTCGCCTACATCTCGGGAACGCGCCCTCTCTACTACGCGGCGGGAGCGAATCACGTCGGGATCGAGCTGCGGTTCCGCGTGGACGACTCGTCGCCGTTGGGCGACTTGCCGAAGGTCTCGGTTCGCCAAGCGACCCCGGCAGACGCAGCCCTCATCGCGCGGCTCCATTCGCGCGAGACGACGCGGATCGTTCGTCGACCTGCCGATTTCGCGCTCGTGCTCGACTGCGGCTACTGCGCCGGCAGGCAGTGTGGCATCTACGTCGTCGAGCTTGGGGGAACGCCGGTCGGCTATTACGCCACATGGGCCCACGCCGAGCGGTCGACGTGGATCATCGAGTACGGCGGCGGCCGGACGTGCGTCTTGGCGGCGATCCGCGACCTGGCTCAGTCGGGCGGCATGCCGGTCGATGTGAGCGTGCCGAGGCGGGACGGTCTGGGCGAACTGCTGGATGCCTGCGGCATCGCGGGTGTCGTCGCGCGAACCGGCGGAACCGTGAAGGCGCTCGATCCGGCGCGCACGCTGCGAAAACTGCTGAACCCCTTGGCGGAACGCGGCGCGCTCCCGAACGGCTTCGAGGTCACGCACGGGAGCGGGCGTTGGACGGCGGTCTCAGGCGATGACACGCTGCGCATCGACGGCGAAGGGGCGGTGCTCCGCGTCCTGCTTGGAGCGCCCTCCGACGACGATGCCCCGAGCATGGACGCGCGCGGCGTGTGGGCTGGAATCGCCGACGAATGCCTGCCGATCAGCATGCCGTCGGTCGTACTCAATATGATCTAGCGGCGTCTACTTCGCGGCTCGGCTGCCCCCGCCGAACGCCGACATGGCACCCAGCACGAAGCCGAAGTTGTACCAGCCGCCGTTGTTGTGGACTTCGTAGACGCTCACGGAGTCGTTGAACAGGGATACGATGAATGTGATGAACACGATGAGTCCGTGCCACAAGCCCTGCCAGAAACCGGCGACCTTCCCGACGGCGTCCGGCGTGGCAGTGTTCGGGTTGGCTCCCGCGGCGCATCCAGCGAGGAGCGCGACGCCCAGCAGACCCAAGCACAACAGAACCGCGCGCTTCATGTCCGTACCTCCCTGAAGTCCGACCGACGGCGATGCTCCGAACCGCCGTGCCGGTGACACGTGCTACTACGTTAGATAGCCGATCGCAGGAGAATCGAACGATGCGCTGGAAGCTGCTGAGCCTTGTTCTCCTAGTCATCGTGTTCCTTCAGTGCGGCGGAGACACTCCCATGCCCAACGGGAACGCCGAGACGAAGGGCAAATCGGCGACCGTCGAAATCTACGAGTTCAAGACCGCCGAAGAGCTGAAGGCGTTCCGGTTCCCGACCGACACGAAGGGCACGCTGGGGTTCCGCGTCACGCGCATCGAGAAGGAGCTCGTGCCGATCCGCTCGACGCCCGTGTTCGTCTCGGACGGGCAGCACGCGCTCGATGACAGCTTCATCAACACGGATGCCATCCGCATCATCGTGTTCCGCTAGGACAGACGCTTTGCCGCATCTGGTTCTCGGCATCGACACATCGTGCGACGAGACCTCCGCCGCCGTCATTGCGGATGGGCGGGACATCCGGTCGAACGTCGTCGCATCGCAGATCGAGGTCCACGAGCGCTTCGGGGGCGTGGTTCCCGAACTGGCGTCGCGAAAGCACGCGGAGATCGTCACGCGGATCGTGGATCGAGCGCTGCGGGATGCCGGCGTCACGTTGTCGGACCTATGCGCCATCGCCGTTACGGACCGCCCGGGACTGGTCGGAGCCCTACTCGTGGGCGTCGCGGCGGCCAAGGCGATCGCATACGTGTCGGGTCTGCCGCTGATCGGCGTTCACCACATCGAAGGGCACGTGTATGCGCCCGCGATGGTTGACGACGTGCCGTTTCCTCACGTCTGCCTGACCGTGTCCGGCGGTCACACGCTGCTGGTGCGCGTCGACGAAGGCTGGCGGTACGAAGTCCTCGGCTTGACGCTCGACGACGCCGTCGGAGAGGCGTACGACAAGGTGGCAAAGCTGCTGGGCTTGGGGTTCCCCGGAGGACCACTCATCGACCGCCTCGCGGCGAGCTCGGACGAACCGGAGGTGGATTTCCCTCGTCCGATGCTGGACAGCGGCGACTTCCGGTTCAGCTTCAGCGGCTTGAAGACCGCCGTGCGCTACCACGTCGAACGGAGCGGCGGCGAGGTGTCCGTGCCGGCGGTCGCGGCGGGGTTTCAGCGGGCTGCCGTGGAGACGCTCGTCGCCAAGCTGTTCGGCGCGGCGGAAGCCGTCGGAGCCCGTGCGGTGACGATCACAGGAGGCGTCGCGGCGAACCGGGCGCTTCGGAACCGAACGCGGGAGATCGCCGACGCGCGAGGCATCGCGCTCTCGATCCCGCCGATGTCGCTCTGCACGGACAACGGAGCGATGATCGCAGGCGTCGGATACCATCAGTGGCGACGGGGCGACGTCTCGGGACTCCAGCTCGGAGCCGCCGCGTCGGGTCCGCTGCCGACTCGGACCGTGGCATGACCGCCGTCGTCCACGATATGACCGGCATCGGTCTGGCGCGGGAAGCGGTCGAACGCGGAGAGCTTATCGCCTTCCCGACGGATACGGTCTACGGCGTCGGAGCCGACCCGCAGAACCGCGACGCGCTCGGACGGCTGTTCGACGCGAAAGGTCGGGACGCTGGCAAGCCGATTCCGCTGCTCTTCGCCGATCTCGACGTTCTCGTGGGAACCTGCCGGCTTTCGCCGACGGCGGAGCGGCTGTCGAAGGCGTTCCTGCCGGGCGCGATGACGCTCGTCGTCCATCCGGCGTTCGACTGTGCGAAGGAACTGACCTCGTCCGACGGGACGATCGGCGTGCGGATACCGGCGCACGAGGGAGCGCGCGCGCTGATCCGCGCATGCCGCGGCATGCTCGCCGTGACGAGCGCGAATCTCTCCGGCGAGCCTCCGGCGACTAGCGCAGAGGACGTCGCCGCGTCGATAGGAGAGCACGTCGCCGTCATCCTCGACGGTGGAGCGACACCGGGGTCCATCGCATCGACAGTCATCGACACGACCTGCGAGCCGCCGCGCATCCTGCGGCAGGGGGTCATCTCGGCGGAGCGCATCCAGTCCGTTCTCGACGAAGGGGAACGCCCATGAAGATCGCCATCGGCGGCGACCATCCCGCGTACGAGCTAAAGGAAGCCGTCAAGCGCTATCTGTCCGAGCAGGGCATCGACGTCGTCGATGTCGGAACGCACAGCACGGAGTCGGTGGACTACCCGGAGTTCGGCGCGGCGGTCGGGAGGCTCGTCCGCGACGGGTCGGTGGACCGGGGAATCGTCATCTGCGGGACGGGGCTGGGCATCTCCATCGCGGCGAACAAGATCGAGGGCATCCGCGCCGCGCTCTGCGTGAACACGGACTACGCCCGCCTCGCGCGCGAGCACAACGACGCGAACGTCCTCGCGCTGGGGGCGCGGTTCACCGCCGCGCCGCATGCTGCCGAAATCGTGCGCGTGTGGCTCGAAACGCCGTTCGGCGGTGGGAGGCACGAACGGCGCATCGAGCAGATCCGACGGTTGGATGCCGGAGACGAGCCGGCGTCCGGATAGGGAGGACTATGATCCGTCTACGGTGGGGTACCGTGGGCGTCTTGATTGCGTCGGCTGTTCTGTCTTCTTGCGGACAGCGCGATGCCGCGTTGACGCCCGTCGAGACGCGCTTCACGGAGGTGGCACAGGAAGTCGGAATGCGCTTCGTCCATCGCCAGATCGACGGTGACATGGACCTCATCTGCGAGTCGATGGGCAGCGGACTCGCCTGGCTGGACTTCGACAACGACGGCGACTGGGACCTCTACGTCGTCAATGGGAAGGGATACCCGAGTGCTCTCTACCGCAACGACGGCGGGCGTTTTACCGATGTCGCAGAGGCAGCCGGAGTGACAGGCTTCGGTTGGGGGATGGGCGTTACGGCGGCGGACTACGACGGGGACGGCTGGACGGACCTCTTCGTGACGCACTTCGAGGAGCCGGCGAAGCTCTATCGGAATCGGGGCAATGGGACATTCGAGGACGTCGCTGCGAAGGCGGGCGTCGCCGGATGGGGGTGGGAGGCGTCGTCCGCGTGGGGAGATGTCGATGGCGACGGCGACCTCGATCTCTACGTCGTCCGGTATCTCGACTTCAACAGCCCAGCCGCAGCGGTCGCGCACGATGGGTCTGGGAGACCGGAACTCCACACGCTGGTTCCCGACAACTATCCGCCCCAGGCGAACTCGCTCTACATCAACAACGGGGATGGGACGTTCACCGACGCGACCGCGCGAGCCGGAGTCGCCAACCCGGACGGTCGCGGCCTGGGGGCGATCTTCTGCGACTATGACCACGACGGCGATCTCGACCTCTACGTGGCGAACGACAACACGCCCAACGTTTTCTATCGGAACCGAGGCGACGGCACATTCGAGAACGTGAGCTTCGCCACCGGCACGGAGGACTCGCGCGGATCGATGGGGCTCTCCTTCGGCGACATCGACGGCGACGGCGATCTCGACCTCTTCGTCACGAACTGGCAGATGGAGACGAACGCGCTCTATCGGAACAATCAGATCGCGCCGGCAGGTAGGAAGTCCAGCGATACGTTCGACGACGCCACGCTCGAATCCGGCTTGGGACCGCCGTCCATGGGGCTGACCGGATGGGGCACTCATCTGGCGGACTTTGACAACGACGGCGATCCCGACATCTACGTCGCCAACGGCTACACGAGTCCGAGCGAGACGGACAAATCCTGCTGCGAGGGACAGCGAAGCCAGTTCTTCCGCAACGAAGGCGGGCGGTTCACCGAGCTCCGCGACGCCTTCGCCGTAGCCCCATGGGGGGCTGGACGCGGTTCCGCCGTCGCCGACTACGACGGGGACGGCGATCTCGATATCGCCGTCTCGCAGAACAACGGACGCCTGCTGCTCTTCCGCAACGACACAGGACACGAGCAGAGCGCCGTTCGCATCCAAGCGCCTCCCGGCGCGCGGGTCGAGGTGCGAGTCGGGAAGCGAGCTCGCGTCGCGCAGGTTACGGCGGGATCGAGCTATATGTCGTCCAGCGCCCCGGAGCTGGTCATCGGAACGCCGCACGGCAAGCGGATCGACCGGATCGAAGTGCGCTATCCGGGCGGGTCGGTTGAGACGGCGACACGGGTTCCCGTGGACAGCCGCATCCGGTTCGTCGGCGGAAAAGAGCCGGAGATGCTGGCAAACGCCCAACGGTGAGACCGCCATTATGGGAGGGAACCATGCGCTTGAAAGGTCAGACAGCGCTCATCACCGGCGCAGGACGCGGTATCGGACGAGCCATCGCCCTCGCATTCGCCGCCGAAGGGGCTGACCTCGCGCTGGCGTCGCGGACGGAATCGGAGCTCGACGCCGTTGCGCAGGAGGTCTCCGCGCTGGGAGTCCGGGCTCTGGTCGTCCCGATGGACATGGCGGAACCCGACGCCGTCCGCGCGCTCGCATCGAAGGCGCTTGGCGAGTTCGGCGTCGTCGATATCCTCGTGAACAACGCGGGCGTGGCGATCCACCACCCGGTTCCCGACATTCCCGAAGAGACGTGGGACTTCACGATGGCGGTGAACCTGAAGGCTCCCTTCCTCCTGACGAAGCTGCTGTGGAACCAGATGGTCGAGAGGGGTGGGGGTCACATCGTCAACGTGTCGTCGGTGTCCGGCAAGCAGGCAAGCGCGTCGAACGCGACCTACGCGGCGTCGAAGTTCGGGCTGGTGGGCTTCACGGAAGCGCTCTCGAAGGCGGGAAGCAGCGTGAACATCCGCGCTTACGCGCTCTGCCCGGGCCCCGTGGCGACGCGCACGCGCGCCAAGAACAATCCGACGGAAGACCCTTCGACGATCCTCCAGCCTTCCGACGTCGCGGAAGCGGCGTTGTTCCTCGTGACGCAGCATCCCCGCGTGTTGATCCGCGAGGTCGTCATCGACGTGAACCCGTCAGGTATCGGTCGTTAACCCGCGCGCTCCATGGGGGGATGAAGGGGCAGTGAGGGCGGGTGTGAGACCATCCGTGTCAACTTGACAGGATTCCTAGCGAAGCCGGGCGATGACGCCGGTTATGTCGCCATTGACGATGTGAAGCGCGATACGCTTCGCAACCGACTGGCCTCGCTGTCACCACGAAACGCGGTGCGCATCGCGGTGTCGCCCAGTCGTCCATCTCGGAAGTTCCTGCGGGTACTGTCATTCTGAGCGAAGCGAAGAATCTGCATGGCATGTGATACGCGAGATCCTTCGTCGCTTCGCTCCTCAGGAACCTGTCCTGAGCGAAGCGAAGAATGACAAGCCGTATGAACTTCTGCGATCGAGTACTCAGAGAAGCACCAAGCAGTCTGACCGCAGAGACGCCACGTGCCACTTCGCCCGGTGTCGGACGGGATCCTCACAAACTGCGCACTGGTTGTCAGTGGAACCACATCTCGAAGGAATACGGCGACGACAGCACGATCCACCGCCGTTTCCAAGCGTGGTGCGAGTTGGAGGTCTTCGATGAAATCTGGCGTCAACTCCTTACTCCGGTGTATTGACTCAAATAGGGTGTTGAGGCAGAATTCGACTCGGTTGACGAGATCAGGACTTTCGCTTTGCACGTTATCGGAAGTACAGGTCAACCGGACATTGTAGCGTTCATGCGGGTTCTGCGAGAGCCCTTTTCGTTGGAACACGTCAATCTGACACGTTTTCGAGTCCGAAGCGAAAGTCCTGACCCTAGGAAGGGAGAAGGTTGGGATGAGGGCTCGAAGCTTTCAGCGCCCTGCTTTAACTGGCGACGTTGGAGTGCGCACCTCACCGGTTGCCCGTTTGCCGCGAACGGGCGACGCGGCTAATATAGCGGCGAGTTGCGCCCCGGCAATCCGACGGGGAGCCTCTCCACACCGACTTTGACCGGTTAGGACCCGTCTGTGAAGGCGCTCTTCACCGAATACCCGACGCTCGACCAACTGCTCGTCGGCATCGCGATCTTCCTCGGATCGCTGATCGTCGGGTTCGTCATCGACCGGATTGTCATCGCCCGCCTGACGAAGCTCGCCGAATCGACCCGCTGGCGGCTCGACGAGATCATCACGAAGTCCCTGCGCGGGATGGCGATCATCTGGCTGGGAATCATCGGGTTCCGTGCCGGTATGACGGGCTTGCCGCTCAAGGAGGCTATCACCGACGACGTCCACAAGGTTCTGCTCGCGCTGGTGACGCTCTCGCTGACGGTCGTGCTGGCTCGCATGGCGGCGGGAGCCCTTCGCGTCTATGCGACGCGCATGGAAGGCGTTCTGCCCGGGACGAGCATCTTTGAGAACCTCATCAAGGTGACGATCTTCGCGGTCGGCGGCTTGATGATCCTCCAGACGTTCGGGGTGCCGATCACGCCGATCCTGACGACGTTGGGCGTCGGGGGCTTGGCGGTCGCCTTGGCGTTCCAGCCGACGCTGACGAACCTCTTCGCCGGTCTCCAGATCATTCTGGCGCGGCAGCTCAAGGTCGGCGACTTCATCGAGTACGACACGACGGGCGAACGCGGCTACGTGGCGGACATCACCTGGCGCACGACGACCATCCGCACGCTGACCGACAACATGATCATCGTGCCCAACTCCAAGCTCTCCGAAGCGGTCATCACGAACTTCAACCAGCCCAATCCAAACCTCTCCGTGCGCGTGCCTGTCGGCGTCCATTACGACAGTGATCTGGATCACGTCGAGAAGGTCACGCTCGAAGTCGCCCACGAGGTCATGCAGGAGGTTCCCGGCAGCGATCCCGACTTCGAGTGCCGCGTCCGCTACAGTGCATTCGCCGACTCCAGCATCAACTTCAACGCGATTCTGCGGGTCAGCGCGCCGGAGCACCAGTTCCTCGTGGTTCACGAGTTCATCAAGCGCCTGAACCGTCGCTACGTCGCCGAAGGCATCGAGATCCCCTACCCGATCCAGAACCTCTACATGCGCACGCCCGTCGAGCTCGCTTCCGGCGGACACGCCACATGAGCATCGATGTCGTCATCGCCGCCTGGCGTCCGATCCTACTGCGCCATCTCCCACTCGTGCTGGGAGCCTGGGCGCACCTGGTCGCCGGAGCCATCCTCGCCTTCTTTGTGCTGTGGGACGCGCATCGGCGGAACTCGCGGCACGCGAGGCTCTGGGCGTGGTGCGTCCAGTTGTTCCCGCTGGCGATCCTCGCCTATCTCGTGCTCCGACCCCATCCGAAGCCGCTGCACACGGCGTTCGGCGTCGTCCAGTACGCGCCGGACGAGAAAGAGCAGCCGCGCCCGTTCTCGCTGTGGCTGGGGCAGCATCTGACCAGCCCGATTCCCGCGCTGGGGCAGTTCCTGCTCGGCGGCTGGTTCCGCGCCATCGCCTTTGTCGCGCTGATCGCTCTTTCGGCGACCCTCTACGCGTTTCAGCAGCGCGATGTCCGCGAGAGCTGGCTCATTCCGAAGAACCTGCTGCCCGAGGCGCGCCAGGCAGAGACGGTTACCGTCAACTTCAGGGTTCCGCCGTGGCTGGGCAAGGCGATGGCAATCGAGCTGGTCGTGCTCATCGTCATCACGTATCTCGACCGTATCACACTCGCCGACGGGCTGGTTCACGGGCGTTCGCGGCGCACGCGCACGCCGATCGCCTACTACCGAATCGCCGCGAGCGATCCGGTCGCCGGTGACGCCGAGTTCACGATCAACGCGGAGGGCGTCATCGCCGGGTCATCTGACCAGGCGGACTTCGTCGCGGAAGGGGATGGCATCCTGCCTCGTCATGTCGCGTTCTATGTCCATCACGACCGCCGGAGCGAGTGCACGGTTCGCCTGCGCTGCCTCGACGAGTCGGCGACGGTGCTACTCGATGGCGAGCCCGTCCACGAAGCCGTGCTGTCTCCCGGCAGCGAGGTCACGGTCGGTCAGACCGCCTTTCGGTTCCTGCCACTGAACGCGTAGACAGCCTGGCTCCTGCCCGCGCTCGCGGCGAGGCAGACGCCGACAGCGACGTGGACCTGCTCATCGTGCTGCCTGGCGGAACCGACCGCCGGGCTGCTGCCATCGCCATCCGACGGGCTTTGGAGGACATGCCCGCCGCCAAGGACATCGTCGTATCGACGCCCGAGGAGATCGCGCGCCGGGGCGACATCGTCGGATCGATCCTGAAGCCCGCTCTGCGCGAAGGACGTGTTCTCTATGAGCGAAGCTGACCACATCGGCGAGGCGCGGCGTTGGCTGCGCTGCTCAGAACAGACCGGAACTACCCGCCGCTGAGCGCCGGAAGGAAATGCACCTCGCTGTCGGGAGGGACGGGCTGCAAGAGTCCCATCCGCGCCACCTCGCCGTCGATGGCTGCCGCGACGCCCGGACGCAGTTGATCCCCCTCGCAGAGCCATCGGCGCGTTCCGGGGAACCGTTCCTCCAGCGCGTTGACGATCTGGCGGAGGGTCTTCCCTTCGAGCTGGACGTGCTCGACGCCGTCCGTGTAGTTCCGCATCATCGGCGGGATGAAGACGGTGGGCATGGATCGGGCTCCCGCGTTCGCTTGCCTGCCGTCGTGCGGCGCAGTGTGAGGTTTCGGCGGGGTTCATGCGTGGTAGGGGCGGGTCTAAGACCCGCCCCTACGGGACCGGATGGCTACTTGCCAGCCTTGAGGAGCTCCGCGAGCACGCGCGGCGGACTCATCGGAGCCTCGCGCAGTCGAATCCCCACGGCGTCGTAGATCGCGTTGGCGATCGCCCCGACCGGCGGCACGATGGGCGTCTCGCCGACGCCGCGCAGCCCGAACGGATGGTTCGGGTTCGGCACTTCGACGAGGATCGTGTCGATCATCGGCACGTCGAGCGCCGTCGGGATGCGGTAATCGAGGAAGCTCGCGTTGAGGAGGTGACCCTTCTCGTCGTAGACATACTCCTCGTTGAGCGCCCAGCCGATGCCCTGCGTCGCCCCGCCCTGGAGCTGCCCTTCGACGTACGCCGGGTGGATCGCCCTGCCGACGTCCTGCGCCGCCGTATAGCGGAGAACCTGCACCTTGCCGGTCTCCGGGTCCACCTCGACATCGACGACGTGGGTTCCCAGTCCCGGCAGTGCGCCGCCGGCGTTGACGCTGGTCTCGGCGGAGATGGGTCCACCCGTGCGGAACATCTGCTCGGCGACCTGCTTGAACGTCGCCTTCTTCTCGGCGTCCGATTTGCAGGTGAGCGTTCCGTCGTCGTGGTACTCCACCTGATCGGGTTCCACTTCCCATGAGCGAGCGGCGCGCCGGGCGATCTCTTCGCGGATCTGGAGCGCGGTGCGATGGCAAGCGACGCTCGTCTTGTAGGTCGCGCTGCTGCCGCCCGTGACGCTCGTGTACCCCACGGATTCGGTGTTTCCGACGCTCGGGATGACGTCCTCGGCGGCGATGCCGAGCGTCTCGGCGACGATGATCGCCATCGAAGCGCGGGAACCGCCGATGTCCGTCGATCCCTCGATGAGCGAGACGGTTCCGTCGGTGTTGACGGCGATCGCCGCCGACGACTCGCCGCCGCCGTTGAACCAGAACCCCGACGCGACGCCGCGCCCCTGGTTCGGTCCGAGCTTCGTCTTGTAGTGGTCCGTGTTCTTGACAGCCTCGAGCGTTTCGAGGTAGCCGATGATGCCGAACATGGGCCCGTCGGCGCGTCGGTCGCCTTGCTTGACGCCGTTCTTGAGGCGGAAGTCGACCGGGTCCATCCCGACCGCTTCGGCGAGCT
>Ga0194120_10002904_pt1 | contig 28812 bp, 18 predicted proteins | sample TA2MahCa65mmetaG_FD_148642 | JGI IMG/M metagenome (GOLD analysis project Ga0194120, IMG submission 148642) | Freshwater microbial communities from Lake Tanganyika, Tanzania - TA2015019 Mahale Deep Cast 65m | ecosystem: Environmental > Aquatic > Freshwater > Lake | place: Tanzania: Lake... | reverse complement strand
CCGGCGCCGACCAGGCCCAGGCGCAGCGCGTTCACGGCGGCGTCCGCGCCGCCAGCCACGGGCGGGCCGCCGCCACGTCGCGAGCGATCTGGGCGCGCAAGTCGTCGATGCCGGCAAAGCGCTGTTCACCGCGCAGCCGGCCGGCCAGGTGCAGATGTACACGTTGATCGTACAGATCCCCTGAGAAATCCAAGCAGTGCGCTTCGATCTGCACCGCGCCCTCACCAAAGGTGGGCCGGACGCCACAGTTGGCCACTGCCGGCAACATCGGGCCGGTCTGGGGCTGCAGCCACCCGACGTAGACGCCATGGGCGGGCGCGATCTGCTCGCCCAGCCGCAAGTTGGCGGTCGGAAAACCAATCGCCCGGCCGCGGGCGTCGCCGTGCACGACTTGCGCGTGCACCCTCCAGGGCCGCCCGAGCAGGTCCGCTGCCGCTTCGACCTCGCCGGCCTCCAGGTGCCTGCGGATCCGCGACGACGACACCTCGGCGCCGGCCCAATCCACCGGCGGGCACGCGGCGACGGTGGCGCCGTGGCGATGCGCGAGGTCGCGCAGCAAGGCAGCGTCGCCCGCGCCGCCATGGCCGAAACGGGTGTCGTGGCCGATGACGACGCAGCGGGCCCCGAGGCTGCCAAACAGCACCTCTTGGGCAAACCAGGCGGCGGACCGCTGCGCCAGGTCGGCGTCGAAGCGCATGACGACCGCCACGTCGATGCCCAATGCGCGCAGGCCCGCCAACCGGTCGTGCAGGCTGTCGATGGAGCGCGGCGCCCGGTCGGGACGCAGCAGGCGCAACGGGTGCGGGTGGAAGGTCAGCGCCACCGCCCGGCCAGCCGACGCGCGCGCCCGATCGACCACCTGGGCCAAAAGCGCCTGATGGCCGCGGTGAACGCCGTCGAAGTTGCCAAAGGTACAGGCATTGGCGCCCGGCAATGCTGGCTCGGGCAAGCGATCCAAGACGATCACGATCGAACCAAGCGTGCGCCCCAGCGGCGCGGGGCCGGCAACGTCGCCAAAGCGGGGCGGATTGTCAATGCATCAGCGAGCCGTGGCTGTCGCTGGCGCCGCCGCCTCGACCACCAGGTCGATGGTCGCAAACAGCGCGCGCTGGTCGTGGCATGGCGTGCCCTTGGCGGCCCGAGCACAGGCGTCGCGCAGCGCGTCGGCCACGCGCACCACCTCTTCCCACGGCGCATCGGCGTCGGCTTGGATGCGGGCCCGGGTCACGGAGGGCGCCACGGCGCGCGCCCGCTCGGCCCACACCGACAGCGCCTCTGCGACGTTGCCGAGCAGTTCGGGCGTCGCGGGCGGTTGCGGCACCGGACGCTCGAAAAGCAAGGTGACACCGGTGCGGCGCACCTGCACGGACACGCCCTGCAGGTCGGTGGGCACGGGACCCGATCCGCCCGACTCGCCGACGGTTGCGGTCGCGGTCGCAGGCGCCGACACCCCAGCCGGGTCTGGAAACACCGGCGCGAGATGCCCGGCCAGCGTCGCCGTGCCCGCCAACGGCCTGCCGCCCGCGCGTTCGACCGCCGCCAGCACCTGGACCACCGCCTGTGCATCGACGCGGCGATCCGCCAGCACCCACACCGCTTTGCCGGCCGCGCCCTGGGCCTGCAGGGCGGCCTGTAGCGCCGCGATCGTGCCGTCGGCCGCCACCGCATCCGCCGACAACCGCAACCGCTGCTTGCCGGTAGAGGCGCGCAGTGCATCGGGTTTGCACAGCTCCGCGGGCTCGGCCGTGCACTGCACATGGAGCACCGCAGCCTCGGACACGAACACCTTCTGGCGGCCGACCAGCACCACCGGTCCAGTGAACACGCGCTGCGGCTCGGGCGGGGCGGCGCCGCCATCGGCCGCGGCCGGCGCGGTCGGCGTGACCAGCGTCCACGGCGGATCGACCGGTTGGGGCGCCGTCGAGCGCGGCAACTCGACCTCGAAGCGCGCGTCGAGCCACGACACGGGGTCGTCGCCGAACGGCCGGTTGGGATCGGCGGCAGTGGTGGTCACCGGCTGCGGTTCAGCCGCCGGCTGCCCGGGGTCGCCACCGGCCACCGCGCTGCTGCCCTGTTGGGTGTGCACATCGGCACCGGCCGCGACACCGTAGCCGCCGCCGCCCTTGCCGCACGCCGCCGTCGCCACCACAACCGCCGCCGCCGCGACGACCACTGCCGCCGCATTCCGTTGCGCGCTCATTGCGCCTCCGTCGGCGGCAAACCCGTGGTCGCGCGCCGTGTTTGCGCGGCATCTTGACCGAGTGCCGGTCAATTTGCCAGCGACTCCCCGAACTGCGCAGGCGCGCGGCGGCGGGCAATGTGCTCGGCGAGCAAGAGCGCGGAGGCAAAGCTCGTGGGGTCCGCACGGCCGGTGCCGGCGAGATCGTACGCCGTGCCGTGGTCGGGTGACACCCGCGCCACCGGCAGGCCACAGGTCAGGTTGTATCCGTCGGCGAAATGCACGGTCTTGAGCGGTCCGAGCGCTTGATCGTGGTACATGCACAGCACCGCGTCGTAGTGCCCGTGCAGCGCGAAGTGGAACGCGGTGTCGGCCACCACCGGGCCGCTCGCCGCGACGCCTGCGCCTTGCAGCCGCGCGACGGCCGGGGCGATGACGCGGGCCTCTTCGTCGCCGAGCGTGCCGCCCTCGCCTGCGTGGGGGTTGAGACCGCACACCGCCAGGCGCGGTCGCGGCACAAGGAGCCAGTCGCGCAACGCCGCGGTCGCGGCGAGGCCGCAGTCGACGATGCCGTCCACGGTCAGCAGCTCCGGCACGGCGCGCAGCGGGACGTGGGTGGTGACGGGCACCACGCGCAGCCGCGGTCCGGCGAGCATCATGGCAAACCGCTGCGCCCCCAACCGCGCAGCCAGGTATTCGGTCTGGCCCGGCGGTCGCGGGTCGAGGTGACCGAAAATCCCCTTGGGCACCGGGCCGGTGACCATGGCGTCCAGTTGGCCCGCCGCCGCGGCGCTGGCCATCGCCTCCAAGGCGCAAAACGACTGGCGCAGCCCTGCTGGCGTGGGCCGCCCCGGCGTCGGATCGGTCGCAAGCCCGGCGCCCGCGGCTGCAACGTGGGAGACGGGCACCCACTGCACGGTGCAGCCGGCGAGTGCCCGCCGCGACCAGGGCAGCAATTCGGCGGCGACGAAGACCCGCACCTGCGAGCGCCCGTCCACGCCGGTCGCGGCGATCGCCCGCCGCGCCATTTCGGGGCCGATACCCGCAGGGTCACCGAGCGTCAACCCGAGGATGGGCCGGTCGCCGTCCGCCATCGGTCGCCTGCCGGTCGCCGGACCGGTCGCGGCAACGGTAGCACGACTGGGGACCTTGGCGCGCGCGAACCCGCCGTTGTACGCTGCCGCGGTGCATGCGAACCCGCCGCCGTCGCGCCCCCTTGTCCGCTGGTCGCTGTCCACGCGGATCTTTCTGGCGTTCGCGCTGGTGGTCGCCTGCACCGGCGCGGCCTCGGTCTATGCCGTGGCCGCGGTGTCGGCGCTGCGCCACGAACTTGGCCTGTTGCGCCGTCAAGCGTTGCCCTTGCAAGACGAGTTGCAGCAGTCGGCCGACGGGTTGCGCGGCTTTGACGAGGCGTTGCAGCGCGCGGCCCCAGAGGACCTCGACTGGGTGGTGCGGTTGCTGCCCAACGCGCGACCGTACCAACGCATCGACCGAATCCTGGCGCGGCTGTGGCGCTACGCTGGGCTCGCCCAACCCGCGGGCCTGGCCCGGCTGGTGTGGCGCGACACGCCGGCCCTGCAGGCGGTCGAGGCAGAATTGGCCCCGATCCGCCACAGCGCCGCGAGCCGCCAGCGCATGGTGGCCGACGCGCAACTGCTGGCGTGCGCGAGCGATCTTGGCTCCGCCGCCGACGATGCCGCCGCGTTCGACGTGTTGGCCGCCAGCCTGCAGCGGGCGATCGCCGACAAGCGCCTGGGCGACGCCGCGCGGTTGGTGGTCGAACTGCGGCGGATGATCCGCCAGGTGCACGGGGCGTTCGCCAAGGCCAAGGCCGGTCTGGACCGCACCCTGGCCTTGCGGGCCGAACAGGCCCAGCGCGCCGAGTCGAACCTGGTCGCCGTGGTCACTGCGACTGCGCTGGTGTCCTTTTTCGTGTCCATGGCGATGCTGCTGGCGTCGCTGGTGGCGCTGCGGCCGCTGGCGGCGTTGACCGCGGTGGTGCGGCAGTTTGCCGCCGGCGACCGTGCGGCGCGGGCCCGGGTCGCGGGAGCCCAGGAGATCGCGCTCCTGGCCGACGAGTGGAACCGCATGGCCGAGGCGCTGGACCGCCGCGAGGCCCAATTGCTGGCCCAGCGCGAAGACCTGGCGCGCGCCGAACGGTTGACGGCGCTCGGCCACATGGCGGCGCGGATGGCCCACGAGGTGCGCAACCCGCTGTCGTCGATCGGCCTCAATGCCGAGATGCTGGGCGAGGAACTGGGGCGGCCGGGCGAACTGGATCGCGCCGAGGCGTCGGAACTGGTGGCGGCCATCGGCGCCGAAGTCGAGCGCTTGCGCGAGTTGACCGCAGGCTACCTGGTGCGGGCCCGACCGGCGGCCTGCCGGCAGTGGGTCGACCTGGGGGCGCTGGTGCGCGAGCTGCTCGATTTCCTCAAGCCCGAATTGCAGCAACGCAACATCTCCGTGGTGTTCGATCCGCCGGCCGCCGCCGCGGTGCCCGCCGACCCGGCGGCGTTGCGCCAAGTGCTGTGGAACCTGTTGCGCAACGCCTGGGAGGCGATGTCGCAGGGCGGGTCGGTGTGGATTGAGGTCACCGTGCGGGCCGATGGGGCGGACCAAGTGCCGTGGGCACGCATCGCGGTCGAGGACAGCGGCCCTGGCGTCCCCGCGGAACTGGACGAACAGATCTTTCAGCCGTTCTTCTCGAACAAGGCGCGCGGCACCGGCATCGGACTGGCCGTGGTGCGCGAGATCGCCCGCGATCACAAGGGCACCGCACGGCTGCTGCCGGGGATGCACGGTTCGGGTGCCCGTTTCGAAGTGGCGCTGCCGGTGCAGCAGCCACCCGAGCTGGGTGAAGAGCGATCGGGCCCACCTGCCCGCTGACCGCGTATTTGGCGTACAATCGCCGCGCGCCGCTCCGGCGCCAGGGTTCCGCGATGCCCAACCCCTCCCACCGCGTTCGCCTCGGCGTCAACGTCGATCACGTCGCCACCTTGCGCCAGGCGCGCGGCACGCGCTATCCGGACCCGGTATTCGCTGCGGCGCTGGCCGAACAGGGCGGGGCAGACCAGATCACCATCCATTTGCGCGAAGACCGCCGGCACATCCAGGAGCGCGACCTGCACATCCTGCGCCAGACCGTCCATGTGCCGCTCAACCTCGAAATGGCCGCGACGCCGGCGATGGTCGAACTGGCGACCCGCCACCTGCCCGACACCGTGACCCTGGTGCCTGAGAAACGCGAGGAGCGCACCACCGAAGGCGGCCTGGACGTCGTCGGTCAGGCTGGACTGCTGGCCAACGTGATCGCGGCGCTGCGCGACAAGGGCTTGGTCGTTGCGCTTTTCATCGACCCCGACCCGGCGCAGGTGCGGCGGTCGGCCGAGCTTGGGGCCCAGACCGTCGAACTGCACACCGGCGACTACTGCGGCGCCAGCTCGCGGTTGGTGCAGGAACGGCACCTGACCGATCTGCGCAACGCGGCGCTCATCGGCCACGACGTCGGCCTGCGGGTCGCCGCCGGCCACGGCTTGGACTACCGCAACGTCGGCGCCGTGGCCCGGCTGCCCCACATGGCGGAACTCAACATCGGCCATGCCATCGTCGCCCAGGCCTTGTTCGTGGGGTTCAGGCGCGCCGTGCGCAGCATGATCGAAGCCATGCACCAACCCGCCGAGTTGGGCGATTGAGCGCGGGGGCTCCGCCATGCTGATTCTCTCGCCAGACCAGATCCGCCGGGCCGAACAACGGGTTTTTGGCGACCTGGGGTTGCCGCCGGCCCTGGTGATGGACACCGCAGGCCGCGCGATCGCCCAAGAGATCCACAAGCGGCTGGGCGATGGCAACGGCCGCTGGCTGACGGTGCTTGCGGGCGTCGGCAACAACGGCGGCGACGGCTTGGTAGTGGCGCGGGTGCTTGCGGCGCGCGGCTACCGCGCCGAGGTGTTCCTGGTCGGCGATCCAGGCAAGATGACGCCCGAAACGCGCCTGCACTGCGAGGCGGCGCGCCGCCACGGCGGGGTCGAGTTCCGGTCGGTGCGCGAGGCGCCGCGCGGGCCGGAATTGCAGGGACTGCGGCGGTCGCTCGGCCGGTCGGCGGCCATCGTCGATGCGCTGACCGGCATTGGTCTACAGGGCGATCTGCGCGACCCGGTGCGGACCGTCGCCAGCCAGCTCGACGGCCGCTATCGCGCCCTGACCGTGGCCGCCGATGTGCCGAGCGGCCTGTGCGCGGCCACGGGCCGGGTGCTCGGCGCGGCGTGCAAGTGCCATGTCGTGGTGACGATGGCGGCGGCCAAACCCGGGCTGCTCCTGGGCCAGGGCCCGCTGCACTGGCAGGAGTTGGCGGTGGCCGACATCGGCGTGCCCCCGAGCTGGCTGGCGGCCGAACAGCCCGCCGGGGCGCTCCTGCACGACGCGGACGCCGCGACCTGGCTGCCCGCCCGCCCGGACGACGGCCACAAGGGCACGTTCGGCCACGCCTTCGTGGTGGCGGGGTCGCCCGGCAAGGGCGGCGCGGCCATCTTGTGCGCGGGCGCAGCGCTGCGGTCGGGCGTCGGGCTGGTCACCCTGGGGACCTCAGGCGAGATCCGCCAGCGATTGGAAGGGTCGATCCCCGACGTGATGGTCGAGGCCGTGCGCGGCGGCGCCAGCGAGGCCAAGCGGATCGAAAAACTGGTGCAGGGCAAGACGGCGCTGGTGGTGGGTCCGGGCCTGGGCACCGGTGCCGCCGAGGTCGATCTGGTGCAGCGCTTGTGCGCCGCTGCGACCTGCCCGGTGGTGCTCGACGCCGACGCGCTGACGATCCTGGCCGGCAAGCCCGAGGCCGCCGACGCGGCCCGGGATCGCCTGGTGCTTACGCCGCACCCGGGCGAGATGGCGCGGTTGATCGGCACCGACATCGCCGCGGTCGAGGCGGATCGCATGGCTGCGGCAGTGGCAGCTTCACGCAAGTGGCGGGCCGTGGTTGTACTCAAGGGCGAACGGACGCTGGTCGTTGCCCCCGACGGACCGTGGGCGATCTGCAACCAGCCCAACGCGGCCTTGGCCAAGGCCGGGTCAGGCGACGTGCTGGCCGGCGTCCTCGGCAGCCTGTGCGCACAGGGGCTCGGCCCCTTCGAGGCGGCCCGTCTGGCCGTGCACCTGCACAGCAAGGCGGGCCAACTGCTGCGCAACCGCTGGGGGGCCCGGGGCGGCATCGCCAGCGACCTCTTGGGGTGCGTCTCGGCGGCGCTCGCGGCCTTGCAGGGCGTGCCGGTGCCCGAATTGGTCCCGGCCGAAGTCGAACGGTAGGCTGTGCCGATGATCGGTCGCCTCCCCCGTGCAGCCTCATGCGTCGCCTTGCTGATGGCGTGCGACGACGGGGCTGTGGCCGGTCGGCCGTGCACGAGTTCCGCGCAATGCGCGACCCACCTGTGTTACGTCAACCTGTGCCTGGTGCCCAGCGCCGACGACGACGGCGACGGCCTGGACAATGGCGCGGAACACCACATCGGCAGCCACCCCCGCCTGCCGGACAGCGATGCCGACGGCAAGCCCGACGGCGCCGAGTTCGGCAACGTGCCGGGCAAGCCGGCCGACCGTGACGGCGATGGCAAGCCCGACGTCCTCGAATCGGCGTGGGCCGATGCCGACCTGGACTGCCTGGCCGACGAGGTCGACGCCGACGACAAACACCCCCAGACCGACGCCAAGATCCTGTCTGCGCTGGCCTGTCTGCACCTGGGCGTGTGCGCACAACCCAATACCACCATCGGCGCCACGTGCAGCAAGGGCGAACTGCAGTGCGACTACGCCCAGGTGCCCGGTTGGCAGGCGTTCGAGGCCTGCGACGGCGTCGACAACGACTGCGACGGTCAGGTCGACGAGGGCTTTGTGTACCACGGCGCGGGCATCGGGGCCCCGTGTGTCGGCGTGGGGGCGTGCGGCCCAGGGGTGGTGGTGTGCTCCGCGGGCAAGACCACCTGCAGCACCAACCCCGACGGCAGCCTGCCGCGCACACAGACCGAGACCTGCAATGGCAAGGACGACGACTGTGACGGCGAGACCGACGAGAGTTTCGCCCTGGGCGGCGTGCAGGTCGGCGCACCGTGCCTGGGCGCTGGCGAGTGTGGCATCGGCCAAGTCATGTGCGGCCAGGGTGGCGTTCCCGTGTGCTCCAGCGAGCCCGGCGGCAAGGACAGCAAAGCCAAGGCCGAGTCGTGCAACCAGCGCGACGACGACTGCGATGGCCTGACCGACGAAGGCATGCTGCTGGGCGAGGCGCCGCTGGGCGCCCCCTGCTCCAGTCCGGGCGTGTGCGGCGCAGGCGTGGTGGTGTGCGGCGTCAAGGGCGACGTCGTGTGCAGCACAGCACCGGGCCTGCCGGGGACGCCTGCCAGCGACGAATTGTGCAACCTCAAAGACGACGATTGCGACGGCCTGACCGACGAAGGGTTCACGCTCGCCGGCAAGCCGCTCGGATCGCCGTGCGTCGGCAAGGGCGCGTGCGGCCCCGGTGCGGTCGCGTGCAGCACCCAGGGGCTGGTGACCTGTTCGACGCTGCCCGGCGGACCGCAGAGCCAGGCCAAGCCCGAGTTGTGCAACGGGCAAGACGACAACTGCGACGGCCAGACCGACGAGAAGCAGCACTGGCTGGGCCTGGGCTTGGGCGCAGCGTGCAGCGGCCTCGGGCAGTGCGGCAAGGGCGTCGTGGTGTGCGGCAAGGGCGGCGCGGCGACCTGTTCGAGTCAACCCGACGGGCCGCAAAGTCAGGCCAAGCCAGAGTCGTGCAATGGCTTGGATGACGACTGCGACGGCGCGACCGACGACGACCCGCTGCCGCCCCCGCCCATCGAACTGGTCTGCGCGGCACAAGGGGTGTGCAAGGGCCTGCTCGCGGCCCCGTTGTGCGCGGCGTCCACCTGGACCTGCGACTACACCGGCCAGCCGGGATTCGAGGGCGGCGGCGAGACGTCGTGCGACGGCAAGGACAACGACTGCGATGGCCTGACCGACGAAGGACTGGCCATCGAGTGGACGAGCGCGACCGCGATAGACGACGGCCGGCCCGTGGCTCGGCGCGCGGCCAGCGGCGCCGACGACGGCAAGGGGGGGCTGTGGCTCATCGGCGGCTGGGAGCCGCTGGGCAGCGGTGGCGAAGCACTGGCCGGCGACCTGTGGCGCCTCGACAGCTTTGCGGGCTTCTGGACGCGCGTGGCGAGCCACGACGCCCTCAAGCGCGAGGGTGCCGGAGCGGCGTGGCGCCCCGGTCCGGGCGGTGCGCCGGTCCTGCACGTGGTCGGCGGCGTCGACGGCCAGGGCAAGCCCTTGCCGCCGGTGGCGATCGACGGACAAGGTGCGGTGCAGCCGGCCGCGGCCCTGCCCGTTCCGCCCACCGCGGTCGGTGACGCAGCGCTGGTGGGCCTGGGCAGCGCCCTGTGGCTGTGGGGCAGCGCCGCGTCCAATGGCACGGCTTCTTTGCAGTCGTTCGCCGACGGCGCCTGGGCAGGCCATGCACCGCCGCCCGCAGTGGCGCAACATTGGGCGGTGGGCCCCGCCTGCGCAACAGGCGCCGGGCTGCTGGTGGTCGGCGTGCAGGCGTCGGGCGCGGCGGTGTCGTTTGTGTACACCACCGCGACCGGCGTGTGGACCTCGCTGCCGATGCCGGACTCGGCCAACGACCTGGTGTCGCGTGGAACCCTGCTGTGCACCACAATGGGTACGGCGTGGTGGATCGGCGCGGCGCGCAAGGACGGTTCGGTGGCCGCGCCGCTGCAATTGGGTGCCGCCGCCGCCTGGGAGCCGCTCGGCGTCAAGCCACCCCCGCTGCGCGACCCGCTTGCCGCCGCGCCTGCGGACAAGGTGCTCTTGGCGATGGGCAGCGACCCGCAGGGCGTGCCCCAGCCCAATGCTTGGCTCCTGGCCGGCGCGAGCTTTGGCCTGCTCGACAGCGAACCCGAGACCGTGGTCGGCGCCGCCTGGCAATTCGCCGGGGGACGACTGTGGCGACTGGGCGGCGCGGCGCCGCGGGGCCAGGGCCTTGTCGCCAGCGCCGTGGCTTGGTCGTGGTCCGCGGCGACGGGTTGGCTCCGCCACGCGTCGGCCTCCCAGGCGGGTCGGGTGTTCGGCGTTGCGAGCACCGGTCCCGGCGGCGCGCACCTGCTGTACTTCGGTGGCGCAGTGTCGGCCCCGACCGATGGCGCGGCGACGTTGCTGGCCAACCCGGTGTTGCCGGCGGCGGCCGGCGGGCTGGTCGCGGACGTGCAGAGCCTGGCGCTCGGCGAGATTGCCTCAGGGGTCGGCGGACAATTGCCCAAGGTGCGGGCCGATGGCGCGGTCGCGGCGACGCTCGATGCCAACGTGTCGTACCTGTTTGGCGCCGCGAGCGACGACGGTCTGGCCACGCTGTGGCGCCTGGATTGGGTCGGCGGCCCGCAGCAGCTGTGGAAGGCCGCGGACAGCGCCGGACCGCCCTGGAAGCGCGGCAGCGCCGTGACCCACGACCCGCTGGCCAACCGGGTCGTGGTCGCGACGGTCGACGGCCTTTTGCAGGTGTGGTCGCTGCAACTGGGCGCAAAGCCGGCGTGGGAACTGGCAGCCACCGACCCGGCCATCGCCGCGGGCCGGATCGCCCTTTTCGGCGCGCCGGGGCACAAGGACCGCCTGCTGGTCGCCGTACCGCAGCCCGGCAAGGGCGTTCCGCAGGTCCGCCGGCTGGTGCTGGGTCCGGTGGCACAGCCCGGCCTCGCGCTGGAACCCTGGAAGGGTCCGCCGCCGGCGTGGGCCGGACCGATGTCGGCCAATTGGGTTGGCGATCGAGTGGTTGCCGATGGGGGCCTCTTGCCCGACGGCCGGTACCGCACGGGTCGCGACCAGATCGTGCGCACGTGCCCGGGGGGCTTTTGACGGAACGGCGACTGGGGCCCAGACAGGCGTTTTCGTTGACACGTTGGCGCGCCGGGCATAGGCTGCGCGCCTGGGACGGGCGCCCACTTCCCCCACGTCCCGGCACACCCGCGTTGTCGATCCTTGCCTTGGCTGCCACCCGCGCACACCACGACCGCTGGCCCGCCGGCCGCGCCGCGGCCGGGCTGCGCCGCGGCGTCGTCACCGCGCTATGGGCGACTGCCTTGCTGGCGTTGGGCGCGTGCGGCGGCGCTACCGGCGGTTCGCTGGCCACCAGCCGGCCGGGCGGCGAGGGATCGCCCACGGAACGGTACGTGGCCTCGCTGCGCCTCGCGGCCCTTGGCCGGGTCGAAGCCCGCGGCGGACTCGACGAGGTCGCGGCCGAGCACTTTCGCGCCGCCTATCGCAAGCACCCCGCCGTCGAGTACCTGCTGGCTGCGGCGCGATCCGCCGAACGCGCCAAACTCTATGCCGAAGCGCACGACGCGCTGCGCCAAGCCCTCTTGCACGTTTTGCCGGCCGACGAGCGGGCGCGCACGGACCAGGAAGTCGCGCGGCTGGAACCACTGGTGCCCCCCGGACTGGTGCGTGTCACTGTCCAGGTCGCCCCCGAAGGGGCCCGCGTCGAGCTGTCGCGCCAGCAGCCGGGAGACCCCAAGGAGGCGGGCCGCAGCTTCGACCGGGTGGTGCTGGGCACCGGCTGGGTGTTCCTGCAACCAGGCACGTGGGCCGTACACAGCACGGCCAAGGGCTTCCAGAGCGAACTGCAGACCGTGACGCTACAGCCCGATGGCGCCGAGCTGGTGTCCGTGGCCTTGCACGTGGAGGATACCGGTCCGCAGTTGGCCGACCCGCGTCCGCGCGCAAAACGCCCCGACGAAGCGTTGCAGCCCGACGGGGCAAAACCACAAGAGCCCGAGGGACCCGTCGTGCAGTTCAACATGGACAGGACGCCCAAACGCTCGGCCGCCCATACCTGGGGGCCGATCGGGCTGTCGGTCGTAGGGGTCGCGGGCATCGGCGCCGGCGGTTGGTTCGGGTTCCAAGCGGCGCAAAATGGCCTGGCGGCCAACGATCTGATCAGCCAGAAGTTGCCCAAGGCGCAATACGACACCCAACTGGGCGAGCACGTGACCAAGGCGCAGGACAACGCCAGGCTGGCCAACTATGCGTTCGCCGGCGGCGGCGCCCTGGTCGCGCTCGGCACGTTGTGGTGGTGGCTCGCGCCCGACGACAAGCCCAAAGACGAGGTCGCGCCCAAGCTCGGCACGGGTCCCGGTGGCCGCGCCGCGATCGGTGGCGTTGCGAAGAGGAGTGGCCTGCCGTCGATCGTGCGGGCGTTGCGCCGGCCCCCCGCTGTTGCGTTGCAGCCGAATGGCTTCGGTCTGCACTGGAGTTTTTGATCCCATGGGTGTTCGCAAGCCGCCTTTTCGCTCGGGTCGGTCGCCGCTGACCGTGCTGCCGTTGGCCTTGGCGCTGGCGATCGCGGGTGCGGCGTGCACGGTCCAGGTCAACCAGCAAAGTGGCTTCGACCCCTGCAACCCCAACCCCTGCCAGAGCAAGGGCGTGTGCGGCGGCTGGACCGGCACCTGCGCGGTCAAGAGCAACCTCGCGGTGTGCAGCGCCTGGAAATGGACGGCCAAGACCGCCGTCCCCAAGGACGCGGCCGGCAAGGCCCTGACCAAGCCCGAGGGCTACGAGGGCAACGAAATCACCTGCGACGCCAAGGACAACGACTGCGACGGCCAGACCGACGAAGGCGTGGTCGGCGACCCGGCCAAGGTGTGCGCCACCCAAGGCGTGTGCGCTGGCAGCAAGCCGGCCCTGTTGTGCCTGGGCGGCCAATGGTTGTGCGGCTACGCGGCGCTGCCCGCCTACCAAGCCAGCGAAACCACCTGCGACGGCAAGGACAACGACTGCGACGGTCAGACCGACGAGGCGGTGCAGCCCAAGCCCTTGGACTGCAAGCGGCAAGGCGTGTGCGCGGGACTGCCAGCACCGGTTTGCGCCGGGGCGGCGGGGTGGGACTGTGGCTATGTCGCCGCCCCCGACTACGAGGCCACCGAGACCAAGTGCGACGGCCTGGACAACGACTGCGACGGTCAGGCCGACAGCGGCTTGGGCACAGCGGCCCTTGCCGGCAAGGCCACCTGCAAGACCGCAGGGGTCTGCGCGCAGGGCAGCGAAATCGTGTGCGCGGCCGGCCAACCCGCGTGCAGCTACGCCAAGGTCGCCGGATTCGAGGCCCTGGAATCGACCTGCGACGGCCAGGACAACGACTGCGACGGCCAGACCGACACCTACCCGGGCAGCGCATTGCCACTGCACGCCACAACCACGGAGGGCTGCGCGGCCAAGGGTGTTTGTTCGGCGGCGGGCGCCGTGGCGCGGCTGTGCAAAGCCGGGGTGTTCGCCTGCGACTATGCCAAGGTCCAAGCCTACGAGGCCAAAGAGACCCTGTGCGACGGCAAGGACAACGACTGTGACGGCCAAATCGACAACTTTGCCACCGCGCCCAAGGTGGCCGCGTGCGGCACCAAGGGGGTGTGCGCGGACGGACCGCTGCTGTGTTCCGCCAGCTTGTGGCAGTGCGACTGGTCGGCGATGACGGCCAAGGGATACGAGGCCTTTGAGGCGACCTGCGACGGCAAGGACAACGACTGCGACGGCCTGACCGACGAGAGCGCCTCGGCGACAAAGGGCTGCAAGACCGCCGGGGTGTGCCAGTGGGGCACCGACGCCGCGTGCAAGGACGGCAAGATCGCGTGCGACTACAGCCACATCTCCACCTACCAGGACGTGACCGAAACGCTGTGCGACGGCCTGGACAACGATTGCGACGGCCAGACCGACGAGCCCGAGGCGCTCGACCCGAGCAAGGCCGGGTGTGCGCTCGGTGTTTGCCAAGGGACCGCGACGGCCAGTTGCGAAAAGGGCAAATGGGTGTGCGACACCAAGGCGGCGGCGGGCTACGAGGCCGAGGAGAAGACCTGCGACGGCAAGGACAACGACTGCGACGGCTTGACCGACGAGGGCTTGGTCAACCCGGGCGCCTGCGCGGCCCAGGGCGTGTGCAGCGCTGGCGTGGCGTCGGTGTGCGCAGGCGGCAAATTCCTGTGCAACTACGGGGCCGTGCTCGGATACGAGGCGGTGGAGACGACCTGCGACGGCAAGGACAACGACTGCGATGGCAAGGTCGATGTGGGGGTGTGCGGGCCTACCGCCGCGTGCAGCACCGCCGACCAGTGCGTCACTGGCGCATGCGTGGCGCTCGTCGGCGGCAGCGGCAAGGTGTGCGCCAGCGACAGCAAGGCGTGCGCCGTACTGGGCGGCGACGGCAAGGTGGCGATGGTCGCCGATGGCAAGGCGGTATGCGCCAGCCCAACGGCGACCCAGGCCTGCGCGGCTGGCAGCTTCGGCGCCCCGCAGAGTTGTTCCGCCGACAAGCCGACCTGTTTCGGCGGCGCGTGCGCCGTGTGCGCGCCGTCGGCCAAGTCGTGCGATCCCAAGGACAAAGTGCAGGTCGTGCAATGCGCCGCCGATGGCCAGAGTGCGACCGCCGCCGGGACGTGCAAGTCGGGCGAGCGCTGCGTCGGAGCGGGCGATTGTGTGCCCGACGCGCCCTTCGCCGCCTCCGATTCGGCCGAGGCGGTCGCCGGCCACGCGGTGGTGGCGCTCAGCGGCGGCGGGTTTGCGGTGATCTGGACCGTCAACAAGGGCACAGCCGGCGAACTGCGCGGCAGGTTGTTTTCGGCGACGGGTGCGGCAGCGGGTGCGAGCCAGGTGCTCAACGGCGCGGTCAAGCCGAGCAAGGACAGCCAGATCGCGGCCGTGGCCATCGGCACCGGTTTTGCGGTGGCGTGGGAGGCCCAAGGCGACGGCCGCGACATCGGCCTTGGCGTGTTCGACGCGACGGGCAAGGCGCTGGCAGCGCCGGTCGTCGGCAACGATCCGGATACGCTCGGAGAACAGACTGAACCGGCGCTTGCGGCCCACGCGGGCGGCTTGTGGTTGGCGTGGTCGGGCGAGAATGTCGATTTCTTCGACTACGGTATCGGCGCCCGCGCGTTCGACGCCACGGGCAAGCCCACCGGCGCCACCAACCTCGTGATCAACGAAGGAACGACCGTCCCCGACGGCGCAACTGGCGACCAGCGTTCGCCCGCCGTGGCGTGCGCCAGCAACGGCGCATGTGCGGTGGCCTTCGTCCACGTCGGCACCAACGGCAAGGGCTCCATCCGCGCGCGCGGCATCACGGCGTTCGGCCAGCTGGCCACGTCGATGCCGAACCTGTCGACGGGGTCCGCCAGCGCCGATCACCGCGCACCGACCTTGGCCGCGGTCGCCGGTGGCTACGTGGTCGCCTGGACGGCGGAGGGTATGGAGAGCGGCGGATCGGGCACCGGCATCGCCATCCGCCCGCTCAATGCCAACCTGACGGCCGTGGACGGGGCGCCCCCAGCGCTGGCCAACGGCACCACGGCGGGCAACCAAGCCCAGCCGCACCTGCGCACCACCGCGACGGGCGTGGCGCTGGTGTGGTCGACGGTGGGAACGGGCAGCGTGCGCGACTTCTCGGCGGCCGCCGCGCCGTTGGGACCCGAGGCGAACTTCGTCACCGACGCCACGGCTTCGGCCGCGCTGTGGCCCAAGGTCGCCGCCTTGGCCGATGGCAAGGGGCTGCTGTTGTACCGTTCGGACGCCAAGGGTGCCGCCCCGCTGGCCTCGCAAGCGCTTTTCCGTTAGGGCCTGGGGATGATTTGCTCCATCATTTCTTGGGCCCGTTTGTTTGCTCGGTGGGTCGACAGCTCGCGGACCAAAGGTCCGACTCACGGCTCCATCTTGATGGGAGCGTGATCGACTTCCTATTTTCCAATTCCTGAGCCCTGTCGGCCCACCGCGCGCCGACCGCGCATCCCGGGTGCCGCCATGCCCGTTTTCGCCTACCAGCCGCTGCTGTCCGTGGCCCATCCCTCCGACGCGACACCCTGGACGCGCCTTGGTGGCCCCGATCTCGTGCAGCCGCGCCGCCTGGGCGATTGCAACTTCGTGCAGGTGGCGCCCGAAGCGCTGCGCCTGCTGACCGCGACCGCGATGGGCCACATTGCCCACCTGTTGCGTCCCGGGCACTTGCAGCAACTGCGGCGCATTTTCGACGACCCGGAGGCCAGCGCCAACGACCGCTTCGTGGCCTTGGACCTGCTCAAGAACGCGTGCATTTCGGCCGGCGGCGTGCTGCCGATGTGCCAGGACACCGGCACCGCGATTGTGCTCGGCAAGCGCGGCCAGTGGGTGCTGACGGACGGAGACGACGAGGCGCATATCGCGCGCGGCATCTACGACACCTACCTCGCCCGCAACCTGCGGTATAGCCAGCTCGCCCCGCTCGACATGTACCGCGAGGTCAACACGGGCACGAACCTGCCCGCGCAGATCGAGCTCATGGCGACCGCCGGAGACGAATACCGTTTCCTTTTCATGGCCAAGGGCGGTGGGTCGGCCAACAAGAGCTACCTCTACCAAGAGACCAAGGCGCTGCTCAACCCGACGTCGCTGATGGGTTTCCTGCGGTCCAAGGTCAAGACGCTCGGCACCGCCGCCTGCCCGCCCTACCACCTGGCCATCGTGGTCGGCGGGACTTCGGCCGAGTTCGCGCTCAAGACTGCCAAGCTGGCGTCGGCGCGGTATCTCGACGACCTGCCCACGGCTGGCACTGCGCTCGGCCAGGGTTTTCGCGACCTGGAACTCGAAGACCAGGTCCACCAGATGACCCAGCAGTTGGGCATCGGCGCGCAGTTCGGCGGCAAGTGGTTCTGCCACGACGTGCGGGTGGTGCGGCTGCCCCGCCACGGCGCCAGTTGCCCGGTGGCCATCGCCGTCAGTTGCTCGGCCGACCGCCAGTGCCTGGCAAAGATCACGGCCGACGGCGTGTTCGTCGAGACCTTGGAGACCGATCCGGCCCGCTACCTGCCTGAACCGGCGGCGCAGGACCTGGGCGGCGAAGTCGTGCAACTCGATCTGCGGCGGCCGATGGACGAGATCCGCGCTCAACTGTCGCACTACCCCATCCGCACGCGCCTGTCGCTGACTGGGCCGTTGGTGGTGGCGCGCGACATCGCCCACGCCAAGCTCAAGGAGCGGCTCGACAACGGCGAAGGCCTGCCCGACTACTTCAAGCAGTGCGCGGTCTACTACGCGGGACCGGCCAAGACGCCGGCGGGCATGGCGTCGGGCAGTTTTGGCCCGACCACAGCCGGGCGCATGGACAGCTACGTCGCCGACTTCCAGGCCGCGGGCGGGTCGCTGGTGATGCTGGCCAAGGGCAACCGCAGCGCAGCGGTGACCGAGGCGTGCAAGACCTACGGCGGCTTCTACCTCGGCAGCATCGGCGGCCCAGCGGCCCGGCTGGCGCAGGACTGCATCCGCAGCGTGCAGGTGCTGGAGTACCCCGAACTCGGCATGGAAGCGATCTGGCGCATTGAGGTCGTCGATTTCCCGGCATTCGTGGTCGTCGACGACAAGGGCAACGACTTTTTTGCTGCGTTGACCGCCGAGACGCTCGGTCGGGCGGTGGGCGTGCGGTCATGACCAGATGTTGCGCTTGCGTTGTCGGCGAAGCGGCGTAGGCTGCCGGGGCGGGCCAGGTCCCGCGGGTGTCGCATGGAGCCAGTGCAGACGGAACGGGATGCGCCACAGCCGCGCGCTGTCGAGGCGGACCCCGACGCCCCACCTTTGGATCTGACGGCGCCGCTCATCGGCCGAGGCGAACCCATCGCAGACGCTGTGCGCGCCGCACTGCTGGACCAAGCGGCGGCCTGTGCGGCGCTGGCGGTGTGCGCGGCGGGCCGTACGCCCATCCACATCCACGCCCTGCGCAAGCGCACGCGACAGACGCGGGCGCTGGTGCGGTTGGTCGGTGGGTGCTTGGTCGGCGACAAGGTGGTCAAGCAGGCGCTGCGCGATCTCGCGGGCGCAGCCCGGCTGCTGTCCGATGCGCGCGACGCCGAGGTGCTGCCCGATGCGCTTGCGTTGCTGCCGTTGCCTTTGCGCAGCAAGACCCCACAATTGGCTCTGGCGCTCGCGGTGCAGCGGGCGGCGGCAGCGGTGGATCCGCGGCACGCCGAGAACCTGCGCATCGCAGCCGTGGCCATTGCCGAGGCCACCCGCGGGTTCGCGGCGCTGCTGCCGGTCGCGGTGTTGCCGCGCGTGCTCATCGACGGCCTGCGGTCGGCGCTGGCGAGGGTGCGCGCGTGCCGAAAGCAGGCGCGCAAGCGACCTCGTCCCGAGGCCATCCACGACCTGCGCAAGGCGTGCAAGGACTTGCGCCACCAACTCGAATGGCTGGGCGTCGATGGCGACCACGAGCTGTACGCCGAGTTGGTTTCCGGCATCAAGGCGCTCGGCGAACTGACCGACTTGTTTGCGTTGGACCAATGGCTGCGCAACCACGGGCGGAGTTGTCCGCAGGCGGAAACGGCCGCCGTCGGCCGCGGCCTTGAAAGAGCCTACGCGCGCACGGCCGGCAAGCTCATCGGCCGCTGCAAGGACCTTTTGCCCGACAAGCCGCGGACGATGGCGCCGGCCTTGTTGGCCGAACTCGGGTGGTAGGGCGGCCAGGTCGCCGCGACACCTGCCGCCTGACCCGTCCCGGACCCGGCGGCCCGAATCGCTGATCCATGCCCGTGGACCTTTTCGGCGTGGACGCCCGGCACGAGGCCGGCTACAATTTCGGCCCCCGCGCGACCATCACAGCGACCGCGTTCGCGCAACAACACCCTGAATTCGAGAGGTTGAGGCATGAAGCGCCTGAGCAGTCCGTGGATCGTCGCGTGGTGTGCCCCTTTGGCCCTCGCCACTTCGTGCGCCAACACCGGCGGCGGCGGCGGTGCGGCCGGCGGCGGGACCACCGACACCGCGACCGGGGGCGGCTCCGACACCAAGGCCACGGGCGCCGATACCGCGACGGGGGGTTCCACCGATGGCGGCGGGACCAAGACCGACGGCGGTTCCACGGCCGGCGAAGAAAAGAACATCGTCGACATCCAGAAGGCATCCGCCGCTTGCCCCAACCCGGCGCCGCAGACCTGGGGTGACAGCAAGGGCGTGACCATCCGCAACGTGGTGGTGTCGAGTCCGGCGCGCAGCGAAGGTTCCGCTGGCACGCTCGTCGGACTCTTCGTGCAGCAGAAGGGTGGCGGCCAATGGTCGGGCCTGTATGTCACCGGCAAGAAAAGTGCCGAACTGGGCCAGGCCAAGCCGGGCGACGTGCTGACGCTGACCGGCGACGTCAAGGATTTCTACTGCTTCACCCAGATCTACAGCACCTTCACCACCATCGAGTCGCAGGGCAAGGAACTGCCGGTGGCCCTGACTGTCACCACCGCGGACCTCGGCGAGAAGGCCGGCGCCGAAAAGACCGAACCCTACGAAGGCGTGCTGGTGCAGTTGCACGACGTCGTGGTCGGCGACGACGCGCTCGGCAGCGACGGCAAGCCGCACGGCGAGATCTACGTCGGAAAAGACAAGGACGACAAGGCGGTGCGCATTGCCAGCAGTTTCTTTGGCGTCTACCTCTCCGACAAGACCAAGGGCGCCGATGGCAAGGACGTCTTTACGCCCAAATACCCCAAGGGGACCAAGCTCGGCACGTTGACGGGCGTGGTGGAATACGCGTTCGGTCAATACCGTTTGGTGGTTTCCAAGGACCCAGAGGGCGTCGTCAAGCCCTAGTGCGCGCCAGACCCGCAGAGCAGCAACCAGAGGGAAATATGGACAAAAGCAACTTCTACGCGATCGCCGCGGTGCTCGCGGTGTCGGGGTTCGTCGTCGGCAAGCTCGACGCCGCCGGCCGGTCCCCCAGCGCACCAGGGCCGGTCAGTGCCGCACCGGTCGCCGCGCCCGCAGGCCTCAGCGACGCGCCGCCCGCCGCGGCCGCGAACGCGCCTGCCCCGTCGCCTGGTCCCGCCCCGAGCCCGAGCCCGAGCCCGGCCCCGAGCGCGCCGGTCGCCGAGACGCCCAAGCAACCGAGCCTGCTCGATTCCCAATCCGACGAGGGCGCCGGCAAGGGCGTGGACATGGCCAAGATCGGCGTGTCGCCGCCCGGCCTGGCCAGCCCGTACATCGGACCCAAGGACGCACTGGTGGTCGTCAACGTGTACAGCGACTTCCAGTGCCCGGTGTGCAAGCGGTCGGCCGATCCGATCAAGCAATTGGCCGCCGACTTTCCGGGCAAGGTCAAGGTGTATTTCCGCAACAACGCCCTGGCGATGCACGGCCGCAGCAAGCCGGCGGCGCTGGCGGCGTGGGCGGCCAAGAACCAGGGCAAGTTCTGGCAGTACCACGACAAGCTTTTCCAGACCGGCGCCTTGGACGACGGCAGCCTGGAGCAGGCCGCCAAGGATCTCGGCCTGAACATCGACCAGTGGAAGAAGGACATCGCCGACCCGGCCAACGGCGCACGCCTGGACCAGGAAGCCAAGTGGGCGGAAGAAATGGGCGCCACCGGCACCCCTGGCTTCTTCGTCAACGGCATCCGCCAGGTCGGCTGGGGGTCGTACATGGCGCTCAAGAGCATGGTCGGCAACGAGATCGCCAAGGCCGAAGAGGTGCTCGGCCAAGGCGCGCCCAAGGGCGAGATCCTCAAGCGCCGCGTGCTTGCCACCGCGCCCAACAACCCCAAGAACGAGGGTGAAAAGGCCATCGCCGCCGATGCGTGGGCCAAGAACCTGACGGCGGATTGATGCGCCCATCCGGTTGGGCTCAGCGCTTGTCCGCGTCCCTGTTCCTGTCCCTGTCCCTGCCCTTGTTCCTGTCCCTGTCCCTGTCCCTGTCCCTGGGCCTGACGCTGACCCTGTCCCTCCCCTCCGACCTGCTGGCGGCGCCCCCATCGACCTTGATCGGCCGCTACACGTGTGCCCTGGAGAGTTCTGGCACGCGGTATCCGGCCATGCCCTGCGCCATCACAGCCAGGCGCGCCAAGGACGGCAGCGGCCGCACCCTGTGGTTCCGCAAGGCCACGGGTTCGCAGCGCATCGAAGGCTGGGTGGCGGCCAAAGAAGACGGCTTTGAAGTCGACGGCCGTTTCTGGTGCCCGAAGGGCGACTGCGCTCAGCCGGTGCAGGTGCGCTTCGTCGCCGAACCCGGCGGCTTTCGCGGCACCCTGGAACACGACCAAGCCGGCCCCATGACCATTGCCATGCGCAAGAAGTAGCGCCTACCTCCCCACAATGCGCAACCGACCGATCTTGCGGGGCGGTGACGCAGGTGGCGTCGGCCGCGGCAGGGCCGGTTGGGCCTGTGGCGTCGCGTCGATGACCACGCTCGCCGGATCGCGTGACAGTTTGATCAAGAACTCGAGGGACTCGCGCACCGCGCCGATGGGGTGGTCCTGCTCCTTGCGGAGGAGCGACCGACTCAGGACCATGTCCGGGCTCAACCGCCACGCCGCTGGCCGTTGGTTCAACAACGGCAGCAGGTGGTCTGGCAGCAGGCGGCCCCTTTCGTGCAGGGTCAGCGCCAGCGCGGCCGGGCCCTGCTCGACCCGGGCCAGCCCCAACTGGAGCGCCAGCACACGGATTTCCAGCGTCTGGACCAGGTTTTGTGCAGGTTCGGGCAAAATGCCGTAGCGGTCGGCCAGCCTGCGCACCGCCTCGTCCAATTCCTCGTCGCTCCGCACCGCGGCCAAGCGCTTGTACGCCATCAGCCGCTGGTTGGGGTCCGGGACGTAGCTGTCGGGCAGGTAGGCCGTGACGGTCGTCTTGATCTCGGGATCCACCGGCGCACCGAGTTCGTCGCCGCGCAGTTCGGCCACCGCCTCCTGCAGGAGCTTGACGTACAGGTCGTAGCCGATTTCGGCAATGTGGCCCGACTGCTCCTCGCCCAGCAGGTTGCCGGCGCCGCGGATCTCCAGGTCGTGGCTGGCGACGTGGACGCCGGCGCCGAGTTCGCTGAAGCGCTCCAGCACCGCCACGCGCTGCAAGCCCTCTTTGGTCATCCGCTCGCGTTCGGGGACCATCAGGTAGCAGTAGGCGCGCACGTTGCTGCGCCCAACCCGGCCGCGCAACTGGTACAACTGGGCCAGGCCAAAGGTGTCGGCCCGCTCGATGAACATGGTGTTGGCGTTGGGGATGTCCAGGCCCGATTCGACGATGGTGGTGGTCACCAACACGTTGGCGTCGCGGCGCATGAACGCCAGCATCGCGTCTTCGAGCAGCGTCTCGTCCATCTGCCCGTGGGCGATGGCCGGCCGGACGCTGGCATCGAGGCGCCGCAGGTCCTCGGCGATGCCCGCCAGGCGGCTGATGCGGTTGCAGATGTAGAAGACCTGGCCGCCGCGCGTCAGTTCGCGCCGCAGGGCTTCGGCCACTACCGCGTCGTCGCCGCGGCACACCAACGTCCGCACGCTTTTGCGGTTCTCGGGCGGGGTAGCGATGAGCGACAGGTCGCGCAGCCCGAGCGTCGCCATCTGCAAGGTGCGCGGGATCGGCGTGGCCGACAGCGTCAAGCAGTCGACGTTCGATTTCCAGCGCTTGATGGTCTCTTTGTGGCCGACACCAAAACGGTGCTCTTCGTCGATGACCAGCAGGCCCAGGTCGCGGAAGGTGACGTCCTTGCTGAGCAGTCGGTGGGTGCCGACCACGATGTCGGTCTCGCCCTTGTGGCAGCGCTCCAACACCTCTTTCTGTTCCTGTGGCGACCTGAACCGCGACAACGACTCGATGCGCAACGGCAGTGAGTTGCAGCGTTCGGCAAAGGTCAAGCGGTGCTGCTCGGCGAGCACCGTGGTGGGCACGAGCACTGCCACCTGCTTGCCGTCGAGCGCGACCTTGACCGCGGCGCGGATTGCCACCTCGGTCTTGCCATAGCCGACGTCGCCGCACACCAGGCGGTCCATCGGCCGCGGCACCTGCAGGTCGAGCAGGGCGTCGTCGATGGCGCGCTGCTGGTCGGGCGTCTCCTCCCAGGCAAACTCGGCTTCCCACTCGCGGTACACCTCGTCGGGCGGACTGAACGCCGTTCCCGGCCGGCTCTGCCGCTCGGCATAGAGCCTGACCAGGTGCTGGGCAATCTCGGCGACGGCCTTCTTGGCCCTGCGCTTGGACTTGAGCCAGCGGTCGTGGCCGAGGCGGTCCAATTGCGGGGCGTGCTCGCCCTCTTCCTCGGCCACCGTGGCGTATTTCTGCACGCGCTCCAGGTTGGCGACCGGCACGTACAGGCGCTGATCGTCCTTGTACAGCAGCAGCAGGTAGTCCTGTTCGCTGCCCGCGGCCTCCATGCGCACCAGGCCCACGTAGCGGCCGATGCCGTGGTCGGCGTGCACCACGTAGTCGCCCTCGGCCAGTTCGGCCATGTCGCGCAGGGCGTGGCTGGCCCGGGCCTTGCGCTTGGCCGGGTCGGGCTTGGTCGACTTGTGGCCAAAGATCTCCGATTCGTCGAAGACGACCAGGTGCAGGGCGCCGAGCACGTAGCCTTCGCCGCTGCCGCCCAGCACCAATAGGGCATCGAGGTCGCGGCGCAGGCGCAGGTCGTCGATGTCGGCGGGCCGCAGCGGGCCGTCGTGCAGTTCGGTGCCGACGCCATAGTGCCGCAGGATCGCCTGCAAGCGCTGGCGCCCCCCTTCGCTGTGCGCGGCGACCACCACCAACTGCCTGAGCTTGCGCGCCGTGTGGATGTGATGCACCAGCGGCCGCAGGCCCTCGTCGCGGCCGCGGGCGTCGCGCAACTGCTGGGCCACCTCGCGGTTGTTGCCGACTTCGAGCAGGAACGTCGGGATCCGGCTGGCCTCTTCCAGGATGGCGAACGGACGAACAAGGAGCTGCGTGTGCTTCGCAAGCTGCGCCCGCACCTGCTCGGGGCTGCGCCAGATTTCGCTGGGCGCGTAGCACAGGTGCCTTTCGGCGCGCGCAGCGTCGTAGTGCGCAAAGTGATCGCGCCAGGTCGCGTCGAGCGCCAATTGCACGGCATCGGGGTTGTCGATGACGATGATCGGCCGGTGGGCACCGGCATGCGGGCACAGTTCGAGCAGCGTCTGGCGCTCGGGCGCGATCGCGGCAATCAAGCCCTCGGTGCCTGGCACCACGTGGCCGGCGCTCAGCTCGTCCAAGATCGCCCGCAGTTCGACGTTGCCGACGTCGTGGTGGTCGGCGAGATCGGTCAGCGCCGCGGACACCACCGGCAGGCGCGGGGCGTCGAGCACCAGTTCGCGGGCAGGCGGCGCCAGCAAGTCCAGCAGATGGTCGTCTTCGCCGGTCGCCTGTGTTTCGGGGTCGAAGAAGCGCAGGCGCGCCACGTCATCGCCATCGAGGTCGATGCGCACTGGCCGGTCGTAGAGCGTGCTCCACACGTCCAGGCCGCCACCGCGCAGCGCGTACGTGCCCGAATCCTCGACGACGGGCACGCGCTCGTAGCCGCCCGCGTGCAACATTTCGACCGCCTCGACCTTGTCAAAGTTGCTGCCGACCGAGGCCAGCACCGTCGTTCGGTCGAGCGTATGGGCGCTCAGCGTCGGCCGCAGCAGCGCCTCGGCTGGCACCACGACCGCGGCCACGCCCAGCCCCAGGTTCAGGCGATAGCCGGCCGCCAGGCGGCCCTGGGCAAGCGTGCGCAGCGGCGCCAAGGCCTGATAGGGCGAGACGTCGTTGTCGTCGTAGGCCAGGACCGGCCGCAGGCCCGGCCACAGCTCCGCCTCGAACGTCGCCAACCCCTCGCGCAACTGGCGGACACGGCGCGGGTCGGCGGCGACGACCACCAGCGGGCGCTTGAGCCTCTGGCGGACGGCAGCGAGCACGAACGGCACCACCGCGCCCTCGGCGGCGGCCAGCACCGTCAGCGGATTGTCGTGTTCGAGCGACAGCAGGAGCCCTTGCACATCGAAGGGCCGCGCCGCATGGGCAGCAGGCAGGCTGGGCATGGATGGGCGAATCGGCGCTGGCGGTCAGAACCCGACTTGCAGGTCGGCGTCGTCGCGCGGCCGCAGCAGGAAATTGCCGAAGCTGTAGGTCAAGTGTCCGGCGATACTGGCGAACTTGGTGCCGGCGGTGAATTTGGTCTTGGCGTCTTTGTCGTAGTACTGCGAACCCGGGCCCACCGCGACCCGCAGCGTCGCCGACCCCGACGCCACCGTGAATTCACCGTGGAACTTGCCGTCGCTGCCGACCGCGTTGGGGTTGTCGACCACGACGCCACTGACGCGCAGCAGCACGTCTTCGTACGGCTCTGGGTTGGCGAACACGGCGGAGATCGGCACGAGGTAGGGCTCGGGCGCAGCGACCTTGCCCTTCTGCACGATGCCCTCGACGGACTCGACCATGATCTCGGTCTGGCAGTAGAACTCCGCGGCGGTACCCGTGACCTGCACCACATCGCCGGGGGCCAGTTGCAGTGGATTGGTGCCGACGATGAACGCCATCCCGGCGTTGTCGGCCGTCACCGGTCCCGTGGCCGGCCGGGCAAAAAACAGCGTGCTTTTCTTGCCGCCTGCGGACGACACCGACTGCATGGGGCCTGTGACGACGGCGGGTTCAAGGATGACCTTGCCGTAGCTCGCGATGCCGTCCGGCTTCTCGCATTGCAGGCTCGCCGCAGCGGTCTGCAATCCGGCGATGGTGGCCGGCACGGGGGCCACGGGCGCGTCGGTGATCTCGACGGGCGCGTCTGCGGTAGTTTCGACCGTCGACGTATCCTTGATCGGCGCCACATCTGGCAGCGCGGTGTCGTTGGTCGCCGTGACGGCGTCTACTTTGCCGCCGTCCTTGGCCCCCGTCGCGTCGGCCGCAGCCATCCCGGAATCCGCAGCGGCGGTTCCAGCGTCTGCGCCACCCGCGGCCGCCTGTACGCAGACATTGTTGGCATTGCAGGTCATGCCGGTCGGGCACGCGCCACCCGGGCCGCACAAGAGCACGTTCGCTGCCCCGCCGCTCGATCCACCGCCCGCGACTGCGCAAGCACCCAGCAGTGCTGCGCACCCGGCCAGCGCAACCCCGAAGGCCCAACTCGACGTTTTCATCTTGGGCTCCGCGGCCGCTGGCGGGCAGACCGACAATGCGCGACCATTGCGCGCGGCGTAGGCTACGAAGGCTGGGCCACCTCCGTCAAGCTGCGCGGTTGTCGTTGAAAGGAAATTACCATCTGTGACAAGTACTTTTCATTCCTCCACGGCGACGGTGGACCTCGACATTAGCGGGCTGGGCGGCCTGGGCGACGGCGTGGGGCGGCTCGCCGACGGCCAAGTGGTTTTCGTCCCGGGCGCGCTGCCTGGCGACCGGGTCCAGATTGCGGTAGTCGGCAAGCGCCAGGGCGTGTTGCGTGGCCAGTTGTTGGCGCTGCGCGCCGCTTCGGCCGACCGGTCGGAGCCGGCGTGCGCGGCTTTTGGCACCTGCGGCGGCTGCGACTTGCAACACCTCGCCGACGCGGCCCGCCTCGCCCACCACCGGCAGCTTTTGCAGCGCGTGGTCGGCCCCCGGGTCGATGTGCGCGCGGTGGCGGTCCCGGCGGCCGGACACCGCCGCCGCGCACGGGTGCACCTGCGCCAGGACCAAGGCCGCCTGGTGGCCGGGATGCTGGCAGCCCGCAGCGACCGCGTCGCCGAGGCACCGCACTGCCCGGCGCTCGACCCCGCCCTGGAGACGGTTCGCCAGCGCGCCCCGGCCGCGCTCGCAGACTTCTTCTACCTCGGCGAACTCGCGATGGTGCGCGGCAGCCAGGGCGTGGTGGCGACGCTGACCGGCAAGGTGCGCAGCGCCCCGCCCACGGCCCAGGAACTGTGCGCGCGCCTCGCAGTGGCCGGCCTGCGCTATCGGCTCGGCCAGCACGCCGACGAGTTCGGCGAGCGCGCGGTGCGCCTGCCCGAAATCGACCCGCCCTGGGAGGTGTGGACCTTGGCGGACGGCTTTTGCCAGGCCAGTGAGCACGGCAACCGGGCCCTGCGCGCGGCGGTCGACGCCGCGCTGGCCGAGGCCGGCCCCCTGGACCGGGCGGCAGAATTCTACGCTGGGTCGGGCAACTTCACCGACCTGTTGTTGCGGCGTGGCGCCAAAGTGGTGGCCTTCGAGCAAGACGAGGCGGCCTGCGCGCAACTGGCGGCCAGCGCCCGGCAAGCCGGTTGGTCGGACCGGCTCCGCATCCTGCACGGCGACGTGGCGGCACAGTTGGCCGCCGCTGCGGGCCACGGGGTCTGGCTGCTCGACCCGGGCCGGCCGGGTGCGCCGGACCTGTGCGCGGCTGCCGGGCGCCTGGGCCCGCGCCACGTCGTGTACGTCTCGTGCGCGCTCGACACGCTCGGCCGCGACGCCCGCACGCTCGCCGGTCACGGGTTCGCACCCGTCGCCGCCACGGCAATCGACGCCTTCGCCTGGACCACGCACACCGAAGCGGTCGTGCACTTCGCGCGTGCCTGACCGCACCGGGCTGCGCGCCGCCTGTTGGCCGTCGCCCGCTGCGGCAGACGCCGATCCCGACAATTTGAGCGCTTTCGCGACGCCGTGCTAGCCTTGGCCACCCTGCCGCGGGGCCCTACCGGCCGTCGGCAGATCGCCCGCGCCGCTGGCGCGTCGAAAGGGAAGGACGCCGATGTGGCTCCTGCAGATGGCGACGATCCTGGCCGCGGTGGCCTTGGAGAGCATGGACGACGAGGCGCTGATGGAGCGCTTCGCCAGGGGCGACAGTCGGGCACTGGGGATCTTGTACGATCGCCACCACCGGTCGCTCAAAGCGTTCGCCATTCAGCAGGGGGCGGCGCGCCCCGACGATGTGGTGCAGGACGCGTTCCTGCGGGTGGTGCGAAATGCGACGGGCTTCAAAGGTCAAAGCAAGTTCAGGACGTGGTTGTTCACCATCGGGCGCAACCTGTGCGTCGACGCCGCGCGCCGCGACCGGTTCCGCAATGGACCCTCGCTCGACGCCCCGATGGGTGACGACGATGGGCCGACGCTGGGAGAGCGGATTGCCTCGGACGCGGTGGGCCTGGATGCCAGCCGCAACACGGCCGACGTCCAGTTCAGTCGGGCGTATGACGTCGCCCTGGCCAGGTTGCCCGTCGAACAGCGCGAGGTGTTCACCTTGCGCGAGATCAGCGGGCTGAGCTTCGCCGAGATCGCCGAAGCCACGCAAACCAACGAGAACACCGTCAAGAGCCGCATGCGCTATGCGCTCAAGGCCCTGCGCGAGTCGCTGGCGGATTTCGCATAATCTTCCGTACCGGCTCCCGGTCGCCCAGACCCGCCCGGTGCGGGTGGCAAGCAAGGGAGGAGGCCATGGCCACCAACGACCCGAACATCCCCGACGACGCGGCTTTCGTCGATGCCTACGAGCGGCGCATCGCCGGTGGACTGCCGGGCGACGTGCCCGCGCAGTGGCGCGACGACATCGAGGCGATGGCGCGCATACACCAGCGCATCGCGGCCCTGCCCATGCCCGAGGTGTCGCCGGCCGTGCGTTCGGCGGTGCTGACGGCGGCGGCCCAGGCGGCGGCCGAGCACGCCGAACCGCAGTCTCTGGTCGTGCGACTCGCCGACTGGCTGTTTCGACCCGGCCCGGTGCTGGCGATGGCGAGCGCCGCCGCGCTGTTGATCGCCGTCAGCGCCCGCCAGGACAAGGAAACGTCCGCCCAGGCCGGATCCGAGGCCGTGGCCGTCGCAGAACGCCCTGCGCCGGTCCTGACGGCCGCGCCCAACGCGGCTCCGCCTCCGGCGCCGCCCGCCGCGGTGGCCGCAGCCGCGCCCGCGCCGGCAGCGGGGCCGGTGGGGGCA